>Ga0207657_10009125_pt1 | contig 10008 bp, 7 predicted proteins | sample KBSC33metaG_FD_184316 | JGI IMG/M metagenome (GOLD analysis project Ga0207657, IMG submission 184316) | Corn rhizosphere microbial communities from Kellogg Biological Station, Michigan, USA - KBS C3-3 metaG (SPAdes) (version 2) | ecosystem: Host-associated > Plants > Roots > Rhizosphere > Soil ... | reverse complement strand
GTCGTGATCGGCGAGACCGCCGTCATCGGCAACAACGTGCGCATCTACCAGGCCGTCACGCTCGGAGCCAAGCGCTTCGAGACGGATGCCGACGGTGCGCTGCACAAGGGCGGCGCGCGCCATCCGATCGTCGAGGACGACGTCGTGATCTACGCTGGCGCCACCGTGCTGGGGCGCGTGACGATCGGACGCGGCGCGTCGATCGGCGGCAACGTCTGGCTCACGCGCAGCGTGCCGCCGGGCAGCCACATCGCGCAGGCCAACGCGCGCGACGACCGCATCGACGACGGCGCCAGCGCCGGGCGCTGACGCGCCTCGCCGAAAAGGCGCGCGCCCGGGGCATCGTTCACGCCGGCCGCGAACTTCGGCGGTGCCGCGGCAAGGCGCCGCTCATCGGCGTGAGAGCATCGCGGGCCAAGATCCGCTCTCTCGCAGGAAGTCCGCATGTCCAAAGCTCCGTCCACCGGCAGCCTCGCCGCCGCCGCGTTCATCGGCCTGCTGGCCGGCCTGTCCTTGCCGGCCCTGGCCCAGGTCCACAAGTGCACGCAGGCCGACGGGTCGATCAGCTTCCAGTCCGCCCCGTGCGCCGCCAGCGACGCCGCGCCGCCGCCACGCGTCACCGCGGCGCAGCTCAATGCAGCCCGGCGCGCGCAGGAGCAGGCGCGCGCTCGGGCCGAGGCGGCTTCGCACGCCGCCAGCCCGAGCTCACGGCCGCACGCGCCCGGCAAGCAAAAGCCGTCGGTGGCGTCGCCCTGCCGGAAAATGCCCGCATCGTCACCGCCGAGGTCCGCCAGCGCGCCTGCACCATCGCCCTCGACAACGAAGCCGTGCTGAGCCAGCGCGGCAAGGCGTGGTCGTTCGATCGCACGGGCAATCGCAAGGACGTCGCCGAGTCCGATCGCGACGGCCTGCTCGCCATCGCCAAGCGCAACCAAGCCAGGTACTGCAAGTAGACGCGCGCCGCAGGCCCTCTCAGAACGGCGGCTGCCAGACGGCGCGGGCGATGCGCATCCAGTTGCCGCCGAAGATCCGTGCCAGCGATTCGTCGTCGACGCCGCGGCGCGCCAGCTCCTCGGCCAGCGCGGGCAACTGCTCCGGCGGCGTCATCGCGATGTTGGCCGAGTAGCCCAGGTGGGGCGGAAACTTGTCGGGGTGGGCGGCGATCTCGGCGGCCAGGTCGCTGGTGTCGAAGATGTAGTCCAGGCCGAGGCCGACGTGCTCGCTGCCGACCAGCTCCAGCATGTGCAGGATGTGGCGCGCCACGTTGCCCACCGAGGCGTCGTTGCCGCCCAGGAAGATGCCGATGCCGTTGACGCCCACCACGCCGCCGCGCGCCGCGCAGGCGCGGATCAGGTCGTCGGGGATGTTGCGCGGATGGTCGACCAGTGCGCGCGCGTTCGAATGCGAGAAGATCACCGGCGTGGGCGATTCGTCGATCGCCTCGCGCGCCGTCCGGTAGCCCGTGTGCGAGCAGCAGGCCACGATGCCAACGCGGGCCATCTCGTGAAGCATGCGTCGTCCGAAGACCGTCAGGCCGGTGTCCTCGTCCTGGCAGCCGCCGCCGGCGCGGTTGTTGCGGTTGTAGGCGAGCAGCATCCAGCGCACACCCAGGTCGCGATAGAGCTCGAGCAGGGTCAGCTGGTCGCCGACGGCGTTCGCGCCCTCGATGTCGAAGCCGACGGCGAGCTGGCCCTGGGCGCGCGCGATCTCGATGTCGTCGACCGACTGGATCAGCCGGTAGTCGCGCGCATTGGCGGCGAGCCAGGCGCGCAGCGTCGCCAGCATGCGCAGGTGCGCCTCGACGCCGTCGTCGCCGAAGCCGACGTTGACCATCACGACATCCGCGCCCGCATCGCGATGGCGCTGGAGCTGCGGCAGGAAGCTGGTGTCATGCGGGGTCAGGGGCATGCAGGCGTGGTTGTCCCACACCAGCATCGAGGCCAGCCGGCCGGCTGCGGAGCGGTTCGTCATGAGGCAATCCTTGCATCTTGCGTCATCGTCATCAGGCCGGCGAAGAAGCGCCGCTCGGTGGTGGCCAGCAGGTGCAGCACGACCCCCGACAGCGCGGCGATGCCGGCCATCGCCAGGAAGAACGCGGCCGGCGACATGATGCTCCACCAGGTGCCGACGACGCCCGACAGCAGGTTGCCCGCGAACGCCGCGAGGAACCAGGCCGCGATGGTCGTGGCGCCGAATCCCGGCAGCGCGAGCTGCGCGAACATGCCCAGGCCCACCGGCAGGATGTAGAGCTCGCCGAAGGTCAGCAGCGCGAAGAACACGACCAGCCACAGCCAGTGCGCCGGCGCGCCGTCGGCCTCCGCGTAGTGGCTGACGGCGGCCAGCAGCACGTACGACAAGGCCACGGTCAGCGCGCCGATCGCCATCTTGCGCAGCGGCGCCGCGGGCGAGGCCGAACCGCCGCGGCGGTTCCAGAACGCGACCAGCATCGGCGTCATCACGAAGACGAACAGCGGGTTGAGCGACTGGAACCAGGTGACCGGCACGTGGCCTCCGAAAGCACGCCGGTCGACCGCGCTGTCGGCCCACAAGGCCAGCGTGTTGCCGGTCTGCTCGTAGGCGGTGCGAAACACGATCACGGCCAGCGCCGCGCCGAGCAGGAACAGCAGCTGGTGACGCGACGCCGTGCCCGCCACCGGCGCGGCCGGCGCCGCGTCGTCGTCGGCGACGACGAGATGGCGCGAGCCGAATACATAGATCGCCAGCCCCACGCACATGCCGATGCCCGCGGCGCCGAAGCCGTAGTGCCAGCCGTAGACCTCGCCCAGCGTGCCGCAGACCAGCGGCGCGAAGAAGGCGCCCAGGTTGATGCCCATGTAGTACAGGTTGTAGGCACCGGCCAGGCGGGCGTCGTCAGCGGCGTACAGCGGCCGCACCTGGCTGGGCAGGTTGGGCAGGAACAGGCCGTTGCCGCAGGCGATCACCACCATCGCGGCATAGAACAAGGCCTCGGACGCCATCATGAAATGGCCGCACGCCATCAGCAGGCCGCCCAGGATGACCGCGCGCCGGCGCCCGAGCCAGCGGTCCGAGATCATGCCGCCGATGATGGGCGTGAGGTACACGCCGGCGGCGTACGTGCCGTAGACGAGCGAGGCGCTGGCCTGGTCGAAGTGCAGCTGCTTGACCATGTAGTAGACCTGCAGCGTGCGCATGCCGAAGAAGGAGAACTTCTCCCACATCTCGGTCAGGAACAGGATCGTCAGCCCCGGCGGCTGGCCGAACCAGGTGCGTTCGGGCGGGCGCGTCACGCGGGCGGGCGCCAGGTCATGGTCGGCGTGCGGCATGGCGCTCAGTACCCCGCGCTGGTGCCGAGCAGGTGGTAGGCGAACGCCACCCACAGCACCATCGTGAAGGCCGCGAACTGCACGGCGGCCCAGGCGACCGAGCCACGGCGACCCGGCGAGCGCACACGCAGCACCAGGTTCCACGCGGCCACCAGCCAACCGCCGATGAAGCCCACCGCCGCCAGCACCTGCACCGCGTGCAACCAGGCGTCCAGGTGCGGGGTGGTCAGCTGCGCGACGACGGCGAACAGCCCCGTCCATGCCAGCGCGGCCGCCAGCGCGGCGAGGGACGCGATCGCGCTCCAGCGGACGGATCGTCGCACGGTCGGGCTCAAGGGCGCGACGCGGTACCACCGGCGCGCCGCCGCACCGATCGGCCAGGCCAGCGCGCTGACCAGAAGCACCCCCATCGCCACGCACAGCAGCGGCACCTCGAGGCCGGCACCGGCCAGCCCGTGCAACGGCTCGTAGGCGAACGCGAATGCGAGCACGTCGGTGCTCCACAGCGCCACCTTGCCGTCGACCACCTTGGCCTGGAGCTTGTCGTGTCCGCCGACCTGGCGCCACAGGAAGGGCTGGGTCTCGACGAAGGTCTCGGGCTCGAGCAGCAGCTTGGTCGTGATGCTGCCGTCGGCGTTGGCCGTGATCGTGGTCGGCTGGATCATGTTGATCAGCGAGACGAAGGTGGTCTCTCCGCGCCGCGTCGTCTGGTAGCGGCCGGCGAGCAGCTGCGCGTGCGCCTTGGCGGTGGCCGCATCCAGCGGCTGCAGCGGTTCGGACCTGGGGTAGTAGCGGTCGGCGAACTCGTGGAAGACGTTGTCGCGGATGCCCTCGCCCAGGCCGTCCTTGCCGAGCGCGTTGACGGAGATGAACACTCCCACGTGGTCATCGAGGAACAGCCACAGGTCGCTGTGGAAGTAGTCGGTGTCGCCGCCGTGCGCGATCACGCGGTGGCCGTTGATGTCGGCCTGGTAGAAGCCCAGCGCGATGCCGTTCAGGTCGGGGAACGGCCGCGTGACGGTGGTGTGCATCATCTGCGCCGTCGCGGGCTTGAGGACCTGCGCGTCGCCATAGCGGCCGTCGGCCAGGTGCGCGATCATGAAGTGCGACATGTCGTCACCGGTGGACGACAGCGAGCCGGCGGGCGGCACGTTGATCACCTCGAAGCCCAGTCCGGGCGTGTCGGCATCGACGTAGCCGACGGACATGTCCGGCTTGAGCGCGTCGGGCAGCGGCTGGCGGAAGCTCGAATGCTTCATGTCCAGCGGGCCGAAGACGTTGCGCTCGATGTAGTCGTTGAACGACAGGCCTGAGACGCGTTCGACCATGTGGCCGGCGATGCCGGTGGCGTAGTTCGAGTAGGCGGAGGTGGTGCCCGCCTTGTAGATGCGCGCCGGCATGTTGCCGCTCAGCACCTCCTTGAGCGGCGTCTCGGGCACGTCGAACGCGAGCAGGTCCTTGATGCGTTCCTCGAAGCCGGCACGGTGCGTCATGATCTGGCGCAGCGTGATGGGCTGGCCGTCCAGCGGCGGCACCTGGAAGTCGAGGTAGCGGTTGACGTCCACGTCCAGGTCGAGCTTGCCCTGCTCCACCAGCTGCATCACGGCCGTCCAGGTGAACAGCTTGGACGTCGAGCCAGGACGGAACAACGTGCGCCGCGGGTCGACCGGAATGCGGCGCTTCTCGTCGGCCAGGCCGTAGCCTTTTTCAAGCAGCACCTGGCCGTCCTTGACGATGACGACGACGGCGCCCGGTGCGCGTGCGGTGCGCAGCGCGGTGGGCATCAGGCCGTCGAGCCAGGCTTGGGCGTCCTGCGCCGTCAACTCGTGCGCGACGGGCGCTGCGTCCTGCGCCGGTGCGGCTGGGGGCGCGGCATCGGCCGCCAGGGCCGCCGACATGAAGGCCAGGACGGACGCGGTGGCCAGGGCGGCCAGGGTGGTGAGGGTTCTCATCTGCTTTCCGGGGCAAGGGTTCAGAAGCGGGAACGCGCGAGCAGCGCGGCATCGACGCCGGCGGCCGCGAGATCGGTGGGCACGGCGTCGTCGCAGGCCAGCGCGGCGGACAGGCGGCCGAGCGCCTCGGCGGTCTGGATGCCATAGCCGCCCTGGCCGACGAGCCAGAAGAAGCCTTCGGCGACCGGATCGAAGCCGACCACCGGCGTGCGGTCGGCGCTGAACACGCGCAGGCCGGCCCAGCGGTGCCACACCTTCTCGACGCGCGCGCCGCTGGCGTTCTCGAAGCGGTCCACGGCAATGGCGATCTCGAGCTCCTCGGGCTGCGCGTCGCAGGGCGCGCTGGGCTCCTCGTCGGCGGGCGACAGCAGCAGGCGGCCGGCATCGGGCTTGAAATAGAAGCTCTCGTCGAGCGCGATCGCGGCCGGCCAGCCCGCGCAGTCCAGGCTGCGCGGCGCGTCGATCAGCATCGCGGTGCGGCGCAGCGGCCGCAGGCCGACCGGGCGCGCGCCGGCCAGGCGCGCCACCTCGTCGCCCCAGGCGCCGGCGGCGTTGACGATGACGTTGCCGGCACGGCGTCCCTGGGTCGTGTCGACCACCCAGCTGCCGCCGGTGCGTTCGATGCCGGTGACCCCGCAGTCCATGACCGTGAGCGCACCGGTCGCACGCGCCTGGCGCAGGTAGCCCTGGTGCAGCGCGGCCACGTCGATGTCGGCCGAGCCGGGCTCCAGCACCGCGCCGCCCAGGTAGCCCGGCTTGAATGCCGGCACCAGCGCGCTGGCCTCGGCGACGTCGAGCTGGCGCGTGTTGGCGGCGATGTCCGCGTCGGCCCGGAACGCGGCCAGCGCATCGGCCTGGCCCTGCGTCGCGAAGAACAAGGTCGGACGCGGGCTGACGAGCGGCGTCGGCGTGAACCACGCCGGCGACTCGAACAGGAAGGCCTCGCTGGCGCGCGTGAGCGCCCGCACGGCGGCGTTGCCGTAGATGGTCGAGAACAAGGCCGCCGAGCGGCCGGTGGAGTGGTAGCCGGGCTGCGGCTCGCGCTCCAGCAGCGCCACCGATCCGCGCCTGGACAGATGCGCCGCCGCCGACGCGCCCGCCATGCCGCCGCCGATCACGATGAAGTCGAAGGTCCTGTCGTCTGCAGTCATGCGCATCGCTCAGAAGCTCGCAGTCAGCGTCAGGCCCACGGTGCGCGGGCGCGCCAGTTCGACCTGCGCCGGGCCGCCCAGGGCCATCTCCGAGGTCGACGCGCCCAGCTGCGCATGTTGATCGAACAGGTTGCGCACGTACAGCGCGAGCGACAGCTTGCCGAACGCCGCGCCGGCCTGCACGTCGGTCAGCCAGGAGGCCGGCAGCTTGTAGTTGGGTGCGCTGCCGCTGCCGTCGAAGCCGGCATTGCGCTGGCTGGCATGGCGTTCCGACACGCCGACGTAGCTCGCGTGACCGCCCAGGTCGAACAGGCTCTTGACGCCCAGCGACGCGGCCAGCTCCGGGCTGTTGGGCAGGCGCTGGCCGGCGCTGCCCAGGCCGGGCGCGTCCTGCTTGAGCCGCGCGTCGATCGTCGACAGGTGCCCGGTGAGCGTCCAGTGCGCGTCGGCGCGCCACGTCGCGCCGAGCTCGAAACCCTGGATCTCCGCCTTGCCCGCGTTGACGATCACGCCCAGGCCGTTGACCGAATAGACCTGCTGGATGTTGCGCCAGCGGATGTCGTACACGTCGGTTTCGATGGACAGCGTGTTGTCGAACAGGTCGCCCTTGTAGCCGGCCTCGTAGCTCCAGAGCGAGTCGTGCTCGAAGGTCTGCGGCGCGAGCGGCAGGCCGGTGGCCGGATCCGACAGCACCGCGTTCGGGCCGCCCGGACGGTAGCCGCTGGCCGCCCGCAGGTACACGTTGCTGTGGGAGGTGAGCGCATAGCGCGCCGTGGCCAGCCAGGTCTTGGGCGTCTCCTTGGAGTGCGCAGGCTCCAGCGTCGGTCCGACCAGCGGGCCGTTCGCGTTCTGCGTGAAGTCCTGCTTGTTCTGCGCCACGCGCACGCCGCCGGTCAATGCCAGCCGCGACGTCGCGTTCCAGGTGATGTCGCCGTAGGCGGCAAGCTCCTCGTACTTGCTCACGAGATCCAGTTGCGCCAGGTCGGGCATGGGGCTGCCGCTGGAAAGGGTATCGAGCACGTGCTGCTTCTGGTCGCCCGTCTCGCGGTCCCAGTACAGTCCGGCCAGCCATTCGACCGCCCCGCCGGCGGCGGAAGTCAGGCGGAACTCCTGCGTGGTCTTGTGCACGTTGGCGGCGACGTCCTCGCTGACCGTGTCCGGCGTGAAGCCGAAGAACTGGTCGATCAAGGGCGCATAGACCGACGACAGGTCGTAGCGCAAGCCCATCTTCGTGCGCTGCACCGAGGTGATCGAGTTCAGGCGCGCGGCGCCGAAGTCGTATTCGAGGTCGACCGAACCGAGGCTCGTGCGCACCGAGTGCGGCTCGCGCAAGGTCTGCTGGCGCTCGTACGCGCCATCCAGGGGCTTGCCGCTGGCAGGATCGAAGTCGGTGTAGTTGGAGTTGTCGCGCCGGATGTCCTGCGTCAGCGCGGTCGCGCGCACGTGGAAATGCGCGCTCGGTTCCACCAGCAACGCCACCCGCCCGCCGGTGGTGTCGCCCTTGTTCAGGTTCCTGCCGCCCGCCGGGCCCAGCACCTGGCCGTAGCCGCCGTCGTGGTCGCGGAAGGCGGCCAGGCGCAACGCGGCGACATCGGCCTTGAGCGGCACGTTGACGACGCCATTGACGGTGTTGCCGGTCGCCCCGCCCCGCGTGGTGCTGGCGCCCAGCGAGACCTTGCCCGAGAGCTCGGTGGTGTCCGGCTCGTTGGTGACGTACTTGACCACGCCGCCCATCGCGCCGGCGCCGTAAAGCGTGCCTTGCGGGCCGCGCAGCACCTCGATGTGGTCGAGGTCGAGCAGCGACATGTCCAGCGCGGTCTGCGAGCCGGCGGCGAACGCGCTGCTGGAGCCGTAGGCGACGTCGTCGATGTAGGTGCCGACGGTGGGAATCGTCTCGTCGCCGGTGGACACGCCGCGAATGCTCACCGCGCCCAGGCCCGCGCCGCCGCTGGTCTTGACGTCGACGCCCGGCTGGTCGGCCAGGTAGTCGATCAGGCTCTTCGACCCCGCCTTGTCCAGGTCGTCGGTGGACAGCCGATCGACCCGCATGGGCACCTCGCGCGCCGGCTCGCGGCGGCGCGAGGCGGTGACGTAAACCGTCTGCGTGGCGTCGCCGGCGGCGCTCGCTGCGCTCGCGGGCGCGCTGGCGGCGGCGACTGGCGCCGCGGCCTGGGCCAGGGCCGGCAACGGAGACAGGGCGGCAATGGCCAGGGCGGTCGACGTCAGGCGAAGTCCGGCACGGGGGGCGCCGCGTGGCGCTCGAACGGGCAGGGGCAGGACAGGAGCGGTCATGCGAAATCCTTGATCGAGAAGAACCCGGGAAGCCCGTGGGTGCAGGCCGTTGGCAAATCGTAGCCAACATTTTTCCTGTTGTCCAAATTTTTTTCCATTTCGGAAAATTAGACGAAATGCGGAAAGTGCTTTCCCGACCGTCCGGCTGATAGAGTCACGGCATGAAAGCTCCCATTCCCGGCCCGGGCGCCGCCATTCGCGCGATGCGCAAGCGCAACGGGCTGACGCTGACCGAGCTGGCGAGCCGCACCGGCCTCGCGGTGTCGACGCTGTCCAAGCTCGAGATGGGCCATGTCTCGGCGTCCTACGACAAGCTGATGCTGATCAGCAAGGGGCTGGACATCGACATGGCGGAGCTGCTCGACACCACGCCGCATCCGAGCGGCGCCGCCACCCACGGCGGCCGGCGCGTCGTGCACCGCGCCGGCGAAGGCCAGCATGTCGAGACGCGCAGCTACAGCCAGACCTACCTGGCCACCGAGCTGCTGAACAAGCGCATGACCCCGATCCACGTCGAACACAACGCGCGCACGCTCGACGAATTCATCGCCGAATTCGGCGACTTCATCCGCCATCCCGGCGAGGAGTTCACCTACGTGATCGAGGGCGAGATCGCCTTCCATACCGAGCTCTACGCGCCCCTGTTGCTCAAGGCCGGCGACTCGATCTACTTCGACAGCGAGATGGGCCATGCCTACCTGAAGGCCTCGGACGCGCGCTGCCGCACGATCACCACCTGCTCCGCGCGTGGCCGCGACGAGACGATGAAGGACACCTTCGTCAACGCGTCCGTGCGGCATGCCGGCGAGCGCACCCCGCCGCGCCGCAAGCCCGCGGTGACGCGGGCCAAGGCGGCCAGGAAGTAGTGCGGGCGATGCTGCGGCACGCGTTGGCGGCGGCGCTGCTGGTGCTTGGCGCCGGCGCGGCGGGCGCGCCGGACGAGGCAGCCCTCGGGCGCGATGCGGGCTACCCGGTCGCGGCGCGCCTGTCGCAAATCCACGAGCCGGGCTTCATCGTCGGCTCGTTCAGCGCGCTCGACTCGCTGGCGCCGCATTGCATGCTCGCGCCGGCCGAACACCCGCTCGCGCTGCGCGTGGCGGCCTCGCCGCCCGCGTTCCAGTACCGCCTGGACGGCCGCACGCTCACGCTGGACGACTATCTGCAGCGCCAGCGCGTCACCGGCCTGCTGGTGCTCAAGGACGGCCAGATCGCGGCCGAGCGCTACAACTACGGGCGGCGGCCGGACATGCGCATGCTGTCGAACTCCATGGCCAAGACGCTGGTCGCGCTGGCAATCGGCCAGGCGCT
>Ga0207657_10009122_pt1 | contig 10008 bp, 8 predicted proteins | sample KBSC33metaG_FD_184316 | JGI IMG/M metagenome (GOLD analysis project Ga0207657, IMG submission 184316) | Corn rhizosphere microbial communities from Kellogg Biological Station, Michigan, USA - KBS C3-3 metaG (SPAdes) (version 2) | ecosystem: Host-associated > Plants > Roots > Rhizosphere > Soil ... | reverse complement strand
GACGACTCCGTGTTCCGCCTCGGCGGCGACGAGTTCGCGGTCGTCCTGGCCGGGCGGCGCGCCGCCGCCGTTCGCGTGGGAGAGCGGGTCCGGCGAAGCCTGCAGCAGCACCGCCGCGCCGACCTTCCGACGGTCTCCGGCGGAGTCGCCGTCGCGCCGTCGCAGGCGGCGACCGCCGCCGAGCTCGCCTGCAAGGCCGACGGCGCGCTCTACGCCGCGAAGGCCGCCGGCAAGGATCGCATCCTCGTCTACGAGAGCGCGAACTCGTTCAGCGCGGCCGCGGCAACGGTCGACCTGAAGGACGCTCCCCCGCTCCAGGCGTTGATCGTCGACGACGACGCGCCGCTGCGCGAGCTCGTCCGCACGGTGCTCGAAGGCGCGGGCGTCGAGGTCGACGAAGCGTCGACCGCCGCAGAGATGCGCACGCAACTCGCGGACCGGTCACCGGACGTGCTTGTCCTCGATCTCGGGCTACCCGACGCCGACGGCTTCGCGCTCTGCCGCGAGCTGAAGGCCACGCGGCCCGCGCTGCCGATCGTCGTCCTCACCGGCAACGACGCGGTCGCGGCGGAAGGAAGCGCCGTGTCGGCCGGCGCGGATGCGTTCCTGCACAAGCCGTTCGGGCCGCTCGAGCTCATCGACGTCGTCGAGCGCCTCGCAGGGCGCGGCGAGCGCAGCCCCCAGAGCGCACGCGCCACTGCGGGGCTCGGCGGCGGCCAGACGCAGCTGCTCGCCCGCGACCTGCGCAGCCTGCTCGAGATCGAGCGCGGACAGCGCCTGCTCCTGCAACGCGCGTACCGGCAGACCGTGACCGCGCTCGCCGCCGCGCTCGAGTCGAAGGACACGAGCACCGAAGCGCACTCAAAGCGCGTGCAGCGCTATGCGTTCCTGCTCGCCGCGGCGGTCGACCCGCTGCTGGTCGACGACCCGAGCATCGAATACGGTTTCCTGCTCCACGACGTCGGCAAGATCGGGATCCCCGATCACATCCTGCAGAAGCCCGGGCCGCTGACGATCTCGGAGCGGCGCCTGATGGAGACGCACACCGTGCTCGGCGAGCAGCTTCTCTCCGACGTCGAGATCCTCCACGGCTCGGGGATCAAGGTCGTGCGCTCGCATCACGAGCGCTGGGACGGCGGCGGCTACCCGGACGGGCTCGAGGGACGCAAGATCCCGCTCGGCGCGCGCGTCTTCGCCGTCGCCGACACGCTCGACGCGATCACGAGCAACCGCCCGTACAGGCCGACCGGTACCTGGAGCGACGCGATCCGCGAGATCGAGCGAAACGCGGGCACGCAGTTCGACCCGGCAATCGTCGACGCTTTCGCCGACTGTGAACCCTCGTTGCGCGAGATTCACGCGCTGTTCGCCGCCGCCTGACCGCTAGCGCGCGCTCGCCTCCTCCACCGCCCGCCGCACGAGCACCTGCACGAGGTGGCTCCGGTACTCCGCGCTGCCGTTCGTGTCGCTCGGCGGATCCGTCCCCTCGCCCGCGGCCGCACCCGGATCGGAGCCGGCAGCCCATGCCGCCTCCGAAGCGCCTGCACGCAACGGCGTCGCGCCCATGCTGACGAGCGAGATCGCAGGCTCGGCGACCCCGCCGTTCGAGCGGCGTGCGACGGCCGCGACGCCGACCGTCGCCCAGTCCTGCGCGCGCCGCCGGAACTTGAGATAGCTCCAGACGTGGTCGCCGGTGAGCTTCGGCACGCGCACCTCCGTCACGAGCTCGTGCGGCCCGGCCGCGGTCTCGAACACTCCGCGGAAGAAGTCGCCCGCCGCAACTGTCCGCACGCCGTCACGACCCGCGATGTCGATCTCCGCGTCGAGCGCCAGCACGACGGCGGGCAGGTCGGACGCAGGGTCGCCGTGCGCGAGCGAGCCGCCGATCGTGCCGCGATGCCGCACCTGCGGATCGCCGATCAGGCCGGCCACGTGCGCAACGAGCGGGTTGTGCTCCTGCAGGAGCTCCGAGGTCGCGACGTCGTGATGACGCGTCAGGGCGCCGATCGCGATCGACGAGCCCGCGTCGCGCACGTACGACAGCTCGTCCAGCCGCCCGATGTCGATCAGGAGCGACGGCCGCGCGAACCGCAGCCGCAGCAGCGGCAGGAGCGAATGCCCGCCCGCGAGCAGCTTCGAGTCCTCGCGGCTCTCGAGCAGCGACACCGCCTCGCCCACCGACCCGGCGACCTCGTAGTCGAACGGAGCGGGAATCATCGCTGCACCTCCTTCAGCGCACGCCACACTCGCTCCGGCGTCGCGGGCATCGCGATGTCGGTGACGCCGTCCTCTGCGAGAGCGTCGACGACCGCGTTCATCACGGCCGCGGGCGACGCGATCGCACCGGTCTCTCCCACGCCCTTCACGCCGAGCGGGTTCGTCGGGCTCGGCGTCTCCGTGCGATGGAGCTCCCAGCGCGGGAGCTCCGCCGCCGACGGGACGAGGTAGGTGACCATGTTCCCCGTCAGGAGGTTGCCGTCGTCGTCGTAGATCGCCTCCTCGTAGAGCGCCTGCGCGACGCCCTGCGCGAGACCGCCGTGGATCTGGCCCTCGACGATCATCGGGTTGACCACCGTGCCGACGTCGTCGACTGCGATGTAGCGCAGCAACTCGACCGCGCCGGTCTCGACGTCGACCTCGACGATCGCGACATGCGCGCCCGACGGCCACGAGAAGTTCGGCGGGTCGTAGACGTACGTCGCCTCCATCCCCGGCTCCATTCCCTCCGGCAGGTTGTGCGCGGTCCACGCGGCGAACGCGACCTCCTTCAGCGTCAGCGACGACTCGGGCCCGTGGAACGTGCCGCGCACGTGATCGACCTGCGCCGCGTCCACGCCCATCAGATGCGCCGCGATCAGCTTCGCCTTCTCGACGATCTTCTCGGCGGCGTGGTACAGCGCGACGCCGCCGACCGCGAGGCTGCGGCTGCCGTACGTGTCCATCCCGAGCGGGACGACGGAGGTATCGCCGTGGAGCACCTCGACCTCGTCGATGCCGTAGCCGAGCGTGTCCGCGACGATCTGCGACCACGACGTCTCGTGCCCCTGGCCGTGCGGCGTCGAGCCGGTGAGCACCTGCACCGTGCCGGTCGGCAGGCAGCGGATCGTCGCGGCCTCCCAGCCGCCGGCCGAATAGCGGATCGCCCCGAGGATCGCCGACGGCGCGAGCCCGCACATCTCGACGTACGTCGAGAGGCCGATCCCGAGCCGCTTCGCTCCGCCCGCCGCGCGGCGCGCACGCTGCTCGGCCCGCACGTCGTCGTAGCCGGACTGCTCGAGCGCGACGTCGAGACACGCGTCGAAGTCGCCGGAGTCGATCGTCAGCCCCGACGCGATCGCTGCCGGGAACTCGCGGATGAAGTTCGCGCGCCGCACCTCGACCGGGTCCTTCCCGAGCTTGCGCGCGAGCGCGTCGACCGCGCGTTCGATGGCATAGGTCGCCTCCGGACGCCCTGCACCGCGGTACGCATCGGTCGGCACGGTGTTCGTGAACACGCCGGTGCATTCGAAGCTGTAGCCCTCGACGCCGTAGCACCCGGCGTAGAGCCACGCACCGAGCAGCGGCACGCCCGGCGTGACGAGTTGGAGGTACGCGCCCATCGCCGCGGTCAGCTTCACGCGGACGGCCGTGATCTTCCCTTCGGCCGTGGCCGCGAGCTCGATCTCCTGCACCTGGTCGCGGCCGTGGATCGTCGACACGTAGCCCTCGCTGCGCGTCTCCGTCCACTTGACCGCGCGGTCGAGCCGCCGCGCAATCGCGAGGCCGAGCGCCTCCTCGGCGTAGATGTTGAGCTTCGACCCGAAGCCGCCGCCGACATCGGGAGCGATCACGCGCAGCTTCGCCTCCGGGATCCCCACGACGCCGCTCAGCGTGATGCGCGCGATGTGCGGCACCTGCGTCGTCGACCAGAGCGTGAACTCGCCCGTCGCTGGAACCGGCGTGACGAACACCGCGCGCGGCTCGATCGCGTTCGGGATCAGCCGGTTCTGGACGTAGCGCTCGCTGACCGTGACCGCAGCCTCGGCGAAGAGCCGGTCGACCTCGCCGGCCTCGAGCGTCCACGTGTAGCAGCTGTTCGTGCCGAACTCCTCGTGGACGATCGGCGCACCGTCGGCGAGCGCCGCCTCGACGTCGACGACCGCAGGCAGCACGTCGTACTCGACCTCGACGAGCTCCGCCGCATCTTCGGCCGCGCCGCGGCTCGTCGCGGCGATCACCGCGACCGCGTCGCCGACGTAGCGCACCTTGTCCGTCGCGACCGGCTTGTGCCCCGGCGCGTTCGTGTCCTCCGTCGGGATCCACGCACACGGCAGTGAGCCCTGCCACTCGTCGGCGAGGTCATCGCCCGACCACGCCGCGACGACGCCTGCGTGCGCGAGCGCCGGCGACACGTTCACCTTCGTGATGCGGGCGTGCGCGTACGGGCTCCGCACGATGCCGAGAAACACCATTCCCGGTACGTGCATGTTGTCGACCCACTGCGCCTGGCCCTGGAGGAGCTTGCCGTCCTCCTTGCGCTCGACGCGGGCGCCGATCGCATTGCCGACCTCGACCGCGCTCATCGTGCCACCGCCCCGATCGCGTCGACGATGTTCTGATAGCCCGTGCAGCGGCAGATGTTCCCCTCGAGCGCGTGGCGGATCTCCGCCTCGCTCGGCGACGGGTTCTCCGCGAGCAGGCTCGTCGCGGCGAGCACCATGCCGCTCGTGCAGTAGCCGCACTGGAGCGCGTGATGCTCGTGGAAGCTCTCTTGCAGCGCGTTGAGCGAGCCGCTCTCCGCGAGCCCTTCGATCGTCGTGATCGCATGCCCGTCGGCCTGGACTCCGAGCACGGTGCACGACTTGACCGACTCGCCGTCGAGCAGCACGGTGCACGCACCGCACGACGACGTGTCGCAGCCGACGACGGTGCCTGTCAGGTCGAGCCGTTCGCGCAGGACGTGGACGAGCAGCTCCCGCGGGTCGAGCTCGAGCTCGAACGGGACGTCGTTCACCGTGAGCGAGACGTTCCTCACAGCCGCGCCTCCTTTCGCACGTGGCGGCGTGGCAGGCCGCCCTCGCCGCGAGCATACGACTTCGGAGGGTTCGGCGACTAGCGGCGCAACTTGAGCTCGCGGTCGAGCTGCCGCTTTGCGTCCCGGTCGGCGATCGTGCGGCGCTTGTCGCGCAGCTCCTTGCCGCGCCCGACTGCGATCTCGGCCTTCACCCGGCCGTCCTTGAAATAGAGCCGCGTCGGGATGAGGGTGAAGCCCTTCTCCCGCACCTGGGCGTAGAGGCGGTCGATCTCCCGCCGGTGGAGCAGGAGCTTCCGCGGCCGGTCCGGCTCGTGGTTCGCGCGGTTGCCGGCCCCGTACTCGGGGATGTGGAGGCCGACGAGCCACATCTCGCCCTCGCGCACCTCGGCGTATGCCTGCTGGAGGGTCGACTTGCCGTCGCGGAGCGCCTTCACCTCGGTCCCGGCCAGCACGACGCCGGCCTCGACCCGGTCGAGGAGGTGGTAGTCGTGCCGCGCGCGGCGGTTCTCGACGATCAGCTTTTCTCCCTGCGGCTTCGCCATTGGGCCGAAGTGTAGGGTCGAGCGCGTGGAGCTCACGCTCGCACAACTGAACGAGGCGGGCTCAGGGCTCTTCCCCGGCCTGCTCGGGATCGAGGTGCTCGAGGTCGCAGACGGCGTCGTCCACGCGCGCCTCGACGTGCGCGAGAAGCATCTTGCGCCGAACGGCTACCTCCACGCGGGGGCCGTCGTCGCGCTCGCCGATACCGCGTGCGGCTACGGCTCGATCCTGAGCCTGCCGGACGGCGCCACCGGGTTCACGACGATCGAGCTGAAGACGAACTTCCTTCGCACCACGCTGAAAGGCGCGATCACGTGCGAGGCGAAGCTCGCGCACGGCGGCCGCACGACGCAGCTGTGGGACGCGACGGTCAGCGACGAGGACGGGCGCGCCATGGCGCTCTTCCGCTGCACGCAGCTCGTGCTCCGCTAGCGGCGGGCTTTGTAGCCGCGCGCCATGAAGCAGCGGTCGCACAGCGTCGCCCACGGCGCCGTGCGCGAGCCGCAGGCGCGGCAGCGGCCGATCGTCGGGTCGTCGATCTCGACGCGCAGCTCGTGCACGACGCGCGCGGCGGCGGCCTCCTCGAGCGCCGCTGCCTTCTCGATCGTCACGCCGGCGACGCCCGGGTACTGCAGCGCGAACCAGCGGAGGATCGACGCCTCGCGCGCGGCCTGTTCCGCTTCGAGCAGGCTGGCTCGGTGCAGCCGGTGCGGATCGAGGAGCCACGAGATGACAGTCCGTTGCGGCGTGTCGCCCGCGACCGCGCAGGCGAGCGTGCCGAGCAGCTCGAGACCGTCGTCGTCGATCGGCGCCTGCATCAGCTTCCACACGTCGGCGAGCTCGAGCCGGCGACGCGCATGGTGGAGCGCTTCGCGCACGGCGTCGAGGCGCCCGAGCAGCGGGGCGATCGACTCGACCGTCAGCCAGCCCTCGTCGCTCCAGTAGCGGAGCGCGGCGTTCCGCCACGCGTAGAGCGCGGGCTCGAGCTCGTCGACGCGCGTCACGTTCAGATCCGCGAGCTGCGGGCGCAGCCGGCCCGTGTCGACGACGCGGTAGCCCCAGTGCCCGCCGGGCAGCTCGACGTGCGGCGTCAGCGCCGACTGCACGAGCTCCGGGCTCGGATGCGCCCACGGCACGCCGGTGAGCACGCCGACGTGGCCGCGCTCGTGGAAGCCGAAGCGGCCGGCGCGGCCCGCGATCTGCGCGATCTCCCACGGCTCGAGGTCGCGCCGCTCGCGCCCGTCGAACTTCTCCGTCTCCGCGAAGAGCAGGGTCTCGCACGGCAGGTTGACGCCGTGGCCGAGCACGTCGGTCGACGCGCACACCTCGGCGGCACCGGACAGGAAGCGGTCGATCTCCTCGCGGCGCGACGCGAGCGGCATCGCGCCGTAGAGCACCGCGACGCGGCCGGGGTGCAGCGCGTTCAGCTCGCCCGCGAGCCCGATCACCGCACGGCGGCTGAACGCGACGACGACGGTGCCCGGCGAGAGACCGGCGATCCCGCGCTTGCCGAACCACTCGAGCGGCGCCTTGCGCTCGAAGAAGCGCACGTCGACCTGCGGGAACGCGTGCTCGACGAGCGGGAGCGCCTCGACCGCGCCGAGCAGCAGGATGTTGCGGTACTCGCCGCCGAGCATGAGCCGCGTCCACGCGGAGCCGCGCTCCTCGTCCTCCGCCCACTGCACCTCGTCGAGCACGAGCGTCTCGCCGCGCATCGGCGCCATCTCGGCGGTGCAGCAGATGATCGGCGCGTCCGGGTTCACGCGCTCCTCGCCGGTGACGAGGCCGACGCCGTCGCCGAGCTCCTCCGCGAGGCGCCGGTGCGCCTCCTGCGCGAGCATGCGGAGCGGAGCCGCGTAGACGCCGCGCCCGCTCTCGACGAGGAATTGGAGCGCGTCGTGGGTCTTGCCCGAGTTCGTCGGGCCGAGGTGCGCGATCACGGTCTCCGGCTCGACCGTGCGCTCGGGCAGCCGAACGGTCAGGTCGGAGATCGCCTTGCGCGCCGGCTGCGCGCGGCGCGAGTGCCGCACGGAGCGGCTCGGTCGTTTCTGACGCCGGTGCTGGGCCACCGGGCCACGGTAGCTAGCTCGTAGGTCTTGCCAGAACGCGGAGCGCGGTCGCGAGCGCGTCGTCCGACGGCGTCCGCGGGTCGTCCGCGGCGTGGATCTGCGGCGCGACGCCGACGTTCGAGATGTCCTCGCCGGAAGGCGTGTAGTAGCGCGCGATCGTCAGCTCGAGCGCGGCGCCGTTGTCGAGCGGGTCGATCGACTGGACGAGCGCCTTGCCGAACGTCCGCTCGCCCACCACGGTCGCGCGATGGTGGTCGCGGAGCGCGGCGGCGACGATCTCCGAGGAGCTCGCGCTGTAACGGTCGACGAGCACGACGACGGGCAGCCGCGTGGCGGTGCCGCCGATCGCTCGGAACACCTCGTGCGGCTCGTGGCGGCCGACGAGGGAGACGACGACGCCGCGGTCGAGGAAGAGCGACGACACGGCGACGGCCTGGTCGAGCAAGCCGCCAGGATTCTGGCGGAGGTCGAGCACGAAGCCCTGCACGCCCGCGCGCTCGAGCCGGCGGATTTCACGGTTGAGCACAACCGCGGCGCCGATGCGGAACGCGCTCAGGCGCACGTCGCCCCAGCGGCGGCCCGCGTACGAGAGCAGCCGCGCCTGCACGACGGGGGCGCGGATCGTGTCGCGCCGCACCCGCAGATTGAGGTTGTGGCCCCCGCGCGTGAGCCCGAGCCCGACCATCGTGCCGCGCGGGCCGAGAATGTGCGAGAGCGCCTTCGTCACGCTGAGGCCCTTCGTCTTCGCGTTGCCGACGCGCACGATCGTGTCGCCGACACGCACGCCCGCGCGCTGCGCAGGGCCCGGGCGAATCGAGACGACGACGTAGCCGTTCGGCGACGGCAGCACGCTGACGCCGATGCCGGTGTAGCTCGACGCGGTCTCCTGCCGCACGAGCTGGTAGTCGGGCGGCGCGAGGTACGCGGTGTACGGATCCTTGAGGGCCGAGATGATCTCGTGCACGGAGCCGAGCTGGAGCACGCTGTCCGGCACGGGCCGGTAGTAGCGCGCGGCGAGCGCGTTCCGCACCTCGTCGACGACGCTCGGGATCGCGACAGGCGTGGTCGCGCGGTTCTGCTCCGACAACCGGTAGCCGACCGCGAAGGCCCCGGCGAGGAGGAGCCCTGCTCCGAGGAGGATGAGTGGGCGCCGCATCTGGACCGCGCGAGCATACGGCCCGGCGCGGCCGGACGCTAGGCCCGGTAGGTCAGACCTGGAGGAACCGGCGGAGCGTGAGGCCGGAGCCGGCCGCCCCGAGCAGGAGCCCGGCCCCGATCAGGGAGAGCGCGTTCAGCGCGAACGGCAGGGCGTGGACGTCGGAGCCGCCGCCGATGTGGGGCAGGATCGAGGGCAGGGCGACCTCCTTGCCGATCACGAGCAGGACGACGGCGAGGACGGCCCCGCCGAAGCCGCACAGGAGCCCCTCGAGCATGAACGGCCCGCGGACGAACCAGTTCGTCGCCCCGACGAGCTTCATCACCTCGATCTCCCGTCGCCGGGCGAAGATCGAGAGCCGGATGGTGTTGGCTATCAGGAGCGTCGAGGCGGTCACGAGCAGCACCACGGCGACGAGAAACGCGATCCAGATCACCTTCGCGATCGTGAGGACGCGATTCGCGGTCTTCGACCCCCAGCGCACGTCGTTCACCCCCGGGTAGTGCGCCTTCTGGATCTCGGCGCCGAGCGCCGGCGTCATCTCGCCCTTGACCGGCGTGACGACCCACGCGTCGGGCAGCGGGTTCGACGGCAACGGCGTCTTGTAGAGATCCGGGAACTTCGCCTTCATCTGCTTCTGCGCCGTCTCCTTCGAGATGAAGACGACCCTCTTGACGCGCGTGTGGTCCTTGCGGATCTGCGTGCCGACGAACGCCTCCTGGCGGTCGGTCGTGCCGGCGGCGAAGTAGACCTTCACCTGGAGCCCCTTCTTCACGTGGTCGCTCCACGAGAGGACCCAGGTGCCGAGCGCGATGAAGAGGCCGAGCAGGAACATGCCGATCAGCACGGTCATCGTCGCGGCGAACGTCGTCGAGAGGTTCGCAGTGATCGACGACCACGCTTCCGAGAACAGCAGGCGAACGCGGCTCATTCCGAGGTGTAGCCTCCGCGGCGCTCGTCGCGGGCGAGCTTGCCCTCTTCGAGCGCGATGACGCGCTTGCGCATCTTGTCGACCATCTCGCGGTCGTGCGTGACCATGAGGATCGTCGTGCCGGCGCGGTTGATCCGGTAGAGCAGCTGCATGATCCCGACCGACGTGTCGGGGTCGAGGTTGCCGGTCGGCTCGTCGCAGACGAGAAGCGGCGGATGGTTGACGACGGCGCGCGCGATCGAGACGCGCTGCTGCTCACCGCCCGAGAGCTCGTCGGGAAGCGAATCCATCTTGTGCG
>Ga0207657_10009121_pt1 | contig 10008 bp, 12 predicted proteins | sample KBSC33metaG_FD_184316 | JGI IMG/M metagenome (GOLD analysis project Ga0207657, IMG submission 184316) | Corn rhizosphere microbial communities from Kellogg Biological Station, Michigan, USA - KBS C3-3 metaG (SPAdes) (version 2) | ecosystem: Host-associated > Plants > Roots > Rhizosphere > Soil ... | reverse complement strand
TGAGACCATATGTCCGGACCGGAGTAGGATCGCCGCATGACCGGCTTCGAGACGCCGACCGACCTCATGAACAACCGCGGGCTGATCGCGGATCCCGAGGCGTTCGCGCGCGAGAAGGGCGCCGCCTCCTGGCTCTACCTGTGCGGCGAGGAGTTCGCCTCGGTGGAGGGCGGCATGTCGTACGCCGATGTCGAGCGTGCCGTTCCCGTCTCTGCGAACGTCGTCTCCGACCCGCCGACTCCGCTCGACCTCGCTCTCGCGCGTAGGCAGATCGAGGCGCTCGACGGCCTGCCGAGGCCGACCCTCGTGACCTGCCGGACCGGGCCGCGCTCGTCCGCCCTGATCTACCTGTACGCCGGGCTCCAGGCCGGCGCGTCGGCGGAGGACGTGCTCGCCCGCGCCGACGTGGACGAGGCCGCGTTCATGCAGTCGGACGAGCTACGGGCGTGGGTCGCGAACGGGCTCGAGCAGCTGTCCTGAGCTCTCTACCGGTGCAGGTCAGCGCCGAGGCGGCCCGCCGCTTCCTCGTCTCGCGGCACTTCTTGGCGCCCGCGCGCTCGCTGGAAAGAGGCCCCGACGCGGTGCTCGAGGTGATCCGGAAGCTCGGCTCGATCCAGTTCGACCCGGTCGCGGTCGCGGGCCGGAACCACGACCTGATGCTCCACGCGCGCGTAGCCGGCTACGAGCCCGCCTGGTGCGACGAGCTCTACGAGCGGCGCGAGATCTTCGAGGCCAGCAACAAGGCGCTCTCGTTCGTCCCGACGTCTGAGTTCCCCTGGTTTCGCGACGTCATGGGCCGCAAGGGGCCCCGGTTCCACAACGCGGCGCTCGCCGACAACGCGGCGGTGGCCGGACAGGTGCTCGAGCGGATCCGTGTCGAGGGACCCGTGTCGTCGCTCGACTTCGAGGCGACGCCGGGCGCGACGAAGGACTGGTTCGGCCTGCCGGAGAACGCCGTCCGCTCGGTGCTCGAGGGCTACACCGCCACGGGAGTGATCGGGCTCGCCCGGCGGCACGGCAACACCCGCTATTACGACCTGCTCGAACGCCTGCTCCCGGCCGACGTCCTCGAGCAGGAGGTGCCGGAGCGAGAGCGGCTTCTGCACAAGATGCTGTCGCGATACCGCGCCCACGGCCTCCTCGGCGCCGGCGGCGCGGGCGGCACGTTCGCGCGCATCGCCAACGGGGACGTGCGCAAGGCGCTGCAGAAGGAGCTCGTCGAGGTCGGGGCGCTTCTGCCCGTCGAGATCGAGGGGCTGCGCGGCAAGCGCTTCGTCGTCGCCGAGGAGCTCGCGCAGCTGGAGGCGCCACCGGAGGCGCCACCTTCGGTCGCGTTCATCGCGCCGTTCGATTCGCTGCTGTGGGACACGGCTCTCCTCGCGAAGCTGTTCGACTTCGAGTTCGTGTGGGAGGGCTTCTTCAAGCCGGACAAGCGCCGCTGGGGCTACTACGTCCTCCCCATCCTCTTCGGCGACACGTTCGTCGGCCGGATCGAGCCGCGGATCGACCGCGACGGTGGCCGCGTGGAGGTGCTGGGGCTGTGGTGGGAGGAGGGCTTCGTGCCACACCGAGCTGCCGGGTTCGTCGAGGCGATGCGGGACGCGCTGGGCGCCTACCTGCGCTTCGCAGGCGCCGACCGCGTCGAGTGGCCTTCACACCTGGCCGCCGAGAAGCGACTATTCCCCGCATGACCTCGCAGGCGCAGAAGGTCGAGGCGTTTCATCGCCTGCACGCCGAGGGCTGCTTCGTGATCCCGAATCCCTGGGACGTGGGCACCGCGGTCGCGCTCGAGCAGATGGGGTTCAAGGCGCTCGCGACGACGAGCGCCGGGCATGCCTGGTCGCTCGCCCGTCCGGACAACGGCGTGCGGCGCGACGAGGCGCTGGAGCATCTTCGTGAGATCGCGAACGCCGTGGACGTTCCGGTGAATGCGGACTTCGAGCACGGCTTCGCGCGCGACCCGGACGGCGTCGCCGTCAACGTGAAGCTCGCTGCCGCGACCGGTATCGCGGGGCTCTCGATCGAGGACTCGACCGGCGATCCCGGCGAGCCGCTCTATCCGTTCGAGCTCGCCGTCGAGCGCGTTCGGGCAGCGCGACAGGCGATCGACGAGAGCGGCACGGGCGTCCTCCTCACCGGCCGGTCGGAGGGGTTCGTCGTCGGGCGACCCGATCTCGAGGAGACGATCCGCAGGCTGCAGGCCTACGCCGAGGCCGGTGCCGACTGCCTCTACGCGCCGCGGATCGAGACCTCCGTGCAGATCGCGGCGGTTGTCGCAGGGGTGGCGCCGAAGCCGGTGAACCTGCTCGCCAACGCGCCGTTCGTCACGGTCGCGGAAGCCGCGGACCTCGGCGTCCGCCGGGTCAGTGTCGGCGGCACGCTCGCCCGCACCGCGTGGGCCGGCTTCCTCGCCGCCGCCGAGGAGATCGCGAACGAGGGCACGTTCTCACGGTTCAGCGGACTGCCGAACGTCGACGCGATCTTCGAGTCTCACTAGGCGAGCGGTCTACTTCGTCCCGTAGAGGCGGTCGCCCGCGTCCCCCAGCCCCGGGACGATGAAGCCGCGCTCGTTCAGGCCGCGGTCGACGGCGGCACAAACGATGTGCACGTCCGGGTGCCGGCGATGCACCTCCTCGATCCCCGGCGGTGCGGCGACGATGCAGACCAGCGTCACCGACTGAGCCCCGGCCTCTTTCACCGCAGTGATCGCAGCGCAGCTGGAATGGCCGGTCGCGAGCATCGGGTCGAGCACGATCGCGTCCCGCTCGGACAGGTCGTCGGGGAGCTTGAGGTAGTACTGGACAGGCTCGAGCGTCTGCTCGTCCCGGTACATACCCACGAAGCCGACCCGCGCGCTCGAGACGAGCGAGAGGACGCCGTCGAGCATCCCCACCCCCGCCCGCAGCACCGGGCAGACCGCGACCTTCTTGCCGGAGATGCGCTGCACCGTCATCCGCTCGAGCGGCGTCTCGACCTCCGACTCCTCGGTCGGCATGTCCTTCGTCGCCTCGTACGTGAGGAGGAGCGTGATCTCGTTCGCGAGCTTGCGGAAGTGGACGGTGGGCGTCTCCTTGTCGCGGAGGTAGCCGAGCTTGTGCTGGATCAGCGGGTGCTGGACGACGGTGAGGCGCGGTTCCGTCAAGCGACGTACGTGGTGTAGCCGCGGAAGCCCTCGTAGAGCGGCCGCTTCGCGCAGAGCGACGCGACCCGCGCGCGCAGCCCGTCGAGGTCCGGCGCCTCGGTCAGGGCCTCGCAGATGAGCCGCCCCACCTCGCGGAAGTCGTCCTCGTCGAAACCGCGCATCGTCATCGCCGGCGAGCCGAGCCGGATCCCCGAGGTGACGAACGGCGAGCGCTCGTCGAACGGGATCGTGTTGCGGTTCACGGTGACGTCGATCTCGTGGAGCCGCTCCTCTGCCGCCTTGCCCGTCCACTCCGAGGCGCTCAGGTCGACGAGCAGGAGGTGCGTGTCGGTGCCGCCCGTGACGAGGGAGAGCCCGCCCTCGAGGAGGGTGTCGGCGAGCGCGTCGGCGTTGCGGCGGATCTGCGCCTGGTACTCGCGGAAGGCGTCGGTCATCGCGATCCGGAAGCACGTCGCCTTCGCTGCGATCGTGTGCTCGAGCGGTCCGCCCTGCATCCCGGGCATCACGGCCGAGTCGAGCGCCTTCGCGTGCTCCTCGCGGCAGAGGATGAAGCCTGCGCGCGGGCCGGCGAGCGTCTTGTGCGTCGTCGAGGTGACGAAGTCGCAGTGCTCGACCGGGTTCGGCTGGATGCCGGCGGCGACGAGGCCGGCGAAGTGCGCCATGTCGCAGACGAGAATCGCCCCCACCTCGTCGGCGATCGCCCGGAAGCGGTCGGTCTCGACCGTGCGCGGGTAGGCGGAGCCGCCGCAGACGAGCACCTTGGGCCGCGCCTCCTTCGCCTTCGCGAGCACCTCGTCGTAGTCCACGGTCATCGTCTCGCGCGAGACCTCGTAGTGCGCGACGTTGTAGAGCCGGCCCGAGAAGTTGACCTTGTGGCCGTGCGTGAGGTGCCCGCCCTGGTTGAGCGCGAGCGCCATCAGCGTGTCCCCCGGCTCCATCACCGCCGCGTAGACGGCCATGTTCGTCTGCGCGCCCGCGTGCGGCTGGACGTTCGCATGCTCGGCCCCGAACAGCTCCTTCGCGCGGTCGATCGCGAGCTGCTCGATCTCGTCGATGACCTCGCAGCCGCCGTAGTAGCGCCGTCCGGGATAGCCCTCTGCGTACTTGTTCGTCGGCACGGAGCCGACGGCCTCGAGCACGGCGGGCCACGTGAAGTTCTCGGACGCGATCAGCTCGATCTGCCCCCGCTGGCGCTCGAGCTCGTCGCCGATGAGCCGCGCGATCTCCGGATCGACCGTGTCGAGCCCCGCCTGCTTCAGCTCCTGGAACGTCGCCTGCGTCGTGGCCACGGCTTGATGCTACGACAGGGGCCGTACGGCGCGCAGGCCGGTGGCAGCCACCGTCACGAATCCGCAACCCGAATGTGTCAAGAGCGCGGAGCGGTGCCTGTTCATGCGCCGGATCTCGTCACAGAGACGTATCGGTGGCTGCGACCGGCCGTCAGGGCGGCGGCCCGGCGCCCAGGCGGAGGACGCGCGGCTCGTCGCCGGTGAGGTCGATCACCGTGGACGGGACGCCGGGTAGCTCACCGGCGTCGACGATCGCGCCGCACGCGGCCCGGATCTCCTCCGGGACGTCCTCGACGCGCCGCGGGTCGGGCCTGCCCGAGAGGTTCGCGCTCGTGGCCGCGACGACGCCGACTGCGCGGACGACCTCGGCCGCGGCCGGCGGCAGGACCGGCACGCGGACGCCCACGGCGCCGACCACCAGCGTGTACGGGCCCGGAAGGTACCGCTCGAGCAGAGAAGGATCGAGGCCCGGCACCGCGGCCACGAGTGCCTCGACCTCTGCGGCCAGCAGAGCGACCGGCTTCCAGCGGTCACGGCCCTTGAGCTCGAAGAGGACGTCCTCGTGCTCGGGCAGCGCGCAGAGCCCGTAGACGGTGTCGGTCGGGAGGATCACCGCGCGGCCGGCACGCAACGCGGCGACGGCGTCGTTCATCTCGTCCCTTCCACGACGCGCTCCATTCCCGTCAGGTCCCTCGTCACGCGGACGTCCCGCCAGCCCGCGGCGCCGAGGATCTCGGCGACGTCGCGTGCCTGGCCGTCGGCGACCTCGAAGGCGACGAAGCGGGCCTTCGCCGCGCGCGCCAGCCGCTCGTGCTCCCCGCGGCCGACGAGCGCGACCTCGGGCTCCCGGCGCAGCTCCGGCTGGAGCTCGTCGAGGCTCTCCACGTACGGAGGATTGGCCACGACGACGTCCCAGCCCTCCGCGGCAAGCTCGGCGCCGTCCCCCTGCCGGAGCTCGACCTCGAGCCCCAGCAGCTCGGCGTTCTCGCGTGCGAGCGCGAGCGCGTCGGCCGAGACGTCCACGCCGGTCACCTGCGCATCGGGCCGTTCGTCCTTCAGGGCGAGCGCGATCGCACCCGAGCCGACCCCGACGTCGAGGATCCGCGGCTGCTCGATCGCCTCCGCGAGCGCGAGCGCGCGCTCGACGAGCGTCTCGGTCTCCGGCCGTGGCACGAGCGCGCGGGCGTCGGTCTTCAGCGTCAGCCGCCGGAAGCCCCACTCGCCGAGGACGTACGCCAGCGGCTCGCGTGCCTCCCGCCGAGCGAGAAGCGCCTCCAGGCCCGCCACCTCGTCGTCGAGGCGCGCCGCCAGGCCGGACCGAGTCGTGCCGAGGAGATGCGCGACGAGCCACTCGGCGTCGACCCGCGGCGTGTCGACATCGGCGGCGGCGAGCCTTCGCTCCGCCTCGGCAAGGGCCTCGCGAGCCGTCACTCGCCGAGCGCTTGACGCCGGTCTTCGGTCGTCAGCGCCTCGGTGAAGTCGTCGAGCTCGCCTTGCAGGATCCGGTCGAGCTGGTGGACGGTCAGCTTGACGCGGTGGTCGGTGACCCGGCTCTCGGGGAAGTTGTAGGTGCGGATCTTCTCGGACCGCTCGCCCGACCCGATCTGCGAGTTGCGGGTGGCGTCGCGCTCGACGCGCCGGCGCTCGAGCTCGCGCTCGTAGAGGCGCGCGCGAAGGACGCGCATCGCCTTCTCGCGGTTCTGCAGCTGCGACTTCTCGTCCTGCATCGACACGACGACACCCGTCGGGAGGTGCGTGATGCGGACCGCCGAGTCCGTCGTGTTCACGGACTGGCCCCCGGGACCGGTCGAGCGGTAGACGTCGATCTTCAGGTCGTTCTGGTCGATCTCCACCTCGACGTCTTCCGCCTCCGGCATCACCGCGGCGGTCGCGGTTGAGGTGTGGATCCGGCCGGCGCTCTCGGTCTCGGGCACTCGCTGCACGCGGTGCGTGCCGCCCTCCCACTTGAAGACGGAGTACGCGCCGTCGCCCTTGACCGCGAAGGTGACCTCCTTGTAGCCGCCGCCGTCGTTCGGGCTCGCCTCGAGCTCCTCGACCCTGAAGCCGCGCCGCTCGGCGTAGCGCGCGAGCATTCGGTAGACGTCACCGGCCCAGAGCGCGGCCTCGTCGCCGCCGACGCCCTGGCGCACCTCGACGATCACATCCTTGTCGTCGGCAGGGTCGGCCGGGACGAGCGCGAGCCGCAGCTCCTCCTGCAGGCGCGACGTGCGCTCCTCGAGCTCGGGGACGAGCTCCCGCAGGTCGGCGTCGCCGCGCGCGGCTTCGAGGTCGTCCCGCGCGGCTTTCCACTCGTGCGCGAGCTTGTACGGCTGCTCGAGCTCTTTCAGCCGGCGGCCCAGGTCGGCCGCCTCGCGGTGGTCGTTGTATACGGCCGGATCGGCCATCCGGGTCTGGAGCTCCTCGTACGAGCGCTCGAGATCCGCGACGAGGTTGTCGAAGTCGGTTGCCAAGGCCCGGCCAGCCTAACCCTTGCGTAGCTCGTTTCAGCCTGGATAGCTTTCGCTTTACTTGGTAAAGCAATAGTCCCGGGGAGGTCGCAGGATGTCCGTCGTCGACGAGGTCACCCAAGCCAACGAGCGCTACGCATCCGGGTTCGCGAAGGGCGGCCTGCCCATGCCGCCGGGCCGGAAGTTCGCCGTCGTCACCTGCATGGATGCGCGCCTGGACCCCGCCCGCTTCCTCGGGCTCGAGGAAGGCGACGCGCACGTGATCCGCAACGCCGGCGGTCTCGTCAACGACGAGACGATTCGCTCGCTCGTCATCTCGCACGAGCTCCTCGGGACCGAGGAGGCCGTCGTGATCGGGCACACCGACTGCGGGATGCTCACCTTCACGAATGCCGACCTGCACGACAAGCTCGGGCCGGAGTCCGAGAGCATCGACTTCCAGCCGTTCCCGGACGTCGCGGAACGCGTCCGCCAGAGCGTGGAGACGATCCGCAGCCATCCGCTGCTGCCGGACTCGTTCGGCGCGACCGGGTTCGTCTACGACGTCGAGAGCGGACGGATCGAGGCGGTCTAGCCGCTAGGCCATTACTTCGACGCGCTGGGCCTCGGGCGTGCCCGCGCCCTCGAGGTGGAGCACCTCGCGCAGGGCACGAATCGAGACCTCGAGCTGGTCGAGCGACGGCTCGCGGGTCGTCAGCCGCTGCAGCCAGAGCCCCGGGGCGAGCAGCGTCATCAGCACGCGGTTCTCCTGGTGCTTGCCGGCGAACCGGATCAGCTCGTACGCGATCCCCGCGATCAGCGGCAGGAGCAGGATCCGGGTCGCGATCAGCCAGTACCAGGCGGGCCGCCCGAAGAACGCGAACACGAAGACCGCGATCACCATCACCCAGAGCAGGAACGCCGTTCCGCAGCGCGGGTGGATGAGCGAGTAGCGCTGCACGACCACCGGCTCGAGGGGCTCGCCGGCCTCGTAGGCGTTGATCGCCTTGTGCTCGGCGGCGTGGTACTGGAAGACGCGGCGCAGGTCGGGCAGCAGCGAGATCAGCGCGAGATAGGCGATGAACATCGACACGCGGATCAGCCCCTCGACGATCACGAACCAGCCGCCGCTGTGGACCGGAAGCTGATCGGTGATCAGCGCCGGCCCCACCTTGAACACCATCACCGCAAAGCCGATCGCGATCGCGAAGGCGAAGATGAGCGCGCCGCGCGAGAGCTCGGTCTCGACCTCGCCGTCCTCGCCCTCCTCCTGCGACGCGTAGTTGGCCGAGATCGCGAGCGCGCGAAAGCCGATCGCGAGCGACTCGCCGAGCGCCATGACCCCGCGCACGACCGGCAGCCGGAAGACGCGGTGACGCGCCATCGCCGACTCGATCGGACGCGAGACCTGGGCGATCTCGCCGGAAGGCTTGCGCACGGCGACGGCCCAGTTGCCGGGGCCGCGCATCATCACGCCCTCGAGGACCGCCTGTCCGCCGACGTTGGCCATGACCCGGAGGCGCTAGCCGCGGCGTGCCTGGCCGGCGCGCTCCAGGCGGCGCTGGAAGCGCTCGACGCGGCCGCCCGTGTCCATGAGCTTTTGCTTGCCCGTGTAGAACGGGTGGCACTGCGAGCAGATCTCGACATGCAGCTCGGGCTGCGTCGAGCGGGTCTGGAACGTGTTCCCGCAGGAGCACGTCACTGTCGCGAGGACGTACTCGGGATGGATGCCGGCTTTCATTGCCCTCTCAAGATAGCAGCGGCCTGGCGCGGTTCCACGTTGCCGCCAGAGACGATGACGGCCACTCCACGGCCCGACTCGACCTTGCCCGCGAGCACCGCTCCCGCCGCCGCTGCGCCCGCCGGCTCGCAGGCGAGCTTCGCCCGTTCGTAGAGAAAACGCATGCCCTCGGCGATCTCGTCCTCGGTCACGAGGACGGTCTCGACCTTGCCGCGGCAGATCTCGAGCGGAAGCTCGCCCGCGAACGGCGGCGCGAGCCCGTCGGCGATCGTGTCCGTCTCGACGCGCACGCTCTGGCCGGCCGCCAGGCCGGCGGGGAACGCCTGCGCACGCTCGGGCGCGACACCGACGACCCGGGCGCGGCCGTCGAGCGCCGTGACGATCCCGGAGATCAGTCCGCCGCCGCCCGTGCCGACGACGACCGTGTCGAGCTCCGGTACGTCCTCGAGCAACTCGAGGGCGAGCGTTCCGTGGCCGGCGACGACGTAGGGATCCGAGTGCGGATGGACGAAGACGCGCCCCTGCTCCTCGACGATCTCGAGCACGCGGTCGTAGGCGGCGGCGGGATCCGGGGGCGAGAGGTCGACGGTCGCGCCGTAGCCCCGCGTCGCCTCCACCTTGAGCGGGCTCACGCCCTCCCACATCTGCACGAGGCAGTCGACGCCCACCTCGGCGGCCGCCCACGCGACGGCGTGCGCGTGGTTCCCTGCCGACCACGTGATGACGCCTCGCTTCTGCTCCTCGGGCGTGAGCGCGGTCAGCCGGTTGAATGCACCGCGCGCCTTGAAGGAGCCCGTCTTCTGGAACAGCTCCGCCTTGAGGTAGACGCCGAGATCGGGCGAGCGAAGGGTGGGCGTGCGGTTGACTCGCCCGGCGAGAACGGTGCCCGCTCGCTCGACGTCCTCTCGGGAGACGCTCACGCAGGCAGTGTCTCGCGCGCCGCGACCTTTGGGATGCGGAGGCGCACGGTGAAGACGGTGAGCGTCCCCGGCCGGCTCTCGACGCCGACGTCGCCCCCCATCGCGAGGGTCAACTCCTTCACGATCGCCAGGCCGAGGCCGGTGCCGACCTTCCGCTCGAGCCCGTAGCGCTCGTGCAGGTAGAAGCGCTCGAACGCATGCTCGGTGTCCGTCTCGGCGATCCCCGGACCGGTGTCCTCGACGCGGAGGACGCCGGGAGCCGCCACCACCCGCACCTCGCCGCCGGGCGGTGTCAGGCGCAACGCGTTCTCCACGAGGTTCGAGACGATCTGGAGGACGCGGTCGGCGTCCGCAATCGCCGGCGCCGCGCGGTCCGCGACCGCGCGCAACTCGACGCCGAAGCTCTCGGCCTGCTGCTCGTAGCGGCGGACTGCGTCGTCGGCCACCTCCGCGAGGTCGATCTCGCTGT
>Ga0207657_10009119_pt1 | contig 10009 bp, 9 predicted proteins | sample KBSC33metaG_FD_184316 | JGI IMG/M metagenome (GOLD analysis project Ga0207657, IMG submission 184316) | Corn rhizosphere microbial communities from Kellogg Biological Station, Michigan, USA - KBS C3-3 metaG (SPAdes) (version 2) | ecosystem: Host-associated > Plants > Roots > Rhizosphere > Soil ... | reverse complement strand
ATTCCGACATGACCGTGCAGCGGGCACGACGGCACGCCGGGTGAATCGTAAAGCGCGATGATCAAACAATTCAGGGACACCAGTTCGCGAACCAGCCGCAGCATCAGGCCATTGCTGGTGAATTGCGCCAGCATGACATGGAACTCGCCGGACAGCCGGATGATGGCGCTGCGGTCGTTGGCGTTGTGCGCGGCCAATTCATTGGCGTCATGCTTCCTGAGCAGGGCGATGTTCTCTTTGGTCGCGCTTTGGGCCAGCTGCCTGACGATCGAGGCTTCCATGATCTTGCGCACCGCAAGAATCTCGCGGGCTTCCTCGACGGTCGGGCTGGCAATGAATGCGCCGCGATTCTGGATCAGGGTGACGATGCCCTCATGCGCAAGACGGGCGAAGGTTTCGCGGACCCGGGTGCGGCTGACCGAAAAGATCGCGGCAAGCCGCTCTTCCGCGAGCTTGGTGCCCGGAGGCAACTGGTGCGCCATGATGGCGTCCAGGATCTTGTCGTAGATGGCGTTGATCGAAGCCGCTGTTTCCTGATCGGCTGTGAGCTTTTTTTTTGGTTTGGTCGTCTTCATCTCCGATTCCAGGGCTTTGTAATTTGGTCTTCAAATAGTTATGCTTACTTCGGCTGGCCGCCTGCCTGGCAGTCGATCAATTATTTGGGCCCCGGCTAGCCCTGCTCAACATATCGTCATGTAACACAGACTCGAGCGTTTAGTTATATCTGGATGGATTGCGCTGCAATTTTAGTTGCACCGGACTGCGCTGACATTCTATCTCAGCTTCCCTTCGCGCTTGCTGGATCATTGGACTGGTGGACCCTGCTACCGGTCCTCCTTGTCGCATACGCGTTCTTTGGACTCGATGCGCTGGGCCACGAGCTTGAAGATCCTTTCGGGCTCGAGCCGAATGCTCTGCCCTCATATGCGCTGAGACGCACCGTGCGGTGCCAAGCCCGCAAGCCATACAGGCATATGCGGAATGAGGATGGTGCTGGCTGCCATGGACAGCGCCAAGACGCTCGATACCAATGGCATCATCGACGCACTGACCAATACGTCGATTGTCACCGTGATTGGCAAGCTTGCCGTGCGCAAAGAGGACCATCAGGGAATGGTGGGGACCTATCTCGCGGAAGCTGTGAAACTTCCGCAACCTCGCTACGGAGCCGCGGTCGGCTGGAAGGTGCCGAAGGTCTTGCCCTGAGATTCCATCAAGGTCGATTTGGCGCAGACGGGTTGCAAGGGATTGTGAACCCGTTGGCGCGGGCTGCCTTAGGGAGGGCAGCTCGGCAAGAACGAGGTCGATAGTTCTGATCACGTTGCGCCAGGTGGTGAGCATGGCCTTGTGGTTAGCCACCTCGGCTCCAATCGCGAACCTGCCGATCCGGGTCGGCACGTTGCTTTCCCACCCATCAGGAATTTGATGACGGCGCGGACAGAAATAAGTCCGTTCTAATTCGTAACATTGTTGACAATCTTACATTTCTGTCTAGGCTCAGCCTAGGGAAGAAGCAAAACAAGGCTGGAGGGACCGCATGCTTGCGGCGTCGTTGGCGTTAAACGGCTTGGTGATGGGGTCAGTGCTGCTGCTGTTCAGCCTGGGTCTGACCCTCATTTACGGTGTGGGGCGCATCGTCAATTTTGCTCACGGAGCATTCTTCAGCCTCGGCGCTATGGCCGGCATCTGGCTGGCCAATTCGGGGATGCCGTTCTGGGCGGCCTTGTTGCTCGCACCGCTGGGCGTCGGTCTGCTCGGCGTGCTGCTCGACTGGGCGGTATTTGCGCGTATCCGCGATCGGCCGATGGTCGACAGCCTTCTTCTCACTTTCGGCCTCGCGTTGTTGATCACCGGCGTGCTCTACGAACTCGGCGGTCGTAACGTGCAGATCCTGGCTATCCCGCCGGCGCTGCAAGGCGTCGTCGCCATCGGCGCGATCAAACTTCCGCTCTATCGAGTCTTTCTCTCCCTGCTCGCCATCGTGCTGACCGGGGCGCTGCTGCTGTTCCTCAAGAATTCAGATTGGGGGCTGCGGGTCCGCGCCGCCAACGACGATCCGGAAATGGGCGCATGCCTGGGCATCGATCGCGAGAACCTGATGCATTCAGTCGTCGGTGTTAGCGCCGCATTGGCAGCCGTATCCGGCGTCGTAGGCGCCCCGATCTTCACGGCCTACGCCGCGGTCGGCGACAAGATTCTGATTCTTGCGTTCATGACCGTCATTCTCGGCGGCTTAGGGAGTCTGCGCGGTGCCATCGTCGCGGCCTATGTCGTCGGTCTGATTACCGTCTTCGGCGAGGGCTATTTCGGCGGCCAGCTCGCACTGATGCTTCTGTTCGTTCTCGTCATGGCCATGCTGATCAACTGGCCGCGCGGATTCTTCGGGGAAGGCAGGACAGAATGAGCGACAGTGTCACCGCAAGTGCAACTCAGTCGCGCGATATGACCGTGCGCACGAGAGCGTTGGTTCTGCTCATCGTTGCGATGCTTGGCGCCAGCGTGCCGCTCTGGACAGGCAGCATGCCGTTCGTCCTGATCCTGGCGTCGCAAGCAGTCATCGCCGCTATTGTGGCTCTCAGTCTCGACCTTTTGATGGGGAGTACCGGCCTTCTCTCGTTCGGTCACGCTGCCTGGTACGGTTTCGGTGCCTATCTGACGGGCCTTGCCGCGAAATACCTGACACCGGAAATGCTCGTTGTGTTGCCACTCACGCTTGTTGCCACCATCGTGCTGTCGGCGATCATCGGTTTCGTTCTGGTGCGGCAGATCGGCAAGACCTTCGCGATCCTGACGCTGGCGCTGGGCCAGATCATGTTTGCGCTGGTCTTCGTCATGTCGGGCGTGACCGGCGGTGAAGACGGGTTGCAAGGCATTCCAGTTCCGACGGCGTTCGGCCTGCCGATCGTTCGTCCCGATGTTTGGTACTGGCTGCTCTATGGCGTTCTGCTCGCCGCCGTTGCGGTGGCGTTTCATATCCGCCGTTCGCCCCTTGGCAAAGCGTGGTTGGCGATCCGCGAAAATACCGAGCGTGCGCGTTTCATCGGGTTGGATACCGGATCGCTCAAGCTGCTGTCATATGTAGTGTCGGCCACCTTGGCGGCTCTTGCGGGCGGACTGTTCTCGCTCTTCAACGGTGCCGCTTCGCCCGACCTGCTGAACTGGTTCGAATCCGGCAAGGTGCTGATGTACGTCGTGCTCGGCGGCGTGGGTACCATCATTGGTCCGGTGATCGGCGCGGCGGTGTTCACCATCACCGAACATTATGTCAGCAGCATCACCAATTCCTGGCTGATCTACTTTGGTGGTTTCTTCGTAATCATCGTCATCGTTGCGCCGGGCGGACTATTCGGCGCGGCATCAAGTATCTGGTCGTGGATCACGGCGTCGCGGCGAGGAGCGGCATCATGATCCTGGAAACTGCAAACATCACGAAGCATTTTGGTGGCTTGAAAGCCGTCAGCAAGGTCAATCTGAAGATCGCGCCAGCTTCGATCCACTCCATCATTGGCCCGAACGGTGCGGGCAAGACAACGCTGTTCAACCTCATCACCGGCGCGATTCAGCCTGCCGCAGGTAGCGTGCTGTTTGATGGCGCCGATGTCACCGGCTGGTCGCCCGAGCGTCTGGCCAAGGTCGGACTGGCGCGAACTTTTCAGCGCACCAGCATTTTCAAGGATCTGTCGGTCGTCGAGAATGTTGCACTCGCCATCCGCTCCCGCGAAGGCATCAGCCGGTCGATCTGGCAATCGGCCAGGAGCGAGCAGATGGTGGTGTCCGAGGCTCTGGATGTACTCGGCAAGGTCGGACTGCGGGGACGCGAAAAGGACAAGGCCGGTGCGCTGGCGCACGGCTATCAACGGGCGCTCGATATCGCCATCGGCCTCGCGCTCAAGCCCAAACTGATTTTGATGGACGAGCCGCTGGCCGGCATGTCACGCGGCGATCGCGAAACCGTCGCCGCGCTCATCACCGCGCTTCGGGCGTCGCTCGGAGTGACCATCGTGGTCGTCGAGCATGACGTCAGCATGGTGATGCGGCTATCCGATCGCATCACCGTCATGCAGCACGGCGAGGTGATCGCCGATGCGCCACCCGCCGAAATTCGTGACAACGAAGCGGTACGCAAGGCCTATCTGCACGGGAGTTTTGCGACATGAGTGGCGCATTGGTTTACGAGAATCTCTGCGCCTTCTACGGCTCAAGCCAGATTCTCCACGGCGTCAGCTTCGAGGTTGGTGAAGGGACTGTCGCATGTCTGCTCGGGCTTAATGGCATGGGCAAGACGACGACGCTTCGCGCCACCATGGGGCTGGTCGATCGGCTGGAAGGCAAGGTTCTCCTGAACGGAGAAGAATTGCGTGGGCCGACCTATCGGCGTTCGCAGATGGGCGTCACGCTGGTGCCGGAAGATCGCAAAGTCTTTCCAAACCTGACGGTGGACGAAAATCTTCGCGTCGCGAAACGCAAGGCGGTCCGCGGTCAGGATTTCCAGATCGCTGATGCATTGGAAATCTTCCCCCGTCTCGGCGAGCGCATGAGCCAGAAGGCGGGCACCTTGAGCGGTGGCGAGCAGCAGATGCTGGTGGTGGCACGCGCGATGCTCGCCAACCCGCACTACATGATGCTCGACGAGCCGACCGAAGGGCTTGCGCCAAGTTACGTCGATGCGATCAAGCAGTCGATCGATGCCGCGCGCAGCAGGGGTATTGGCATTATCCTCGTGGAGCAGAGTTTGCCGCTGGCGCTCGCCGTCGGCGATCAATTCTACGTCATGGAAAACGGGCAGATCGTTAAGTCGTTTCTTCGTGACGAAGTGCTCGCCGCACCGGACCGCCTCGCCAACATGCTGACAGTGGAGTAAGCCGTGCCCGCCATTCACAGCCGTCGGGACGGAAGTATTCTTGTTCTGACCATCGATAACGAAGCGAAGCGCAACGCCTTCACCCATGGGATGACGGCGCGGCTCGGCGAATTGCTCAACGAAGCCGAAGCAGATCGTTCTGTGCGATGCGTCGTGGTAACGGGCGCCGGCGACCGCGCATTTTCCAGCGGGCATGACCTCAATGAAATGCTCACGCATCGCGACCACGCCGCCGACGAGACGCTCAACGAACCCTTCTTCAAGCCGCAGCGGATGACGACGCCGACGATTGCTGTGGTCAATGGCGCGGCGCATGCCGGCGGCTTCATTCTCGCGCTGTCTTGCGACATGCGGGTCTGCGAACCGCATGCGGATTTTGCCGCGCCCGGAGCGAAGATCGGTCTGCTGCCGATCGGTGGCCAGATCAGCCGGTTGCCGGCGCTGGTGCCGCTCGGCATTGCCTATGAGATTCTCGCGACCGCGCGTCGCGTCACGGCAACGGAGGCCGCGCAGTTCGGCTTCGTCAACCGTATCTCCGAGCCGGGTCGCGCGATGGAAGTTGGTATCGAGATCGCCCGTTTAATCGCCGCCAATTCGTCCGAGGTCGTGGCCGGCATCAAGAAGGGGCTCGGCATCTTCATGCATGACGGAGCGGACGCTGCACGTCGCTTCGAGGCGAGCGAAGGTCGCCGGCTGCAGAGCGGAGCCGACGCCGATGAAGGAATGCAGGCTTTTCTCGCGAAGCGATCGCCACGCTTCCAATAAGAAGAATGAAAGGTTCTCTGGAAATGAAGACTGAAATCGAATCGAAGCAGCTGCTGGCGCGTTACGGCATCGCCACCACTAACCCCACGCTTGCGACATCCGCGGCGATGGCGGCTGACATTGTGCAGCGTCTGGGCCAGGCTTGTGCGCTCAAGGTGGTCTCGCCCGATATCGTCCACAAGGTCGACGCTGGCGGTGTTCGTCTTTCGGTCAAGTCGGAACAGGCTGCTGACGCCTATCAATCGATCGTCGACGCCTGCCGACAGTCTCATCCGGACGCCGCTATTGAAGGTGTCCTTGTTGAAGAAATGGTGCCGAGCGGGCTCGAAGTGTTCATCGGCGCGCGCATCGATCGCGACTATGGCGCGGTTGTCCTGATCGGCCAGGGCGGTTCGGGCGTCGAGCAGCGTTCCAAGCCGGTGGCCGCGCTCGCGCCGCTTGACGGCGACATGGCGTTTGCACTCATCGATGCGGCTTTCCCCGGGCACTTCGCCAATGGCGGAGAGGCAGGACGCGAGGTGTTGGCGCGCTATCTGTTGGCCGTCGGCGGGCGCGATGGCTTGATGATGCGCGAGATGATTGACGAAATCGATATCAATCCGGTCATCGTTAATGGCTCGACTGCGATTGCGGTTGATGCTGTCGCCGGAGAATCGGCAGAGCGATTGTTACGCTCTGACGAAGATATCGCTCAGGCGATCTCCCAGCGTAAGGGGAGATTGGGCGGACTCGATGCCATTTTCGATCCCAAGGCAATTGCTTTCGTCGGTGCATCGACGTCGAAAGACAAGCTCGGCTACCAATTGATTCAAAGCCTGGTCGAATTCGGCTTCACCGGAAAAATCTATCCGGTGCATCCGACGGCAACTGAAATCTGCGGCCTGAAGGCTTATCCATCGGTTGCTTCGATTCCCGCCGAGGTCGACCGCGCTTACGTGGCGGTTGGCAACAAGCTGGTGCCGGACGTGCTTGCGCAATGCCGCGACAAGGGCGTCAAGGTCGCACAGGTGCTGACCGCTGGCTTCTCCGAATATTCCGGCGACAGCGCCGGTCTCGAGCAGGCCATGCTCGACCAGATTGCCGCCGGCACCATGCGGATGATCGGACCGAACTGCATCGGCACGTTTTCCTCCAGCACGCGCATGGCCATTGGTGCGCCGCGCTACAATCCGACGGCGCCGGGTGGCATCACCTTCTATTCGCAGAGCGGCACATATGCCGGCGACGTCGTCCGCCGCGCGCAGGTGTGGGGTCTGCCGGTTGCCCGCGCGCTGTCGTGCGGCAACTGCGCCGATCTCGACATGCTGGATCTGCTGCTGTTCGCCGACTCCGATCCCAACACCACGATCGTAGCGTTCTACATCGAATCGTTGCGCGATCCGGGATTGTTCTTCCGTGCGGCGCGCGCAATGAAAAAGCCCGTCGTTATTCTCCGTGGCGGCATGACCGAGCAGGGGCAGGTTGCGGCGTCGAGCCACACGGCGGCGCTTGCGACGGACCGGGTTCTCTGGGACGCGGGCCTGGCGCAATCGGGAGTCATTCAGGTCAGCAGTATGGATGACCTGATGGATACCTTGCTGGCGCTCTCCGTGCATGGGCGAAGCAAGGGCAGCCGGCTCGCCTTGTTTGGCTCTGGCGGCGGTGTCAGCGTGACGTCGTCGGATGTGGCGGCGAAGGCCGGCCTGACCATTCCAGCACTTCAGGACATCACCGGTGACGGTCTGCGCCGTTTCGGCATTCCCGGAACGAGTGTCGCCAACCCCATCGATATTCCCGTCTGGGGCTTGCGTGACGGCGAGCGCTACATTTTCGAAGAAATTATCAATCTGCTGAAGGCGGACGGCCACATCGATCGCATCGTCGTCTTCGTCGAAATGGGTTGGGTCCTCGATTTCATTGAGAACGAGATCGAAGGATTGAAAGCACTGGATGCGATCTGCGCATCGATTGCGCGCGCCCGGCCCGACGGGGCTCCGATGTCATTGGCACTACGGAGTTCCGGCGACAAGTATCAGGATGATTTCGTACGCGAGCAGCGCATCAAGTTGATGAAGCAAGGTATTTCCGTCTATTCCACTACGTCGCGCGCGGTTCGCGCGCAAGCACGACTAGTGAAAGGCTGAAGTAAGTGGAACACGACAAGACTGGAAAGCAGGAAGAAGCGAGCGATCGGTTCGGTACGCGAACCGACCTCGCTGGGGTGTTCTTCAATTCATTTGGCGCCCATTCCGGCACCATGAAGACGCTGCCGGAGCAACTCGCGGAAAGACTGGTCGAGCAGATCATCCGGGGCGTGTACGTACCGGGACAGCGGTTGCACGAAATGAAGCTGGCCGAGCAGTTCGGCGTGAGCCGAGGGCCAGTGCGCGAGGCGCTTCGCTTACTGGAGCGCGAAAGTCTGGTGGTGATGTTGTCACACCGCGGCGCGTCGGTCGCCAGGCTGACGGCAAAACATCTCAAGGACGTCTTCTCGGTACGATCTGCACTGATGGCCATCTGCGCCGAAGAACTGGCCGAGCACTGCTCGAAGGAGATCCAGGCGACGCTGGATCAGGGAACGGCCAAGCTGTTCAAGGCGAGTGAGAGCGGCGATGTCGGCGAGTATATCGTCGTCGTCTACCAGCTCAGCATGTATCTGGCCGAGGCCTCCGGAAACGATATCGCGCGGACCATCCTGTTCTCGCTTGGGCGACAAACGCTGTCCTTGACCCGACGTGTATTTGAAGACGCCGGGCATCGGCAAACCTGGTCGAATAATTGGCGCAACATCGTCGAGGGAATTCGCTCCGGCAATCCCGAGGCGGCGGGTCGCGCCTCGCACAACCTTCTCAGCGCGATCAAGGCCGCAGCTCTGGCTGCTTTGGCCGAACTCGACGCGGAAGAAAATCAACTGGCTTCAAAGAAACCAAGCAACAGCAAATGAGCTTCTTACGGGCGGCGTAGAAGCCATCACGTCACGGCTCTGACACAGCGCAGGACGGATCCAATCACAAGCCGCGGCAACAGAAAGATCAGGAGGAAGGGTCACTTATGAAGAGCATTTGGAATTTCTCGATCGCGATAGCTGCGCTGGCGGCTTCGGGCGGGCTCGGTATCGGACAAGCTGCGGCGCAAGACGTCGTTCTCGGCGTCTTCGTTCCCACCACCGGCGTGCTGGCGCCGTTGGGGAATGACATGAAGAACGGCTTCGAATTGGCGGCGCAAGGCGCCACCGTCAAGGGACGTCCGGTTCGTCTCGTGATCGAGGACACAGCGGCGAACCCGGCAAACGGGCTGCGCAAGGCGCAGAAGCTCGTTCTTGAAGACAAGGCGACACTACTCATCGGGGGCACGGCGAGTTCCGTTACGCTCGGCATTAACGCTCAGGCCGCGCGCCTGAATGTGCCGATCGTCACGACGAACGCGCAGGCCGTCGCGGTTACCGGCGAGCAGTGCAGCCGTTTCCTGTTCCGAACGGTTCCGAACGACGCGATGTCGGCCAAGGCGAGCACGATCATGATGCAGGAGCGCAAGGATCTCCTGAGCAAGAAATGGTTCGTCGTATACCATGACTTCGCCTACGGCATCAGCAACAAGGCGGAGTTCGCCAAGATCCCCGGCATCCAGATAGCAGGCGAAGCCGGCCGGCCGGTCGGCACCGCGGACTGGTCGAGCGCGATCGCGCAGATTCAGGCCAGCAAGGCTGATGGCGTCTACCTCGCCCTGGCAGTCGGTGACGATCTGACGGCCTTCGTCAATCAGGCCCGTGGGTTTGGCATCAACTTCCCGATGATGACGCCGGTCGGCATTCCGGATTCGATGTTGCAGGCTCTGGGCAAGAATGGTGTCGGTATGGTCGCTGCTGGCCTCACGGCATCGTGGACGCAGGAAGATACCAATCCGAAGATTGCTGAAATGGTCAAAGCCTATCACGCCAAGTATGGCGTCGTGCCGGGCTATCAGGCCATTCAGGCCTACGCGGGCTTGCAGTTCACCCTTGCGGCGCTCAATGCGGCAAGTGAATTGAACACCGATGCGATCATCAAATCGCTGGAGACGACCTCGGCGGACACCGTGGTCGGCAAGATCAAGATCCGTAAGGAAGATCATCAAGGCATGCTTGGCGCCTACATCTCGGAAGCGCAGGCTCTCCCCAAGGAGAAGTTCGGCGCCACCGTTGGATGGAAGACGCTAACGCCACTGACATGGGAGCAGACCAAGATCGAGCTCGCCAATACCGGTTGTAAGGGGCTCTGACCGCGCGACGCGACAGCCCGGAGATCGCCAAATGCTGAACAAAGCGGGGTCGATCGCCTTGATCGTATTCTGTCAGGTCTCCGGGATGACGCTCTGGTTCTCGGCGACGGCCGCTGCTTCGGCAATGGTCGCCGCCGGAAGCCTCTC
>Ga0207657_10009118_pt1 | contig 10009 bp, 9 predicted proteins | sample KBSC33metaG_FD_184316 | JGI IMG/M metagenome (GOLD analysis project Ga0207657, IMG submission 184316) | Corn rhizosphere microbial communities from Kellogg Biological Station, Michigan, USA - KBS C3-3 metaG (SPAdes) (version 2) | ecosystem: Host-associated > Plants > Roots > Rhizosphere > Soil ... | reverse complement strand
GCCTAATTGTTCGTTTACTGCATTGTAAGGGATAATAGTAGCGTTTTTAGTGGCAGTATTCTTTACCCTTACGCTGGTATTCATTCCAGGCTTCAACATGTCCTTTTCATTTGGAAAACTCAATCTTATCTTTATGGTTCCTGTCTGCGGATCTACGGCGCGGTCAATAAAATCAATCTTTCCAGGATAAGGATAAATATCATCACCAAAAGCAATGGTAAAAACAGAATCTTTCAGGTTATCTTTTTGTTGTTCCAATTCAGAAAAGCGATAAATATTTTTTTGATCAACGGTGAAATCAACCGCTATGGGATTATCCGTTGAAATAGTATTTAATACCGTTTGCCCCGCCACGACTGCTGTGCCTTTTTTCACCTGCGAAATGCCAATCGTGCCCGTAAAAGGTGCATAGATATTGGCAAACTGCACATTGGAATGAAGGCTGGCTACATTTGCTTTTGCCGCATCTACCTGTTTCTGAGTAGCGGCTAAAGTTGCATTGGCATAATCTACCTGCTGCTTCGCAATGGCGTCGTGCTTTGCTAATTCGTTATAGCGGGCAGCATCTTTTTGAGCTTTCATCAGGTTGGCTTTCTGAACTTCCAGGTTTGCCACTGCCTGCTCATAATTGGCTTTATAAATCTGGTTATCGATTCTATATAAAAGCTGGCCTTTTTTCACATTTTGCCCATCTTTAAAATTGATGTCAGTGACGTATCCGCTCACCTGCGAAGTAATGTTTATCTCATTTAAAGCGGTAACCGTTCCGGGATAAGTGTCATAATAAACCGCGTCGGTATTTTTTACCGTTGTAACGGTGACAGGAACTGCGGGGGGTGGCCCTTGTTGCTTTTGCGAATTACTATCCCCACAGGAAGATATAATAAACCCTGCTGCAAATACTAAGAAAATATGTTGACTGATTTTCATGATTGTATTTTAATATTTGATATTTCCCAATGATTGCATCACATCTATTTTACTGGCCAGAACCTGGTAAAGCGCGTTGTAATAATTTATTTGGGCGGTTCGTAAATCTGACTCAGCAGTGATTACATCCAGGTAGGCTTTCACCCCCGAACGATATTGCATTTGAATTACATCATACACTTCACTCGCCAGCGAAAGATTTTCTTTCAAACTATAATAGTTATACAAATTACTTTTATAAGTAGCCAGCGCATTTTGGTATTGTGAATTAATTTGATTTTCATAACTCCTGATGTCGTTGCTGGCCTGCGTAATCTGGAATTGCGCCTGTTTTATTTGCTGCAATCTTTTGCCGCCCTGGAAGATTGGCAAAGAAAGAGTGAGCCCGATAAAAGAATTCGGATAAGATTGACTGTATAATTTTGAAAATTGATTATTCAAAAAGTTCAAATTATAATTTCCAAAAGCAGACACATCCGGAAGAAAGCTCCATTTATAATATTGAAGATTATATTCCTGCAATTTCTTTTGCGTTTGCAATTGTTGAATTTCAATCCTGTCATTGTAATCCACAGTTTGCAACGTATCCATCAACACTTCATTTTCCATTTGGGTTGTGTCATAATTCAAATCCAGAATTTTCGTGGTGGGATATCCCATCAAATCTTTTAAGTATGCTTTTTTTGCTTTCAAACTTTCTTCTCCGGATTTCTTCTGCGCCTGCGCATTGTTCAAAGCGATGGTAGCCCTTTTATAATCCGTTTTATCTACAATGCCCGCCTGGTATTGATAATAAGCATCTTTCAAACTTTGATTAATTCGCACAATATCTTCATTGGTAACTTTTAATTGTTGCTCAGTAAGTATCAAATCATAAAAAGCTTTACTTACGCTCACAGCCAAATTAATTTTATTATCTTCTGTATTTTCACTTGCTGCCTCACGAACATCTTTTGCGGTCCGCGATGCCAGTAAAACATCACGGTTAAAAATATTTTGGGTCAATGAAAAGTTGGCTCCTGAAGTATTGTAGCTTCCGGAATGGGAAACATTGCCGTTAAAAATAAAAGTGGGCAACTGAATATTATGCTGCAAGTTGTAAGTAAAATTCACCTGCGGATACCAGTCAGATAATTTATTTTGAATCTGCGCTTCAGTTATTTGCTCGTTAATTTTTGCATTCTGAATATCGGGATTATGCTGTAATGCATATTGGATACAATTTTCAAGAGTAGCTTCTGAAAGAGTGGGCAAACTATCATTTCGCTGGGCAAATAAAGTCCCTGAAGTGATTATCAAAATTCCATAAATCAAATAAAGCCTTTTATACCTTAAAAAAATTTTCACTATTTGATTTGCCATATTCCTTTGTTCATTTAACCACCATTGTTTTAGGGCGCTTTGACATATTTAAACAGTTATTTAAACAGGCCAACATCCTTAAATCTAAACTAAGTATCCAGGAGCTTTTAATAATACCGGTTGCTCCCTGTTATTTTTAAAGGAGCGCAAGTTATGCAGAAAAAAAAATATAAACAGCCAGTTAATCAGCAAATATTACCGTTTAGAAAAATTGATGCATATATGACTTTAGAATTATTTTTCTATTAATTCATTTTTTATCCTGAAAGTTTTAATGGAAGAAATCCTGGTTGGAGCCTTTTGTTCATCAATAATAAACTGCACTCTGCTTACCTCTTCTTCAGGGAATGTCAAAATTCTTTTATGGCCAATAGTAGTGCCGTTAAGCTCGTTTATGAGGCTTCCGCTTTTGTCAAAAAGCTTTACGGTGAATTTTGCACATTGTTGCCCGTTCAATAAATTTTCCTGTAAAACCAGGCAGTTTACTTTAGAAGGTTTGGAGTATTCAATTTCAATAAATTGATTTTGAGGATGATTGAAAACCACAAAATTATTTCCGTTAGGGCTATCTAGATTTTTTGCGGCCGTTCTTGAATTCGCTGAAACAAAATATTTCCTGGCGTTTTTTGACAAATCATTTCCAAAACTTTCCTGCCTTAATTTTTTAAAACCTATCAGGGAAGCCGAATCATATTTGGTGATTAGCCCTCTTCTATCCGGTGGAACATTTAAAATCAGGTTAGCGCCACGGCCTACACTTTTTAAATAAATCTCAAAAAGCTGCGCAGATGTTTTCACCAAAGAATCTTCTTTTGAATGAAAAAACCATCCAGGCCTGATGCTGACATCGCATTCTGCCGGAATAAAATTTCTCCCAAATTTATTTCCATGGTTCAGCGTATCTGTTGACGGCGCACCTGCGCCTCGTTTGAAACCTGCTGTATCCAATAAATCCCAATTGGTTTTTCCTGCAAAGCCTTGCTCATTACCGCACCAGCGCGCATCAGGTCCAATATCGCTGAAGATAATCGTTTGCGGAGAAAGTTTTCTCACCACTTTTTCAAATCGTGCAAAATCATAAACTTGTTTTTTCCCATTCGGCCCTTCGCCATTGGCACCGTCCCACCACAGTTCCCAGATAGGGCCATAATTGGTAAAAATTTCTTTCAGCATATTTACAAAAACATCATTGTAAGCAGGCGTTCCGTAGGCAGGATGATTCCTGTCCCAGGGAGACAGATATACGCCGAATTTTAATCCGTATTTTTTGCACGCGGCTGACAACTCTTTCAGCACATCACCTTTGCCATTTTTCCAGTCACTTTCTCTTACCGTATGTTTCGAAAATTTGCTGGGCCACAGGCAGAAACCGTCATGATGTTTGGCCGTGATTATAATTCCCGTTGCACCTGCTGCTTTGGCAACGCGGCACCATTGGTCGCAATCCAAATCTTTTGGATTGAAAACTTCTGCATTTTCAGTCCCTTTGCCCCATTCCAAATCGGTAAAAGTGTTAGGCCCAAAATGCATAAAAAAATAATACTCCATATTTTGCCAGGCCACCTGGTATTGGGTCGGAACAGGGTTTACTCTTTTATCAGTTTGTGAAAAAACGGTTTGAAACAAAAAAGTGAACGCGATAAAAATTATATTTTTTTTCATTCGGATTATTTATTCTGAAAATTTCCTGAAAGATATTTGATAAATGTGTAAAATTTAGAAATGAAAATAAGTTGAATTTTTGAGCAAAAATAAACTGTCAAAATAATAAGTCCGGTTATTTGCCGGTTTACTGGTTCGCAACTTCGAAGGTCAAAAAGATCCATTAAAAATTAATTCCATAAGCGCGTTCTAAATTTTATCTTTATGAGAGGCAACTGAATGACAAATTCATACGATTAAATAAAAAAAAGTAAAGTAATTGATTTGCTCTCTGCTGAAGAATTGATACTACATATCAGGGGCTGCAGCCTCAATAACCGCGAAAGCCAGAAAAAAATTTTCAGCTCATTTTACGGCTATGCCATGTCTGTATGCTCGCGCTATACCAGTAAGCAGGAGGATGCAACAGAAATCCTGAATGATGGTTTCCTGAAAGTATTTAAAGAGATTCACCGGTTTGCGCCGGCATACAGCGATGTAATGAATTCATTCAAGGGTTGGCTTCGGAAAATCATCGTTTATACTGCCATTGACCACAACCGGAAATATTATAAATATCAAATGACTACTTCCTTTAATGAAAAAGATATTGAGATTGCCAATATTGAAGAAAGTGCTTTAGATAAAATTTCCTATGATGAAATTATTAAAGCAATACGGAATTTGTCACCCGCCTACCGCACGATTTTAAACCTGTACATTATTGAAGGATTTTCTCATAAAGAAATTGCAGACAAATTGGGCATCTCTACGGGCACTTCCAAATCGAACCTGTCTAAAGCAAAAGTACAGTTGCAAAAAATTTTATTTTCTCATCAAACAGTTTTAATAAAAAATGAAGCCTGATAAATTTGATATAAAAATTCAGGAAGCCGCTGCGCAAAGCGAAGCTGCCTACGATGAGCAGGCATGGAGCGCAATGGAAAAGCTGCTGGATGAAAAAATGCCTCAAAACAAAAAGGATAATAAAAAAATTTTGTGGTGGTTTCTCTTGCTGTGCATTGTGATATCGGGGCTTTGGCTAACGTTGAGGCCTGGAGAAGACCTGCAGGTCGCAACAATTCCTGAAAAAGCAACAGGAGCAGATACATTAACAAACGACGCTAATTATGTTTTGAAAAATAAAAAATTATCGACTCCCCAAAAAGAAAATGAAACCATAATTACTCCACACCAGGCTTCGAAATTCCAACCCAGAAAATCTTTTTCTGAAAAAAAACCGGAGATTACATTTTCAATAAATCATACGGATCAAATAAATAACGTAAATGAAATAAATCATAAAGATGAAATCAATCATGTGGATGGTAAAAGTGTTGGCGGTAGAAAACAAAATCCTTCCAGGCCGGATGGGATGACAACAACTGAAAATAATTCTCCTGGTAGTGCTCAATCTGATAACCGGAAAAACAATACGGGCGCAACAAATTCTCTAAAACTTGCAAATGAAGAAAATCATTCAGACGACCAGGTTGAAAATAAAAATGCTCCGGTGATTGCCAATGAAAAACATGATTCAATAATCATTAAAAAAAATCCGCACCCTATCGCCAAGAGAAATAAAGATTCCGCCAGCAGAAATCAATTTAGAAAATCTTTTCTAATCAGCGTTTCTGCCGGCCCCGATATAAGCGCAGTAAACATAAATAATTTAGGCAGAACCGAACTTGTATACGGAGCAGGCATTGGATATATAGTCAATAAAAGATGGTCGGTAAGAGCCGGATTTTACGTAGCAAAAAAAGGATATGGGGCCAGATCTTCAGACTATCATCCACCTGCCAGATTTTGGAATTATTATCCTGACCTTACATCTATTGATGCAAATTGTAAGATATATGAAGTGCCGCTGCTGGTTAATTATAGCTTTAGCCGCAATGCAAAACATCATTGGTTTGTTTCTGCAGGCCTGGCTTCCTATTTTATGAAGAAGGAAGATTACGATTATATTTCAAAATCGCCTTCGGGGGAAATCAGTTATAACAACTATACAGTCCGTAATGAAAACCAACATTACTTCTCTTCATTGAAATTATCCGCCGGATATGAAAAAAAATTAAGTAGTAAAATTTCTCTAACAACAGAACCTTATTTCAATGTTCCACTGACTGGAATCGGCTATGGGAAGGTAAAACTCTACAGCGCAGGAATCCTGTTTTCTCTTGATGTAAAACCGTTTTCAAAAAATAATTAGTCCGCAGCTTCAGAAAAATAATTTGTGAATTTAAATGAATGAGGCAACCGGCAAGATGAATTGTCCGATTTAATAAATGAAGTGGGATATGAAATTCAAAAAAAATCCGGCGATGCATTTTGTTGCATTCATCAAAACCTTATTCTTAAACTCAAATTATTTTTATGAAACTCAAAAGAATTCTTATGCTGGCCATCAGCGTGATTATTGTCAGCTTACTTTCATGTTCCAAATCTCAAAATAATTATGGCAGCCAGCCACCTCCCGGCGCAAACGGCGATGGAACTTATAATATTTTCAACATGGCTTTCCCGGCTAAGATAACTGTGAAAAAAGGCGCTACGGTCAAGTGGTTTAACAAGGATGGATATGCACATACAGTAACTTCTGATGACGGCACTACTTTCGACAGCGGTAACCTGGCTGCGGGAGCCACTTTTTCTTATACGGCCAATACCGTAGGCACTTTTGATTATCACTGCAAACTACATTCAAATATGAAAGGGACTTTGGTAGTTACCGAATAATAAGAAGTAAAATCATTTCTGATGCAAAGAAAATCAAAAAGAAAAATAGTCGTTTTCGTTGCTTTACTGGTGGCTTTATCGGCATTCGTTGGTTACGGGATCTGGAACAAGCCACATCGCGATGTCAGAAATGCAACACCTGTAAAAGTCAATGCTGCTACACTTTATAAAATTCTTTCCGGAAAAAATTCTTCTGATAAATCAAATTTTAATAACAAAGTATTATCGGTGTCAGGAACAGTAAAGCAGGTGCTGGAAAATCATCTCAGGCAGCAGGTAATTCTTCTAAAAACAGATATTGAGGAAGGCGCAGTGAATTGCACCATGGAAGAAAAATTTGAAAACGTAAAAGCAGGAGATTCTGTTTTGATAAAAGGAATTTGTATCGGATACAATGCCGGCGATTTAGACCTGCCGGGCGATGTTTTTTTAATCAGATGCTATCATGCCGACTAAAATAAAAGCCAACTAAAATAAAAATTATGAATATAAGAAACGCTCTCCTTGTACTGCTTATTTTTTCTGTGAAACCCACGTTCCTGGCGGCACAGGTCTATTTCACAAAAAATGGAAGCGTTTCTTTTTTTTCAAAAACCATCCTGGAAAATATTACAGCTACTAACAACGAAACGATCAGCATTTTAAATAGCCAAACCGGCGAAATCCAATTTTCGCTGCTTAACAACGGGTTTCATTTTCCTAAAGCAAAAATGGAAGAAGACTTTAATGAGGACTATATGGAAAGTGAAAAATATCCCCGCTCCACATTCAAAGGCATCATAAGTGACATCAATAAAATTGATTTTAACAACGATGGAACGTGGGCAGTGACAGTTACCGGCGATTTGCAGATACATGGCATCACCAAAACGATTTCCGTTCCCGGAAAAATCAGTATTATAAATGGAAAAATCAATGCCGCAGCTACTTTCACCGTTCCGATTAAAGATTATAATATTAAAATTCCTTCCATTGTTTCGAATAAAATTTCAGAGAAGATTACCATTTCAGTCAACTGTTTGTATCAAAAAAAATAAAAAATATTTTATGCGCTTCGTGAAAATAACAGCAATTATTTTTTTATACCTCATTATTTTTCCTGCAAAAATTTTTGCACAAGACACTTCAAATCTTATCAATCAATTAGAGAATGAATCGGTGAAAAACCGAACCTTTTATGCCGCTGCTACTTTTAAAACTACGCGGATTGTAGACGGGCAATCTGTAGAAAGTTTGCCGAAAAAAGTTTTAGATGTGAGGATCTCTCACCGCTTCGGCCCTGTAAGCAGCGGCATTTATAATTTATTTGGGTTAGATAATGCCACGATGCGCCTGGGTTTTGATTATGGAATCAATAATAACCTTATGATTGGAGTTGGCCACAGCACCTATCAAAAAACGTATGATGCATTTTTAAAATTCAGGATACTGCGTCAGTCAACGGGGACTGTAAACATGCCTCTTTCAGTGTCTTTTGTGCCGGTGATTGCGGTCAATACATTAAAGCAGTTTGATTCTTTAAAAACCAATTTTAATGACCGCATTTCTATGGTGTATCAATTATTAATCGCAAGAAAATTTTCTGAAAATTTGGCTTTGCAAATTATGCCCACTCTCATCCATGCTGATAAAATCTCATTCAATCATGTAGATCAAACCATCTTCGCCGTGGGAATTGGAGGCAGGCAAAGGCTTTCAAAAAGAGTAAATCTGAATGCCGAATATTATTATCAATTGCCCGGGACAAAGGCACCCGGCTCTCATAACGTATTTTCCTTCGGTGTAGATATCGGAACCGGCGGCCACGTATTTCAACTGGACTTTACCAATTCCGCGGGCCTCACTGAAAAATCTTTTATCTCCGAAACAACGGGCCGGTGGGATAAAAGCAACATCATGTTCGGCTTCAATATTTCAAGAGTTTTTCAATTGGGTAAAAAAAATAAATAAAAGTTTTCGATTGAATATCTTTTATATACGATAAAATAAAAATCTTTGATATTTCTTCGTTTACTGTAAATAATTCCGTCTGCATAAGGCTTATCCTGTTTCCAATTCATTTGTTTAAGTTTGAATATTCATAGCTATTCAAAAAATAATAAATGAAGAAGATTTTTTTACTGCCACTCTTTTTGGTTTTCATAATAACATCCTTCGCTCAACAAAAACGTACCTTCGAAATAAAAGATGGCAATTTTTTGTATGATGGTAAACCGATTCAGATTCATTCCGGTGAAATGCATTTTGCAAGAGTGCCAAAACCGTATTGGAAACATCGTCTGCAGATGATGAAAGCCATGGGATTAAACACTGTGGCCACTTATGTTTTCTGGAATTACCAGGAGCCATCGCCCGGGGTTTGGGATTGGAAAACAGGCAACCATAATATTGCTGAATTCATAAAGACGGCGCAGGAAGTAGGTTTATTTGTAATTCTCAGGCCTGGCCCGTATGCCTGCGCTGAATGGGAATTTGGCGGTTATCCGTGGTGGCTGCAGAAAGAAAAAGATTTGGTGATTCGTTCATATAACAAACCATTTTTAGATTCATGCAAAACGTATATCAATCACCTTGCCGCGCAGGTAAAAGATTTACAAATTACGAATGGCGGCCCCATCATTATGGTGCAGGTTGAAAATGAATTCGGCTCTTATGTGGCGCAGAGAAAAGATATTCCGCTGGAAGAACATAAAAAATACAGCGCAGCCATTAAACAGGAATTATTAGATGCGGGTTTTAATGTTCCTCTTTTTACGTCGGACGGTTCATGGCTGTTCAAAGGTGGAACCATTGCAGGCGCTTTGCCCACAGCCAACGGCGAGGATAATATTGACAATTTAAAAAAGGTGGTGAATGAATATCATAACGGCGAAGGCCCTTATATGGTAGCAGAATTTTATCCCGGCTGGCTGGACCATTGGGCGGAGCCTTTTCAGAAAGTATCCACGGAAAGCGTGGCAGCGCAGACTGAAAAATATTTAAAAGCGGGAGTTTCCTTCAATTTTTATATGGTGCATGGCGGCACCAATTTTGCATTTACCAGCGGCGCTAATTATGATAACAAGCATGACATACAGCCGGATATAACCAGCTACGATTATGATGCGCCAATCAGCGAAGCAGGCTGGGCTACGCCAAAATATCTTGCGCTGAGAAAATTATTTCAACAAAATGTATCTTATAAAATTCCTTCGATACCGGCACAAATTCCGGTTATTGAAATTCCTTCAATCAAACTAAATAAAGCAGTTGACCTTTTTGCAATAAAAGAAAAAATGAAACCTGTCGTGAGCGATACGCCACAAACATTTGAAGATTTGAACCAGGGTTATGG
>Ga0207657_10009117_pt1 | contig 10010 bp, 8 predicted proteins | sample KBSC33metaG_FD_184316 | JGI IMG/M metagenome (GOLD analysis project Ga0207657, IMG submission 184316) | Corn rhizosphere microbial communities from Kellogg Biological Station, Michigan, USA - KBS C3-3 metaG (SPAdes) (version 2) | ecosystem: Host-associated > Plants > Roots > Rhizosphere > Soil ... | reverse complement strand
CACCTTCCTCGACGAGGAGATCGTCGAGGAGCGGGTCAGCGAGCCGTCGCGGACCGCGAGCGGCGGCGGCTGGCTCGACGAGGTCGACGACGGCGCGACGATGGACTTCCCGGCGCGGCCCAACCACCTTCGCGAGCTCTCGCGCTCGCCGATGGACCGCGAGGAGGTCAAGGCCAGGGTTCAATACCTGTTCCCGCGGACCGAGACGAACTGGACCGTCGGGCGGAACACGCCGCGGCGCGCGACCGGCTGACGACCATCCAGTCAGCCGGCATCGTCGGGCATGAGCATCCGCGCGAAGGCGCGGAGGCCGTCGAGGTCGTGGATCTCGTCGCTCAGCTCGGGGACCTCGAACACCGGGACACCCGGGGAAGCGGCTCGGAGCGCCTCGATGTTCGTGCGGTCGCGGTCGGCGAGGACGCCGCGGTCGGCATGGGCGGCGAGGACCCGCGCGACTAGGTCCTCGTCCCCGAGCAGGCCGGTCAGGGCTTCGCGCGAGCCCTCCTCGGGCGCGCCGGGCGCGCCCGTCGTGTGAACGCGGTTGACGACCATCGCCCCGAGCGGGAAGTCACCCTCGGCGAGCTTGCCGCGCAGGTAGCCGGCCTCCTCGATCGGCTCGCCTGCGGGCGAGGTGACGACCAGGAACGTGGTCCGCTCGTCGCCGAGCAGCCCCTCGACGCGCTCGGCGCGGTCCCGAAAGCCGCTGAGCAGCCCCGCCATCGCCGAGAAGAACTCCGACAGGTCGGCGATCAGATCGCCGCCGGTGACCCGCCGCAGGACCGCCGAGACGACCGAGAACCCGCGCCCGGCGATCCGGGCCCCGAAGCCGGTGGGGCGGATGAACAGGCGCATCGCCCGCCCCTCGACGAACTGCGTGACCCGGCGCGGGGCGTCGAGGAAGTCGAGCGCGTTCCGCGACGGCGGAGTGTCGAGGACGAGCAGGTCGAAGTCGTCCTCCTCGTCGAGCTCGTAGAGCTTCTCCATCGCCATGTACTCCTGTGAGCCGGCGAGCGCGCCGGAGATCTGCTGGTAGATCCGGTTGTCGAGGACCCGTTGCCGGGCCTTCTCGTCGGTCGCATAGCGATCGATCACCTCGTCGAAGGTGGCCTTTGCGTCGAGCATCGTCGCCCAGAGCTCGCCGCCGCCTCGCCCGTGCTCGCCGAGCTCGACCCGGACGGGGACGTTGCCGAGCTCGTCGAGCCCGAGCGAGTCGGCGAGCCGCCGCGCCGGATCGATCGTCAGGACCGCGACCTTGAGCCCGCGGGCGGCCATCGCGACCGCGACGGCGGCCGCCGTGGTCGTCTTGCCGACACCTCCGGAGCCGGCGCAGATGCAGATCGACCGCCCGGCAAGGATCGCGTCGAGGTGGGGGCTCACGAGAGCACCGACGCGATCCGCCGCAGCTGCTCGACCCCGAGCTCGGCGGCGAACAGGAACGGCAGCTCGTCGATGGGGACGCCGGTGACGATCCCGCGCAGGCGCTCGAGCTCGATCTGCTGCGTCTGCGCCCGCTCGGCCTCCGCGATCGCGGCGTCGAGAGCGGCCGAGGGCCGCTGCTCGCGAGCGGTCCGGATCCGCTCGAGCTCGGCGTCCGAGAACCGCTCCGGAAAGAGCCCGTTGACGAAGACCTCCTCGAGGGCGACCCCGGTCTCCTCGAGCCCCTCGGCGAGTTCGGCGGTCTCGTTCACCGCCATCTCCTCGGCGGTCGCGACGATCCCGACCCCGCTCCGCTCGCGGTCGGTGATCATCCGTTCGATCCGCGACGCCTGGTCGGCGAGCGGGCCGCCCTTGGCGATCCTCCGGAACGTGCCAGGAGCCTCCAGGAAGCCGATCCCGTGACCGGTTGCGGGCGCGTCGACGATGACCAGGTCGTAGGTGCCGGCGCCGTCCGGGGAGCGACGGACGTCGAGGGTCAACTCGTATGCCTTGCCGATCGAGACGACCTCGCGCAGCCCCGGGGTGGCGGCGGCGAGGTAGGCGAAGAGGTTGCTGCGATAGAGCAGCGAGGCCATCGCCCTGACCGGTAGGAGCACCTCGAGGTACTCGCGGACCATCTTGTCGGGGTCGATCGAGATCGCCCAGAGGCCGTCGGTGAGCTCGGTCTCGTTGAAGCCGATCGGGTCGCGCCCGAACAGCGCCGAACCATGCTCCTGGCGGGCGATCTCGCAGACGATCGACCGCTTGCCCGCTGCCGCGGCGGCGAGGCCGAGCGCGTAGGAGACGGTCGTCTTGCCGACCCCGCCCTTGCCGGTCACGAAGGCGAGCCGCTTGTCGAGCAGGCCGGCGATCGTCGCATTCTCGCAAGTGCGGCCGCAGCGGACTCACGACTGGTTCGGGTCGGCCGGAAGGAAACCGCCTGCGCTGGCCGAATAAGCGGTCACCATGGGCTTGTTCAACAGGAAGAATCCGGAAGAAGGGCGCGACGCGGGGAGCTACGCCTCCCGCGAGCCAGAGGGCACCGAGACCGAGGTCGAGGTGACGACGGGGCGCGACGTTCCAGACCGGGTCCGCGCCACGGCGCGGGTCCCTGAGCCGGAGCCGCCGATGGCGGAGCCCGCCGATCCCGTCGCCGGGATCGCCGCCGATCCGTATGGCGACGAGCTCGAGGAGCTCGAGCGCGAGGCGGCGCCGTCGGAGCGAGCCGAGAAGCCGGCGCCGTCGGAGCGAGCCGAGAAGCCTGCGAGCCCGGAGCCCGATCGCGCCGGCAAGCTCGCGAAGGACGAGCTTCGCCGCGCCGTCAAGGCGGCCGCCGATGAGACCGAGGATGAGGACCGGGTCTCGGCCGACGAGCTGATCGGCCCGTCCCCGAAGCGCCGTCACCCGTTCGCCCCCGACGCCGAGGAACCGGCCGCCGAGCGGACGATGAAGGTCTTCGCCTTTGCCAACCAGAAGGGGGGCGTCGCGAAGACGACGACGACGCTGAACCTCGCGGTCGCGCTGTCGGAGTCCGGGCATCGGGTGCTCTGCGTCGACCTCGACCCCCAGGGCAACCTGACCATGAGCCAGGGAATCGATCCGGACACGGTCGAGAAGAGCCTCTACCACGTCCTCGTCGAGCGGATGCCGATCAAGGAGATCATCCAGCACCGCGAGGTCGACATCGCCGTCGCGTCGATCGACCTCGCCGGCGCCGAGATCGCGATGAGCACGCAGATCGGCCGCGAGCGGTCGCTGCAGAAGGCGCTCGCGCAGGTCGCCGACGAATACGACTACGTCTGCATCGACACCCCGCCGAGCCTCGGCCTGCTGACGATCAACGCGCTGACCGCGGCCGACAAGGTGATCGTTCCGGTCCAGTGCGAGTATCTCTCGATGCGCGGCCTCGTCCAGCTCCAGAACACGCTCGAGATGATCCGCGAGAACCTCAATCCCGAGGTGCAGATCGAGGGGATCCTGCCGACCATGCTCGACACCAGGACGATCCACGCCAAGGAGGCGGTCGAGATCCTCGAGGAGAACTTCGGGGACCTCGTCTTCAAGTCGCGGATCCGGAAGGCGATCAAGTTCGCCGAGGCCCCCGTGAAAGGCAGCTCCGTCCTCAAGTACGATCCGCAGAGCAACGCGGCCCAGTGCTATCGCGATCTGGCGGAGGAGGTCCTGGAACATGGCGCGAAGGAATAAGCGGGCGAGCATGCGCGAGGGTCCCCTCGCCGACCTGTTCCGGTCCACCGAGACGCCCGACGATCCTCCCGAGCCACCGGCGCGCCCCGAGCCGCGGCGCGAGCGCGAGCCCGATCCCGAGCCGGTCGCAGCCGAGCCGGCGCCGGACGAGGAGGAGGAGGACGAGGACGCCGGCCCGTCCGGGCGTCCCGCCAAGGACCGCCTCCGCGATGTCTTCAGCAGCGATGCCTCCGACCGCGAGCCCGCCTACGGGCGCTCGGAGCCGTCGCGGACGCCGGCGACGGCGCCCCCCCAGGTCAACGATCCGCTGATCCGCGTGGTCGGCGTCGGCGGTGGCGGCGTCAACGCCGTCAACCGGATGGTCGAGGCCGGAATCGGCGGCGTCGAGTTCATGGCCGTCAACACCGACCTGCAGTCGCTCCAGCAGAGCGCCGCCGACCTGACGATCCACATCGGCGGCGGCGTCACCCGCGGCCTCGGCTCCGGCTCCGACCCGGAGCTCGGTTACCGCGCTGCCTTCGAGGAGCAGGACCGGATCAAGCGGATGCTGAAGGGCTCCGACATGGTCTTCGTCGCCGCCGGTGCCGGCGGCGGCACCGGCACCGGCGCCGCGCCCGTGATCGCCCGCCTCGCCCGTGACGTCGGCGCCCTCACCGTCGGCATCGTCACCCGCCCGTTCGGCTTCGAAGGCACCCGCCGTGCCAAGCAGGCCGACAAGGGCGTCGACGCACTCGCCGGCGAGGTCGACACGCTGATCGTCGTCCCCAACGACCGCCTGCTCTCGGTCCTCGAGCGGAACACCTCGATGGTCGAGGCATTCCGGGTCGCCGACGACGTCCTCCGCCAGGGCGTCCAGGGGATCTCCGACCTGATCACCCTGCCGGCGCTGATCAACCTCGACTTCGCGGACGTCCGGACGACGATGCGCGACGCCGGCCCGGCCCTGCTCGGCATCGGCATGGGCTCCGGCGACACCCGGGCGGCTTTCGCGGCCGAGCGGGCGATCTCATCGCCGCTGCTCGAGACGTCGATCGAGGGCGCCCGCTCGATCCTCCTCTCGATCACGGGCGGCAGCGACATGTCGCTCGTCGAGATCTCCGAGGCGGCACGGGTGATCCAGGAGGCTGCCCATCCGGAGGCCCACATCATCTTCGGCGCCAACGTCGACGACACCCTCGACGAGCAGATCTGGGTGACCGTGATCGCGACCCGCTTCGACGCCCGCGGCCGCCGTGCCGACGGCAGCTCGACGGGTGTGCACCGCTCGACGGCCCGTCCCTCGTCGCGGCGCGGCGAGTCCTCCGGCGCCCGGCGCGTTCCCGACTACGAGGAGCGCCCCGCGGACCTCGGCATCGACGTTCCTGAGTTCATCCCGAACTAGGTATCTACGGATGGCCCGCCCGTGAGCCGGGGCGTCGTCGCCGGCGGCCATCCGGCAACCGCGGAGGCCGGCGCCTGGGCGTTGCGCGAGGGTGGCAACGCGGTCGACGGCGCGATCGCCGCGGTGCTCGCCTCGGTCGTCACCGAGAGCCCGCTGACCGGCCTCGGTGCAGGCGGCTTCATGCTCGTCCACAAGCCCGGTGGGGACGCGACGCTGCTCGACTTCTTCGTGTCGGCGGGCGGGCTCGACGGCCGCGAGCGCGGAATCGAGCTCGAGCCGGTCGTCATCGACTTCGGCGACACCACCCAGGTCTTCAACATCGGCCCGGCGTCCTGCGGGGTCCCGGGCGTCCCGAGCGGGCTGGCCACGGCGGCGGAGCGGTTCGGCTCGATGCCGCTCGCGGATCTCGTCGTCCCGGCTGTCGGCCTGGCCCGCGACGGGTTCGAGATCACCGCCCAGCACGCCTACCTGTTCGAGATCCTCGCTCCGATCCTCGCTCGCGAGCCCGCCGGCGCAGCGGTCTATGCCCCGGCGGGACGGATGCTCGGCCACGGTGAGCGGATCTTCTTCGCCGAGCTCGCCGAGACGCTCGAGCGCCTCGGCGACGACGGTCCTGAGCCGTTCTATCGCGGTGACATCGCGGCTGCGATCGCCGCAACGGTGATCGAGCGCGGCGGGACGGTCGCCGGCGCCGACCTCGCCGGCTACGAGACGATCGACCGCGAGCCCGTCCGGGCCCGCTTCGGCGGCTGCGAGATCCTCACCAACCCGCCCCCGTCCTCGGGCGGCATCCTGATCGCCTACGCGCTCGAGCTCCTGACCCGTGCCGGCGGCGCCACCGACCCGGCCAGCGTCGTCGCGGTGATGCGCGAAGCCCAGGAAGCCCGCACCCGCGAGTTCCACGAGGGTCTCCACGAGCCCGGCTTCGCGAACCGGTTCCTCGGCGACCGGCTCGGATCGACGACCCACATCACCGCGCTCGACAGTGCCGGCGGGTGCGCGAGCGTCACCTGCTCGAACGGCTCCGGGTCCGGCGTCTTCGTCCCCGGCACCGGGATCCAGCTCAACAACATGCTCGGCGAGCAGGACCTGAACCCGTTCGGCTTCCACGCGGCCGGCGCCGGGCGGCGGATGCCGTCGATGATGGCGCCCACCGTGGCGCTCCGCGACGGCGGCCTCGTCCTCGGGCTCGGCAGCGGCGGTTCGAACCGGATCCGCTCCGCGGTCACCCAGACGATCCTCCGCTACCTCGGCGACGGTCTCGAGTTGACCGCGGCGGTCGAGGCGCCGCGCCTCCACTTCGAGGCCGGCACGGTTCACGCCGAGCCCGGCATCGACCCGGCCGCGCTCGACGCGCTCGAGGCCGACGGCTACGAGGTCGTGCGCTGGCGGGACCCCAGCCTCTTCTTCGGCGGCGTCCACGCGGTCGCGGCCGGCCACGGCCGCCCCGAGGGCGCGGGCGACCCGCGCCGCGGCGGCGCCGTCGCCTACGCCTAGCCGACGCCGCTGCGCGGCGGCGAATGCGTTCGGGTCCCGGGAACGCGAGAATGCCGAGCGATGAGCGAGAAGATCGACTTCGAAGCCGAGGGTCTCCTCGAGGGTCTCGAGGACGACGAGCGGGCCAGCCGGCTCGCGCTGCTCGAGCGGCTCGCCTCCGACGGCTGCGATCTCGATGAGCTGCGCTCGGCGGTGACCGACGGCCGCCTCGCCCTGCTGCCGCTCGAGCGGATGCTCTCCGGCCGCCCCCGCTACACGACCGTCGAGGTCGCCGAGCGCTCGGGCGTGCCGATCGATGAGCTGGAGCGGCAGTGGCGATCGCTCGGCGTCGCGGTACCGGGGCGGGACGAAGTCGTGATGAGCGCCGACGACCTCGCTGCCGCGGACCGGATCCGCGAGGTCCTCGACGCCGGCCTCGATTCCGACCAGCTCGCCGAGCTGAGCAGGACGATCGCCGTGGCGATGTCGCAGTTCGCCGCCGCGTCCCGCCAGGTCGTCGGCCAGACCTTCGTCGGCGAGGGCGGAACCGAGGGTGAGGTCTCCGACCGCGTCAAGCAGGGCGCCGGCGGCCTCGTCCCGACGGTCGGGCCGACGCTCGACTACGTCTACCGGCTGCATCTCCGTGAGCAGCTCCGCCATGCGGCCTTCGACGAGGTGAGCGACGGCGGGATCGTGGCGAGCCCGCCCGACGCGGGGGCGCTCGCTGTCGGCTTCGCCGACCTCGTCGACTTCACCAAGCTCGGCGAGCAGCTCCCGCCCGAGGAGCTCGGCCGGGTGACCGGCCGGCTCGAGGTGATCGCCCGCGAGGTCAGCCATGGGCCGGTGCGGCTCGTGAAGCTGATCGGCGACGCCGTGATGTTCGCTTCGGCCGACACCGACGCGCTGCTCGAGGCGGCGCACGAGCTGCTCGAGCGGATGGCCGAAGGTGAGGACGAGGACGAGCTGCCGCTGATCCGCGCCGGCTGCGCCTACGGTCCCGTCTTCACCCGCGGCGGTGACTACTACGGGCGATCGGTCAACCTCGCGAGCCGGATCACCGAGACCGCGCGGCCCGGGAGCGTCCTCGTCACCGAGGAGATCCGCGATCATTCGGTGAGCGGCGCCTTCAGCTTCTCGCGCGCCCGGCGCAAGCACCTCAGGGGCGTCTCGGGAAGCGTCGAGCTCTACCGCTGCCGTCGCGCCGGTCAGGAGACGGACGAAGGCTGACCGAGACGGCGCTCAGTCCGGCTTGCGGGCTGAGAAGACCAGGTTGTAGAAGATCTCCGGCGGCAGATAGGGCTCGAGCAGCGAGCTGTCGACCCGCTGCAGCGACAGGTAGCTGCGGAAGGCGAAGAGCCGCCACCGGTCGGGAATCTGATCCGGCGTCGCGGTCGACTCGACGGTCCGCAGCCACCAGCCATAGATGTTCGCGAGCAGCTCCTCGCCGCGGACGCGGACGTCGGTGAACCCGGCGTGACCGAAGATCCGCCGGATCGCGGCCGGGTCGAATGCGTGGACGTCGACCTCGGCCTCGAGGGCGTGTCCGTAATCGGGGTCGGCGCCACCGTGATCGTCGCGCTTGCCGGCGCCGACGGCGCGACGCCAGAGTGGCGCGGCGGCGATCGCCGCCCGCTTCGGGACGGCGGCGATCTGATCGCCGTAGGCGGATGGCTCGCCGCAGAAGACGACCGTGCCGCCGGGCTCGAGGACCCGGAAGAACTCGGCCGCCGCACGGTCGAGGTCGGGGATGTGATGGAGCACCGCGTGGCCGAGGACCAGGTCGAAGGCGCCGTCGGCGAAGGGAAGCCGCTCGGCGTCGGTGACCACGGTCTCGACCTCGACCCCGAGCTCGGCGGCGTTCGCCTCGAGCGCCCGCAGCATCCCCGGGGCGATGTCGGTCGCCGTGACCCGCTCGATCGTCCCGGCGCTGAGCAGGTTCAGCGAGAAGTACCCGGTCCCGGCCCCGATCTCGAGCGCGTGTCGAAAGGTCGCCGGCTCGGCGCCGAGCGCCTTCTTCAGCTTCGCGGTGACCTGGGCACGGCCGGTATCGGCGAAGTCGATCCCCCACTTCGAGTCGTACGAGTCGGCGGCGAGATCGTGATACCTGGTGTTGACGTCCCGGATCCGCTCGGCGATGGCGTCAGCAGCCGCTGGCATGGCGCGGAACTGTAGCGTCCGCCGCCCGGTGAGCCCTCCCGTCCCCGAAACGCCGCGGCGCTACGTCCAGTCCGGCCAGCCGGAGGGCGTCCCGGCGCTCGAGCTGACCGGTGAGCGGACGCTCCCCGACGTCCCCGAGGAGAACTACTGGTTCCGCCGCCACCTCGCCGTCTACGAGTGGATCGCGGCGCGGGTCGACGGGATGCGCGTGGCCGACCTCGCCTGCGGGGAGGGCTACGGCTCCGATGTCCTCGCCGACAGGGCCGCCGAGGTCGTCGGGATCGACGCCAACCCGGAGGCCCACGATCATGCGAAGGCCCGCTACGTGCGCCCGAACCTGCGATTCGAGCGCGATCTCGTCGAGAACGTCGCCGGACCGTTCGACGCGATCGTCTTCCTGCAGACGATCGAGCACATCGAGGATGTTCCGGCGCTGCTCGGCGCGATCGCGACGGCCGCCCCGCTGGCGTTCATCTCGACGCCGAACCGGCTCACCCTCGCGCCCGAGGGCGCCGAGAAGTCGGACAACCCCTGGCATCTCCGCGAGTACACGATCGCCGAGTACCGGGCCGTGCTCGAGCCGGCGTTCGGCTCGGTCGAGATCCACGGGCTCTTCCATGCCGGCAAGCTCGCGGTCCACGCGCGCGCGATCGGGCTGGGCTGGGACCGGATCCATTCGCTGCTGAGGATCACGAAGCCGTTCTACGACCGTTTCACGCCGGCGATCAGCGCCTCCGACTTCGTGCTCCGGCCCGCCGGCGAGGCCGACCTCGACAAGGCGCTGGACTTCGTGGCCGTCTGCCGCGAATGACCGCGGCGCCGACAGCGGCCGGCAGACAGCAGGGTGGGGGCGGTAGCGATCCGGATGGGAGCGTCGGCGACATCGCGATCGTCCTCCACTCGCACATGCCCTATGTCGCGGGCTTCGGCACCTATCCGTTCGGCGAGGAATGGCTCTTCGACGCGTTCGTCCGCTCCCATCTCCCGGTGCTGGCGATCGCGCGCGATCTGACGTTGACGGTGACGCCGGTCCTCGCCGACCAGCTCGAGGACGCGGGCGCCGCCGAGCGGCTGCGCCGCTTCCTGGTCGAGTGGCGGATCGGCGCCGCCGAGGCCGACCTGAAGCAGGTGGCGCCGGAGTGCCGCGCCGCCTGCGAGGGGGAGCGGGAGCGCTACCGGCACGCGCTGGCGCAGAGAAACGCCGCGCTCCGCAATGCCGCGCGCGAAGGTGCACGTGGCGAGCAGCGTGTGGCGGTGTGGGAAGCGCCGCTCGCCGAGCACGGTGCGGTGCTGTGGCGCGAACGAGTGCGGTGGACCGAGGGCGCCGCACCGCGATTCGCCGAGATCTGTGCCGCGATCGGCGAGGCCGCCCCGG
>Ga0207657_10009115_pt1 | contig 10011 bp, 8 predicted proteins | sample KBSC33metaG_FD_184316 | JGI IMG/M metagenome (GOLD analysis project Ga0207657, IMG submission 184316) | Corn rhizosphere microbial communities from Kellogg Biological Station, Michigan, USA - KBS C3-3 metaG (SPAdes) (version 2) | ecosystem: Host-associated > Plants > Roots > Rhizosphere > Soil ... | reverse complement strand
CGGCATGGGTGTAGCAGAGCATGTGCTCGCGGCTGGCGCCGCCCAGCAGCTGGTAGAGCGGCATGCCGGCGGCCTTGGCCTTGATGTCCCACAGGGCGACGTCGACCGCGGCGATGGCCGTCATGGTGACCGGGCCGCGCCGCCAATAGGCGCCCTTGTAGAGATATTGCCAGGTGTCCTCGATGCGGGCCGGATCGCGGCCGAGCAGCATGGGGACGATATGGTCGCCCAGGTAGGACGCGACGGCGAGCTCGCGGCCGTTGAGGGTGGCATCGCCGATGCCGCTCAGGCCCGAGGCCGTCTCGAGCTTGAGCGTCACATAGTTCTGGCCGGGGCTCGTAACGATGACCCGGGCGGCGGTGATGCGATCGGCCATGCTCAGCCCTTGACGCCGACGCCGGCAAAGCCGGTGTTGAGGTTGCGGCGCAGCATGAAGTACACCGCGACGGCGGGGGTCGCATAGATCAGCGAATAGGCGGCGAGGAAGCCGTAGTCGACGTAGCCGTGCTCGCCGAAGGCCGCAAACAGTCCAACCGACATCGGGAACCCGGTGTCGGTGCGGGCAAAGATCAGCGGCAGCAGAAACTCGTTCCAGGCGCCGGTGAACGAAAAGAACCAGACCACCGCAATGCCCGACCGCGACAGCGGCACGACGATCATGGTGATGATCTGCCAGAGGCTGGCGCCTTCGACATAGGCGGCCTCCTCGAGCTCGATGGGCACGGTGTCGAAGAAGTTCTTGAGCAGCAGCAGGGCGAACGGAAGATTCAGTACCGTCAGCGCCAGCATGACGCCGACATTGTTGAGGACGTGCAGCCAGAGGGCGCCGAAATAGAGCGGCACGACCACGCCGGCGGCGGGCAGCAGGCGGAGCAGGACGAGGCCCCAGAGCAGGAGGTTGCGGCCGGGCAGGTTAAGCCGCGACAGCGGATAGGCGGCGGCGGCGCAGATGACGACCGTGAGGGTCGCGGTGCCGACGCTGAGCCAGACCGAATTGAGGAACTGCAGGCCCGACTTGCCGCTCAGGGCGTTGACGAAATTGTCGATGCCGATGGAACGAGGCAGCTCGAGCACGCCCGTGGTGTGCGGGTCGATGGCGGTGGTGATCAGCCAGGCGAACGGGCTGACCCAGATGACGGCGACGAAGGCGAGGGCCAGCGCGGTCAGCGGCGAGGTGCGGGACAGCGAGTCCATCACTTGGGCTCCTTGAGCTGACGCAGATAGAAGACCGAGAGGGCACCGACGATGATCACCATGGCCATGGAGATGGCGGCGCCGTAGCCGAGTTTTCCGACGCCGAAAGACTGGTGGTACATGAAGATCGACAGCACCTCGGTCTGCGAGCCGGGGCCACCGCCGGTGAGCGCGTAGATCAGCGCGAAATAGGTGAAGGTCCAGATGGTGATGAACAGCATATTGGTGGCGATGTGCGGCCGGATGATCGGCAGGATCACCATCCAGATGCGCTGCAGGCCAGTGGCGCCGTCGACACGGGCGGCCTCGAGGATCTCGCGCGAAATGGAATCGAGCGCGGCAGTGAACAGCAGGTAGGACCAGGCGGTGCCCTTCCAGATATTGGCGATGATCACCGCCGGCAGCGCATATTTCGCCAGCAGATCGGTCGGCGGAATGCCGAGCGGCTGCAGCAGCACGACGTTGATGACGCCCTTGGGGTTGGTCATGGCCAGCCACAGGGACGAGGCGACGATATCGGGCAGCAGCCAGCCGAGCATCAGGGCGACTTCGACGGCGGTGCGGCTCCAGCCGCGCAGGCCGCGCATGCCCAGAGCGAAGGCGAAGCCGAAGACGCTCTGGCCGACGATGGCCGAAAAGAAGGTGAAGACGGTGGTGACCCAGAGCGAGTCGAGAAAGCCGCGGCGGGTGAAGAGACGGACGTAGTTGTCCACGCCGATCCACTTCCAGTTGATGGAGTTGGGACCGGTGAGCTCGAGATTGGTGAAGCTGTAGGTGATCGCCCAAACGGTCAGGTAGACCAGCACGCCGACGAGGACGAGCGCGGGCAGCATGGCGATGAGCATCGGGACGCGCGCCGACCTCAGCCAGGGACTTGCCTGAGACGCCATAGAGCAACCTGCCTAGATACTATTGGCTTGTCGGCGGCCCGGGCCGGGACGGCGCGCCCGGCAGGAGAGCCGAGCGCGCCGCTTCGTCCGGGTGGACGCGGGAGGAGCTTATTTCAGGACGACGACCTTGTCGGCACCGAATTCGTCGACGAGGCCGTCATGGTATTCCTTGACGACGTCGTCGACCGACTTGCCGTCGAGGATTTCCGCCGTCATCTGCTGCACCAGTGCCGAGACCTTCTGATAGCCCGGCACGGTGTCGCGGCCGGTGGTGTCCTTGGCCAGCTCGGTCGCCTTGCCCAGGAACTCGTCCGAGGTATAGGCCTTGGAGGTGGCGATGTCGGTCCGGACCGCCATGCGGCGGTTGTTGACCGTCCAATCCTCGAAGTTCTTCTCATCGAAGATGGTGGTCAGCAGCTTGAACGCGGCATCCTTGTCCGGAGCCTTGGCGTTGATGGCAATCGTCCAGCCACCCGAGATGTTGGTGGTGGTCTTGTTGCCGGGCTCGCCGTTGCCCGGCCACGGGGCCCAGCCGACGATCTTGTCCTTTTCGGCCTGGCTGGGAGCGCTCTTGTTGTCGCAGCCCCAGAAGCAGGCATTCTCCCACGAGCCGGAGGCGAGGATGCCGATGGTGCCGTCGAGCATCGCCTTGTTGGTGGCGGCGAAATCGAGCGTGTAGTTCACCGAGCCGTCGGCGAGCTTCTTGTTGACGTAGACGTCCTGGTAGAGCTGCAGCGTCTTGCGGATCGCCGGGCTGTCGCCGATCCACTTGTCCTGATCGCGGACGCGCAGACGGTTGGCATCGCCGGTGGGGCTGCCGGCGCCGAGCATGGCCATGTAGAAGCCCTGCATGGTGGCGGCTTCTTCCTGCTTGGTGCCCGCCGGGATGACCCAGGCGTTGGTGATGCCGGCCGCCTTCAGCTTTTCGGCAGTGGCGATCACGTCGTCCCAGGTCTTGGGCGCCCACGGCTCGGTGATGCCGGCCTTGGCGAAGTCGGCCTTGTTGTACCAGAGCATGCGCACGTCGGTATCGGTGGGCAGGGCATAGACCTTGCCGTTGAACGAGGCGACGTCGAGCAGGCCCTTTGAGTAGTACTGGAACTGGTCCCAGCCCTTGAGCATGTCGTCGAGCGGCGCCAGGTAGTTGGTGCCCGCATATTCGGCGACCAGGAAGCTGTCGACGAGGATCAGGTCGGGCGCCGAGCCCGAGCTCAGATCGAGAGCGACGCGATCCTGATAGCCATCATTGGGCAGCTTGATCAGGTTGACCTTCTGGCCGGTCGCCTTCTCGAAATTGGCGACGCCGTCCTCGATCAGCGGCGCGAAGGAATCCATGTACTCGATCGACATGTCGGCCAGGACCGGCGCCGACGCACCCGCAAGAATGGCTGCCGCCGCCGTTGCGGCCAGCAGATGACGTTTCAGCATGTGTTCTCCTCCCGTTTGGGCGGAGGGGCCGTTTGACCGCACCCCAAACTCCGCCCTTGAAACAGCGGAGGGAACAAAGCCGAAAAATTGCAACGTTGCAATACCTCCGCGAATTTTCTTAGACTTCACCAATGAATTGCCAGCGTTCTCATATGGTTAAGACAGAATCGCTGTCCTTTCGAGGTACGTGCATCGTTGCAACTCCTGCAATTGAAATGCCGCTCTCCTTATGGGACAGATGCCCGCGGGGACCCCACGCATGAGCAAACCACCGAGCCAGAAATCCGGGAAAGCGGGCAGTACGCGCGCGACCCTGCGGACGATTTCCGAGCTCACCGGCCTCAGCCCCTCGACCGTGTCGCTGGCGCTGCGCGGCGGGCAGCGGCTCAAACCCGAGACCTATCGGCGCGTCACCGAGGCAGCCGAAAAGGTGGGCTACGTGCCGGACCGCGCGGGCGTTCGCCTCAGGACCGGCAAGACCAACGTGATTGCGCTGGTGCTGGAGCGGACGGACGAGACGATCGATTTCGCGCGCTACCTGATCCAGGGCATCGGCCACGCCATCCAGGGAACGCGCTACCACCTCAACGTGACGCCCGAGTTCGGCAACGAGGTGACGATCGAGGCGATCCGCTACATCATGGCCAACAAGACGGCCGACGGCGTGATCATCACCCATACCACGGCGCGCGATCCGCGCGTGCAACTGCTGATGGACGAAGGGTTCCCGTTCGTGACGCATGGTCGAACGGAGTTCTATACGCCGCACCCCTACAACGACTACCATTCCGAGGAATTCGTTCGGCTGGCGGTCGAGCGGATGGCCGAGAAGCGGCGCCGGCGCCTGCTGCTGGTGGTAGGTCGCGAGACGACCTACAACTATCACACGATCGTCACGACCTACCGCAAGACGGCGGCGCGGCTGGGCATGGAGGCGCAGGTGATCAGCCCGGCGATCGACCGGCCGGCGTCGGCGCAGATGCGCGAATTCGGCCGCGAGATCGCGCGGATGTCACCGCGGCCAGACGGCATCATCTGCGACAGCGAGCTACGATCGATCTTCATGATCGCCGGACTCGGGGACGAAGGGGTGGTGCCGGTGCGCGATATCCACTTCATCTGCAAGCAGACGTCGGATCTGTTGCCGGCGCTCTATCCGCAGATCGATACGATCGAGGAGGACGTGCTGGCGGCCGGCATGGAGCTGGCGCGGCTGTTGATCCGCCGCATCAATGGCGAGCCCGCCGAAGCGCTACGAACGCTCGGCGAGCCCAGAGTGCACTGGCAGAACTAGAAGGCCGTTCAGAACTCTTGCCAGTCCTTGTCCTGTGCGAGGGCAGTGTTGCCGTGCGCCAGATAGGATTTGGCCGCGCTTTTGACGCGCTCCTGCAGGCCCTTGATGCCGCGGGAGAAGGTCGGCCCGCTGCCCGCCTTCGGCGGCGCCGCACGACCCCGCTCGTCCTGCCCCGAGATGGTGAACACCTCGACGATGCGATCGAGTTCGGTGGCCTGTTCCTCGGTGCGCTCGATCGAGGCGTTGGTTTCCTCGACCAGGGCGGCATTGTGCTGGGTCATCTCGTCCATCTGCCGGACGGCGGCGTTGACCTCCTCGATCGAGGCAGCCTGGTCCTGGGACTGCTTGGCGATGGAGTCCATCAGCTCGTTGGAGGAGCGGGCGGCGGTCAGCATGGCCTCGAGCTTACTGGCCGCCTCGGTCACCAGCTTACTGCCGGTCTTGACCTCGGCCCCCGACTGCTCGATCAGCCCCTTGACCTCGCTCGAGGCCTGGGCGGCAGACTGGGCGAGGCGGCGAACTTCGACGGCAACCACCGCAAAGCCCTTGCCGGCCTCGCCGGCCCGCGCCGCTTCGACGCTGGCATTGAGGGCCAAAAGGTTGGTCTGGAAGGCGATGTCGTCGATCAGCCCGATGATGTTGCTGATCTTGCCCGACGAGGCGGTGATGCGCTCCATCGCATTGGTGGCCTTCAGCATCACCTCGCCGCCCTCTTCGGCGGTGCGGGTGACGGTTGCGGCGACAACGCTGGCATCCTTGGCCCGCTGGGCATTCTGCAGCACCGTGGCAGACAGCTGCTCCATGGTGGCGGAGGTCTCCTCGATGGTCGCCGCCTGCTTGGTGGTGCGTTCGCTGAGGTCATTGGCGCCGCTCAGGATCTCGCCGGTGGCGGTCTTCAATGTACGGGAGGTGTCCTTCAGCCGGCCGACGATCTCGCCGAGCTTTTCGGCCACCGCATTGGTGTCGGTCTTGAGCTGCTGGAAGGCGCCATTGTAGTCGCCCTCGACCCGGTGGGTCAGGTCGGTCTGGGCCAGGGCCGACAGCACCCGGCCGGTCTCGCCCAGGCCGCGATCGACCGTTTCGACCAGGTTGTTGATCGAGGCAGCGATGACATTGAGCTCGCGGTCGGGGAACTCGGCTTCGACCCGCTTGGAGAAGTCGCCATTGACCGCCGCATCGACGACCTGGCCAAAACTCTGCTGCAGGGCCTGCATCATGGTGGTGCGCTCGACCCGCCGCCGCTCGGACGCCGCCCGTTCCTCGTCGGTCATACTGGTGATCTTCAGGGCATTCTCGCGGAACACCTCGACGGTCCTGGCCATCTCGCCGATCTCGTCGGAGCGGCCCGCGCCCTTGACCTCGACATCCAGCTGCCCCTCCGCCAACGCCTTCATCGTTCCCGTCAACGACGTGATCGGCTTGCTCACAGACCGCGAAAACAACAAACCGGCACCCGCGGCAATGGCCAACAGTGCGAGGCCGACCACAAGCATGGTGTTGCGCAACGCGACGATGGGCGCAAATGCCTCGGTGCGGGTCTGGACTGCAGCAACCGCCCAGGTGACCCCCTTGGAAGGTACGGGCGTCGCGGCGACGATCATGTCCCCACCGCGATAACTCGACGAGGTCCCCGTCGCGGCGGTGCCGCCCAGAGCTGCGTCGACGGCATCGCTGTCGAGCCTGGTCTGTAGAACGTTGTTGTCCTGGTCGAAGGTCGAGTCGACCCGCAGCAGATGGTCATTGCCGACGACGAGAACTTCTTCGGTATCGCCCAGGCCCGTACGATCGCCAACCACGGCCGATACCAGATCGGGGCGGAAGCGGAAGGCGACGATGCCCATCATGCGGGCGCTCGCGGTGTTGAAGATGGGCAGACCAACAAAGGCCGAGATGTCGTGGTCAGCGCCGTAGGGGGCGAAATCGGCATAGGCGACGGCGCCGTTCGGCGCGGTCTGAGCGGTTGCCTGGGCAAAGACCTTGGCGAGCCCGGATCCGGCCAGCGGGCTGGCAGGGTCCTTCACGTTGCCGGCGTAGTCGCTGCCCTTGGTGACGCTGTAGTAGATATTGCCGTCAGCCCCGATCAAATAGATGTCGGCATAGCCGCGGGTCAGCAGCTGCTGGCGATAGGTCGGGTTCCACTGCGTGTGGGAGACGCTGTAGTTGAGGCTGGCCGGGCCGTCGTCCATCAGCATGCGTTTGTCGGGCGGATTTGGGTTGGCCTTGACGAAGGCGTCGATCAGCGCCCCGGCGCGGTCGCCCTGGAGCTGCAGCCACGCATTGCCGAAGTCGCGCAGAGCCTGATTGGCGGCCATCGAGTTGGCGGTGGTCTCGAGGTCGCCGCTGATCGATGACATCAGGTTGTCGACCTGCTTGGCACGTTCGTAGGCGAGCGAGGAGAGATTGCGCTGCGTGGAATCGCCGACCATCTGCGAGCCGATCAGGTAGCTTCCGAGTCCGACCCCGAGGCTGACGATCGCGGCCGACCCGACGAGCGCGAGCGGCAGCTTGCGCGCAATACTATTGAGCCCGAACATGAGTGAGACGTCCCCCGAAACAGCGAGAGCGCGGCCAACCGCGCGCAACTTGCCGCAGCGTAGGCACATTCCACTAAATGGTTGTTAACGCTGGCGTAGTCGAGATATCAGATAGCCTAGGATGATCGGCATCTAGAAAGTAATCCTAGCTAGATCGTCTGGTAATCCACAATCATCTACAAGTCCTCTTGCAAGTATACTTGTCACAAACTGAATTACCCGCACGGCTTCGCGGTGTCTTGCCGCTGGATTGTGACAACGGACTGTGCACGTTAACCGGCAGTGCATGGGGGTGTGCAATGGGCAAAGACGATAAACGGGCGAAAGACGCGGGCGGGTCCATCGAGGCAACGTTGCTGCAACTGGCCAAGCCGAAGATGACACCGAAAGAGTTGCTGAGGGCGACGCGCAAGGCGCACCCGGATGCCTCCAAGAAGGAAATCATCCGGGCGGCGTTCCATTCGATCATCACGGTGGCCGACAGCGACGTCGACAAGGCGACGCTGCTGCAGAGCTTTGCGTTGCAGGAGCGGGCCGTCGACGACGTCTGAGTCAGCGACGGCCGACGGAGCTACGACTTGAGGGGATGGGTCTTACGCCACTGCGCGTACTCGCCTTCGGCGTCGGGGTGCAACGGGTAGTAGCGGCGAAGATCGGCACCCTGCATCAGCTTTTCGCGGCTGAAGACCTCCCATTCGGCGTGCTTCTTGGACTCCTCGATGACCTTCTCGGCCATCGAGGGCGGCAAGACGATCACGCCGTCGTCGTCGGCCATGATGATGTCGCCGGGAACGACCGTGACGCCGCCACAGGCGACAGGGACATTCACGGCCGACGGATAGATGCTGGTCTGCACGTGGTAGTTGGGCGTCCAACCGCGCAGCCACAGCGCCAGATCGAGCTTTTCGACATTGGGACGGTCGCGCATGCAGCCATCGATGACGATCCCGGCGCCGCCGCGACCCTTGAAATAGGTCGACATCATGTCGCCGAACACGCCCGAACTCATGTCACCGCGCGCGTCGACCACAACGACGTCACCCTGCTCGACCTGGTAAAGGACGTGCCGGTGCAATTGCGTCTCCGGATCGGCATATTCGCCCTCACTGAACAGATCCGGGCGTTGCGGCAGGAACTGCAGCGTCAGCGCCGGGCCCACGATCGACTTGCCCGCACGTTGCGTGACGGGGCCAATCATATGCGGGTTGCGGAACCCGGAGTGGCCTAGCGTTCCGGCAACGGTGGCGGTGCCGATGTCCTTGAGTGCATCGATGATGTGCCTGGGCGGGCGCTTAATCTTTGGAATATCCACTCGACTCCTCCGGTCAGTCTTTGGCCGCTGGATAAGCGGCGGGCAATCGCGCCAGCATAGCGATCAGATTTGAACTGTCTCGCCTCGATGTTGTCCCGTTGCGGCGCGCCGATCCCCAGAATGTGAGGGGCGAAGCGCGCTTTTAGATTGGCGGAGCCGCCCGGCAGGACTAGCGTTCGAACAAGCGTCGACTATCGCAGGCGAGGAACCGGCCCAGCGTGTCGAAGAGACGGCCTCTCTACAGCCGATCTGGCAAGCCGCGCGTGGGCGGCCGGGCTGGTTTTGTTGCCTTGCCGAACACGCCTCCGGTCTATGCCAGCGAGCCCGAAGCGCTCGCACCAGCCCTCCGGGCGCGGATCGCAGGCTGGATCGGAACACGCTACCGGGCGCACCAGGGCAAGGTGCTGATCGTCGCAAGCGCGCTGATCGCACTGGCGATCGTCGGGCTCTACGACGTGACGCGACCGCCGATACCGCGCAGCAACGACCAGGACTTCATCGATGCGGTGAACGTGGTGGTCGACAAGCGAAAGCGGCCACCCTCGCTGGCCTCGATCGCCTATGCGCGGATCATCCCGTCGGTGGTGCGCATCGCCGGGTTCGACAAGGATGCATTTCCGCCCAGCAACGAGAAATGGCCGGCCAAGGCGTGGATGCGCAACTGGTTCGAGATGGTCGACAAGCCCACGACGATCGGCACCGGCGTGGTGGTGGACGACAAGGGCAGCATCCTCACCAATTTCCACGTGGCCTCGTCGGCGGCCAAGCTGCGCGTGCTTTACATGGATGGCACCGAATCTGACGGGTTCCTGATCGGCGCGCAGCCGCAGAACGACCTGGCGGTGGTGCGCACGACGATCATCCCCGACGACCTGCAACCGGCGACGATGGCCTCGAGCGCGACGCTGAACCCCGGTGACGAGGTGGTGGCGGTGGGCTTTCCGTTCGGCATCGGGCCGTCGGTCTCGGACGGCGTGGTGTCGGGGCTGCACCGGGCCTTCGAGGACGAACGCAACCGCAAGCTCACCGACCTGATCCAGTTCGACGCGGCGGCAAACCCGGGCAATTCCGGCGGGCCGCTGCTCAATGCCGATGGCGAGGTGGTGGGGATCGTGACGGCGATCCTCAACCCGTCGGGAAGCCGTACATTTGCCGGGATCGGCTTTGCGATGCCGATCGAGACCGCCGCCTCGGCGGTGGGAGAGAATCCGCTGTAGGGAGCACGCCGACGATGGACGACACGCAACAGGCCGCCGCCGCTTCGCTGATGGAGCAGGTGCTCTATGAGGTCAAGAAGGTCGTCGTCGGGCAGGACCGCTTCCTCGAGCGCGTGCTGGTGGCGCTCCTGGCGCGCGGGCA
>Ga0207657_10009113_pt1 | contig 10011 bp, 9 predicted proteins | sample KBSC33metaG_FD_184316 | JGI IMG/M metagenome (GOLD analysis project Ga0207657, IMG submission 184316) | Corn rhizosphere microbial communities from Kellogg Biological Station, Michigan, USA - KBS C3-3 metaG (SPAdes) (version 2) | ecosystem: Host-associated > Plants > Roots > Rhizosphere > Soil ... | reverse complement strand
GCGAGTGGATTAACGTGCTGCGCGCGAACGGCTTCGAGATCGAGCGGCTGATCGAGATCCAGGCGCCGGCCGACGCGGTGACGCACGAGCACTACTCCTACGTCACCGCCGACTGGGCGCGCAAGTGGCCGGCCGAGGAGATCTGGGCGGCAAAGAAGCAGGCCGGCGTAGGCTCGACGGAGCCGCAATCAGCATGAGTGTGCCGCCGGCGCCGCCGCTGATCCTCGCGTCGACCTCGCCGCAGCGGCGCGCGATCCTGACACAGCTCGAGATCCCGTTCGAGGTCGTCGCCCCGGACTACGAGGAGCTGCCGGGCACCGGGCAGCTCGAGCGCGCCGCCGGCAAGGCGCGCTCGGTCGAGCCGGACGAGCGTCCCGTGCTCGGCGTCGACACGGAGGTGCTCTTCAACGGCGAGCTGCTCGGCAAGCCGGCGAATGAAGCAGAGGCCGAAGCGATGCTCGAGATGCTTGCCGGCACGACGCACTCGGTCGTCTCCGGCCTCTGCCTGCGCACGATCGCCTGGGAGGAGCTGCACGAGGAGACGACGCTCGTCACGTTCCGGTCGCTGACGCCGCGCGAGCTCGCGCACTACGTCGAGTCGTACGAGTGGGAAGGACGCGCGGGCGGCTACGCGATCCAGGGGCTCGGCGCGAGTCTCGTGGAGCGGATAGAAGGCGACTTCCTCAACGTCGTCGGCCTGCCGGGGTCATTGCTGGTGCGGGTCCTGGCCTCCCGTTTCGCAGGTGTCTACGGCTTCGGCTAGTTTGGGCGCCCGATGGGGATCTTCAACTACCTGACCGGTTTTGGCGGCCGAGACATGGCTGTCGATCTTGGGACCGCGAACACACTCGTCTACGTGCGCGGGCGCGGGATCGTCCTCTCCGAGCCGTCGGTTGTTGCGATCGACCAGCGCACGGGTGAGGTGCACGCAGTCGGGCTCGAGGCGAAGCGCATGCTCGGGCGCACGCCGGGGACGATCAGCGCGATCCGCCCGCTGAAGGACGGCGTGATCGCCGACTTCGACGTGACCGAGCAGATGCTCCGTCATTTCATCCAGAAGGTCCATCAGCACCGCTTTGCACATCCGCGCGTCGTCGTCTGCGTTCCCTCGGGCGTGACCGGCGTCGAGAAGCGCGCCGTCGAAGAGGCAACGCTGTCGGCCGGTGCGCGCAAGGCGTACCTGATCGAGGAGCCGATGGCCGCTGCGATCGGCGCCGGACTGCCCGTCGCGGAACCGACGGGGAACATGATCGTCGACATCGGCGGCGGCACGACCGAGGTCGCCGTGATCTCCCTCGGAGGCATCGTCGTCTCGCAGTCGTTGCGCGTCGGCGGTGACGAGATGGACGAGGCGATCATCAATCACATCAAGCGCGAGTACAAGCTGCTGATCGGCCAGCAGACGGCAGAAGAGATCAAGCTCGAGGTCGGGTCCGCGTTCGCGATGAAGGAAGAGGTGCAAGCGGAGGTCCGTGGGCGCGACATGCTCACCGGGCTACCGAAGACCGTGATCCTGTCGAGCGAGGAAGTGCGCCACGCGCTGGAGGAGCCGGTCAACCAGATCATCGACGCGATCAAGTCGACGCTCGACAAGACACCGCCCGAGCTCGCCGCGGACATCATGGACCGCGGCATCGTGCTCGCCGGCGGGGGAGCGCTGCTGCACGGACTGGACGAGCGCCTACGGCACGAGACGCACATGCCCGTGCACCTCGCCGAGTCGCCGCTCACATGCGTTGCCGTCGGCTCGGGGCGCAGCCTCGAGGAGTTCGACGCGATCCACCGTAGCTCGCGCGCGCGCTCACGTTCGCGCAACGGCCGCCGCCACTACTGAGAGATGCACGTCCGCGAGCTCGACGCGCGAACGGCTCCTGATGCAGACCTCCTCGCGATCCACGCGATCGAGCAGGCGTGCATTCCGGAGATCGTTCCCGGCGAGCCCGGACGGAGCGCTGACGAGGCGATCGCATTCATGCGTTTCCAGCCCGACACGCACGAGTCGTACAACTGGCTCGGCGACGGTGGGTTTGCGAGCCTCTACATCCATGGCTCGAAGGCGACGTTCCTCCACCTGCTCGTGCATCCCGAGGAGCGACGCGCGGGTCTCGGCGCCGAACTGCTCGAACGGGCCGTTGCCCGTGCACGCGAACGCGGGTGCGAGGTGCTGCACGGCCATTACGCCACGCCGGCCGGCGCGGCGTTCGCGGCGCGCTTCGGCGCGGTCGACGGTCAGCGCGAGGTGCGCTCATTGCTTCGTCTGTCGTCGGCCGAGATGCCGCTGCCGAACCTCCCGGCCGGTTGGCACTTGGTCACCTGGCTGATACGTGTGCCGGACGAGCACTTGGGAGCGTTCGTGCGCGCGCGTGCTGCGATGGACGACGCGCCGGGATCGGAGGAGATCGACTACCCGACCGCAAGCGCCGAGCGTGTCCGTGCATCCGAGGACTCGTTGATCGAGCGCGCCCGCGAGATGAGGGTGACCGTAGCGATGCGCGACGACGGCGAGATCGGGGCGTTCACGGAGCTCCGCGTCACGCGCGGCGCGATCGTCGCAGTCACCGACGACACGGGAACCGTTGCAGCGCACCGTGGGCACGGCCTCGCACGCGCGGTCAAGCTGGAGTCTCTGCGCCGTCTCCACGCGGACCATCCCGCGGTCGAGATTGTGGCGACGATGAACGCCGAGGAGAACGCGGTGATGCGCCACATCAACGAGTCGGTGGGCTTCCGGCCCGCTGCCACGCTGACGACGGCCACGCTGACGCTGTGATCCAGACCGAACGCCTCGTCCTCCGCCGCTTTACAGATGACGACCGCGATACCGTCGCGCGCTGGAACGCCGACCCCGACTACACGCGATACCTCGCCGGTGTGCAGACTCGCGAGCAGAGCGACGAGCAGTACGCCCGGTGGGCGCGTCACTGGGACGAGCACGGGTTCGGCGTGCTCGGGGTCGAGTGGAAGGAGACGGGTGAGTTGGTCGGTCGCGTCGGCCCGCAGTTCCACCGCTACTGGCCCGCTGATCCAGAGGTCGGCTGGGCCTTCGATCCGGCGTGGTGGGGGAGGGGCCTCGCAACGGAAGCGGGCGCAGCCGCGCTCGCGTGGGTGTTCGGCGACCTCGGGTACGCACGCGTCGTCTCGATCACGACCGAACCGAACACCGCCTCGCGCAACGTGATGGCGAAGCTCGGCTTCCGGCTGCACGAGCGGGTCCCCAGCGAGTGGGGCGAGCTCTGGGTGCACACACTCGACAGGGAATAACCGGAGCGGCTGCTCCGTTTCGGGTAGCGTAACCGGAGTCCTGAGTCCGCTTCGTGCGGAAAGTCGCTTTAGGAGGTCGTGTTGAGGTCGGAAACAAACCGCTGGCTCGTGCTCGTCCTGGTCTGCATCGCGCAGTTCATGGTCATTCTCGATGCCACCATCGTCAATGTCGCCCTGCCCTCGATTCAGCATGGGCTGCACTTCTCGGCCACGAGCTTGCAGTGGATCGTCAATGCGTACGCCCTCGTCTTCGGCGGCTTCCTGCTGCTCGGCGGCCGCGCATCCGACCTGCTCGGTCGCCAGCGCTTGTTCATCGCAGGCGTCGCCGTCTTCACGATCGCGTCGCTGATCAACGGGATCGCCACGTCGTCCGGCATGTTGATCGGCGGCCGCGCCCTGCAGGGGCTCGGCGCTGCGCTCGTCTCACCGGCGGCGCTCTCGATCGTCACCACGACGTTCGCCGAAGGGCGTGAGCGCACGAAGGCGCTCGGGATCTGGAGCGCGATCGCTGCAGGCGGTGGCGCCTTCGGCCTGATCATCGGCGGCCTGCTCACCGAGACGCTGTCGTGGCGGTGGGTCTTCTTCGTCAACCTTCCGATCGGGATCGCCGCCGCGCTGCTGTCGCTGCGCTTCATCCCGAACTCGCGCTCCGAGGAGAAGCCTGAGACGGCCGACGTCGCGGGCGCAGTCACCGTCACCGGCGGCCTGCTCTTGCTCGTCTACGCGATCGTCAAGGCCCAGTCGTACGGCTGGGGCGACGTCAAGACGATCGGGCTCTTCTCAGGTGCGGTCGCGCTGCTCGCCGCGTTCGTCGCGGTCGAGTTGCGGTCGAAGTCCCCGTTGATCCGGCTCGGCATCTTCCGCTTGCGCTCGCTCACGTCGAGCAACCTGTCGATGCTGCTCGTTGCTTCGGGGATGTTCTCGATGTTCTACTTCGCCTCGATCTACGTGCAGGAGATCCTCGGGTACCACCCGCTCAAGGCGGGCTTCGCGTTCCTGCCGTTCACGTTCGGCATCGTGATCGGTGCCGGCGCCGCGCAGTCGTTGATCGGCCGTCTCGGGATCCGCGTCGTCACCGCGGCGGGTCTGACGATCGCGACGATCGGGCTCGCGCTCTTCACGCAGGTCTCGGTCACCGGCACCTACTGGAGTGAGATCTTCCCCGGCGTCGCAGTGATGTCGATCGGGATGGGCCTGACGTTCGTGCCGCTGACGCTGCTCGCGACGACGAACGTCCAGAACGAGGATGCCGGGCTTGCGTCCGGGATCTTCAACACCTCGCAGCAGATCGGCGGCGCCCTCGGCCTCGCCGTCCTCTCGACGCTCGCGGCGAGCCGCAGCTCGAGCCTCACCAAGGACGGCGTCAGCGGACCGGAAGCGCTGACGCGCGGCTTCCACGTCGCGTTCGCAGTCGGCGCCGCGTTCCTCGCGGCTGGACTCGTCGTGCTCCTGATCGGTATCCGTAAGCGTCACGTCGAGTCGATCGACTCGACTGTCGACGACGGCAATCTCGTCGCGGAGCTCGCTGCGTGACGACGGTGCTCCGCGCTGATGCTCAGCGAAACCTCGTCCGTGTGCTCGACGCCGCGCGCGAGGTCTTCGCGGAGCAGGGGGTCGACGCTCCCGTCACAGAGATCGCCGATCGTGCCGGTGTCGGCGTCGGAACGATCTTCCGGCGCTTCCCGACGAAAGACGACCTGCTCGTCGCGGTCGTCGAGCAGCGGACACAGCAGCTGATCGAAGCCGCCGATCTCGCGCTCGAGAGCCCCGATCCCGGGGCGGCGCTGCGCGGTTTCATGGAGACGGCGACGGCGATGCAGATCAGCGACGTCTGCTGGTGTGAGGCGGGCGCGGATCTCTTCGAGCGTGAAGGCATTCGGGAGCTGACCGACGTGCTCGTGGGGAAGATCGGCGAGCTGCTCACGTCCGCGCAGACCGCCGGCCAGATTCGGTCAGACGTGCGGGCACTCGATATTCCCGTGCTTCTGATGGCAGTCGCCAAGTCCGGTCTGATGCTCGAGGACGCGGTGCCAGGCGCCTGGAAGCGCTATCTGGCGATCATCCTGGACGGTCTCAGGCCCGAGGCGGCCCGTCCGCTGCCCCGGCGGCCGCTGAGCAGGCGGCAGTTCGAGGTCGCGCGCCGCAGTCAGCCCACATAAGGGCGTTTCTGCTCGATCATCTACGCTGTCGGCCGGGTGCCACGCAACCGGACCGTCCGTCTCGCGGTCCTGGGCTCATCGGTCCAGCGCGCCGCTTCTTCCGGCTACCCCTCGAGCCGCTCCAGCGCCGTCAAGCGCCGGATCGTCGTGGGTCTCCTAGTCCTGCTCTCGTTGGTGCTGATCACGGTCTCGTTCCGGTCGAGCGCCCTCGACGGCGTCCAGGGCACGGCCGCGGGCATTCTCAAGCCGTTCGAGGTCGCAGCCGACCGCGTTGCGCGGCCCTTCCGTGACGCCGTCAGTTGGGGGCGGGGGCTGGTCGACGCCAAGTCCGAGAACAAGCGGCTGAAGTCCCAGATCCAGACGCTGCGCCAGCAGTTGACGCTCGACGAGGGGGCCGTGCAGCAGAACGTGCAGCTGAAGGCGGCGTTGAACTATCACGGCCTGCCGACGATCGTCGACTTCCGACAGGTGCACGCTTCTGTTTCGGTCAACCCGCAGAACGCGATCGATCAGAGCGTGGGCATCACTGTCGGCACGAACAACGGCGTGCGTGCCGGAGATGTCGTGATCGATCCGGTGAGCAAGGGGCTCGTCGGCACTGTCGACCGTGCGTTCCCGAGCGTCGCGAGTGTGACGCTGCTGACCGACACGCAAAGCGCCGTCACCTCCGTCGACCTGACAAGTCCGACGGCGGTCGGGATCATCCAACCGGGCGGCGGCGGAAGCGATGCGCTTGTGCTCGATCTCGTATCGAAGACGAAGGTGGTCCGCGAGGGCGACACGATCATCACGGCCGGGTCGCTCGGCAGAAGTGCGCTCCCGTCGATCTTCCCGCGCGGCATCCCGGTCGGAACGGTGACGAGCCAGAGCAGCAACGACGTGAACCCGTTCAAGAACGTCCAAGTGAAGCCGCTCGTCGATTTCTCGTCGTTGCAGTCGGTGATCGTCCTGGTTCCCAAAGGCCGATGAACGGCATCAAGGCCGCACTTGTCCTGTTCGTCGCTGCGCTCTTCCAGCTCTCGGTGCTGACCGAGTACCGCCAGTTCCGTACCGCGAGCATCGTCCTCGTCGCCCTGCTCTCGATCGCGCTGCTGCGCGGGTCGATCTTCGGTGCGATCGCAGGGTTCGGGACCGGGCTTTTACTCGACACTGCGACGCTCGGCACGCTCGGGATCACGTCGCTGTTGCTGACGGTCTTCGGCTTCTGGATCGGGCGCTATGGCGAGACGACTGCCCGCGATCGGTTCCACGCCCCGTTTCTCTCCGTCGCGACGGTGACCGGTCTCTACGCGTTCGGTCTGGTCGGCTTGCAGTTCGTGCTCGGGCAGCCGGCGCCGGCAGGTCTTGTTGCGCGCGGGCTCCCACTCGCGTTGCTGCTGAACCTCGTGCTGACGCTTCCCGTCTACGCGCTGATCCGCCGGCTCTTCCCACCGCTCGAGCTCGGCGATCGTGTGCGTGAGGTGCGCCTGCTTGGCTAGCTCCGCGCGTCCCGGCCGCTTTCTCCCCGGCGACCCGCGCGTCGAGGAGCCTTACCGCCTCACCCCGCAGCTTGCGTTCCGCGTTGCCATCCTCGCGTTCCTCGCGCTGACGGTGTTCGCGGTCCTCTTCCTCCGGCTCTGGGCGCTCCAGGTGCTGTCGGGCGACAAGTACCTCGCGGTCGCAAACGACAACCGTGTGCGCACGCTGCGGCTGGAGGCGCCACGCGGCCCGGTGCTCGATCGCAACGGCCGCGTGCTCGTCGAGAACGTACCGGGCACCCGCGTCGAGCTGTGGCCCGCCGACCTGCCGAAGACCTGGCCTGCGCAACGCCGTGAGCTGAAGGCGCTTTCGGACCTCACCGGCGTCCCGCTCAAGGAGATGCTGGGCCAGCTGAACAAGCACGCGCTCGACCCATTGACGCCGATCGTCGTGCAGCGCGGCCTGCGGCAGGACCAGATCTTTTACATCCGCGAGCACGACGCGCAGTTCCCCGGCGTTCGCCTGGCGCACAGCTGGCTGCGCAAGTACCCGTACCAGTCTCTCGGCGCACAGGTGCTCGGCTACGTCGGCCAGATCACCGCGGGCGAGTACGCGACGATGAAGAAGAAGGGCTATCAGCCGACCGACTCGATCGGGCAGGCGGGGATCGAATCCACCTACGACACGTATCTACGCGGCAAGGACGGCAAGGCGCAGCTGACCGTCGATTCGCGCGGCCGGCCGAAGGGAGTGAGCACCTTGCTCTCGAACCCGACGCCCGGCCAGGCGCTTCGGCTGACGATCGACATCGGGCTCCAGCGCGCAGCCGAACGCGCGCTCGTCTACGGAATTCAGCGGGCACACGATGCGAGCTATGCGCACGCCGACGGCGGCGCAATCGTGGCGATGGACCCGCGCGACGGGGCGATTCTCGCGATGGCGTCCTATCCGACCTATCAGCCGTCGATCTTCGTCGGGCACAAGGATCAGAAGAAGCTCGCGCCGCTGCTCGACCAGAAGGCCGCCGACGCGGCGAACAATCCCGGCATCAATCGCGCGATCGACGCCGCCTATCCGCCGGGCTCGACGTTCAAGCCGGTGACCGCGCTGGCGGCGATGCAGGAGCACCTGGTCACACCGACCGAGCAACTGGCCTGCACGCCGGTCTACACGGCCTACCAGCAGCCGTTCAAGAACTGGACCGACCTGATCAATCAGTCGATCGACCTGCCGACGGCGCTCGCGATGTCGTGCGACACGTACTTCTACGAGCTCGGCAAGCGCTTCTACCTGCTGCCGAGTGATCGCGGCCACCCGTTGCAGGGTTGGGCTCACCGGCTCGGCCTCGGCGACAAGACACTGGTCGACATCGGCCCGGAGGCGACGGGCTTGATTCCGACGCCCGAGTGGCGCTGCAAGCACTACGGCGGCCCGCCGTGCGCCGGCTACGTCGACCGCATCTGGAAGCCGGGCTATTCGATCCAGATGGCGATCGGGCAGGGGCAGATCCTCACGACGCCGCTGCAGATGACGCGCCTCTACGCGCTGATCGCAAACGGCGGGAAGCTCGTCACGCCGCACATCGCAGACGATGTGGAGATCGCGGGCACGAAGGGGCAGCCCACCCGCGTGCTGCGGCGCTTCGGCGCCCAGCCGCCGCAGCCGAGCGGAGTCGACCCGACCGCGCTTCGCTACGTGCAGCAGGGCCTCGAGGAGGCGACGCACGCCTCCTTCGGCACGTCGTCCGGCGTCTTCGGGCAGTTCCCGGTCGACATCGCCGGCAAAACGGGCAGCGCCGAGAAGAACGTGACGCTGCCGGGCTTCCCGTACCCGTCGAACCAGACGCAGTCGTGGTGGTGTGGCTACGGGCCCTACAACCAGCCGACGATCGTCGTCTGCGCGCTGATCGAGAACGGCGGCCACGGCGGCACCTCGGCGGCGCCGGCAGCCCTGAAGGTGTTCGAGCACTACTTCGGCAAGAACGGCCAACTCACGAACCACATCTCCGACTGATGACGATCGAAGCTGTCGACCGGAGAGCACGGGGGCTGCGCACCAGGCGCAATGCCGAGGCAGTCGGGCTGTCCGGCGTGCTGCGGCGGCTCGACTGGCTGCTGCTGGCGGCGCTCGCCGCGACCGCAGGGTTCGGGCTCTGGGCGATCGACGGGATCACGATGCACGACGCGGGCGGGTCGGCGGTTACCCGACAGGCGCTGTACGTGTTCGCGGGTGGCGTGCTCTTCGTCGCCGCCCTGTTCGTCGACCCCGACACGTATCGGCGGCTCCGCAAGCCGATCTACTTCGGAACGCTCGGTCTGATGGTGTTCGTGCTCGCGACCGGCGCCGCGACGCGCGGCTCGAAGCGGTGGGTGGATGTCGGCTTCTTCAAGTTCCAGCCGTCCGAGTTCGGCAAGGTGCTGTTCGTCCTCGCGCTCGCGGGCTTCCTCGCCGATCGCTCGCGGTCGATCAATTCGGCGCGCGCGACGCTGTCCGCGCTCGGCTACGGGCTCGCCCCGATCCTGCTCGTCTTCCTCCAGCCGGACATCGGCACCGCGCTCGTCTACGCATCCGCGCTCGGTGCGGTGCTGTTCATCGCCGGTGTGCGCTGGTGGCACCTCGGCGCGCTCGCGGCAGCGACCGTGGTCGCAGCGCTCGCAATTCTGTGGGTGCTTCCCGCCGCAGGCGTGAACGTTCTCAAGCCGTACCAGGCTGCACGCCTCACCGGGTTCACGCATCCGGGGAACGATCCGCGTGGTGCGACCTACAACCTGCGCCAGTCGATCACCGCTGTCGGCGCGGGCGGCTTGCGCGGCCGCGGTGTCATCGGCGCGACGCAGACCCGGCTCAACTATCTGCCCGAGCACGCGACCGACTTCGCGTTCGCGTCGCTCGCGGAGGAGCGCGGCTTCTTCGGCGCATCGATCCTGCTGCTGCTCTACCTCCTGATCGTCTGGCGAGCGCTGAAGATCGTGACGAGCGCGCGCGACATGTACACCGCGATCGTGGCCGGGGGAATCGCGTTCATGTTCATGTTCCAGGTGTTCGTCAACGCGGCGATGACGATGGGGATCGCGCCGATCACCGGCGTCCCATTGCCGTTCGTGTCGGTCGGCGGCTCGTCGATGATCACGAA
>Ga0207657_10009110_pt1 | contig 10012 bp, 10 predicted proteins | sample KBSC33metaG_FD_184316 | JGI IMG/M metagenome (GOLD analysis project Ga0207657, IMG submission 184316) | Corn rhizosphere microbial communities from Kellogg Biological Station, Michigan, USA - KBS C3-3 metaG (SPAdes) (version 2) | ecosystem: Host-associated > Plants > Roots > Rhizosphere > Soil ... | reverse complement strand
CGGCGGCGGGTGACTGCCGCAGCAGCGCGGTCACTCCGCCGTCCCGGGAAACAGATGTGGCGAGCTGTCGGCGCCGTTCCACCCAAGCAGGTTGAAGTGCACCTTTCCGTCGTCGCCGCGGAAGGTCTGGCTGGTCGGCACCTCGCCCGCCTGCCCTGCCGGTTGGAAGCTGCGAATACCGTGTGGACCAAGCCCGCCCATGCCGGGACCGCCTTCGCTGTCGAGGCTGCAGAACAGCTGCTCGTGCTGGTTCATCAAGCGGCCCGCGTCCTCAGCGTGCGCCTTCGGAATCACATAGCGATCTTCGTACTTGGCAATCGCCAGCAGCCGATACAGGTCGTCGAGTTCGGCGCGCGTCGAACCGACGGTCTTCGGCAGTTCGTCGTTCGGAGTCAGCCCTAGCTGCGAACCGCGCATAACGGCGCGCACGACGGCGAGCTTGCGCAACACGGTGCGCACCGTGTCGACCAAGCACCGCACGGTCACCGTGAGACTGCACGCCGACGGGGTGCGCGCTGTCCACGGGACCGTCACGCTCGTCGATGCGCGCGGGCACGAGCGCACCCGGGAGCTGCGGAACGGAACGACGACGTTCTCCCCGAAATGGCTCCGCACCGGTCGAGCGACCTTCACCGTGGTCTACAACGGCTCCGCACGGGTGGACGGGCGCACGGTCACGAGGGCGTTCCGGGTGACGTGAGCCCGTCGGGAATGGTTGCCTGCTCAACTTTGTTCCACTGGACATGACAGCGATCTCGGACCGCATTGCCCCCCACGCCCTCGACACGGCCGACTTCTGGTTCGACCCGCTGTGCCCGTTCGCCTGGATCACATCTCGCTGGATCCTCGAGGTGGAGCGGGTCCGGGACATCGAGGTGCGCTGGCACGTGATGAGCCTGGCCTACCTGAACAAGGACAAGGACATCTCCGCGGACTACCGCGAGCTGCTGCGGCCGGCCTGGGGTCCCGTTCGGGTCCTGATCGCTGCCGCGCAGCGGCACGGCGACGAGGTGCTCCTTCCCCTCTACACCGCGATGGGCACGCGCATCCACCTCGAGAAGCAGCCGATCGACCGCGCGATGATCGCCGCGGCGGTGGCCGAGGTCGGGCTCGAACCAGAGCTGGTCGACGCGATGGACGACACGTCGTACGACGAGGCGGTCGCCCGTTCCCACCACGAGGGGATGGACCAGGTCGGCGACGACGTGGGCACTCCCACCATCGCGGTCAACGGCACTGCGTTCTTCGGACCCGTGCTCTCCAGCATCCCGCGCGGCGAGGTTGCCGGCCGGGTGTGGGACGGGGCCGTCGCGCTCGCGTCGTACCCGGACTTCTTCGAGCTGAAGCGCACCCGTACCGGCGAGCTCGACTTCAGCTGACCCGCGGCAGTCAGCTCGCCCTGGCGCTCGTTGGGGCGACGGTCGCGGCTCTGGCCGAGTCGCTGCACCAGGTCCGGCACCGACCGGTCAATCTCCCCGGGCGCCCGCCGGATCCATGCCGCGACGTACCCGTGGTGGGTCATCACTAGGATCGACCCTCGTGAGCAAAGTCCTGTCCGCCGTCGCCTGGCCGTACGCCAACGGCCCGCGCCACATCGGCCACGTGGCCGGTTTCGGCGTGCCCTCCGACGTGTTCAGCCGTTACATGCGGATGGCCGGGCACGACGTCTTGATGGTGTCGGGCTCGGACGAGCACGGCACCCCGATCCTCATCGCGGCCGACGAGGCCGGCGTGAGCCCGCAGGAGCTCGCCGACCAGAACCACCGGCTGATCGCCGAGGACCTGGTCAGCCTCGGCATCTCCTACGACCTCTACACCCGGACCACCGCTCGCAACCACCACCTCGTGGTGCAGGAGCTGTTCCGCGGCGTGTACGAGAACGGCTACTTCCTGGAGCAGACGACGTACGGCGCAATCTCGCCCTCCACGGGCCGGACCCTGCCGGATCGGTACATCGAGGGCACCTGCCCGATCTGCGGGTACGACGGAGCGCGCGGCGACCAGTGCGACAACTGTGGGAACCAGCTCGACCCGCAGGACCTCAAGGCCCCGCGCTCGCGGATCAACGGCGAGGTGCCCGAGTTCGTCGAGACCCAGCACTTCTTCCTCGACCTGCCGGCGCTGGCCGACGCGTTGGGGGAGTGGCTGGACGAGCGCGAGCGCAGTGGTCTGTGGCGGCCCAACGTCATCCGCTTCAGCCAGAACATCCTCAAGGAGATCCGGCCGCGCTCGATGACCCGCGACATCGACTGGGGGATCCGGATCCCGCTGGCGGGCTGGGAGGAGAATCCGACCAAGCGCTTCTACGTCTGGTTCGACGCGGTCATCGGCTACCTGTCGGCCTCGATCGAGTGGGCCCGTCGCGGGCCGGACCCGGACGCGTGGCGCCGCTGGTGGAACGACCCGGAGGCACTGTCCTACTACTTCATGGGCAAGGACAACATCACCTTCCACAGCCAGATCTGGCCGGCGGAGCTGCTCGCCTACGACGGCCGCGGGAGCAGGGGCGGGACCACCCACGAGCTCGGCCAGCTCAACCTGCCGACCGAGGTGGTCAGCTCGGAGTTCCTCACGATGGAGGGGAAGAAGTTCTCGTCCTCGAAGAAGATCGTCATCTACGTGCGCGACCTGCTCTCGCGCTACGAGCCCGACGCGTTCCGCTACTTCGTGGCGGCCGCCGGGCCGGAGAGCCAGGACAGCGACTTCACCTGGGCGGAGTTCGTACGCCGCACCAACGACGAGCTGGTCGCCGGCTGGGGCAACCTCGTCAACCGCACCGCCACCTTGATCGCGAAGAACTTCGGCGAGATCCCGGCTGCTGCACAGCTCACCACCGAGGACCGACGGGTGCTCGCGCTCGCCGAGAAGGCGTTCGACGTGGTCGGCGACCTCATCGGCCGGCACCGTCAGAAGCAGGCCATCGGCGAGGCCATGCGCACGGTCGGCGAGGTCAACAAGTACGTCTCCGACCACGAGCCGTGGAAGCTCAAGGCGGCCGACGAACGCGAGCGGCTCGGCACGATCCTCTACGTCGTCGCCCAGTGCGTCGCGGACCTCAACGTCGTGCTGTCACCGTTCCTCCCGTTCTCGGCGAACCAGGTCGACACGGTCTTCGGGGGCAGCGGTGAGATCCAGCCGATGCCCGAGCTCGTCGAGGCCGACGACCTCGACGGCGGGCCGGCGTACCCGATCATCACCGGCGACTACACCGGTGCCGCCCGCTGGCGGCGCCGACCGCTGGTCCCCGGCACGCCCGTCGCCAGGCCGACCCCGGTCTTCACCAAGCTCGACCCGGCGCTGGTCGAGGAGGAGCTCGCCCGACTCGAGGCTTGACCCAGCCCTCGATCGGCACACGAAGGGTCGAACGGGTCGGGGGCCCTACGCTGTGCGCGTGAACGCACCCATGCACCTGCCGACCTTCTTCGTCACCCAGCGGTTGACCATGATGGTCAACCGCTACGAGATCCGGGCCGCGGGACCCGATGGCGCGCCGGGCGAGCTGATGGCGATGGCGCAGCAGAAGCGGTTGGCCTTCAAGGAGCAGGTCACCTTCTACGCCGACGAGCAGCGCACCCGCGCCGTCTTCTCGTTCAAGGCGCGCAAGGCCATCGACCTGGGCTCCGGCTACGACGTGTACGACGAGGCCGGAGCCCCGCTGGGCTTCTTTCGCAAGGACTTCGGCCGCAGCCTGCTGCGCTCGACGTTCCACCTCAGCGGCCCGGGACTCGAGGCCACGGGCCAGGAGCGCAACCAGCTCGTGGCGATCGCGCGGCGCCTCGTGGACCTGCCGTTCTCGTTCCACTTCGACTTCCACGACACTGCCGGCCAGCCGGTGATGAGCGTCGAGCGTCAGTTCTCCCTGCGCGACCGGTACACCGTCACCGTGCCGGATCCCCGGCTGGACTTCCGGCTGGCGGCCGCCATGGCCGTCGGGCTTGACGCTTTGATGAGCCGCTGAGCTGGTCGGCGCTGCCCACGTCGTCGGGCTGGACGCCTTGATGAGCCGCTGAGCTGGTCGGCGCTGCCCACGTCGCCAGGCTGGATAGCCTCTGCTCATGCGCGTGCACCTGGGATCAGACCATGCCGGCCTCGAGCTGAAGGAGCACCTCCTCGGCTGGTTGCGTGACAACGGCCACGAGCCGGTCGACCACGGACCGTTCGTCTACGACGCCGTCGACGACTACCCGGTCTTCTGCCTCCGGGCGGCCGAGGGAGTTGCCGCCGACCCGGGCAGCCTCGGGGTGGTCATCGGCGGCTCCGGGAACGGTGAGCAGATCGCGGCGAACAAGGTCGAAGGTGTCCGGGCGGCCCTGGTGTGGAACGCCGACATCGCGGTGCTGGCCCGCGAGCACAACGACGCCAACGTGATCTCGGTCGGTGGCCGGATGCACTCCGTCGAGGACATGACCCACTTCGTCGACGTCTTCCTGCGCACGCCGTTCAGCCACGACGAGCGGCACGTGCGTCGGATTGCGATGGTGACGGCGTACGACGAAGCAGGCGAGCTCCCCGACCTGCCGGAGTCGGCCCGCGGACAGGGGCCGGATGCCTGAGGGACACACGCTGCTGCGGCTCGCGCGGCAGCTGACCGGCGCCTTCGGCGGCCGTCCGGTCCGGGTCAGCAGTCCGCAGGGCAGGTTCGCCGCCGACGCGGCGCTCGTGGACGGAGCGCTCTGCCTGGGTGCCGAGTCGGCCGGCAAGCACCTGTTCCTGGAGCTGGACGGGGACCGGTTCATCCACATCCACCTGGGGCTGATCGGGAAGCTCGACGTGGTCAGCGGCCCGGCTCCGGCCCCGGTCGGCCAGGTCCGCCTGCGGCTGCAGAACGACACGGCGTACGCCGATCTCCGCGGCGCCACCCAGTGCGACCTGATCGGCGCCGAACGCCGTGACCAGATCGAGGCGCAGTTGGGCGCGGACCCGCTCAGGACCGACGCGGACCCGGATCGCGCCTGGGCCCGGATCTCGGCCAGCAAGCGGTCGATCGGCGACCTGCTGATGGACCAGTCGGTGTTCGCGGGCGTCGGCAACGTCTATCGCGCCGAGATCCTCTTCCGGCACCGGATCCACCCGCTGCGTCCGGGGCGGACGTTGCGGCACGGGCAGTTCCAGGCGATGTGGCTCGACCTCGTGGAGCTGATGGAGTACGGCGTCCGCACCGGCCGGATCGACACCGTGCGACCCGAGCACACGCCCGAGGCGATGGGCCGCCCGCCGCGGGAGGACGACCACGGTGGCGAGGTGTACGTCTACCGCCGCCACGGTCAGGACTGCCTCGTCTGCGGCTCCCGGGTGCGCACGGACACCCTCGCCGGGCGCAACCTGTTCTGGTGTGCGAGGTGTCAACCGGTGTTCCGCTCCCGGGCCGTAGGCTGAGCGCCCACGTGCACGCGTCGGCTGCCCTGACGTGGCGCGTCGGCCGGAGACCCGCCCCGGACACGAGTCGTGTCCCCCCGACCAGAGGTGACCGTTGACCAGCTTCGACCGCGTCCTGATCCGACGCCGAGAGCGGTTCCGCGACTGGCAGATGCGCCTGCGGCGGCGGATCCTCGAGTCCGACGGACCGGCGCTGGTGTTCCTGGTCGTCCTCACCGTCATCGTCGTCGGCGCCGGCATCGCGAGGTTCGAGTTCGTGCCGCTCACGGCCGTCCTCGTGCCCATCTTCCTGGCCAGCCTGTGGCTGGGCCCGCGCACCCTGCCGTGGTTCGTGATCTTCGCCCTGGCCGGGGTGGTGCTGCTGCTGGCGCTGCAACCCTCGATGAGCTCGCGCACGGTCACGCGCGTGGTCGTGGTCTTCGTGATCGCGCTGCTGGTCATCGTCACGTCGTTCCGGCGCAGCCGGCTCGGCGTCGCGGGCCCTCGGGGCGAGTCCATGTTCGTGGACCTTCGCGACCGGATCGCGAATCAGGGCGTGGTCCCCGACCTTCCTCGCGAGTGGCACGTGGAATCGGCCGGCCGGTCCGCCGGTGGTACGTCGTTCGGAGGCGACTTCGTCGTGGCCAGCAGGGCCACCGACGGTTCGTCGCTCGAGCTGATCGTCGTCGACGTCTCCGGCAAGGGCATCGAGGCAGGCACCCGTTCGCTGCTGCTGTCGGGGGCGTTCGGCGGTCTCGCATCGGCGGTGAGCCCCGACCGGTTCCTGGCCGATGCCAACGAGTACCTCCTGCGCCAGGAGTGGGAGGAGGGCTTCGCGACCGCGATCCACCTCCACCTGGACCTGGTGACCGGAGAATTCGAGCTCCGCAAGGCCGGCCACCCCCCGGCCATCTGGCTGCACGCCGGCTCGGGTCGCTGGTCGATCCTCGACTCCGACGGACCGGTGCTCGGCCTGATCGCAGACGCGTCGTTCGAGGTGGTGCGCGGTCGGCTCCTGCCCGACGACGCGCTGTTGATGTACACCGACGGCGTGGTCGAGACCGTGAGCCGCGACATCGGCAGCGGCATCGACAAGCTGGCCGGGCGGGGTCAGCTGCTGTTCCCGACCGGCTACGACCGCGCGGCGCAGAAGCTGATCGGACAGCTCGCGACCCGCAACGACGACGCGGCGCTGGTCATGGTGCACCGCCGGACCACGCTGCTGCGCGGCTGAACGCACCGGCAGCCGATCGCACGGAGCGGATGACACACGGAGCGGATGACGGGAATCGAACCCGCGTAGCCAGTTTGGAAGACTGGGGCTCTACCATTGAGCTACATCCGCGTGGCCGCGCTGACGCACAGGGCGCAGGCTCGCGAGGCCGCGGACCATGGTGCCACAGGCATCACCAGACCCACGATTCGGGCGGCACGTCGGGTGTCCTCTAGACTCTCCGGGCCGGCCCGAAGGGGTCTCGCGCGGGGCGTAGCGTAGTGGCTAGCGCGCCTGCTTTGGGAGCAGGAGATCGCAGGTTCGAGTCCTGTCGCCCCGACAGCACCACGACCAGAGCACACCGATGCCGGGCCGTCAGGACCGTATTGAGGAGAAACCAGTGAAGAGCGCCGTCGAGACGCTGAACCCCACTCGCGCCAGGATCACCGTCGAGGTGGAGTTCGCCGAGCTCAAGCCGAGCCTGGACGCGGCGTACCAGCGCATCGCCAAGCAGGTGAACATCCCCGGCTTCCGCAAGGGCAAGGTGCCGCCGCCGGTGATCGATCGTCAGGTCGGCCGGGGCGCGGTCCTCGACGAGGCGATCAACGAGGCGCTGCCCAAGCTGTACGTGCAGGCGCTGGAGGAGAACGACCTGCAGCCGCTCGCGCAGCCCGACATCGACATCACGAAGCTCGAGGACAACCAGACCCTCGAGTTCACCGCGGAGGTCGATGTCCGCCCGAGCATCGAGGTGCCGGCGTACGACGACCTGGCTGTCGAGGTCGAGGACATCACCGTCTCCGACGACGACCTCGAGGAGCAGGTGCAGCACCTCCGGGAGCGGTTCGCGACGCTCAACGACGTCGATCGTCCGGTGCAGGAGGGTGACGTCGTGACGATCGACCTGGTCGCCTCCAGGGACGGCGACACCGTCGAGGGTGGCGAGGTCAGCGGTTACTCCTACAAGGTCGGCTCCGGCGAGCTGATCGAAGGGGTCGACGCGGCCCTGGTCGGGTTGTCGGCCGGCGAGGAGACGACCTTCACCAGCACGCTGCTCGGTGGCGACAACGCCGGCGAGGACGTCGACGTGCTGGTCCGGGTGGCGACGGTGAAGGAGCAGGAGCTGCCCGAGCTCGACGACGAGTTCGCCCAGACCGCCTCGGAGTTCGACACTGCTGAGGAGCTGCGCGACGACCTGCGCACCCGGCTGGAGCGCGGCAAGCGCCTCGAGCAGGCTGCCTCCGCTCGGGACGCCGTGCTGGAGAAGCTCCTGGACAGCGCCGAGATCCCGTTGCCCGAGGGCGCCGTCGCCAGCGAGATCGCCGGTCGCCGGCAGGACATCGAGCAGCAGCTCACCTACGCCGGGCTCACGATGGAGCAGTACCTCGACAACGAGAAGCAGACGGTCGACGAGTTCGAGGCCGACCTGGAGAAGCGGGTGCGCGACGCGATGGCCGCCCAATTCCTGCTCGACGAGGTCGCCAAGAAGGAGCAGCTGGGCGTCGACCAGGCCGAGCTCTCGCAGCACCTGATGCGGCGGGCCCAGCAGTCCGGCCAGAACCCCGACGACTTCATCAAGCACATGATCGAGCACAACCACGTCCCGGAGATGGTGGCCGAGGTGGTGCGGGGCAAGGCGCTCGCCCTGATCGTCGAGAGTGCGACCGTGACCGACGCCTCCGGCAACGAGGTCGAGCTGAAGAACCTGCGCCCGGACGGCACGATCGGCGAGCCGGAGGACGACGCCGCCGCTCCGGCGGAGGAGTCCACCGCACCCGAGGACGAGCCCGCTCAGCAGTGAGACGCGCTGGGTGGACAATCGTTCACCGAATGTGACCCGGCACGCACCCGGCGGTCGTTGACACCCGATCGGCGGCTGCGTTGACTTCCGGCCATGACCCCTCCCAGCCGCGGCGACCGCGCCGGCGTCCTCGCAGCGGCGGCGCTTGCCGTGGAGCACGCCGACTCCCTGGTGCTCTCGGCTGCCCGTGACATCCACGGCTCGGTTGCCGGGCGTGTGCACGGCGTCCTCGACCGGGTCGCGGGCGGGACGACGCTGACGCACCGGGCCCACGACGGGATCGCCGGCGCGGTGTACGGCGGTCTCGGACTCGGGCTCCGCGCCGCGGCACGCGGGTTGCGCACGGCCGACCGGTGGGGGCTCGGCGCGCCGATCGAGGACACCCCGCGCGGGCGCTTCGTGGTGTCGGCGGTCAACGGCCTGATCGGTGACCGGCTCGTCGCCGAGGGATCGCACCTCGCGATCGAGATCGGGGTGCGGTACGCCGGCCGCGACCTGCCGCTCGACCCGGCCTCGATCGCCGGGGCCTACCCGCAGGCCGGACCCGACCTGGTCGTCTTCGTGCACGGCCTCTGCGAGACCGAGCACTACTGGGACCGCCGGAGCCGGCCTCGGCACGCCGAGCGGCCCGGCGCCCCGTCGTACGGTGTGCGACTCGCCGAGGAAGGCTGGTCCCCGGTCTACGTCCGCGCGAACACCGGTCTGCCGATCGCCGAGTCCGGCGTCGCCCTCAACTCCCTGGTCGGGCGGCTGGTCGACGCGTGGCCGACCGACGTACGACGGATCGCGTTCGTGGGCCACTCGATGGGTGGCCTGATCGTGCGCGCGGCCTGCGCCGTCAGCACCAGCGACGACCGGAGCTGGACGCGGCACGTCACCGACGTCGTGCTCCTCGGCGCGCCGCACCTGGGCTCTCCCGTGGAGCGCAGCATCGCCCGGGGCGTGCGGGCCTTCCACCGGGTGCCGGAGCTCTCACCGTTCGCGCGCATCTTCGACCAGCGGTCGCGCGGTGTGCTCGACCTGCACGACGGACCGGCGGACGAGGTCGCCCACGTGCCGCACGCGCGCTACCACCTCGTCGCCGCCACCCTGACCCGGTCACCGCGCCACCCGCTCGCCGCGACCGTCGGAGACCTGCTGGTGCCCTACCGCTCGGCGGCCGGCCTGCTGCCGAACGGTGAGGAGATCTTCCCCGGTGCGGACGTGCTGCACGTCCCGAACGCCGATCACTTCGACCTGCTCAACCACGACGACGTCCATGTCGCGCTGCGGTCGTGGCTGGTCGACGCGGCCCCGGCCCGCGCCGCCGGCTGAGATCAGGTCGCGAATCCGCTGTGGGCGAACAAGCCCCCCTCCGCCGTGGAATTGACCCGGCCTACGTCTAGGGTCGGAGCGTGAACGAGATCCAACAGACGACGCAGTCCCCGACGCGCGAGCACCAGCTGAACGGCGGAGCCTCCGCCAACGGGCTCGACGACCACATCTACCAGCGGCTGCTCCGCGAGCGGATCATCTTCCTCGGCTCCGAGGTGCGCGACCAGAACGCCAACGCGATCTGTGCCCAGCTCCTCCTGCTCTCCGCGGAGGACCCCGAGGCGGACATCTTCCTCCACATCAACAGCCCGGGCGGGTCGGTCGACTCC
>Ga0207657_10009099_pt1 | contig 10020 bp, 9 predicted proteins | sample KBSC33metaG_FD_184316 | JGI IMG/M metagenome (GOLD analysis project Ga0207657, IMG submission 184316) | Corn rhizosphere microbial communities from Kellogg Biological Station, Michigan, USA - KBS C3-3 metaG (SPAdes) (version 2) | ecosystem: Host-associated > Plants > Roots > Rhizosphere > Soil ... | reverse complement strand
CGTGAGACAGTTCGGTCCCTATCTGCCGTGGGCGTTGGAGAGTTGAGAGGATTTGTCCCTAGTACGAGAGGACCGGGATGAACGCACCTCTGGTGTATCAGTTGTCCTGCCAAGGGCATAGCTGGTTAGCTACGTGCGGATCGGATAACCGCTGAAGGCATCTAAGCGGGAAGCCGGCCTCGAGATGAGCTCTCCCATCCCTTCAAGGGAGTAAGACCCCTGGTAGACCACCAGGTTGATAGGCCGGATCTGGAAGCGCGGTGACGCGTGAAGGAGACCGGTACTAATGGGTCGAGGGCTTGACGGATATTTTTTGAAGCGCCGGCGTGCAACCGGCGCGTGATGCTCGATTGCTTCGCGCCTGCAGTTTTCAAGGGCCACCGAGGGGCTCTCACAATTTCCGGTGGTCATGGCGTGGGGGAAACACCTCTTCCCATTCCGAACAGAGCAGTTAAGCCCCACAGCGCCGATGGTACTTGGCTCGCAAGGGCCCGGGAGAGTAGGTCGCCGCCGGTTTAGTTCAGTGAAAGGGCCGTCCGCAAGGGCGGCCCTTTTGCGTTCCTAGAACAGCCGGTAGGACTCCTTGGAGTAGAAGAACCCGTGATGCGTGCGGTGGTTGGTGCAGGTGACGCCCTTGGTCGTCACCGAGCACGTGAAGCGCCCGACGGTCTTGGCGTGGCCGTAGTGCAGGACGGCGCCCTGGTGAAGGATCGTGTCGCCGGCGCAGATGAAGTGCCCCTTGCCGGAAGCGGTGACCTCCACGTCGCCCTCGAAGTCCAGCTCCTTGCAGCCCGCCGAGTGCGGCTTGTGGGGCAGCGCCCAGTCGCGGTGGGCGCTGTCGCAGCGCACGAACGCGCCGGCGGAGTGCGAGTCGAACATCACGCAGGCGATGTTGTGGGAGGGCGTCTGGAACCCTCCGGACCCGGCGGACGCGCCGGTAGCGGGGACTACGAGTGCGAGGGCCGCGAGCAGCGCGGCGCGGGTGCCGGACGACATGCCGCGACACTACCGGAGCCGATCGGCGTCAGGCACGACTGGGGCCGTGGCAGCCCGGCACCGGGCCGGCGCGTCCCTCGAGGGGAACGCAGCGGCACACGGTGCGGGTGCACGGTTCCGCCATCGGGCACGCGCGGTCCGGAGAGCTCAGGGTCCTCCAGGAGGATGAAGGCGCGCGCATACGAGGCGGCACGCCGAAGGGCCGGGTGAACGGTGATGGAGCCCTTCTGGCGCTTGCTCACGGGGGAGAACATGTGTTCGGCAGTGTGCGGAACGGGCCGGACGGAACAGGTGTTCGTGCAAGCGAAGTTGCAGAAGCCGCTGGTCGGCCCGCGAACACGGGCGATTCGGGGGACCCGGTGGGCTAAAGCCCATCCCCAGTTCTGACGATGCGTGTCTCGTGCACGCAATTCCGGTCCGACTCTCCCTGGTGGCCCTGATCGCCGCTTCCCTCGGTCTGGCGACCGCCGCTCCGGCGGGCGCCGACGCGACGTTCGGCTGCTCCGCCAGCGCCGCCCGCGTCACCGTCCTCGGGGTCAACACGATCGAGCCGACCACGGCCAACGTCGGGGCTCCGACCTGCAAGACCGCGTCGTCGGCGCTTTCGAACGCGTTGACCGGCCTCAACCCGGCCGCCGCCGGGATCACGCCCGTGTCTGCGCAGGCGGTAGCGGCATCCACTTCCTACAGCGACGGCAACGGCGATCCGACGAAGCAGGCCGTCCAGGCCGTCGGCGGCATCGCCGGTCTGAAGCTCAGCGCCGTGCCGGGCATTCCCGGGCTCAGCATCGACCAGATCTCGTCGCACGTGTCGAGCGTCCTCAGCGGGGTGACCGCGATCAACATCCCGGTCCCGGCGAGCGTGACGACGGTCCTCGGTCTTCTGAATCAGCCGCTCACGGTCACCGCGGACGCGACAAAGGCGGTTCAGGCGCTCGTCCCGACCGATCGCGTCCTGGCGGCGACCGACCTGCTCGACGTGAAGGCCGCCACGGCGGTCGCCGGTGCCTCGTGCGTGAACGGCGCGCCGCAGGTGACCGGCGGCTCGCAGCTCGCCGGCGTGTCGGTCGCGGGCGAGAGCCTCGACCAGACCCTCGGCGCCGGCCAGGCTGTCACCCGCTCGGTCAGCCTGCTGCCCAAGGTGACCGTCAACTTCTCAACGGCCGATCCCACGAAGATCGATCTCTCGTCGAACGTTGCCGCAGTCCTCAACGCGGTGCCGAATGTGGGAATCGGCTTGCTCGGGCCGGCCCTGACGCTCGCGCAGAACGATCTCAACGCCGCCATCACGGCAGCCGAGGGGACGGGTGGCGTCGTCACCACGGCCCTCAAGGCGCTCCCGGCCGTCACCGTGCCCGAGATCGCCGCGAACGTGTCGCTGCTGCCGAACACGGAGACCCGCGACGGCGACAAGCTCACTGAGCAGGCGCTCGCGCTCAGCGCCAGCGTCGGGGTCGTCGACACAGTGACCGGCACGCTCACGCAGACCGTGAAGCTCGTCGACGCCGTGATCGGCGAGGCGAAGGCCAGCGAGAGCGGCCTGGACTGCTCGCAGGCGGCCTCGATCCTGAGCCCGAACAACCCGACCGGCGCCACGCTGCAGTGCTCCACGCGCAAGCTCGTCCTCGTCGACGTCCTTCAGGACGGCAACCGGGTCAAGCTCAACGGCGTCGCCGACCCGAAGTACATCGGCAAGACCGTCAGCATCGTCTTCAGCGCGACCGGGCAGACGGTGGCCCACGCGGTCGTCCGCAAGGACGGCAGCTTCCGGACCACCGCGCCGCTGCCGGCCGCGAAGGTCCGCGACACCAACCTCGCGCGCTACACGGCCAAGATCGGCGGGGAGCGCTCGCTCGAGCTCAAGCTGCGCCGCCGGATGATCGTCCGCTCGATGAGCAGCCGCAACGGCCAGGTGACGATCGTCGGACGCGTCGTGCCGCCGCTCGGCCGCCCGGTCTCGGCGATCACGCTGACCCAGCGCGTCTCGTGCTCGCACGAGAAGGTCGTCAAGCGCTTCCACCCGGACGCGCACGGCAACTTCCGCGTCACCGTCCCGGCGCCGAAGACCGGCACCACCGCGGTCTACCGCCTCACCACCTTCGTGCGGCCCAGCGCGAACAGCCACCGGCTGTCGCCGACGTACACGCTGCCGCGCGCCGTCGAGCTTCACCAGAGGTAGGAGAAGGGACTGGTCCCGCTGGGCGTCAGACGTTGGCGCCCAGCGTCGACCAGACCTCGATCTTGGTCCGGACGCGCGCGACGACCTCGTCGGTGAACTCCGTGGTCGACGCGTGGCCGCCGAGGTCCGGGGTGCGAACGCCCGCCGCGGTGGCCTCGAGCACGGACTCATAGACCGCCCGCGAGGCGCGCTGCAGCTCCGTGCGGCCCTCGCGCTCCGCGCCGTGGTGCAGGACCGCCGCGCAGGCGAGCAGCATCGCCATCGGGTTGGCGATGTCCTTGCCCTCGAGCGCCGGGGCGGTGCCGTGCGGCGCCTCGGCCATGGCGACCTCGGTGCGGAACTCGTCGTCGAAGGCCAGCAGCACGGACTCGGCGCCGGCGATCGAGCCGTAGAGCGGCATCACGAGGTCGCTCAGGCAGTCACCGTCGCGGTTCAGGGCCGGGATGACCAGCGGCATGTCGGGCGCGCCGGAGATCAGGCCGGCGTACGTCGCGTCGATGAGCACCGGCCGGTACTCGACGTCCGGGCAGCGTCCGGCCGCCGCGTCGAGCTCCTCCTTGAGCATGCCCTCGTAGACCGGGGAGACCGTCCACTTCGGCCCGCCATACACGCAGCCGCCGAACTGGGCGGCCACCCGGAACGCGTACTCGGCGACCGCGCGGCACGTCGCCCGCGTGATCTTCTCCGTGCGGTAGGCGATCTCGTCGCCGGAGCCGGCCTCGCCCTCGCGCCACTGCTCGGCGCCGTAGGCGTCGTCGACCGCCATGCGCACGATCGAGATCGGATGGTGCGTGCCGCCGAACGGTGCGACGCCGGGGATCCGGCGGCCCGTGCGGACGATGACCTTGCCGTCGACCTCCTCGCGCAGGATGCGGTTGGGCGAGCCGACGTCGTCGGCGCCCTCGGGGGTGATGGTCGCCGCCTTGAGGCCCAGGCCGGACTCGCGCATCGCGCGGGCGGCCTCGTGGACGATCTCGTTGCCGGTCTCGCGGCGCCTCTCGAGCGAGAGGTCGAAGCGCTCGAGCGCGACCTCCGCGCCGAGCACCTCGGGATCGAGGACGCGCAGCGACTGCTCGAGCAGCTCCTGGCCGGTCTGGTCGCCCTCGAGCACCGTGATGACCGTCATGTCCGGACAGTACCGTTGCCTTCGGCATGGCGATGGAGCCCTGCAACTGGTGCGGTGTGAAGGTCGGCCCGGACGAGGGCTGGCGGGCGTGCGAGCCGGAAGCCGACAAGCGCGCGGTCTTCTGCCGGCTCGAGCACGTGATCCCGTGGGTCATCCAGGGCGCCCACTGGGATCCGGGCAACGACCTTTCCGACGACGACGACACCGACGGGCTCGGCGCCTGCGTGCGCTGCGGGATCGAGCTCGACGAGCGGCGCGTCCTGCTCGTGCGCCATCGCGGCGAGCACCGCATCGCCGACACGTTCTGCGGCACCGAGCACCTGCTCGAGTGGGCCAAGAGCGGCGGCCGCTGGGCGGCCTAGAGGCTCAGCGTCCGGCGCCGGGCGAGCCCGATCGCGGCGCCGCAGAGCGCGGCCACGCCGGCCGCGAGCGCGGCCGCCCGCCAGCCCGATGTCTGCGCCAGCGCGCCCGCCACCGCCGCGCCGGCGGACGAGCCCATGACGATCGCCGTGGGACCCCAGGCGTAGGCCTCGGCCGTCATCCCCGGCGGCGCCAGGACGCCCATGAGCTGGCTGCCGCTCGCGATCGTCGGCGCGATGAACAGCCCGGCCGGGATCAGCAGCACGAGCACCACGCCGATCGACGACGCCGCCAGAGGGGCCAGCAGCCCGAAGCCGAGCAGCCCGGCGAACAGCAGCCAGCGCTCGGCGAGCGGCCGGCCCCAGTCGCGTGCGCCGTAGAGCAGGCCGCCGGTCGCGCTTCCCAGCGCCCACACCGCGATCAGCAGGCCCGCGTCGTGGGCGTGCCCGTGGCTCGCGGCGAACGCGGGCATCGCGATCTCCGTCGCGCCGAACCCGAAGCCCGCCGGGATCGTGGCGAGGAACACCGTGAGCAGGCCCCGGCTGGCCAGAGCGCCGAACGGGCTGCGACCCGCGCGCGCCTCGGGTCGCCACGCGCGAACGGCGGGATGGGTCACGAGGCGCGCGGTCCCGACGACGGCCAGCACGGCCGAGCCGATCAGCGCGGCCTGGGCGCTGGCCACGGCGACCGAGACCGCCACGAGCAGCGGGCCGACGATGAACACCAGCTCGACGATCGTGGAATCCAGGGCGAAGGCCGTCGTCACGAGGCTCTCGTCGCCCAGCAGGCGCGGCCACATCGCGCGCATGAGCGAGGACCACGGCGGCAGGCCCAGACCGGACAGGCCGGCCAGGACGGCGAGGGCCCACGCCGGGACGTGGCCGAGCAGCCCAACGAACAGCCCGAGCATCAACACGTGGAAGGCGATCAGCGGCGGCACGACGCGCGCGGGGGAGAGGCGGTCCATCAGCCGTCCCTGGATCGGTGAGCTCAGGCCGAGCGTCAGCGCGTAGGCGCCCGATGCCGCGCCGGCCGCCGCGAACGAGCCGGTCTCGTGGCGGATCGCCAGCACGTAGGCCAGCGCGTTGATCCCGATCGGGGCGCGCGCGAGCGTGATGGCCACCCACAGGGCGGCGACGCCGGGCGCGTCGAGGACGCGCCGGTAGCGCTCGATCGCGGTCAGGAGGCCGCGGGCTGCCCGGCCAGCCCGAGCTCGTCCGCGCGCGCCTCGAGGGCGCTGATGACGAACGCGACGTGCTCGTCGAAGTCCACGCCGAGCTCCTCGGCGCCGTTGCGGACGTCGTCGCGGTTGACGGCGGCGGCGAACGAGGGCTGCTTGAGCTTCTTCTTCACCGACTTCGGGGTGAGCCCGACGATGCCGCCGGGGCGGACGTAGGCGCAGGCGGTCAGGAAGCCCGACAGCTCGTCGACCGCGAACAGCGCCTTCTCCATCTCGCTGTCGCGCGAGATGTCCATGAAGTCGGCGTGCGAGCCGATCGCGCGGACCATCTCGGGCGGCGCGTCGAGCGACTCGAGGTGGGCCATGATCGAGCGCGGGTGGCCGAGCTCGGTGTCGTCCATGTCCGGGAACCGCTCGTAGTCGGCGTCGTGGAGCAGGCCGGTGGCCTCCCAGAGGTCCGTGTCGCCGCCGAGCCTGTCCGCGTAGGCGGCCATCGCGGTGCCCACGGCCTCGCAGTGGCGGCGCAGCGACTCGGACTGCACCCATTCGTGGAGCAGGTTCCGGGCCTCTTCGCTCGAAATCGTCCGCGACATGTCCCTTGTTACCGTAGCGGCGCCTCCCATGGAGAAGTTCGTCATCGAGGGCGGGGTGCCCCTGTCGGGCACGGTCACGCCCGCCGGCAACAAGAACGCCGCGCTGCCGATCCTGGCGGCGTGCCTGCTGACCGACGACGAGGTCGTCGTCAGCAACGTCCCGCGGATCGCCGACGTCGAGGCGATGGTCGAGCTGCTCGAGGTCCTCGGCGTGGCGACCGAGTGGCGCGATGAGCACACCGTCGTGCTCTGCGCCGCCGGCGTGCAGGCCGACGCCGAGGTCGACCGGACGCTGAGCACGCGCATCCGCGCCTCGTTCCTGCTCGCCGGCCCGCTGCTCGCGCGCTTCGGCCGCGCCGTGCTGCCGCCGCCGGGCGGCGACGTGATCGGCCGCCGCCGGCTCGACCCGCACCTCGACGCGTTCGGCTGCCTGGGCGCGACCTACGAGGTCGACCGCGACATCCTCATCGAGGCACCCAGCGGCCTGAAGGCCGGCGACGTCTTCATGGACGAGCCCTCGGTCATGGGCACCGAGAACGCCCTGCTGGCCGCCGCGCTCACCCCGGGCCAGACGACGATCGGCAACGCCGCCTGCGAACCGCACGTCCAGGACCTGGCGCGGATGCTGGTGGCGATGGGCGCCGGGATCGAGGGCATCGGGTCCAACGTCCTGCACGTGGCCGGCTCGGACCGCCTGCACGGATGCGAGCACACCGTCGGCCCCGATCACATCGAGGTCGGCTCGTTCATGGCGCTGGCCGGCGTGACCGGCGGCGAGCTGCGGATCGCAGGGACCAACCCCGACGACCTGCGGATGATCCGGCTGGTCTTCGACGGCCTCGGGCTGAGCTCCGAGCTCGACGGCGACGACGTCGTCGTCCCGGGCGAGCAGCAGCTGATCATCAGGCGCGACGCCGGCGAGTACAAGTCGAAGATCCAGGACGGCCCGTGGCCCGCGTTCCCGGCCGACCTGACCTCGATCGCGGTCGCGCTGGCGACCCAGTGCGCGGGCTCGGTCCTGATCCACGAGTGGATGTTCGAGAACCGCCTGGTCTTCACCGACAAGCTGATCTCGATGGGCGCCGACATCGTGCTCTGCGACCCCCACCGCGCGATCGTCACCGGCCCGTCGCGGCTGCGCGGCGAGCGGCTCTCCTCGCCGGACATCCGGGCCGGGATGTCGATGCTGATCGCGGCCCTGTCGGCCGCGGGGCGCTCGGAGATCTTCAACGTCCGCGAGATCGACCGCGGCTACGAGCGCATCGACGAGCGGCTGCGCGATCTCGGGGCCCGGATCGAGCGCGTCGCGGTCGACCAGCCCGCCTAGGCTCCTTTCGCAGAGAGCCGTGATCCATCCGATCCCATCCGGGACGCGAGACGTCCTGCCCGACGAGATGCGGGAGCTGCGCGCGATCACCGACGCGTTGCGCAGCGTGTTCGAGGCCGAGGGCTACGGGGAGGTCTGGACGCCGGCGCTTGAGTACGAGGAGGTCCTGCAACGGGCCGGAATCGGCGCCGAGCCCGCCTACCGGGTGTTCGACGACCACGGGGAGGTCCTCGCCCTGCGCTCGGACATGACGGTGCCGATCGCGCGGCTCGTGGCCACCCGCTACGCGGCCGCCGAGCCGCCGCTGCGCTTCCACTACAACGCGCACTGCTACCGCGCCGTGCGCCCGCACCGCGGGCAGATGCGCGAGTTCCTGCAGGCGGGCGTCGAGCTCATCGGCGCGCCCGCGCCCGACGGGACCGCCGAGATCCTGCGGGTGATGTGCCGCGCGCTCGACGCCGCCGGGCTGAAGGGCTACCGGATCGGGCTCGGCGACGCCTCGGTCTACCCGGCGCTGCTCGCCGCCCACGGCGTGGAGCGCGACAGCGCGGCGCGGCTGCTGCGCGAGCTCGTGACCCAGGACTTCGTGGGGCTCGAGCGCGCGGTGCGCGAGCTCGGCCTGCCGGACGACCTCGTCCGCCTGCCGCAGCTGCGCGGCGGGCCCGAGGTGCTCGACGCGATCCCGGCCGAGACCGCCGCCGGGCTGCGCGCGGTGCTCGAGCAGGTCGGCGACGACGTCGCCTCGCGCGTGATCTTCGACCTCGGCCTGTCCCGCGGCCTCGGCTACTACACGGGCGCGGTGTTCGACGTGCTCGATCCGGCGCTCGGCGCGCCGCTCGGCGGTGGCGGGCGCTACGACGACCTGCTGGGGCGCTTCGGCCGCTCGCTGCCGGCCGTGGGGTTCGCGCTGGGGGTCGACCGGCTGCACCTCGCGCTGACCGGGGAGGAGCGGGCGTGAGCGCGCTGACCGTCGCCGTTCCTCGCGGCGCCCTCCTGGGCGAGACGCTCGACGCGCTCGACGCGATCGGGATCGACACCGGCGAGGTGCGCTCCAACGATCGCAAGCTGCTCTTCGAGGAGGTCGGCATCGTCACGATGCGGCCGTCCGACGTGCCGACCTACGTCGAGGCTGGCGCCGCCGACGTCGGGATCACCGGCAAGGACGTGCTGACCGAGCAATCCGAGCGCGACGTCTACGAGCTGCTCGACCTCGGGTTCGGGCCGTGCCGGATGATCGTCGCGACGGTCGAGGGCGAGAATCCCATGGACGAGGCGCTGCGGCGCCTCGGCGTGACGCGGATCGCGACGAAGTACCCGCGGACCGCCAACGCGTACTTCGAGCGCACCGGCCGGCAGACCGAGATCGTCGAGGTCAAGGGCTCGGTCGAGCTCGCGCCGCTGACGGGCCTCGTCGAGGGGATCGTCGACCTGACCGCGACCGGCACGACGCTGCGCGAGAACGGGCTCGTCATCCGCGAGGAGCTGTTCGAATCGACCGCACGGCTGATCGCCAACCCGGTCGCCCACAAGCTCAAGGCGGCGGCGATCGACGAGATGGTGGAGCGGCTGCGTGCGCGTAACGCGGGTTGACAGCGCCGCGGAGCTGCGGGCGCTCGTCCCCGCGGGCGAGTCGGTCCGCGACGGCGTCGCCGAGATCGTCGACGCCGTCCGCCGCGTCGGCGACGAGGCGCTGTTCGACTTCGCCGAGCGCTTCGACGACGTCATGCCGCCGCTGCGGGTGCCGGCCGAGCGGATCGATGCCGCGGCCGCCGGGCTGCGCGACGACCTGCGCGCCGGGCTGGAGACCGCGATCGCCAACGTCGCCGCCGTGGCGGGTGCCTCGCTGGGCGACGACGCCGAGCTCGAGCTGCCCCAGGGCCAGCGCGTCCACGTCCGCGAGCTTCCCGTGGGCCGCGCCGCGATCTACGCGCCCGGCAGGCGCAACCCCTACCCGTCGACCGTGATCATGGGCGTCGCCGCCGCCCAGGTGGCGGGCGTCGAGGACATCGTCGTGTTCAGCCCGCGCGCACACGACGTCGTGCTCGCCGCGTGCGCGCTCTGCCACGTCGACGAGGTCTACGCGATGGGCGGCGCGCACGGCGTCGCCGCTCTCGCCTACGGGACCGAGACCGTGCCGCGCGTAGACGTGATCGCCGGTCCCGGCGCGCTGTACGTCCAGGAGGCCAAGCGGCAGGTCTCCGGCGACGTGGGAATCGACAGCTTCCTGGGGCCCAGCGACCTCGTGGTGGTGGCCGGAGG
>Ga0207657_10009097_pt1 | contig 10021 bp, 13 predicted proteins | sample KBSC33metaG_FD_184316 | JGI IMG/M metagenome (GOLD analysis project Ga0207657, IMG submission 184316) | Corn rhizosphere microbial communities from Kellogg Biological Station, Michigan, USA - KBS C3-3 metaG (SPAdes) (version 2) | ecosystem: Host-associated > Plants > Roots > Rhizosphere > Soil ... | reverse complement strand
CAGCACGGTCGAGCAGATCGGGGCGTCGCGGGTCACGTCCTGGGCGGTGAAGGCGGCCGCGGCCACGGCCAGGGGCTCCAGGCTCTCCGCCGTCAGCTCCGGCGCTTCGAACCAATGCCAGCGGCCGGCGCGCTCGACCGCGAACTCGCCCGGCCGGTTGATCACCAACTCGGTGACGTCGGGCGGTTCGAGGTGCGCCTGGAGGGGCGCCAGGTAGTGGCGCAGGACCGCGTGGTCGGGGGTCAAGGGGTGCGCGCCTCAAGGGCGTAGACTCCGGAAAAGTCGACGTCCTGGGCGACGAAGATCGACACCTCCGAGCCCTGCGGCTTGCGCAGGACGGGCGGGATGTTGATCGAGTTCTGCAGGGCGACGCCGGCGGTGTCGGCGGGGACCGAATTGAGGGTCCCGGAATTCCCGTGGGCGGCCGCCGCGGTCACCGCGTCGTCGACGATGGAGAGCAGCAGGGCGCCGCCGAACCTTTGCCAGAAGAAGCTGTCGAGCGCGCCGTCGAAGCCGGCGCGGCCGAGGCTGTCGGCGGCCGGCGACGCCAGGTCGATGGCGACGCCGGCCGGTGTGACGGCGCGGGTCCAGAGGACGAAGAGGCGGGTCTGGCCCTGGCGCAGGCCCGAGCGGTATTCGCCGAGGACCTTGGTGCCTTTCTCCATCAGCACCACCGCGCCGTTGTCGGAATAGATGTCCTTGGGGATCAGGCAGCTCACATAGCCCGGCGTCGCGGTGTCCATCGCGGTCTGCAGCAGGCAGGGCAGGGTGGCCCCGGCGACGATCAGGAAGTTGCGGTCCGGCAGGCGGCGGGCGCGGGCGAGCCCGATGGCGGAGGCCTTCCGCAGCTTGTCGAGTTCCGTGCCGCCCTCGGCGGCCGGGCGGATCGCCGGCACGATCGGCGCCGCAGCCGCGCCTGGGCGCGAAGCGCCGCGGCTCCCCGCCCCGAACACCAGGACGGGCGCGCTGCGGATCGCCTGGAGCTCGGCGGCCTGCTGGGCGACGGCTTGCGCGCGCGCCTGCGCCTCGGCGGCGGTGGTGGCGGGCGGTGGCGCGCCCGGCCCTTGGCCGCCGGCCGGCGCGGACGAGTCTCCGGTCAGGGAGGGCGCGGCCGGGCCGGGGTTGGCCAGGGTCGGGGCGACCGGGTCTGGCTTGGCGGGCTCGAAGTTGACGACCTGGCGGGCCGGTTCGGTCGGCGGCTTCGCGGGCTCCGCCTTGCCGTGGCGCCAGGTCGCGGCGAGGAACACGCCGCAGCCCACGGTAAGGGCCACCAGGGTCACGACCTTGCCGGTCCGCCCGGCGCCGAAGCGGCCGGCGATGGGCGAAATGGTCCGGCCGAGGCCGGCGGGGTCCGGCGCGGCGGGTGAGATGGCGTCGGGCGCGAGGGTGTCGGTCATGGCTGGGGAGCCCCCTTGTCGGTGCGCTCGACGTCCGGCGCGGCGGTGTTGGTGCCGAGGCTCACGCCGTAGGGGTCGTTCGCGAGGTTGTAGATGCAGAGCAGGTCCTTGCCGCGGCGCAGGCGGAAGCTCTTGGCGGTGGCGTGGATCACCACGAATTCGCCGCGGACGTCGAAGGGGACCAGGCTCTCGGTCCCGTCGGCCGTCACCGTGTAGATGGCGGGCACGGGCTGGCCGGCCGGGAAGCGCATCACCGTGAAGCGGCGGTTGTCGGTGACCTCGGACGGCTGCAGGCTGGCGGCGCCCTGCACCTCGTAGGCGAGGTTGCGCGGGCCTTCGAGCACGCCGCGCTCCAGCTTCAGGTCGAGCACCTTCCGCTGCAGGGCGGCTTCCGCCGCCGACACCGCGGCCACCGCCTTCGCGCGGTCGTCGGCGGGATAGCGGAAGCGGACCACGAAGAAGGTGTCCGGCGCATTGCGGCTGGCGGAGCCGGCGCGCGTGGTCAGCTCGAAGATGTAGGTGCGGGTCTCGCCGGCCCGCGTTGTGGAGGTGACGATCAGGTTCGTCGGCGGGCGCTTCGCCTTCGGCTTGATGAAGACGACGTTCTCCTCCGGCGCGACCTCCCACCCCGTGGCGTCGCCGAGCGCGGCGTGCAGCACCGTTTCGTCCGCTCCGAGCACGATCTGGGTGGCGGTGCGGAACACGCCGACCACGCGCACCACCTGCTGCGGATCATAGTCGACGGTGCGGATGCGCGGGTCGGCGGCGCCGGGGCGGGGCGTCTCCAGCGCGCCGGCGGGGCCGGCCGCCAGGAGGGCGGCCAAGGCCAGGATCAGGGCCGGCTTCATCGCACCACCTCCGGATCGGCCCGGTAGCTCGCGACCTGGAAGCCGAGGGGGTTGCGCAGCCGATCGGCCTCGGCCATCGGCGCCTTGGTGTAGTCGAAGGCGACGGTGGCGATCCAATCGCTCTCGGTGACCTGCTGCGCCTGGCGGACCAGGCGGTGGAAGCGCACGTTGGCGACCTTCGGGCTGACGAAGCTGATGGCGCGGATCTCGATCAGGCTCTCGGCGTTCGCGCCCCACACCGCCTGCGGGCTCTGCGGGTTGGTCGGCCGGACGGCGTCGGCCCAGCGCTGCTGCTCCGCCGGGGTCGACATGATCGCCACCTGGTGGAAGCTCTGTTCCGCCGCCTGCGGCAGCCAGCCTTCCCGCGCGCGGACATAGGTCGCCAGGAAGTATTTGGTGACCGCCTCCTCGTAGGAGAGGTGATCGGCGCCCTTGAGCCCGCTCATCACGTCCACGGCCCCGGTCGTCCGGTCCACCCGCACCACGAAGGGCTCGACCGTCTTGAGAGGCGCGAGGGCCGCCACCGCCCCGATCGCGGCGACCGCCAGGCCGGCTGCGGCGGCGGCGACGCTCCAGGCGAGGCGGCGCGACCGGCGCGCGGTGACCAGGCGCTCTTCGTCCCAGCGCCGGGCTTCGGCGAAATAGGCCGCCAGGTCGGGCGAGGGCACGCCGCTCACGCGGCGTCTCCGCCGCAAGGCCTGCGGGACGCGTGGGGCGGGGTGGACGCTGCCGGCGCCGCGGCGGGCGTGGGGGCGCCGTCCAGGACGGAGCCGTTCGGGTTGGCCGGGCGGCGGTGGTGGCCGTCGCAGCCGGCGGGCGTCGCCCCGCCCGGACTGGCGCAGGCCGACAGGCTTGCGCCGGCGACGGCCAGGAAGATGAAGAGCGTGAGACATTGGGAGGTCATGGTCAGGCCTTGGCGTTGAGGGGACGGAGCGAGCCGCCGGTGCGCGGCGCCTGGGTGGCGCCGCCTTGGGTGGCGCCGGTCGGCAGGCGCGGGGAGCGGCGCAGGGCCCCGGCGGCGGCGTTGCCGAAGTCGGCCAGGCCGGCGCTGGCCCCGCCGGCGATGCCGGCGGCGATGGCCGGGGTCTGCAGGAAGAAGATCGCCGCCAGGATCGAGGCGGCGAGGAAGAGGAGGCCGCCGGCCATCGGGTCCTGGCCGTCGATCGAAGCCCATTGGTCGGCGATGAGCGACAGGATGAGCTGGAAGACCGTGACGATCAGCGCCATCAGGACCAGGTAGTTTACGGCCTGCGCCAGCCAGCCCCAGAAGAAGCGGCGGGTCCCGTCGAACAGGGCCGTGCCGATGAAGATCGGCCCGAGCGCCACCAAGAGGGCGAGGGCGACCTTGGCGATCATGACCACGCCGAAGCCGACGGCGGCGGCGATCGCCCCGACGACGAAGACCGCGCCGGACATCAGCAGCGGCGCCCAGTCCACCGGCGTGGCCGTCTTGGCGATTTTGTCCCCGAGATAGGCCGCGCGGCCGAAGAATTGGTCGAAGGCCGTGCCGACATCCGGGGTCGAGGCGCCGCTGATCGCCTGGGTGAGGGTGTCGGGCAGGGTGTGGAACAGGGGACCGGTGACCCAGGTGGAATAGGCCACGGTGGTCGCCAGCATGTAGATGACGGTCAGCTTCAGGCTGCGGACCGCGAAGTCGACGACCGGCTCGGAAATGGCCCCGCGCAGGATCGCGACGCCGTAGAGCAGGACGTAGAGGACCAGCGCCAGGCGCATCGGCCCGGCCACCTGGGCGAGCACGTCCGAGGCCCGGTCGTGCAGGAAGGTGTCCAGCTTGCCGTCCACGAATACGTAAGCCGGCTCGAAGATGCTGAAGGTTGCCGCCACGGGACCTCAGAAGCCTTGCCGGTAGAGTTTCATGCGGGCCTCGCGCCTTGCGGACACCTCGGCGGCCTGGGCGTTCACGCAGTCCGCGCCGCGTCGGTCGCCTCGCGCGCAGTCTGCGAGGACTCTGGCGGCCTCGGCCCGATGGCCTTCGAAGTAGCTCTGGGATCGCGGCTGTGGGGTGCAGGCGGCCAGGCCCGCCAAGACCACAAGGATGCGCGGGCCGGTCATTGGAAGGCCGCCTTGTAGAGCGCCATCCGCGCCTCGCGGGCCGCGGCCGCGCGCTCGGCCTGCTTCTGGGCGGCGAGCCGGCCTTCCGCCGCCTGGCTCATCGCCAGGGCCTGCAGGCGCATCTGGTCGTTGGCGGTCATCGCCTGCTCGGCGCCGATGCGGGCGGTCAGGTCGAGGACGGCGCGGGCGTTGGGGGCCGAGCTCACGGCCGCCTGCAGCGTCTGCAGGCCTTGCAGGCGCGCCTGCCCGGCGGCGCCGGCGGCCTGGGCGGTGGCGAGGTCGCGGGCGGCGCGGTCGCCGGCCTGTTCGAGGTCCTGGCCCAGCGGGTCGCCGGGGGTGGGGGTGTAGAGGCGGTTGGCGTGGCGGATGGCCAGGGCTTGCTGGCCGATCTGGCCGAGCGAGGCCAGGTCGCCGCGCGCGGCGGCGACGTACTGGTCGGCGTTGGGCAAGACTCCGCGCAGCGCCGGCGCGCCGAGCGCGCGGGCGATGGCGTTGACGTCGGCGGCCGGGTTCAGGCTGTCGAGCAGCTTCTGGCCCTGGCTGACCTGCTGCTTGAGCTGGTCGAGCTGGCCGATCGCCGTCTGGGCCTGCTGCAGAAGCTTGGCGTAGCTGGCGGCGTCGTAGACGGCCATCTGGGCGTGCGCCGTGGCGGGCGCGATCAAGGCCAAGCTTGCGCCGAGGGCGGCGAGGGCGTTGCGGTTGCGGGTCATGACAGGCCTTGGCGCTGTTGGTGGAAGAGGGGGATCCAGACGGCCGGATCGTCGCCGTGCGCGGCGCGGATGCGGTCGAGCAGGTCGACGGTTTCCGTGCGGCCGGACAGCACCGCGAGCGCGTCGTCGAGCCCGCCGAGGTCCAGTTCGACGACCACGGAGTTGAGGCCCTGCTTGACCAGGAACTGGCGGCGCGCGGGGATCAGGTCCTCACGGACCAGCTGGAACTCGCGGGCGCTGAGGCCGAAGCCGTCGACGTAGTCGCGGGCGGCGGCGTGCGGATTGGGCAGGAAGATCTTCGTCGCGCACTGCTCGAGGATGGTGTGCGAGATCTCCGAGCGCAGCACGTCGGCCGGCGACTGGGTGCCGAACACCATGAGGGCGTTCTGTTTGCGGTAGGTCTTCAGGCCGTCCTGCGCGAGGCCGCGGAACGCCTCGTCGCCGAGCGCCTTCCAGAACTCGTCGATGTCGACCACCAGCCGCCGGCCGTCCACCAGGGCGGCGAGGCGGTGGAAGAGGTACATCAGGATCGGCGTGCGGATCTCCGCCTGGTCCAGGAAGGCGGTGACGTCGAAGCCCATCAGGCGCGCGTCGAGGCTGAGGGCGTCGGCGGCGTTGTCGAACACCCAGCCGAGCGGGCCGCCCCGGCACCAGCGCTCCAGCCGGGCCCCGACGCCGCCGGCGTCGCGCTGGCCCAGCAGGGCGCGCAGGGCGGAGAGGGAGCGCTGGTCCGGCGGCATGGGCGCCAGGGCGGCGACCGCGCCTTCGAGGGCGCGGTCCTCGCCGGCGGTCAGCGGCCGGTCTGCGGGCTGCGCCAGCTTGCGCACCAGGCCGGTGAGGAAGGCCCGGTTGGCCGGGGTGAAGTCCAGGGCCTTGAGCGGGGCGAAGCCGGTGGGGACTCCGGTCTTCAAGGCGAGATAGGTTCCCCCGCTGGCGCGCACGAAGATCTCCGCGCCGCGGTCCTTGTCGATGAACACCTGCTGGACGCCCAGCTTCTCGAGCTGCGCCAGCATGAAGTTCTGGACCACCGTCTTGCCCGAGCCCGAGGGCCCGCAGATGAAGGTGTGGCCGAGGTCGCCCACGTGGAAGTTGAAGTAGAAGGGGGAGCCGGCGGAGGTCCGCAGCAGGGCGACCGCTTCCCCCCAATGGTTGTCCCGCGGCTTGCCGGCCGGATGGGTGTGGAAGGGCGCGAGCCCGGCGAAATTCCGCGAGCTGATCGCGGCGGGCCGCACGCGATAGCGGAAGTTTCCGGGGAACTGCGCCCAGAAGGCGGCTTCCAAGGCTAGGTCCTCGCGCGCGGCGACCAGGCCGGAGTCGGCGAGCAGCGCGCGGGCGCGCGACATGTGGTCGGCCAGCGCGGCGGGGGTGTCGCCGTGGACCAGCACGGAGGCCTGGTGGTCGCCCAGGGCGAAGCGGTTGGACATCAGGTCATCCAGGGCCTCGTCGAGCCCGGCGATCTGGGAGGCCGCGCGGTCGCGGGCGCTGAGCATCTGGTTCTGCTTGCGGCCCAGGACCGCCTGGCCCGCGGCCTTGGACAGGAAGCTGTAGGAGTGCGACGCGACGAGCGGGAAGCGCGCGGAGAGCAGGCTGTCCCAGAGGCCGGGGCGGGTGACCGCCGGATACTCCTTCACCCCGAACATGCCGGCGAAACGCTCCGCCGCGGCGTCGCGGATCTCCAGCGCCTCGCGCCCGAAGATGACCCGTGCGCTGTAGATCGCCTCGCCCAGATGGCCGCGGACCAGGGGCGCCCGCTGCGGCCGGCCGGTGAGGATCAGGCGCAGCATCTCCAGCGGCTGCGAGAACCACAGGCCCTCGTGCTGATAGAGCTCGAGCGGGCTCGGGCCGTAGCGCGCCAGGTGCTGCAGCAGGTCCCGGGCGGCCTCCTCGAGCTGCTGCAGCGCCTGGGTCTCGGCCGCCGCGGCGCCCGGCGTGCGCCGCAGGCGGTCGAGGACGGCGCCGGCGCGGTCGGCGGCCTCTCGCCCCGGGTGCAGGACGAGCGTCACGTAAAGCTCGGTGAGGAACAGCTTCTGGCCGCCGATCCGCGCCCGGTAAGCCTCGTCGAGGTCTTGGGCGAAGGCCGAACGGAACGGGCCGGTCGGATAGCCGTCGTCCTCCCGCCGCACCAGGTGATGCCAGACGGCCAGGCGGTCGCAGGCGAGGTTGCGCCAGGCGCCGTTCAGCTTGCTGTGCGCGTCGTTGAGGTCGCGCACGTCGGCGGTCTCGAAACTCGCGCCCGCCAGCCGGAAACCGGTCATCAGGGCGCCGGAATCCAGCTGCACGACCCGCGCCGTCAGGTGCCGCGCGTAGGGCAGCAGGGGGCGAGGCTGCAGCTCACGCCGCGCGCCCCACGGCGTCATGGGCGCCGGGCTAGCCAAGACGCGCGCTCCGGCGCAGCGGCAGCGGCGTCGCCGAGCTGCCGCCCCAAAGGCGGGCGTTGCGGGCGCGGCCCTTGGTGTCGACATAGACCCACAGCACGCGGAAGGCGTTGGGGTCGCTTCGACAGACCGCCCGGAAGACCAGGTGCAGGACCGGGGCGATCAGCAGATAGGCCAGCGAATGGCCGGCGAGGAAGACGGTCGCCGTGAGGACCACGTTGATCGCCATGGCTTCCATGGGCGCGCCCAGCACCATCGCCGGCCGGGTGCAGGCCAGGAAGAGGGTGTCCTCGGTGAGCCGTTCGGGGGCGTCCGCGCCGATCATGCTCAGGACCCCGCGCCGCCGGTGATCAGGTCGACGATCTGCGCCGCGCCGAAGGTGACGATGATCCCGACGATCACGGTGGCGGCGCGGCGCAGGTCGACGTGGCCGAAGGCCCAGCCGGCCCCGGTGACGATGATCGCCAGGATGGCGATGCCCCGGATGACGTTGTTGTTGAGCAGGTCGATGACGTTCTGGATGAACGTGCCGATGTTGCCGGCCGCGCCGGTGGCGGCGAGGGCGGGGCTGGCCGCGGCGGTGGCCATGAGGGCGGCCAGCCCGAGGGTCGCGGCGATGCGGGCGGTGTGTCGAGACCTCAATGGAACGCTCCTTCTGACGGGGTCGGGGAAAGCACGAAGGCGGCCGCGGGCGCATGGCCGAAGGGGTCCCAGGCGGGCGCCGGCGCGGTGTCGCGGGCGGCCGGCGCGGGGCGCGCCGCGGCGGCGGCCTCGACGCGGGCGACGTAGCCGTTGCGGAAGCCGCGGGCGTCGTCGCCGGTGTTGTAGCGGGAGAGCGCGCGCCGCAGCGCCGCCTGCTCGTCGGCCAGGGCTTGGTGCGCGACCTGGTAGTCGGCGCTCAGCAGGCGCGCGGCGGCGGCGAGGTTCCGGCAGGGGTCGAAGGCGTCTTCGACCGTGAGCGCCAGCGGGGCGAGGTTGGCGCTGTTGATCTGGGCGATACCCAGATCGAGGTTGGCGCCGCGCGCCAGCAGGCGGCGCGCCGTCGCGATGGCGGCGTCGCGGGTCGCGGCGGGGGGCGGGGCGACGGCGCCCCGGTTCACGCCGATCGCCAACGGATTGCGGCCGCTTTCCACCTCGGCGACGGCCAGCAGCGTTTCCGGCGCGGCCGTCGGCGCACAGCGCAGGGCGAGCGCGGTGAGGGTCGCGGCGGCGAGGATCATCGGGCTGGCCGAAGGGGCGGGAGGAAGGCGCTCGGGTTCATCCCCGATGTTCTGTCAGCCGGCGCGAAACGCTTCGAGATGGAGGTCTACGTAGCGGGCGCCGCGCGCAGGGACGCCGCCCCGCACAGGGTTGGCGCGGAGCCCGTCAACGGCTTACGGGCTGACCGCAAGAAGTTGGCGTAAGCCCAAGAATTCGAGATGATTTCCGCGGAATCTGGCGATCAGCCGGAACGGCGCGCCGCCGACCGAAATTCAAGCGACTCGGAAGCCCTAAAGACTGGATCGGCCGGTCTGAAGGCGCCGTGAGTAGAGGTCATGCAGCGTTCGAGCGGCGCCCCAACAGGGCCAACGGGACCCGCCGACCGGATCCTGACCGACCGTCAGATCGAAATTCTCTACTGGGTCCAGGAGGGCAAGAGCGCGCCGGAGATCGGCGTCATTCTGGGGATTTCCGGACGCACCGTGGACAAGCACCTGGAGAACGTCTGTGACATCCTGGGCGTCCGGCGGCGGCTTCAGGCGGTGATCCGCGCCCGCGAGCTGCGGCTGCTCGGCGACAGTCGCCCGACCGTGGTCCGGACCTTTCGACGGCAGGTCTAGTCCTCCGGCTTTTCGCCCTTGAGCGGATTGTCGGCCATCCAGCGGGCGACGAAGGCGTGCTGGGCCAGGGCCTGGGTCTTCAAGTCGGCGAAGGTTCGCGTGAAGGCCGCGATCAGGCTTGTCGCCTCGAGCCCGCCGATGGCGTCCTGGGCGCTGGCGTCGAAATCCGACACCGCCTTCATCAGGATGGTCATCAGCTTGTTGTCGGCGCAGTGCAGGGCGAACGCGGGCGATCCGAAGTCCAGGGCGGCGAAGATCGCGAACGCGTCGACGTCCAGAACCTCGGCGAACCGGCGCACCCGTTGGGGGTTGAGCCGCCCGCGGCCGGCTTCAAAATGTTCATAGGTGCGCAGCGGAAGGCCCATCGCGGCTGCGACCTCGCCGGCGCTGAGGCTGCGGTGGCGGCGCAGCGATTTGAGGATCTCCGCCAGGAGATTCTGGCGTCCCCGGTCCTCGTCGCGCACCATGCCCGGAACTCCCGTCTCGCCACTGCAGATTGTGAATCTGCGAACTACAGCTCCGGTTGGCCTCGCATGGATTCGCCGCCTTTCGAAAGGCGCCGCGGACGTCGATTTCGCGGGGGCGCCGCGAAATCCGCAAACTTCTTGCGGAGCGATGAGAGCCGTGCGCGCCGGCGCTCCACCCTAGGTCTATCGCGCCTGCGCCGAGAGGATCGACAGGGTCGCTGGGTCGGCGGCGCCGTTGAAGAAGCGCTCCAGGCCGGCGGCGAAGAGCGCCTCGTCTTCCGCTGAGGTGGCGACGGCGTGGAAGAGCGTCAGGCACGAGCGGAACTTCATG
>Ga0207657_10009096_pt1 | contig 10021 bp, 10 predicted proteins | sample KBSC33metaG_FD_184316 | JGI IMG/M metagenome (GOLD analysis project Ga0207657, IMG submission 184316) | Corn rhizosphere microbial communities from Kellogg Biological Station, Michigan, USA - KBS C3-3 metaG (SPAdes) (version 2) | ecosystem: Host-associated > Plants > Roots > Rhizosphere > Soil ... | reverse complement strand
TGAACGCGTCCGCTCCGACTATGTCGACAAGGTCGACGATCAGACGCTGATCCGCGGCGCCATCGACGGCATGCTCGCCAGCCTCGATCCGCATAGCTCTTATCTCGATGCACGCGATTTCCAGAATCTGAAGACGCAGACCGAGGGCAGCTATGGCGGCCTCGGCCTCACCGTCTCGATGGAGGATGGCGCGGTCAAAGTGGTTGCGCCTACCGAGGATTCGCCGGGCGACCGGGCGGGCATCAAGTCCGGCGATTATATCACCCATCTCGACGGCCAGCTTATCTATGGCGGCACGCTCGACGAAGCCGTCGACAAGATGCGCGGCAAGCCCGGCACCAAGATCCGCCTCACCATCGTACGCCCCGGCCGCGACAAGCCGTTCGACGTCAGCCTCACGCGCGAGATCATCCAGCTCAAGGCCGTGAAGTGGGAAGTCAAGAACCGCGTTGGCATCGTCAACATCAACAGCTTCAGCAAGACCACGGGCGAAGGGGTGCGCGCAGCCCTCGCCGGGATCGACAAGGCGACGAGTGGCCATCCGCTCGGCTATGTGGTCGATCTGCGGTCCAACCCTGGCGGCCTGCTGGATCAGGCCATCGAAGTCTCCGATGCCTTTCTTGAGCGCGGTGAGATCGTCTCTCAACGCGGCCGCGATCCGAGCGACATCGAGCGCTATTATGCGCATGCCGGAGATCTCGCGCACGGCCTGCCGGTTGTCGTGCTGGTGGACTCGGGCTCGGCGTCCGCTGCTGAGATCGTTGCCGGAGCCCTGCAGGACCAGCGCCGTGCGCTGGTGATGGGCGAGACCAGCTTCGGAAAGGGGTCGGTCCAAACCCTGCTCCAGCTCACTGACGACACTGCGCTCCGGCTCACCACGGCACGCTATTACACGCCGTCGGGTCGCTCCGTGCAGGAAGGGGGAATCAAACCGGACATCCCCGTGCCGCAGCTTACCGATCCTGACCGCAAGGATCGGCCACGGCTGCGCGAGGCGGATCTCCGCCGTCACCTGATCAACGAAGCCAAGATCAATGACGATGTGCTGGAGGATGATGCCAAGGAGGACCCGCGCTTTGCTGGCACGGCCGAAACGCTGGACAAAGCAGGCGTGAAGGATTTCCAGCTCGATTATGCAGTCAAGACGATTGCGCGGCTTGCCAATCTCCCAGCTACGCCGGCGCTTGCATCCGCGAAGGGCAGCCGCCGCTGATCCCAATGCCAACTGCCCTCGGCATTACGCCGCCACTCTGTCAGGGGAGTTAGGATGAGCAGTTTCGCCATGGCGCGCCTGCTTGCGCTTCTACTCCCGCTCGCACTGATTGCAGGCGCTTTGGGATCGCAGTTCTTCGGCGGGCTCTATCCGTGCGAAATGTGTCATTGGCAACGCTGGCCGCATTATGCGGCGATCTTGCTCGCGCTGCTCGCCTTCCTGCTCCCCGCGCCGGGCGCTCGCAAAGGCCTCGTGCTTCTTGCCGCCATCGCCATTGCTGTCAGTGGCGCGATCGGCGTGTTTCATGCCGGGGTGGAATATGGCTGGTGGCAGGGGATCACCGAATGCAGCGTCCTGAACGCTGGCAGCGGCCAGAGCAGCCTGGCCGACATCATGGCCAGCCCGCTGATCCGCTGCGACGTGCCGCAGTGGACCCTGTTCGGCATTTCCCTGGCGGGATATAATGCCATCTTTTCCTTGGGTGGGGCGGCGCTTATCTTGTGGCTATGGCTGAAGGCACGCTGAGCAATCCTGATTCCGCCGCGATGCTCCGCGTCGATCACGCTGGCGAGTTCGGTGCCACGCGCATCTATGATGGCCAGCGTGCGATCCTCGGCGATCGGCACCCGGCCTCCCGTCTCATCGCCCGCATGGCAGCGCAGGAGCAGGCCCATCGCGAGCATTTCGATCGGATGATGGCCGAACGCGGCGTGCGGCCGACGCTGCTTGCTCCGGTTTGGAATGTTGCCGGCTTTGCGCTTGGGGCAGCCACGGCGCTGATCGGGCCGGAAGCCGCCATGGCATGCACCGCTGCGGTGGAAACTGAAATCGACCGCCATTATGGCAAGCAACTCGAAGAGTTGGCCGATCGCGATCCGGAGCTGCGTGACGCGATTACCGAATTCCGCGCCGAAGAGATCGAGCATCGCGACGCCGCGATTGCAGCAGGCGCTGAGGCGGCGCCTGCCTATCCGCTGCTGTCGGCCGCGATCCGGCTGGGCTGTCGTGCCGCGATCGCCTTATCGCAACGAATTTAGAGGACTTTGGCGCTGCTGTTGCGTTAGAGGAAAGGGCCAAGGAGAGACTTTGCCATGCGCAGAACGCTGCTGCCCGTCCCGCTTGTTGCGCTGCTCATGGCGATCACAGGCGCCCCCTCGCCGCTGCGCGCACAGCCCGGAGGCGTGGTAAAAGACATTTTCGGCAGCGAGAAGTGCCCGGTCAGCAATGGCGAGGAAATCGTCGTCTGCCGCCGCTTTCCTGAAGGCGAGCGCTATCGCATCCCCAAGGATCTGCGCGATGCGGCCAAGGACGCGCCTGCGGCCACTTGGGCGAACCGGGCGATGGCACTCGAATATGTCGGCCGCAGCGGCACCAGCTCCTGCTCGCCGGGCGGCGGCGGCGGCGACTGGACAGGCTGCTGGACCAGGCTGATGAATCAAGCCAAGGCGGAACGGAAGGACGAGAAAAAGGCGGAGCAGGATATTCCGCTTCCACGTTAATCCTGCACTCATTTACTTGGGCGGAAAAGGCTCCATGAAGTTCTGGCGATCCCTGATGCTCGTGCCGTTGGTCGCGGCATTCTCACCCGTTCTGGCTGCGGATCCGCCGCCCAAGGAGCCGACCAAGTACACGACGCTCGTTATCTATGGAAACGATGCCTGTCCGCGCAGCAGCGACGATGAAATCATCGTGTGTGCCCGCGAACCCGAAAGCGAGCGCTACCGCATTCCCAAGCGGCTTCGCCGCGAGAAGCCGAAGGCGGAAAACCGAAGCTGGGCAGACCGCGCCCAGGTGCTCGAAATGGTCAACCGCCGCGGTATTCCGAACAGCTGCTCGCCGATCGGCAGCAATGGTCAAACGGGCTGCATGGCGCAATTCCTCCGGCAGGCCCGCGAAGAGCGGGAGCAACAGCAAAGCGAGGGGCCGGACGCCCCCTGAACGCCCGCCGGAACAAGCCGGCGCACCAGCAATTCAGCTGCACATGTACCGCGCTGTCCTGACCGGCCCGCACGATTTCGAAAGCTGGCGCAACGCCGCTCGCGTGCTGGCACTGGCGGACGTGCTGCCTGACGAGATTCTGTGGGAAATCGGCGAAATAGCGGATGTCTCGCCCACGCCCGCCGCTAGCGCGGGCCAGCTCTCGGTGCCGCGCGCTTTTGTCGATCTCGCGCGGCAGGCCGTTCTTCATGAAGATCCGGAGCGCTTTACGATTCTCTATGCGCTGCTGCTGCTCGTCGGCCACGATCGGGGCTTGATCGAGGATCGGAGCGATCCGCTCGTTGCGCGCGTTGAAGCGATGGCACGCGAGGTCAGCATGGCGAAGACGCAAAAGATCCGACAAGGCAGCAACAGCGAGGCGGCGTGGGCGGCGCTGCGCGACGAGGCAATGGGCTGCACCCGCTGTCATCTCTACAAGCATGCAACCCAGACCGTGTTTGGCGAAGGTCCGGTCGATGCCAGGATGATGCTGGTCGGCGAGCAGCCCGGCGACCAGGAGGACCTTCAAGGTCACCCCTTCGTCGGTCCAGCGGGTCAGATGCTCGATCGTGCGCTCGAAAAGGCGGGCGTTGATCGAACTCAGGTCTATGTTTCGAATGCGGTCAAGCATTTCAAGTTCGAGCCGCGCGGTAAGCGCCGTATTCACTCCAAGCCCAACGCCGGCGAGATCTCGGCCTGCCGCTGGTGGATCGATCAGGAACGTGCGCTGATCCGGCCTCGCGTGATCGTGGCGCTGGGCGCCAGTGCAGGGCACGCGCTGCTCGGCCGGGCCATAACCATCAGCCGCATGCGCGGCACCCCGCTCCCGCTCGAAGATGGCAGCGAATGTCATGTCACCATCCACCCGAGCTATTTGCTGCGCATCGACGACGACGCACGTGCCAAGCAGGAATATCAGCAATTTGTGGATGATCTTGCGCGCGCCCGCGCTGCTGCCGCAGCTTGAATCGCGCTGCTAAAGTTCCCATCTCGCTGAATAACAAGGCCAAAACGCGACAAGCTGAGTCGCAAACGCGGCGAGCCGAGTCGCTCATTAGGCTCGGGTCAACTTGTATGGCCCTAAGTTTTCACGTTAAATTGGCTTACAGGATGTTTGGGCGGGTATTCGTTGGATCGATTTAGGAAGATTTTCGCAGTTGCCGCTGCCATTTCGCTGACTGCTTCTACTGGGCTGGCGCGCGAATATGTCGTGCAGCTGCCTGCGCCTGCTGGTCCGGTCGTCGCGCCCGCTCCGCTCAACCCGCGCGCCATGCCGGTGGGGCCGCGTTATGCGGCCGTGCTGATGGACGCACGTAGCGGCGAAATTCTCTACGCAAACGCCTTCCGTGAGCTGCGTCATCCCGCCTCGATCACCAAGGTGATGACGCTGTTCCTCACATTCGATGCGATTGCCGCCGGAACGCTCAAGCTCACCGATCCGGTAATTTTCTCGCCGCATGCTACCTCGCAGCGGCCGTCGAAGCTCGGGATCGAAGCGGGTCATAGTATCACGGTGGATCAGGCCATTCGCGTCATCGCCGTGAAATCAGCGAACGACGTTGCGATGGCACTGGCTGAAAAGCTCGGCGGCAATGAGAAGAACTTCGTGGCGATGATGAACCGCAAGGCGCGCCTGCTCGGCATGCATGACACGGTCTACGCCAATCCGTCGGGTCTGCCGGATCCCAACAACGTAACGTCGGCTTACGATATCGCGCTGCTATCCTCGGCGATGCTCCGCACCCACGCGGATCGCTACGCTTATTTTTCCCAGCGCAATTTCGCCTATGGCAAGCAGACCTTCGAAAATCACAATCATCTGCTTGGCAAGGTGGTCGGCATGGACGGGATCAAGACCGGCTATACCGTCGATGCCGGGTTCACGCTTGCCGCATCGGCGCTTCGCGACAATCGCCGTCTGATCGCGGTGGTGCTCGGCGAACCGTCGATCTCGGCACGCAATCGCGACGCGACGGCACTGCTGGAGGCCGGCTTCACGGTTTTGAAGGAGCGGGCGAATGGCGTCCGCGTCGCGGTCGAGGATGCACTGCCGCAGGCACAACATCCTGCGTTCAGGACCGCCGAGCCGGTGACGGAGCAGGGCTCGAACGACGACGCGAAGACCGTCAAAAAAGCCCCGCTCAGGAAAAAATCAGGCACGAAAGCGCCGGCAAAAAGGGAGCCGGTAAAAAAGACATCGGCGAAGAAAGCCTCGGCTAAAAAGGCGCACTCTTCGTCGTCCAGCGCGCACAAGTCTGCGCACAGCGCTCAAAAGAAGAAAAAGCACGGCTAAATCGGAACGCGGCGCCGCCGCTCAGCAGGGAGCGATCACCTCGACCTGAATGAGCTGGCGCCCATAACGCTGGCCTTCCACACGCACCGGCGTTTCGATCAGATGCAGCGGGATACGATCCATTTCCAGCCAGATATCCCGGCCGTCGCCCGTGCGCAGGGCATAACAGTTATCCTTGCAGATCAAGCGGCCTGACTCGCAACAGCGTTCGGCCGCAACAGCAACATCGCCCTGATAATCGTCCATCGACAGCTCCCGAGAATATTCTCAGTGCCATCCTCCCCACGGACGAACATTAGCCCGGAAACGGGCTGACGCAAATATGTCACAAAGAATAGAAGCTCAGGCTTCGAGTTGATCCGAATTCATTCGTCCCGTTCGCGCAACGTAATGGCGCAGAAGCACGCCTATGAGGAAAAATCCGGCGATCAATGTCAGCCAGCTTGCCGGCTCGGGAACGGCTGCCGTCGGGATCGGCGGGACCGGCTGATTCGCACCGCCGGAAGATTGCGTCCCGGTCTGCCCCGTCTCGCTGCCGCCGCTGCTGGCGCTCGCAGGGCTGGTTATCATGTCCCCACCGGATCCGCCTGAAGACGTGGAGCTGGAAGCGGTGGCGGTCGGCATCGAACCCCCAGGGCTACCGCTATTGTCGGCAATAACCTGGGGATTACTGTCCTTGGCTGCCGGAGGGCATCCGAACTTGCCGGCGAATTGAGGCCCGAGCGCTTGGATTTCGGTGCAGGTCAGGATCATGCCGCCCGATCCGCCACCGCCGGCGCCTCCACCCGATCCGCCGCCGAAGCCGCCGAACGCGCCGCCGCCGATCCCGCCCTTGCCCGGCAGCGTGAAGCCCGCGCGAGTAAAACCGTCGATGGGCGTATTGCCGAACGCCAGGTTCCAGCCATGCTGGCGGGGACGCTTGTCTTCCTCGATATAGGCACCGGGATCTTCAGGGCCACCCTTGCCGTCGAGGGCTTCCGGCGTGCCGAGCGCCAACGTTATGCCGTGATGGGGCCGCCCGAACAGCTTCGCCTTCGCATAAGCGAGCGGCGCGCGCATGGCCGACTTCCCGGCCGGCGCTGGCGAGCCCAGCAGCCAATCTCCAAACAGCGCGGTTGCGAGCGCGGCAGCGAGAAGCATGAACAAGACCGCGGTTCGGCGTCGGCGCCGCGCTACCGGATCAGGAGACATTTCTTGTACGTCCATCGCTCACTCCAAAGGGACTGGGCCTGTTGAGCAGCAAGGGACGTGCCAGGAATGACCTATGCGCACTGGCAATCAGCGACGATGGTAAGCGGTTTTTAACGGTGTAAATCTTGCCGACAGCATAAGGTTGAAACGGATGCGAAACTGCCGCTAAGCAGCGTGAATGCCATCCTCATCTTTGCGCTCCTGGCCGCGCCGGATCTTGAGCTGGATTGCGCGTGCCGTGATCGGCTTCGTGGCGCTTTCGCTGCTATGGGTGGTCATCTATCGATTCGTGCCTCCGCCGGTTACCCTCACGATGCTGGCAAACGCCGTCGACGGGCGGGGCATCACCAAGGATTGGATGCCGCTGTCACACATGGATCCGAACATGGCGCGCGCCGCGATTGGGGGCGAGGATTGGAATTTCTGCACGCATCACGGCTTCGATTTCAAAGCGATCCAGCAAGCGATGAAGGAGAATGAGCGCGGCGGGCGCATTCGCGGAGGCTCCACGATCAGCCAGCAGACGGCGAAGAATGCCTTTCTCTGGCAAGGTGGAGGCTATTTCCGCAAAGCCCTGGAGTCCTGGTTCACACTGCTCATCGAGCTGATCTGGGGCAAATATCGGATCATGGAGGTGTATCTGAATATCGCTGAGACCGGCATCGGCACCTACGGCGCCAATGCCGGAGCAATGCGGTATTTCCACCATGATGCCTCGCGCCTGACGCCAACCGAAGCCGCTCGCATTGCCGCGGTGCTGCCTTTGCCCAAGAAGCGGGAAGCTACTTCGCCTTCCGGGTTTACCCTGCGCCACGGCAACATGATCGCGCGGCGGGTGGGCATCGTCCGCCGCGTCGGCTTCGATCGCTGCCTGCGCGGCTGACCGCTCAGCCAAGCCCCATCAGGCTCAGCACTTCTTTCCGGCTACGTTCGTCGTCGCGGAACACGCCCATCATGCGGCTCGTGGTCATCGAGACGCCCGGCGTGCGGACGCCGCGCGCCGTCATGCAGGCATGGCTGGCTTCGATCACGACCGCGACGCCCTGCGGCTTGAGATGATCCCAGATACAATCCGCCACCTCCGCCGTCAGGCGCTCCTGAATCTGCAGGCGGCGCGCAAAGCTGTGAAGCACGCGCGCAAGCTTGGAGATGCCGACCACAAGCCGATCGGGCAGATAGGCGATATGCGCCTTGCCGATGATCGGCGCCATGTGATGCTCGCAATGGGACTGGAACGGGATGTCACGCAGCAGCACGATCTCGTCATAGCCGCCGACCTCTTCGAAGGTACGCGACAGGTGCACCGCAGGATTTTCGGCATAGCCCTGGCAATATTCCTTCCAGGCACGCGCCACCCGCTTGGGCGTATCGAGCAGCCCTTCCCGCGTGGGATCATCACCCGCCCAGCGGATCAATGTGCGGATCGCATCGGCCACCTCGTCGGGCACTGCAATCTCCGCGGGCGAACGGATCAAGTCGCCATCCTCGGGTTCAGCCGGCACTATCAAATCCTCTCGTTAACGGGCCGCACATAACCGAGGAGGCAGGCGCTGTCACCGCGAACGATGTCGAATGTTCGGCGGCCGGCCACGCCGCACGATCGGCCTGGCTGAACGTCGCGGCCCGTGACGGATCGGCAAGTGATTGGCCCCTTGCGGCAGCTCGAAACGAAGCGAAGCCGAGATGGGATTGGCCTCCACCAACCGAAGCTCCAAGCGTTGGCCGATCTGGTAGCTTTCACCCGACTCCTCCCCGGTCAGCGTGCGTGCGGCTTCATCATAATGGAAGCGTTCGACGCCAAGCGTCGATACCGGCACCAGCCCATCACCTCCCAGATCTTCGACCGTCGCGAAAAAGCCGAACGGCTGCACGCCCGTTATCCGCGTCGACAGGAGCTGCCCGACCTGGGTGGACAAATAGGCAGCGACATAGCGGTCGATCGTCTCGCGCTCCGCCTCCATTGCCCGCCGTTCGGCCTGGCTGATACGCTCACCCAGCGCATCCATCTGCTCGGCTTCGCTTCTCGTCAGCCCTCCTGCGCCAAGGCCATAGGCGTCCACGAGCGATCGGTGCACGAGAAGGTCCGCATATCGCCGGATCGGTGACGTGAAATGCGCATAGCTGCCGAGCGCAAGGCCGAAATGGCCCTGATTTTTGGGAGCGTAATAGGCTTGCGTCTGGCTGCGCAGCACCGCTTCCATGATTTGTGGGCGCGCATGCTCGTCCTCGATACGATCGATCACGCGGTTGAATGTTTCCGGACGGATCACCTGTCCCAGCGCCAACTCCATGCCGAATGTCGCAAGATAGTCCTTGAGCGAGACCAGCTTCTCGCGGCTCGGCGGCTCATGGACGCGATACATCACGGGCGCTTTTTTCGCTTCCAGGGCTTTGGCCGCGGCGACGTTGGCGGCGATCATATAATCCTCGATCAGCCGGTGCGCATCGAGCCGCTCGCGCGTGGCGACCGAAGCGATCCGGCCCTTCTCATCGAGCACCACCCGCCGCTCAGGCAAATCTAGGTCGAGCGGCTTGCGGTCGTCTCGCGCCTTGCTCAGCGCTTTCCAGCATGCCCAGAGCGGCTTCAGCGCCAGCTCGGTAAGCGGATGCTCGATCTCGCCGTCGATCGCTGCCTGCGCGTCCTCATAGGCAATATTGGCCGCGATCCGAACCACCGCGCGGCTGAAGCGGAAAGCTGTGAGCTTGCCCGCGGCAGAGATGGTCAGATGACAGACGAGCGCCGCGCGGTCCTCATCCTCCTTCAGCGAGCAGATGTCGGCGGACAACACCTCCGGCAGCATCGGGACGACACGGTCCGGAAAATAGACGCTGTTGCCCCGCTTGCGCGCCTCGCGATCGAGCGCGGCATCAGTGCGGACATAGTAGCTCACGTCAGCAATCGCGACGACGGCCTTGAAGCCGCCGCGATTCTCCGGATCGTCATCGGCCTGCGCCCAGACCGCATCGTCGTGATCGCGCGCATCGGCGGGATCGATTGCCACGATCGGCAGGTGGCGCAAGTCTTCCCGACCGTCACCGAGCGGTTGCTTGGCGACGCGTGCGGCCTCCTCGATCACCTCATCCGAAAAAATATGCGGCAACCCGAACTTATGAATCGCCACAAGGCTGAAGCTACGCGGCGCGAACGGGTCGCCCAAATGTTCGATCACCCGCGCCGTGATCCGGGGCGGCCGCCCAGTCTTTTCGGCGAGGACGAGATCGCCGACATCCGAATCACCAGCATCCGAGACGAGAAGGTCTCGCCGCTCGCGCTTGTCGACAGGCTTGAGCCATAGCCGGTCGCCCTCACGATGGAGCACGCCCAGCATCAGTTCCGAGCCGCGCGC
>Ga0207657_10009094_pt1 | contig 10022 bp, 6 predicted proteins | sample KBSC33metaG_FD_184316 | JGI IMG/M metagenome (GOLD analysis project Ga0207657, IMG submission 184316) | Corn rhizosphere microbial communities from Kellogg Biological Station, Michigan, USA - KBS C3-3 metaG (SPAdes) (version 2) | ecosystem: Host-associated > Plants > Roots > Rhizosphere > Soil ... | reverse complement strand
GGGCCAAGGCGCTCGCCGAGGCCGGGGTCGACCCGGCGCGGCTCGGGCTGCTCGTCGACAGCTCGGTCAGCCGCGCGCACCTGGAGCCGTCGGCCGCCGTGGCCGTCCACCACGCGCTCGGCCTGCCGACAACGTGCATGAACTTCGACGTCGCCAACGCCTGCCTCGGCTTCCTCAACGGGATGCAGCTGGCCGCGATGATGATCGACGCGGGACGGATCGACTACGCCCTGGTCGTCGACGGTGAGGGCGCGCGGGAGATCCACGAGAACACCCTGGAGCGGCTGGCCCGGCCGGACGCGACCCGCGACGACGTGATCGGCCAGTTCGCGACCCTCACGCTCGGCTCCGGCGCGGCCGCGATGGTGCTGGGACGGGCCGGCGACCACCCCGAGGGGCACCGGCTCGTCGGCAGCGTGCTGCGCGCCGCGACCGAGCACCACGAGCTGTGCATCGGCGACCTCAACGGGATGAGCACCGACACCAAGGGTCTCCTCGACGCCGGCATGGCGATCTCGGATGCCATGTGGACCGACGCGAAGGCCGTGTTCGACTGGTCCGCGATGGACCGCTACGTGGCCCACCAGGTGTCGCAGGTGCACACGGCGACGATGTGCCGGACGGCGCACAGGTGTACTTCACGCACAGCTACATTGCGCCGGTGACGCCGCACACGGTCGCCGCAACCGAGCACGGCGAAGTGTTCGCGTCGATCGTTCAACGCGGTCAGATTGCCGGCGTCCAGTTTCACCCGGAGAAATCGGGCGAAATCGGGCTGACGATTCTCCGCAACTTCAAACGCATGGTGGGCTGACAGGTCGTGCTGTCGAAACGAATCATCGCGTGCCTCGATGTACGCGACGGCCAGGTCGTCAAAGGAATCAACTTTGAGGGGTTGCGCAGCGCCGGCGACCCTGCGGAGCTGGCGCGCCGCTACAACCACGAGGGAATCGACGAGCTGGTGATTCTCGATATCACCGCGACTCTGGAGCGGCGCCGCGCGCTGGCAGATACCATCCGCTCGGTCGCCCGAGAGTTGTTCATTCCGCTGGCGGTCGGCGGCGGCATTCGGACGGAGAGCGACGCGGCCGCCGCTGTGGACGCGGGCGCCGACAAAGTCAGTCTCAACACGGCGGCTCTGAAAGAGCCGGAGCTGATTACGACCCTGGCGAATCGATACGGCAGCCAGGCCGTGCTCGTCGCCATCGATGCGAAGAAAGAAGGCGACCGCTTCACGGTCTATGTGAGAAGCGGTCAGAGCCAGACGGACCGGGACGCCGTGGAATGGGCCCGGGAAGCTGAATCACGAGGTGCAGGCGAAATTCTCCTGACGTCAATCGACCGCGACGGCACCAAGGTGGGTTTCCATTGCGAGCTTACCGCGGCGGTGTCCAAGGCGGTGTCGATTCCAGTCATTGCCTCGGGCGGCGCCGGCGGCCTCGATGATTTCGTTGATGTCTTCACGAAGGGCAAAGCGGACGCAGCACTGGCCGCATCAATCTTTCACTACGCTGAAACGAGCGTCAGCGCCTTAAAACACCACCTGCGAGCTCATGGCATTCCTGTGCGTCTTTGAAGTCCGGCTAAAGCCGGACGCCACGTCGGTCTTTGAAGTCCGGCTAAAGCCGGACGCCACGCCTGTGGACGCTCGTGGGATCCGGCTCTAGCCGGACCAGCCCCTCATGCTGATTCCCGCGATCGACCTCAAGGACGGCGCCGTCGTTCAACTGGTGCAGGGCGAGAAGCTCGCCATCCGCGACGATGACATCGAGAAGTGGGTGAAGCGGTTCGAGCGGTTCCCAAAAGTACAGGTCATCGATCTCGACGCAGCCATGGGGTCCGGCGACAACCTGGCGATTGTCCGCCACATTGCTCCACGGCTCACGTGCCGTGTTGGCGGTGGCATTCGCACAGCCGCTCGCGCTGTCGAAATTCTCGAGGCCGGGGCCAAACAGATCATCGCGGGGTCGGCGCTTTTCAAGAACGGCCAGCCGAATCTCGATTTTGCCAAGGAGCTCGCCAACGCAGTCGGCGCAGATCAGGTGATTGCCGCCGTCGACAGTCGCGGAGGCAAGGTCGTGATCCACGGGTGGAAAACCCCGCTACCCGTGACGGCCGTTGAAGCCGTGCGAGCCCTCGAGCCATTCTGCGGCGAGTTTCTCTACACGCACGTTGACGCCGAAGGCCTCATGCGGGGCACGAACATTTCAGCAATCCTCGAGGTGCGCAACGCGACAACGCGCCGATTAACCGCAGCCGGAGGCATCACCACACAGCATGAAATCGACGAGCTGGACGCGCACGGCGTCGATGCCGTGGTTGGGATGGCCGTCTACACCGGAAAGCTCGCGGTTCCTGGGCCGCCGTCTCAGTAACACCTGCGCTCCGCTCCACTGTCATCCTCGGATATGAACGTGCCTCGTGGTAGCGCTTATTGCAACGCGATCTCGCGGCACGAAAGTTGGAACTCCACACTTCTGCACAGGGTTGCTCGAAGCTCGTCGGGCGGAGAGCTGGTAAAATCAAATTTTGGGCACGCCAAGGAGAAATCGCCCTAACGTACTGTGAGCGTTGCTCTTCAGGCCGACCCGGCGGTCGGTGTCGTAGCGGATTCGTCGACGCTGACGCGGGTCGTGACCGACGGCAAATTTCTGCGTGCGGGCACTGAGCGGTTTCTTGTCAAAGGCGTCACGTACGGCACGTTCGCTCCCGACTCGTCCGGCTGTCAATTTCCGTCGCTGAGCCAGATTTCCGAGGACTTCCGCCTGATGGCGGAGCTCGGGATCAATACCGTCCGCGTCTACACAACCCCGCATCGAGAACTGCTCGACGAGGCGGGGCGGCACGGGCTGCGCGTGATGGTCGGACTGCCGTGGTCGCAGCACGTCGCGTTTCTCGACGATCGGCGCCTCCGCCAGGATGTCGAACGTCAAATCGTGAAAGCGGTCGGCGAGCTTGCGGACCATCCCGCCGTCCTGATGTTCGCGCTCGGGAATGAGATTCCGCCGGGCGTAGTCAGGTGGCATGGCCACGCCAGGGTGGGACGGTTTCTGCGCAATCTCTACGAATCGGCGAAGAGCGTTGCGCCTGACAGTCTGCTCACCTACGTCAACTTTCCCCCGACTGAATTTCTCGATCTTTCGTTCTTCGACGTCTGTGCCTTCAACGTCTATCTGCACCGCGAGCAAGAGCTGCGTGCGTATCTCGCACGGCTGCAGCATATCGCCGGACACAAACCGTTGCTGCTCGCCGAAGCTGGCGTCGATTCGATTCGAGAAGGGCTTGACGGGCAAGCGGCACTTACGGCGATGCACATTCGCGCGGCGTTTGCCGAAGGGGCATGTGGCGCCGTTGCGTTCAGTTGGACGGACCAGTGGTGGCGCGGCGGATTCGACGTCGAAGACTGGGCATTCGGACTGGTCGATCGTCAGCGCAAGCCGAAGCCGGCCGCGGCGGCCGTCGCGCGGGCATTTGCAGACGCGCCGTTCCCGCGGGAACAGCAGGAAACGTGGCCGCGAGTCTCGGTAATCGTGTGCGCGTACAACGCGGCCGACACGATCGAGGATTGTCTGTCGTCGCTCGAACGGCTCACCTATCCTGACGTCGAGATCATTCTCGTCAACGACGGATCTCGCGATCGCACGGGGGAGATTGCCCGCCAACACCCCGGTGTTCGTGTCGTCGACATTCCGAACGGCGGTTTGAGCAACGCCAGAAATGTCGGCCTTGCCCACGCCACCCGCGAGGTTGTCGCTTACACGGATGCCGACACGCGGGTCGATCCGGACTGGCTCACGCATCTCGTCCAGCCGTTCCTCACCTCCGATGTCGTGGGCTCGGGGGGACCGAACGTGGTTCCACCCGACGATCCAGCGATGGCGCAGTGCATTGCACGCGCGCCCGGCGGACCTACACACGTGTTGCTCGACGATCGCACGGCGGAGCACGTGCCCGGCTGCAATATGGCCTTCAAGCGCGAGGCGCTGCTCGCGATCGGCGGCTTCAACGCCGTCTACCTGCGCGCCGGCGACGATGTCGACGTCTGCTGGCGGCTGCAGGCACGCGGCTGGAAAATCGGATTCGCCGCGTCCGCGCTGGTCTGGCACCACCATCGCGCCACGGTCAAGGCCTACTGGCGACAACAGGTCGGCTACGGCGAAGGCGAGCGCTGGTTGATGGCGCATCACCCCGACAAATTTCTCGACGGCCACATGCTGTGGCGCGGCCGGATTTACAGTCCGCTGCCCTTCGTGCGCTCGCTGTGGGGTGAACGCATCAACGCCGGCGTGTGGGGGACTGCCGCCTTTCCGTCGGTCTACCGAACCGACGTCCATCCGTTCGCGTTTCTTCCGCACTCGGTCCGGTGGCAGGCGCTTTCGATCGTGTTCGCGCTGGCGGGGCTGGCGGTGACGGCCATCGGCGGCCACACCTGGGCAGCAACGCTGCTGCTCAGCGCAGGCACTGTCGGCATAGCGGCCACGCTCTCGAAAAACCTCGCATATGCATGGCGGTCCGACGTCGACTCGTTGAACGGCAACCGTTTCTGGTACCGGATCGTCGTGTCGTATTTGCATTTTCTGCAGCCGTTCGCGCGTTTGCGCGGTCAGATTCGCGGCATTCTGTCCCCACCTGAAGTGATGCCGCCGGTCGGAAAGCCGCAGACCAGCCGCGGGCCTCGACCATCGCTGCATGAGGCGTGGCGCGCACTCCTGCTGATCTGCGGCAGCGTGAGCGAAGAACGCTACTGGAGCGAGGCGTGGACGACCACCGACCGTGTGCTCACCCAGATGACTGACTGGCTGCGCAAGTCGCGCGCAGTGAGCACGATTGAAGTGGACGAAGGCTGGTCGCACGATCGCGACGTCAGCGTCCTCGTCGGACGCTGGGCGTGGCTCGATGTGCGCGCGCTGGTCGAGGAACACAGTGCCGGGCGGGCGCTCCTTCGCCTGAGCACCTATCTGCGGCCGACCAGCTTTGGTATCGCGAGCGCCGTGCTCCTCGCCGCCGCGCTTCTCGGAGCCGCGGTGACCGGTGTCGCGTTGCGCTGGCCACCTGCCGGCGCGATTGCCGCGGCCTTTTCACTCGCCATCGCCGGATTCGTCGTGTGGCGCACCGCCCAGACGACCGCCATCGTGCAGAGAGGCGTGGCCGTCATCACTGAACGGCTCGAGATGACGCAAATGCCGTCCGGTGTCGCGGCGATCCCGTTTGTCACGCCGTCGCTGCTGCGAACGTACGGCCTGCGTACCGCTGCGATTTTCCTCGTCATGATCGTCGGCATCGGCTCAGGGACGTTCATGCTGCGCGAAGCCGCAACGGCTCAGGTGATCGGCACGCGGAAGGGATTCTCCGGCGATAACGGTCCGGCCATTCAAGCGGCTCTCAACAACCCTGGCGGAATCGCTGTCGCGACGAGCGGCGACGTCTTCTTCGCCGACTCTAACAACCACGTCGTCCGCCGAATCGATCCTCAGAACAACATTCATCCGTTCGCAGGGAATTTCGCACTCGGTGCTGGGTTCTCGGGCGATTACGCACCCGCGACTCAGGCGCAGCTCGATACGCCTGACGGCGTGGCGATCGCTCCCGATGGGGATCTCATCATCGCCGACTCTCACAACGATCGCATTCGCCGGATCGATCGGCAGACCCAGATCATCACGACCATCGCCGGCTCAGGCGACACGGGCTTTGACGGTGACGGCGGGCCGGCGACGGATGCGATGCTGAACAGCCCCGGCGGCGTAGCCGTCGCGCCCAACGGCGACATCTACATCGCGGACACGTTGAATTACCGAATCAGGATGATCGACCACGCGAGCGGAAATATCCACACCGTCGCCGGCGACGGAACGGCAGGCGCAGACGGCGGCTCGGTCGGTGACGGTGGACCCGCGACGAACGCATCGCTGAATATGCCCAGCGATGTCGCGATCGGCCCCAACGGCGATATCTACATCGCGGATATGCACCATCAGCGCATCAGGAAGATCGATGCGCGCACCCGGATCATTTCCACAGTGGCTGGAAACGGACGATGGGGGAATTCGGGTGATGGCGGTCCGGCGCTGAATGCGAGCATGGCGGGCCCGGCGGGCGTTGCGGTGGTGCCGGATCCCGTCACAGGACGGGTCACGCTGTTCATCGCCGACTTCTACAACGGCCGGGTCAGGGTTGTCGGTGCGGACGGTATCATCAAAGATGTCCCCACTGATGCGACCAATGCGTTTGGCGCGCCGACACGCGTCGCCTACGGCGTGGTCCGCGGGATCCCGCGCCTTTTCGTCAGCGATTCGAGCAACGATCACGTGATTGGACTGAACCTCCCGAAGATCGTTCCGAATCTCGTGCGCTCAAGACCGCCGCTGCCCTCAGTACTTCCACGAAGGGCGATTGGATGAGCGACGTGCGTCGGCCGGCTCCGCCGAAAGAATCGTTGCTGCTCTGGACGCTGAGTTTTCTGCGCCCGCACCGCGGACGTGTGGTGTTGATCGTCCTCCTGTTGCTGGCCCAAATTGGTCTGGGCGCCCTGCAGCCGTGGCCGCTCAAAATCGTTATCGACTACGTGCTCGATAAGAATCCGCTGCCGGAGCCGCTGGGGCACTGGACAGCCGTCCTTGTCGGGACTCGTGCCGTCACGCTGCTGGTGTTGTTTGTTGTCGCCGGTGCTGCATTAGAAATCCTGAATCAGTTCGTGACGGCATGCGCGACTCAGGTGCAGGTCACAGCCGGTCAGCAGATGGTCTACGACCTGCGGTACCGCCTGTTCGCGCATCTCGAATCGCTCGGTCTTCATCACCACATCACGACCAGCACCGGAGATGCAGTGTACCGCGTGGATGTCGATTCCTGGTCGATCGACAATCTCGCGATCGGCGGCGTACTTCCGCTCCTCACGTCAACCCTGACGCTGGTCGTCATGTTCGTCGTCTTGCTCCGGCTGGATCTCACGGTCGCGCTGCTGTCGCTGACGATCATCCCGTTTCTGTTTCTGAGCCTGCGCTATTACGCAACGACGCTCTCTGCTCGAGAAGAAGGCGTCAAGGAACTCGAATCGAATCTGATTCAGCGGCTCTACGAAACGTTCTCGTCGATCCGGATTATCAAAGGCTTTGCCCGCGAACCGTATGAGACGGCCCGCTATGCGTCGGCTGGCAATGAAACGATGCGCGCGCGTGTGGCGTTGACCTGGCAGCAATCGCTCTTTGGCGCGATCGTGGGCACTATCACCATCGCCGGCACCGGACTGGTTCTAGTCGTGGGCGGCATGCACGTCCTCAGCGGCAAGCTGATGGTTGGCAGCATGTTCGTGGTGATCAACTACCTTGGCGCAGTCTATGGTCCGCTCTCGGCGATTGCGCACACCACCGGTCAACTTCAGGGAGCCGTCGCCGGTGCGCGGCGCGTGCGAGAGATGCTCGCGCTCACGCCTGAAACGGTGGACGCGCCAGGGGCCGTCAAGGCGACCGCCATCCGCGGTGAAGTGCGCTTCGACAACGTCGGCTTTGCCTACCCCGACGGCACTGATGTGCTGCACGGCATCAATTTCACTGCTCTGCCGGGACAGATGATTGCGGTCGTCGGTCTCACCGGCGCAGGCAAGACCACGCTCGTCAGCCTCATCCCGCGCTTCTACGACGCGACCGCGGGCCGCGTCCTGGTCGATGGCGTCGACGTGCGCCAGTACGAGATCCGATCGCTTCGGGAACGCATCGCGATCGTGCCTCAGGATCCGGTGTTGTTCTCCGGCACGATCGCAGAGAACCTCCGCTACGGCCGGCTTGATGCGACGACCGAAGAGATCGAAGAAGCCGCGCGCGCCGCGCACGCGCACGAATTCGTCTCGCGCCTGTCGAAGAAGTACGAGACGAGAATCGCCGAGGCCGGTGCGGGGCTGTCGGGCGGCGAGCGCCAGCGGCTCAGCGTGGCCCGCGCCATTCTGAAAAATGCGCCGATCCTGATTCTCGACGAGCCGACCTCCTCGCTCGATGCCATCTCCGAGGAGATCGTGTTCGAGGCCCTGCGGAAGCTGAGGGCTGGACGCACGACGATTGTCATCGCCCATCGCTTGTCCACGGTTCGCGACGCTGATTCGATTCTGGTGCTCGATGGTGGTCGGATTTCGGCCCACGGGCGCCACGAGGAGCTCCTGAAGCACAGCATGCTGTATCGACGCATGTGCGCAAGGTTGTCGGTGGGCAAGTCCCTTGACGAACCAGAGACCGTCGACGAGCTGATTCAGGCGGTCAAGAAGTAGTGCGAACCTCAAGGTTCGCGTTCAGATGAAAATCCTCTTCGCGGGGATCATCGCGCGCTACCCGTTTGGCGGCGTGACGTGGTGTTCCCTTATGTACCTGCTCGGACTCCGAGCGCTCGGCCACGAGGTCTTCTACCTCGAAGACACCGGCGAATGCGTCTACGATCCGGTCGCGAACACGCGGTCGCTGGACCCCTCATACGGCACGACCTACATCCATCAGTCGCTCGAACCGTATGGATTCGGCGATCGCTGGGCGTTCGTGAACTACGACGGCAGCTACCATGGACGGAGCGCCGAAGACGTCCGCCGGTTCGCCCACGACGCCGATCTCTTTATAAACCTTTCAGGCGGCTCCTGGTTCTGGCGCGATGAATACTTAGGTATTCCCCGGAGAGCATTCATCGACTCTGATCCTGCGTTCACGCAGCTCGCCATCGCGAAGGCCGAACCCTGGTACGTCAGCTTTTTCGAGCAGTTCACGCACCTGTTCACGTTCGGATCGAACATCGGCACGCCCGCGTCGCCTGTTCCCGTCGGCAAGTTCACGTGGCACAAGACGTGGCAACCGGTGACCCTCGATGAGTGGCGAACCACGCGCACCATTCAGGATCGCTTCACTACCGTCATGACGTGGCAGATCGAAAGCTTCACCGACGTCGGAGGCAACAAAGATCAGGAGTTCGTGAAGTACATCGACTTGCCATCAAAAACCAGCCAGCGATTCGAGCTCGCGATCAACGGCCCGCAGAAACTGCTGCGTGAACACGGCTGGTCCACCGTCGACGCCATGGGCGTCTCGCGGGCGCTCAACGACTATCGCGATTTCATTCAGCTGTCCAAAGCGGAATTCGGCGTCGCCAAACACACGTACGTCGCCACCCGGTCGGGATGGTTCAGCGATCGCACAGAGTGCTATCTCGCCTCGGGGCGGCCGGCCCTGGTCCAGGACACAGGGTGGACGGCGCATCTTCCCCACGGGGATGGGCTGCTCGCGTTTTCGTCCGAAGAAGAAGCGCTGGCCGGCATCGATCGCATCAACAGCGCGTACTCGACACACGCGCATCGGGCCGGCGAGATCGCGCGCGACCATTTCGACGCGGCCAGGGTTCTGCCTGCGTTGCTCGACATATGCGGCCGCTGAGGATCGCCCACGTCGCACCCGTCGCCACGAGCGTGCCACCACCTCGATCGGGATCGGTGCAGACGATGACGTCGCTGTTGACCGAAGGGCTCGTGGCGAGAGGTCATCACGTCACGCTGTTTGCGACCGGCGATTCGCACACGTCAGCCACGCTCTACGCGATGTATCCGCACGGGTACTGGCACGACGAGACGATGTGGCCATGGGAGATGTACGAGATGCTGAACATTGCCGCCGCCGTGGAACGCGCGCACGAGTTCGACATCATTCATTACGAAGCCAACTATTACCCGATGTCGCTTGCGTTCACGCGGCTCTCGCCCACGCCGGTCGTGCAGACATTGCATCACGCGCCGCGGCCGTCGGAAGTGGCGCTCTGGCGGCAATATCCCGAAGCCCCGTTCATCGCGATCTCGCAGGAACAGGCGCGGCTGCTCTCCGGCCTGAACGTTGCCGGCGTCGTGCTGCACAGCGTGGACACTGGGCGGTTTACGTTCCGTGAGCAGCCTGAAGACTACTTGCTGTTCCTGGGTCGTTTTACCGAGGGGAAAGGCGTGCTTGGCGCCATCGAGGTGGCTCGCCGTGTAGGTACGCGACTGCTGCTCGCCGCGGCTGAGGATT
>Ga0207657_10009093_pt1 | contig 10022 bp, 11 predicted proteins | sample KBSC33metaG_FD_184316 | JGI IMG/M metagenome (GOLD analysis project Ga0207657, IMG submission 184316) | Corn rhizosphere microbial communities from Kellogg Biological Station, Michigan, USA - KBS C3-3 metaG (SPAdes) (version 2) | ecosystem: Host-associated > Plants > Roots > Rhizosphere > Soil ... | reverse complement strand
GGAGATCTGTCCAATCTGTCGCACCGGCTTCACCCGTCGAGGCTGCAGACGCTGGGACTGATCGAGTCCGTGCGGCTGCTGTGCAGCGAGATCTCGCAGCGCCGGCAGGTCAACATCGAGTTCAGCTCGAACGAGCTTCCCACCGCGGTCGACCCGCGCGTGTCGCTCTGCCTCTATCGCATCGCGCAGGAGGCGCTGCACAACGTCACCCGGCACAGCCACGCGCGCGAAGCGCGGCTTCACCTCGCGGCGGACGGAGGGATGCTGACCCTTCACATCGCCGATCCCGGTCGTGGGTTCGATCCGCGCGACGCTGGTCGACACGACGGCCTGGGTTTGATCAGCATGCGCGAGCGAGTATCGTTCCTGGGCGGCCAACTGGCGATCCACACGTTCCCGGGCGGCGGCACGCGCATCGGCGTGCGCGTGCCAGTGTCTCCGCACGCGCACGGTGCTCCGTCGGCTTCGTCACTCTCCGCGTGAGAACGGGCGGTTCGCGTGTTCAGTGGATGCCAGCCTCGGGTTTTCACGGCGTATGGGCTCTTCGTGCGAACCACGTTCTGGCAAGCCGGGTTGCTGGACCTCGCGCGATCAAATAGGGAATGAACACGAGAAGCAGCACGACGGTCACCAACTGCAGAGGCCGCAGTCCGCCAAGCACCACAATCTGATACAGCAGGTCCATGACGACGCCGAGCACCAGCAGGCGGGCCACCGAGCGACAAGCTTCGTGCAAGAGAGTACGCCGCGTGTCCGAATGCGTGACCAGCGACCACGCGTACGGCGGCCGGCCGGCACGCGCGTCCGCCACGCCGTCGTGGACGGCGCACAGCACCGCGAACGCCGGCTGAAAAATGAACCGGAACGTCAGAGGACCGCCGACCCGACCAAGGAGATCGGTCCAGAAGCGCGTGATCAGATCGTCCACGACGACACCTCGCGGCTCTCACCCTGTCGACCGGTTCCGCGCTCAACTTTACCCGTCACCACTTCGCCTCGCCGACGCCAGCGCGGCCTGTTCACGCAGCCGCCGCTCCCGTTCGCGAATCGCGGCCCATGCATCCTTCATGCGCTCGCGCGACGCCGATCGCGCGATAACGCCGCAGTAATACGAAATCTGACGCTTCAACCGCGAGATCTCGCGCCGACGCGACTCGATCGGGGTGTTCATCGGCTCGTCCTCTTGTGTCATCTCGGTTGTGAACGCGAGGTCGTGCTGCTCACTTTCAGCGGTGGCGCAGGCGCGCCGCATGTGCGACGTCGCGTCGGCACGCCGGCGAGCTTCTCCGCGTTCCTGACATCCAAGCGCGGTCGAAATCAAGGCGCGACGCAGTACCGCGTACGACACGGTGTACGACGGGACGGTGCGTCGGGTACTTCGCAAAGAGCGCGGCGACGGCCGCGTTGATCGACTCCTCGAGCCTGACTCGGTCCGTGCCGATCGGCTGGTCGACCCGGAGCCGCAGCAGCCGCCGCCGGCTCCTCGGCTCCAGCAGTGCGACAGCCAGCGTACCAACCTGACATGTCGGCCGCAGCCCGCTGGCAGCGGTGTTCGCGTTGAGGTCCGCCGCCATTCGGTTCAGCGAGTAATACGCCGCCAGAACCTCGCCCCCACCCGACGCAGCCCGCATCATTCCGAGCGCACCGAGTTCACGCTCGACCGCCGCCATCACGCAGGCATCGGTCGCCTTGTCGGCTGAAGGCTTCCCGTGCGTCCATGAGTAGGTCGTGAACTTCGCGAAATCGACGTGCTTGTCCGCCGTCACGCTGACGCAGAATTTCGGCAGCTGCGCCGCCGGTCCGCCCTCGACGACAACGCACATGTCCATGGCGCGGATCAGTCGCATCATCGATCGTGGTCGTCTCGATCGGACGGTGGATTGGCATGTGCCGCGAGCCGCACCGGCGCCTCGGCGTAGTCGTCGAGCACGATCCCGTCCGGCGACGGCTTCACGCGCGCGGCGCCGGCCATCCGGCCGGTGACGGCGCCGTCGCTGTCGAACAGCAGCTCCACCATCGTCAACTCGTACCCCGCCTGCGCCTTGGCTCGATCGCCGCCGAGAAAAAAGAGCGGCTTATCGGCGACGAGCACCATCCGCCGGCCTGTCGACGTCTGCTGCTCGTGTGCGTACCGAATCGAAACCTTGCGCGACCGGAGCTCGATCGTGCCGATGTCTGGAAGCGCGCGCAGTACGTTGAGAAACCCGGCGTAGCCGGTGTACTTCAACGCGTCCATCGCCTTCTTACGGCGCGTCTCCTCCATCAGGCGGTCGACGTGAATCGTCACGCGGGAGCTCACCGCCGCCGTGTCACTCTTCGCGGTGGCGTCGAACGTTTGAGTGAACGGATACTCGCCGGACGCGCTCAGAAGTACGGACAGGCAGATCACGACGCCGGCGATTCGCCGAAGGCGGTTCGACGCGTTCACGCGATCTCCACCGTGCATTCGTAATAGCCGGACGCACCCGATGAGCCGAACAGCGTCACCGTGGCCTTGTACGAGCCCGCCGGCAACCCTCGAAATTTCACGCGCGTCGTGCGCGCCGCGTGTTCGCCGTCCAACGTAAATGTCGAACTCGTATAGAACTCCGACGATTCGATCGCGAACACGACCGATCGGTTGGTGGCGTTCGGCTCGATGACGGCTTCGACGACGACGTCCGCGGGCGCCATGGCCGTGGTCGGCAGGACCCGGCCGGTGACATTTCCCCCACCGCTGACCGGCCAACCGACGGCGACAATCGCGAAGACACAAAAGGCCGGCCCGATCCGCGCGCGCATCGCATACCCCTTTCTGTGGTGATGCCTGACCCTGTTGCAGATTGAGCGCCAGGCGAACGACTGAGCTCGATCCCAGACGAGTCCCGGAAAATGCGACGCTCCGACGTAGCGCACCCCCGTCGGACCTCCGAGGCCTCGGAGGAACTCCGATACGGCGGACCACGTCGTTTCTCTGAGTCAGTGTGGGGCGCGGAGGGAGCTGATCGTCACGGGCAGGCGCCTGCCGCCGCGACCCGCTGATTGAAGCCGTGACCGTCGACGAAGTCGACGCTCGCTCCGAGCGATCGTGCCGGCAACGGCGATGAGAGCAACCCGATCGAGAATATCCGTGACGTTCCTGCCAGCACGCGGGTCGTTCCGAACTGATTCGTCAGCGCGGTGCTGGGAACGGTGATCATCGGTCCGCCCAGGTTCGACCCGTCGATCATGTGGATCGTCATCTGCTGAAGGTCGACAGATTGCGAAGCTGATATGACGAACTGGCAGGATTGGACCGCCGTCGTCCCGTTCGTAAAGACGACGAATGGCGCCCCCGCTGCGGTCACCGGTCCGATCGAGGCGACGACGGTCGGTCCGAACGACACGCCGTCCGGACTCGTCAGGGCGGTCGTGCGATCGCAGCCCGACACAGCCAGCGCGCACGTCATGGCGACGACTCCGAGCGTTCTGGTTCGCATGAAACCTCCGAACGTCCATCAAGTCCGAACAGCCGGAGGCGCTGGGTCGACCGCACAAAGATGCCGAGGTCCATCGCCGCGTTCGCGAACGAAGCCGCCATCCGATGTTCGCTCGAGGAACCGCAGCTCAACGAGAGCCTTGAGGACCTCGTCGCACGAAACGGTATCCAGACCCCAGAGCCGCTGCACCTGACACCGGGTCAAGTGCAAGGAGGGAATTTCCAGATAAGCCCCCCGAACCATCCGGATCCACTGCGTGATGCTGGCCGTCGACCACGACACGCCCGGCGCTGCCGACGGAATCCCGAAGACCGTTGTCTGCGCGCTCATCTTGATACCCCCACATAGAGGATCAGTTCAGTTGTTTCATCGCTTCTTTTCCTGTGACGCAGATGCGCCTCCGCACGGTGCCGGCCCCGACACCGCAAAGTGTGGCGCGTCGGCTATCCGCTTGAGCGGTGCCTCGAGCCGAGCGACCTCCGCCTCGCGAAGCGCTCGCTCGAACTCGCTCTGAGCCTTCTGGGCCTCCCACTCGTACTGCAGGATGTTCGGACCCAGTGTCCCCGGCACGGCGACAGAAGAAGACTGTTCGAGCGCGGCGATCAGCTGGGACAGCCGGCCGTCTCGCTCGGCCGCCGCTTCGTCGGGACTCCGCATCTCGAGCGGAGGGAGCGGCGGCACCTGTTTCCCGGCTTCGATGACGAACAAGGTGTAGCAGGCATTCAGCGCACGATCGCGGATCGTGATGACCTGCAATCCTGGAACGGCGTCGACCGCATCGCGAGTCACCGCCTCGAAGCGGGCTTGCGCTCGAAGCCCTTCGCCGCCGGTCAGGAGAACGAAGCAGACGCCTACGAGGACACCACACTTACTCCTACTCCGCGATGACATCGGCCGGCCTCCGTTCCGATGGAGCCTCGTCCGAGCATGAAAGCCGGCGACAACCGTTCCGCGCACGAACGTGAGTGCCTTGATGCTCATCGCACCGCGCGGCTGCAAACCGATTGCCGCGGCGGCAGCCAGGCACGCGTTTAGCAGCGACTGCTCATCGGCGTGGAATGGGGTGACATGTCCGGTCGCTTCGTGTTCGTGCTGATCGTGATGTGCGTTCTTCCGTCCGGCGCCGTGGAGGCGCAGGCGCGTGTGGCGGAAGCTCCCGCGCAAAGATGGGGGATCGACATCTGGGGACTCAGCTATCACGTGAATCGCCAGATCGACTACAACGAGACCAACTGGGGGATCGGCGTTCGCCGCTACGGCAGGCCATCGTGGAAATGGCTTGGCGCCGACCCGCACAACCGGCTGTTTTTCGACAGCGATGCTCTTCTCGACAGCAACAGAGGGCTCATGCTGGCGTCCTCGGTTGGAGTCGAGTACGAACTCAGCCAGGTCTCGAGCGCGTGCCAGCTGTTCGCGGTCGGCGCGTTCACGGTCGCGTATTACGGCAACGCGATCACAAACGTGAACACGGTCAGACTTGGACCGGTACCCGGAGTGGCGATCGGCTGCGGTCGCATGAAGATCAATTCGATGGCGATCCTCGGTCCACACAGCCAGCCGCTCGTGGCGATCGTGTCGATGCTGACGATCATGTTCTAGCGCACACGAGCCGCTCGACAGAAGCATGCCGAACACGACGTCGATCGTCATCGCCGCTCCGCCCGCCGGAGATTCAAGGCGACCGGCGCAGTACGTTATCGATGATCGACCACCGCGGCCGCTTCGGCTCGGCGTCCAGTCCGAGAATCCAGTGGGCGAAGAGCTCCGCAATCGTGTCGTCTTTCCGCTTCAGCTCGATCCAGGTATCCACCATTGACACCATCGCAGGGTCGCGGCCGGCGATCACATAGGCCAGCGGCACTTTGAACGGGCGCGGCTTCGGCACGGCAACCGAGTACTCCGGGTGCAGCAGCGTATACGCCGACCCGCGCTCGGCGGTGACCACGATCGCGTCGACGGGCGGAACGTGCGGCACGAACATCTCATCGATCCGATCGAAGGGAACGATCTCGACATCGTTCAGCTCCTCATGAATCTTCTTGACGAAGTAGGACGCCCGCGGTACGCCGAGGCGAAGGTGTCCCATCGCGCGCACGTTGGACCAATCCGAGAACGCTGTCATCTGGTGGTCCGGGACGACGAACGCGACGGTTTCGTCGAGGTACGACGCGGAGAATTGCACGTGCATCGACCGGTCGGCCGTAATCGCCACGCCCGACATGACGAGATCGCACGCGGAGGCATCGAGGCCGGTGTCGAGAACCGATCGATTGATGGGCACCAGGTCTGGCCGCACTCCGAGATCCCTGGCCAGCTCGAACGCCATCTCCACGTCGAAGCCGACGAGCTCCCCGCGCGAGTTGAAGAACGCGTACGGCAGGCTGTCGTCGAAGTACCCCACGCGCAGAACTCCGCTCTCGCGCACGCGATCGAGAACCGACGTGGTGACGACCGGCATCGGCGGCACGCGCTCGCCGCGGCGGAAGGTGCGGCCGTTGCCTGGCGCGCGCAGCAGCCTCATGCCGGTCAGCAGCACATCCTTGTCGTACGGGCGATTCAGCCGGGTTTGCAGCAGAGCGCGCATGCCGCCGACGACACCCGCGGTCAGCAGCACGGTGACGCAGGCGAAGCGGAACAGCTTGCGGCCGTTGAAGGCGAGCCTGCCGACAACGGCGCACGTGCCGAGCACGGCGATCGCGAGGGTGTGCACGGCTGCCAGCAGAGCGCCGAATCGTGCGTTGACAATGCCGGAGGTCACGAACAGTTGGAACGTGTCCGCCGGAATCCGCAGGAGATCCAGCAGGAACGGCACGGCGGCGTTGACGCTGCCGAACATGACCAACAGCCCCGTGGCCGCCAACCGCGGGTACTCGTGGAACGGCACGGGCGCACCGGCGAACCAGCCGGCGAACAGCACGAAGCTGAGGGAAAGCAGCTTGCCCGTGTGAGGGAAGTTGAAGGATGCGGGGAGGATGACGTCGGTCGCGGCCTCCTGTTCGGCATCGACATCGGCGTAATCGCGCATGAGCGCCTTGGCCTGCTCCGTCAACAGCGGCAGCACCGCGAAGAGGCTCGTCGTCATGAACGCGGTCACGAGCGCGTCCCGGGTCCGCGAGATCAGCGCTCGATACGGTACCGGCGTCAGCGCGGCGACGAGGCCCGGCAGGATCCAGAGGCTGAGCAGCAGCGACACACCGATGTAGCCGACCAGATACACCTCCATGCGTTGTAACTCGTCGACACTCAGCGTGCCCGCCACGACGGCGGCGATCGCGAACACGCCCAACGGCGTCAACGCCACGACGAAGCCGGTCGCCTTCGAAACAGCCCGGCCGATCGTGGCGAGCACGTCGAGCAGCATCGCCTTCTTCGGCACGCCGATGAGCGCCACGCCGACGATGATGCTGAACAGCACGACCGCGGGAACGACGTTGTTGGCGAGCGAATAGAAAGGATTGGTCGGAATATAGAGATTGAGGAAGTCGAACGGCTCGCGCTCCTGGAGCAGTGTCGTACTGAAGAATGACGCGTTCTGATTGCGCGGAAACGTCAGCGGGAAGAGCATGACCGCCGAGAGCGCGAGGGCCCAGAGCAGCGCCAGAATGAGGCCGACTCGCTTCCCGACCACGCGGGCCTGCGCGGCATCGAGCGATCCGAGTCCGCCGACGATCGACACCGTCACATACGGCAGGACCGTCATCTGCAACAGCTTGATGTAGGCGTCGGCGGCGATCCGCAGCACCGACGTCCGCTCGCCAACGAACAATCCCAGCGCCGCCCCGGCGGCGATCCCGACTGCGATGCGCGCCGACGGCGAAAAGCGCCCGGCCGGCGCCGCGCGTGCCGATTGGGTGGTCGCCACGCTGCCGTACCCTACCCGGGTATGCGATACCGGGCGACGAGCGCGGTCACATCGTCTTTGCCATTGGAGGCGAGCGCCAGATCGACGAGCGAGCGACACAGGCGGTCCGGCGGCTCCTCCGACGCGAGAATCTCGGCGATCTGCTCATCGTCGACCACATCGGTGAGGCCGTTGGTGCAGACCAGCACGCGGTCGTCGTCGCAGAGCTGAATCCGTTCGATGTCAATCGTCGGTCCGACCGATCCGGCCATCCCGATCGTGTCGGTGAGAATGTGAGCGAGGTCGCGCGCCGCGACGGTCACCTCGCGAAGCGGCGGACTCGCCGCTCCGGTCCTTTGACGGCCGCGCGCGGTGTGGTCGCGCGTCAGCCGCGCCAGATCCCCGCCGCGCAACAGATATGCCCTCGAGTGGCCGACGTGGGCGAAAAACAGATCGCGGCCGGAGCCGAAGGTGGCGGTCAACGTCGTTTGATCAGCGCTCGCAGGCCCTGCATACCGCTGGGACGTCACGGTGATGTCGATCTGCCGATAGAGCCGTTCGGCCCGCGCGATGATTTCCTGCGCAACCGTATCGTCGACGCGGAGCTCCCACTTTCCAAAGTGACGAACCAGATACACGAGGGTGGCAATGGCGAGACGGCTGGCGGCCTCGCCCGATCCGCCGCGGCCCATACCGTCCGCGACGACCATCGCGTAACCGTATTCGTCGAAGCGCGGAGGCATCACGTCGGCCGGGAGGCTCGTCATGAGCGTCTCCTGATGCCGCCCCATCCGGAGAATCAAGTAATGGTCCTCGTTCACGGGCGCCAACCGTCCACGATGCGACTGCGCGCCGAACGTCACCTGCACGGTCGTGGACGGCGGCGGGAAATCGGGGGAATCAAAGAGGCGGCCCACGCCAAATCGATCGGCGCTGTCGCCTTCGCCAGATCCAGTCATCACATACCTCTTGGACAATCACAACTCAGTCTTCCCGGCCTGATGGGCCAGCGTGTGCAGGCGTTTCCGCAGTCCGAACGCGATCGCGACCCAGCCGCAGGCAAACGCGACATTGACGGCCGCAAAGCCGCTGATGGTGAGTGCCGTGAGCTCGCCGGTGTACACGACGCCCGCCTGCAGGACGTCGCCTGCGCGAACGAAGAACGAGTCGACCGCCTGCTTCGCCTTGAACTTCGTCTCGCGGCTCGTCGGCAACCACAGCGCCTGCATGGTCGTGTTCCCGAGCGAGTAGTTGATGGCGTTGTCGGCGATCTTCAGAATCCGGATCGTCTCGAACGACGGCGCGCGGAGCATCATCAGATAGCTCGTGAGCGCGACGATCGGGTGAACCAGGAGCGATCGGCCGACGCCGAGAAACGTGAAGAGGCGCGAGACGACGAAGAGCTGCAGCAGAAAGCCGGTCAGGTTGATGTAGCCGAAGTAACTGCTGTAACTCTCGCCGACGAACTGCTGCCGCGCCGCCGCGCTGGCCGGGCCTGCGCCGTACAACGCCGCGGCGGTGTTGACGACGTACTTGCCGAAGAGGTACTCGCCCGAAGTGTTCACGACGTTCAACACGAGGACGAACGCCGCGATCAGCATCAGATACCGATCGGCCAGAATCATCTTGAAGCCGCCCGGTCCCGCCGCGAGCTTCTCGTCGGCCCGCTTCGCCTGGGTCGTCGTCGCGACGCGGCGGCCGAGGCGATCGATCTGGCGTATCAACAGCGCGCAGACGACGAGACTCAGCGCGCCGCCGACGAGAAGCCGTGACGCACCGACTTTCTCGACGAGCTGCCCGGCGCGCAGTGAACCCAGCCACGCGCCCAAGCTGCTACCGACGCCAATCAGCGGGAACAGCCGTTTGCCCTGCTCCTCGGTGAACAGGTCGGCGGCAAACGCCCAGAGCTGCGCGATGACCACGACGTTGAAGATGCCGAGCCAAAGGAAGTAGACGATACCGATGTGCACGCCGAGCCCAAGAGCCATCAGGAACAGCCCCAGGTTGCTGGCGAAGAAGAGCGTCACCCATTGCACGAGCTGTGTGCGATTGACGCGCGACGCGAACGCGCTGTAGGCCGGCACGATCAGCAGGAGCAATACCGCTTGCCCCGCCGACGAGTAGCTCTTTACTTCAGCGCCGCCTTCACTGAGGATGAAGATCTCGCGCGCCGTCTTCAGCAGGTAGTACCCGCCGAGCACGAGGAACATCGTCAGCGCCATCAGGAGCGCACGACCGGCCTCTCCGCGTCGGACGTCGGCGACGGGCGCAAGGAGGCGTTCGAGCCAGCCTTTGTCTGACCTCGGTTCGGATGTTTCGGTCGGGCCAGGCGCCGTCCGCGTGATCATCGCGCGGCCTTCGCCGCATTAGGTGGGAGCTCCTCGGCCGGCTTCCCTTCGGGTAAGCGCTCCAGCCCCACGAGCTTCCAGTTGTCGCCGGTGCGACGAAAGACGATGCGCACCGGCTGCTGCCATGACGGCTGCGCCGCGCTGTCGACAGCGATGTCGATGGCGATGAACGTGCCCGCTCCAGCGTGCTCCAATCCGCCGGGTGCTCGCATCGACGTGGTCGTGCTTCGCGTTTCCGCGATCGGCCGTGTTCCGCCGGTCGCGTTGTCGAACCGGAACCACATGGCGCGGTACGCGGACGGCGCTTCGGCGAATCCCGCGGCGACGGCCGCGTTCTCGAAGGTGAGCCGGCCCGCCTCATCGAGGTTCGGGTCG
>Ga0207657_10009091_pt1 | contig 10026 bp, 9 predicted proteins | sample KBSC33metaG_FD_184316 | JGI IMG/M metagenome (GOLD analysis project Ga0207657, IMG submission 184316) | Corn rhizosphere microbial communities from Kellogg Biological Station, Michigan, USA - KBS C3-3 metaG (SPAdes) (version 2) | ecosystem: Host-associated > Plants > Roots > Rhizosphere > Soil ... | reverse complement strand
CTTCTGATCGCCGCGGCCGCGCAAGTGGCCTCGGATGGCAGACGTTGCCTGGTCGTCACCGGTGAGGAGTCAGCTGCGCAAGTGCGGTTACGGGCCGGCCGCGTCGGCGCGCTGGCCGACCAGCTCTACCTCGCTGCGGAGACCGACCTGTCGGCTGTGCTCGGGCACATCGACCAGGTGAAGCCCGACGTCCTTGTCGTCGACTCGGTGCAGACGATCGGCTCGGCCACGGTCGACGGTGCGCCGGGTGGGGTCACCCAGGTGCGCGAGGTCGCCGCGGCGCTGACGCGGGTGGCGAAGGAGCGCGGCATCGCGACCGTGCTCGTCGGCCACGTGACGAAGGAAGGGTCCATCGCCGGGCCGCGGTTGCTCGAGCATCTCGTCGACGTTGTCCTGCACTTCGAAGGCGACCGGCACTCCCGGCTGCGCCTGGTGCGAACGGTAAAGAACCGGTTCGGGCCGGCGGACGAGGTCGGCTGCTTCGACCTGACCGACAACGGCATCGTCGGACTCGCCGATCCGTCGGGGTTGTTTCTGTCGCGAGCTGCCGAGCCCGTCCCCGGCACCTGCGTAACGGTGTCGATGGAAGGGCGCCGTCCGCTCCTCGCCGAGGTGCAGTCTCTCGTAGCCAAGAGCGCGATCCCGGTGCCCCGGCGGGCCACCAGCGGGCTCGATGCCGCGCGGTTCGCGATGATCGTCGCGGTGCTGCAACGACGCTGCAACCTCACCCTGGGCGACCAGGACATCTATGCCGCAACCGTTGGCGGCGTTCGACTCGTCGAGCCCGCGGCAGACCTGGCACTCGCGCTCGCGACCGCCGGTGGGTTCAGCGACCGGTCACTGCCCGGCGACCTCGTCGCGATCGGTGAGGTGGGTCTCGCCGGCGAGGTGCGTCGGGTCGCCGGCGTCGCGCCGCGACTTCAGGAAGCGGCCCGGTTGGGCTTCACCGAAGCGCTCGTCCCGACCGGTTGCGGCGTCAAGGTTCACGGGATGCGGGTGCAAGAGGTGGCCGATTTGAAGGCCGCCCTGCGGTCGTTGGGTCGACCACAACGCATCGATCGTGACGCCGACGTCGTGCGACTTGAAACCGTTCTGTAATACGCAGCGGCCTTGACGACCCGGTTTTGCAGCGTTCGCGACGTTAAGATCAGCGTCGATCACGTGTGAGCGCGCAGGCGAGGAGTCCGGTGTCACCCACCGACAAGCCCGAGCAGGATCGGCTGCGCGCGACGCTTGCAGCCGTCGCGCCCGGCACAGCGCTTCGCGACGGCTTGGAGCGGATTCTTCGCGGAAACACCGGCGGTCTCGTCGTGCTCGGCAACGACCGCACGGTCGAGTCGTTGTCGACCGGCGGCTTCCCGCTCGACGTCGAGTTCTCCGCGACCCGGCTGCGCGAGCTTGCAAAGATGGACGGCGCGATCGTCCTGGACGACTCCTACACCCGGATCGTCCGCGCCGCGACTCACCTTGTTCCGGACCCATCGATCCCGACCGAAGAGTCCGGCACCCGCCACCGCACCGCCGAGCGGGTGGCGAAGCAGACCGGCTACCCCGTCATCAGTGTCAGCCAGTCGATGCGGATCATCGCGCTCTACGTCGACGGTCGTCGCTACGTGCTCGACGACTCCGCCGCCATCCTCTCCCGCGCCAACCAGGCGCTGGCCACCCTCGAGCGCTACAAGCTGCGCCTCGACGAGGTCAGCGGCACGTTGTCGGCCCTGGAGATCGAAGACCTGGTGACGGTCCGCGACGCGGTCGCGGTGACGCAACGACTCGAGATGGTGCGCACCATCGCCTCGGAGATCGCCAGCTACGTCGTCGAGCTCGGCACCGACGGCCGACTCCTCTCGCTGCAGCTCGACGAGCTGATGGCCGGCGTCGAACTCGAACGCGAGCTGATCGTCCGCGACTACATGCCACCGTCCACCGGCCGACGCAACCGCAAGGTCAGCGACGTGCTCACCGAGCTCGACAACATCTCGGCCACCGATCTGCTCGACCTCGCAACAGTGGCGCGGCTGACCGGCTTCGGCACGTCCGCGGATGTTCTCGACCAAGCGGTTTCCCCGCGCGGCTACCGGCTGCTGGCGCGGGTGCCGCGACTGCCACCGGCAGTGGTCGACCGGCTGGTCGAGCACTTCGGATCGTTGCAGAAGCTGCTGGCCGCGAGCATCGACGACCTGCAGGCGGTCGAAGGCGTGGGTGAGACCCGGGCGCGCTCGGTGCGCGAGGGCCTGTCGCGCCTCGCCGAGTCCTCGATCCTCGAACGCTACGTCTGAATCGGCGTAAGCCGCTCGACCCATCCCGGCGCTGTCGTGTCGAGCAGGACTCGCAGGTCGACGAGCAGCACCGGGGTGTCCGCTCCACCGGCTGCTCTGTGCCGACGGACACCGACGACGTACGACGGAAGGGTCCGCGCCGGCGGCTCACCCTCCGGAAGCTCGTCCGCATGCAGCACCGCGAGCACCGCGTCGACCGCTACCCCGACGGTGTCGCGCTCCACGTCCATGACGAGCACGTCACCTTCGTCGGCACGACCCTGTTCGCGCACGTCCAGCACCGGCAACGGTGTCCCGCGCAGGATCAGCACCCCCGCCAGCGGCGGCTGAGTGCCCGGCAATGACTCGAGACCGGTCAGGCGCACGATCTCGCGGACGTCCGTGAGTGCAGTCGCGAAAGTGCGCTCGCCGAGACGGAACAGCACGTAGCCGGGCGTGGTCACGCCCTGTCCCCTCGGCTCACCGGGCCCCCTCGGCTCACGGACTCCAAGCGTAGGGCCTGCTGTGCGCAGAGCGCGGCCAGCTCGGCGACCGATCTCCCGCCGAGCTCGGCGGCCACGGCGTCGAGCGGGCGGGCCCCCAAGGTCCCCGCAGCGGCCCGGTAGGAGCGCACCGCCGCTACTGGCTCGCCGAGCCGTTCGAGCGCGCCGGCGAGCAGGAAGTGCGCGAAGCCGTCGTCGGGCGCGAGATAGACCGCCTTGCGCAGGACGACGAGCGCCTCGGCATACTGGCCGAGATTGGTCAGCGCCAACCCGTGCAGGTAGTGCGCCTTCGCGCGCAGCGGATCGGCAGCAGTGACCTCGGCGGCGAGGTCGGCCGCCTCGGCGTACCTTCCGGCCTCGGCGGCGGCCGACACCGCGAGCAACGGGTCGACGGCCTGCACCGGTGGCGCGAGGGTCGGCGCAGGCACGGCCAGCCGCGGCCGCAGCGCCGCCATCCGACGACGGTCCTCGGTCTGCCGGCGGCGATCGGCCTTCGTCGGGCGCGGCTCGTCCTCAGTACGACGATCCGGCAGCACTGCTCGGCGCTCGCCGGTCGCACTCGGTCGGCGATAGACGAACGCGTCGCCGAGTGACACGAGCGCGAATGCATCGGTGATCTGCCACAACGTCTCGGCGTGGCCGAGGAAGAGATAGCCGCCCTCGCGCAGCGAGGTGTGCAGCCGTTGCATGAGTGAACGGGTCGTCTCGCGGTCGAAGTAGATCGTCACATTGCGGCACAGCACGAGGTCCAGCTCGCCCGCCGACGCAGGCGGTTGTTCGGTCACCAGGTTGTGATGGCGGAACTCGACCAGGTCACGGATCTCCTGACGCACCTCGTAACAACCGGCGTTGGTGTCGAGGACGAAGAAGCGCTGCAGATCAAGCGGGTCGGTCATGACGAAGGAACGCTCGGCATAACGGCCTCGACGCGCAGCCGCGAGCGCGCGCGTGGACACATCAGTGGCGATGACCTTGAGATCCCAGTCAGCCGACGCCGGGATCAGCTCGCGCAACAGCATGGCAATCGTGTAAGGCTCTTCACCCGTAGAGCAACCCGCACTCCAGATCCGCAGCCGCCGACTCTCGCCGGCCTGCTTGAGCAGCTCGGGCAGGACGTATTTGCGCAAGGCGCGGATCTGCGGCGGGTTACGGAAGAAGTGCGTCTCCGGGATCGTCACCTCGTCGAGAAGTGCTTGCCGTTCCTCGTTTCCGGTCGCACTGGACACCAGTGCCAGGTAGGACGCGACGTCGGAGCAACCAGCAGCGCGCATTCGCTCGTGCACCGAGTAGGAGAGTGAGTCACGACGAGAGTCGTCGAACACAAGCCCCGCCGACGCATGCAACAGCTTCGTCAACGTCGTGAACTCGTGGTCCGACAACCGCACCCGGCTCATGGGGTGGCCTCGTCGTCCACGAGTCCGGGAGTCAGGATCAGCTTGCGCAACGCCGGGCCGATGTCTGAAAGCGCCAGCTGTCGGTCGGCGGCGCCGACCGCCATGGCCGCCGCCGGCATGCCGTAGACGGCGCAGGTGGCTTCGTCCTGCGCAATGGTGAACGCGCCCCGATCGCGCATGCGCTTGAGGCCCACCGCGCCGTCGCGGCCCATGCCGGTGAGCAGGACACCGACAGCGTCGCCGCCGACCACCTCCGCGATCGACGCAAATGTCACGTCGATGCCGGGGACGTGATACTGCGATCGCGGCGGCTCCTCCGTGGTGACGCGCAGCTCTCGGTGCACGACCAGGTTGAGCCCGCTCGGGGCGATCGTCACGGTGCCTGGCTGCAGCCGCCGGCCACTCGCGCCGACGCTCACCGGCAGCGCACACATGCCGTCGAGCCAGGTCGCAAGGCCCTCGATGAAGCCGTCAGCCATGTGCTGGACAACCACTACGGCTGTGTCGAGGCCCTCGGGCAGCTCGGACAGCAAAGTGGCCAGAGCCTGCGGTCCGCCGGTCGAGGCACCGATGGCGAGCACCCGTGCTTTCCGCGCGGTCAAGCCCTCGAGCGAGGCCGGCACGGCCCGGGCGGATCGCGGGACTTCGGCAACGGTCGCCGGACGAGTGGACGTGGCGCCGAGTCGCTTGGTGGACAAAGTCGCGCCGGCTCCACCGAGTCGAGCCCGCGGATGGGTGATGACCTTGACCCGCCCGACGAGTCGTAGCCGCCGCCGCAGCGCCTCGGCGTCCTCGTCGAGCTTGCCCGGGCCGGCGGCACCCGGCTTCTCCATCACATCGACAGCACCCGCGGCCAAGGCAGCGGTCGCGTTGTCGCGGTCGTCGCCGTCGACGAAGGCCGAGTAGACGAGGATCGGCGTCGGCCGGACCGCCATGATCCGCTCGATCGCTTCGATGCCGTTCATCACCGGCAGGTGCAGGTCCATCAGGACGACCTGCGGCCGCAGCCGCTCGACCAGGGCGACGCCGTCGCGGCCGTTGCGCGCCTCGCCGATGACCATGAGTCCCGGATCGGCCTCGACGACCGTTCGAACGAACCGGCGCTGCACGGCGGAGTCGTCGACGATGACCACGGTGACCGGGTTCGCGCGAACGTTGGCGGAGGCTCCCGGCCGATCGGCCGGCGGCAACGCCACGGTCACGGGTCTCCTCGCGCGTTCACGCCCAGCCAACGACACCGGCGCACGCTCTGGGCGAGAGCGGGCTCCGAGTTGAATGTCGTCCCGTTTGACGGGTTGCTTGAGGCCGAACGGGTGACCCTGATCAGCCGGTCAGGTGAAAGACAGCTGTCGTCGAAGTGATGCCGTTGACGCTCACCGTCAGCTGATAAGTGCCCGGGGCGGCCGACGTCGTCGAGACGGTGCACCCTTTGTCCGATCGGTGACGATTCCAGACCATCGCATGCCGGACCGCCGCGCCTGCCTTCAGCGTGGTGTTGCGAGCGGTCGCGGCGGCCTGGCAGCCGACCGTGGTCCAGACCTGGTCAGCGCCCGAGACGATGGTCCAGCTGCGGGTCCGGGGCGACTCGGTCAGCACACACGCGACCGAGCCGGTGTTGCGGATGCTGACCTGCAGGCGCGGGAGCACGCCTGCGGCGTAGGTCGTCGCGTCGGTGGACGCGGTGACCTCGAGCTGCTTACGAGGACAGGCGGCGGCCGTGACTGTCGGGCGAGTGCTGGGCGTGGACGTGGGCGTTGTGGTCGATGTGGTCGAGGCGCGCGGCCCGGAGCTCGACCCTCCACTGCACGACACCGCGACGGCGATGATCAGCACGGCGATGATCGCGAGGACGCCCGCGCGGCGGGTCCAGTAGACCCGCTCCGGCAACGGACCGACCGGGTGCAGCAGGGTGCGCGACTCCACGCGCAGAGGCTACGGCGTGCCACGATCGAGCCCGCCATGCCCAAGCCACTGCCCGCTGACCCCATCGCCGAGTCAGTGACGTGCTGGTACGACGCCCACGCCCGAGACCTACCCTGGCGGCGGTCCGACGCCGACCCGTGGGCAGTGGTGGTCAGCGAGTTCATGCTGCAGCAGACGCCAGTGGCACGGGTCCTCCCGGCGTGGTCGGAGTGGATGCACCGCTGGCCGACTCCCGCCGCCCTGGCGGCAGACGCACCTGGTGAAGCAGTGCGCGCCTGGGGCCGGCTGGGCTACCCCCGTCGGGCGCTGCGGCTGCACGCCGCCGCCACGGCGATGGTGGCGCGCCACGGCGGTCAGGTGCCGTCGTCGTACGACGATCTGCGCGCCCTGCCCGGGATTGGTGACTACACAGCCGCCGCGGTGGCGGCGTTCGCCTTCGGTGCGCGCACGGCGGTGCTCGACACCAATGTGCGGCGGGTCTACCGGCGGGTGTTCGACGGAAGCGACGACATGCCGGCCTCGCCGACTGTGGCGGAGCGGGCGCGGGCGTTGGCCCGCGTGCCGGTAGATGCGCCGGCGCGCTACTCGGTCGCGGTCATGGAGCTCGGTGCGCTCATCTGCACCTCGAGAGCACCGGCGTGCGAGCGCTGCCCGGTCGCTTCCCGGTGCGAGTGGCTGGCCGCGGGACGGCCGCCGGCGGCGGCGCCGCGGCCTGGCCAGCGCTACGACGGCACCGACCGCCAGGCGCGCGGGCGGCTGCTTGCCGTCTTGCGAGAACGCCCCGAGCCGGTGACGGGTGCCGAGCTCGACCTGGTCTGGCCGGACGCGCGCCAGCGGGCCCGGGCGCTGGACGGGTTGGTGGCCGACGGTCTCGTCGAACCGCTGGCGGACGGCCGCTACCGGCTTCCCGCCTGACCCACCCCAAGCGTGATCTTCGCGTTTGTGCGCGAGGGACGGCTGACGAGGGCGGCGGTGCCAACCGGATCGCGAAGATCTGTCGGGACAAGACTTGCAACTTGGCTTGGAGGTTTGTTATAACGATGCCATCACCTAGTGGTTTCGTGGTGGGAGGTGCTCACAGATGTTGCTGGACCGCTTCGACCCGTTCCTCGCCGAGTTCGACCGCATCTCGCAGCGCGCCCTCGGCGCGACCGACGGCGCCGGGATGCCGATGGATGTCATCCGTCGCGGCGATGAGCTCGTGGTGCGCTTCGACCTGCCGGGGGTGCCGGCCGACAAGATCACCCTGACGGTGGAGAACCACCTGCTGACGATCACCGCCGAGCGTCACGCCGGCTATGGCGACAACGAGCACGTGCTCGTCCAAGAGCGCTTCGACGGCACGATGACGCGGCGCCTGCGGGTGCCCGACTGGGTCGACGGCGAACACGTCGAGGCTGACTACGCCGACGGTGTGCTGTCGGTCCGTCTGCCGCTGGCCGAGCAGGCCAAGCCGCGCCGCATCGAGGTGCGCAGCGGCTCGCAGCAGACGCAGATCGCGAGCTGACGGCCATGCCCGACCGGCTGCCCTTCGACGACGAGCACGCTCCGGTGTTCACCGTCGGGCAGGTGGCCGAAGCGATCGGGGTCCAGCCGGCGTTCCTGCGCCGGCTGGACCAGCTCGACGTCGTCTCGCCGGCGCGGTCAGGCGGCGCGCAGCGGCGCTACAGCCGCAACGATGTCGCGCTGGTCCAACAGGCATGCGCATTGATCGGCGAGGGGCTCACCCTTGCCGGTGTGCGGCGGGTGTTCGAGCTGGAAGCGGAAGTGCGCGCGTTGAAAACCGAGATCGCCACTCTCCGCGACTTGTCAGGCGACTTGTCAGCGCCTGCTGCACCCGCAGGTGCAAGAGGTGCTGACAACTCGCGGGCTAGACGCGGGAGATGACGACCCCGTCGAGCTGCACCAGGTGCGTCCCCTTCGTCACCAGCTTCACGGTGCCGGAGCGGATGCTGAACGGCTTCAGCATGAACAGCTGCTTGTAGTGCGTACCGCTTGCCTGGAGGTTGACCCGGCCGACGAAGTAGCTGCCGATGTAGACCTTGACGATGCCGCACGTCGGGCAGGTCGTCGCGAGCACGCCGATGACGCGAGCCCGAGTGTTGGCGATCGACAGCGTGCGCCCCGCTGACCAGGTCTTGGTGAAGGTGAGCTTGTAGTACTTGCTGCTGGACTTGCGGGTCCAGCCGCTGCTCGCGCTCAGGTTGCGGTCGTCGAGTGGGCGCACGGTGCACATCTGCGGCGACCAGGCGGAGGCGTTGCCGGAGAGGTCACGGGTCTGCACCTGCAGGCAGTAGGCGTAGCCGACAGTCAGTGGCAGATTGAGGGAGCTCGACGAGGTCGTCAGCGCGCGCCAAGCCGAGAAGCCGGCGTGCCAGGTCGCGTAGCGGTAGCGCACCGTCGTCGACGAGATGCCCCGTGTCTCTCCGCTTGCCGAGCCGCTGTCAGAGGCATCGGAGGCGGTCCAACGAATCGTTGCGGTCGGACCGACAGTGACGGCCGGCAGCGAGGCGACCGAGAGCGTGGGCGCGGTTGTGTCGCACTTCGGGATCGCTGAGCTGACCCAGTTGCGCCCGGTCGTTGTCGTGTAGAGGTCGCTGACGTAGAACCCGTCGCTCAGCTTGTCCCAGACGTAGTCCCTGTCGACGGCCTGCCCGGTGGCCTGACACACGATGGCCAAGGAGGTCCCGTCGGCCAGAGTGTCGACCTCGTGCTGGCTCGTGTTCGGCTGCACGCGCTCTTTTAGGCCGGTGCCCGGCGCCGACACGTTGTATCCGCCGATGCTGACTGACTTGGACGCTACGACGTCGCCATCGATGGCGTCGCGGTCGACGTTGATCGTCTCGCCGGCGTACGTCTCGAGCGGATTCCCGTTACTGCCGTCGCTGTAGTACTGGTGGATGCGGTGATGCGGCCAGGCGCTTCCCAACACGGAGTCGTTGGCTGTTGCCGAGCCGTTCCAGTCGGCGACCCAGACATCGTCCGGAGCGTCCGCCTTGCCGTACATCGGCACGATGGTCGTAGCGCCATGATGCGCGTTGAAGTAAACGCCGGCCTTGTCGCCGAGTTGGTGCAACCGATGCGTATATGCGGCGACGAAAGCCTTCACAACGTTCGAGCAGTTGCGACCGGGCGACGTGTCGAAATTCTCGAGGTCGAGGTAGGCGATCGTCCCACCAAGGCCGAACTTCGCCAGGTCGCTGTGCGCTTGCGACGCGATTTTGGCCGCCTGTGAACTCGCAGTGCTCGCAACCGACGACATCTTCTTCTTCGAGCCGCCGTAGCACGGCGCCTGGAGATCGACCACAGTCGGGATGAGTGACCAGCCATTCGACAGAACGGTGGCCGTCCAGGTCGTGTCGTTGCCCAGCTGCGTCTGCACAGGGTCGAAGCGCTGCGTGCCGGAGAAGTAGACGTTGACCGCGCGGTAGGGCGACACCGTCCACGCCCGGATCTGTGCCGTCGACGGCGCGCTCGCTGCGTCGAAGCCGAGCCCGGAGCCGTGCACGACGCCCGGCGTGACAGACGTGCCGGTCGCGGCTTGCGCAGGCGTCGCACCAACCAGACCAGCGAAGACAGTCAGGGCCGCGAGTGCGGTCGAGATCCCCCGTAGGCGCATCCTCCGACGGTACCCGCAAAAGTGTCAGCGCCTGTGGCACCTATAGGTGCAACAGGCGCTGACAAGTTGCTGAGGGGCTAGCTTCCGCCGCCGGCTTCAGCCGATCCGGCCGACCCGGCCGCCTCGACCGGAGGCACGTCCGCCACGACCGGCTTGGCCTCGCCGCGGAAGACGAACTTCTTCGCCGGCGTGCCATCCGCTGACGGCGCACCTTCGGGGTCGTCCTCGACGTCGACAACTACGATCTGGCCCGCCTGCAGCTCGCCGTACAGGATCTTCTCGGACAGCATGTCCTCGATCTCCCGCTGGATCGTCCGGCGCAGCGGCCG
>Ga0207657_10009087_pt1 | contig 10029 bp, 11 predicted proteins | sample KBSC33metaG_FD_184316 | JGI IMG/M metagenome (GOLD analysis project Ga0207657, IMG submission 184316) | Corn rhizosphere microbial communities from Kellogg Biological Station, Michigan, USA - KBS C3-3 metaG (SPAdes) (version 2) | ecosystem: Host-associated > Plants > Roots > Rhizosphere > Soil ... | reverse complement strand
AGCCCGTAGCCCGTAGCCCGTAGCCCGTAGCCCGCAACCCGCAGCCCGCAGCCCGCAGCCCGCAGCCCGCAGCCCGCAGCCCGGTCTTAGGACCAATGTCCAGGTGACAAGTGGACCGGGTCGGGTGCATGCTCGCGGCATGACTCTTTTGCGAACACTCACTGTGGCGCTCGCTCTCGCGGCGCTTTCTCTTCCGGCGGCTGCCTCTGCGCGGCACGGCGGCAATGACGGCAAGACCGTCAGCGGCAGCTGCACCAAGAACGCGACCTCCAAGCTCAAGGTCAAGGCCGACAATGGCCGCCTCGAAACCGAGTTCGAGGTGGATCAGAACCGCAATGGCGTGAAATGGAACGTCACGCTCAAGCGCAACGGCAAGGTCGCCTCGAAGGGCACGGCCAGGACCCACGCGCCGAGCGGCTCCTTCAGCTTCAATCGGCGTCTTGCCAACGGCGCCGGCAAGGACCGCATCTCCGCGCGGGCCAAGAGCTCGTCGGGCGAGGTCTGCACCGCCAGCCTCAGCTTCTAGCCATCCGGGGCGCGACCTAGCATCGCGCCCCGATGCTCTCCGTCGGCGACGCTCTTGCACACAGGGCCCTCGAGGCCCTGGTCCGGGCGGAGTCGTCGGTGCGGCGGCAGCTCGCGGCCGATCTGGAGCGCCGCGGGTTGTCGGCCGCCGGGTTCTCGGCGCTGGTGGTCCTGACCACCGCCGGCGGCGAGCTCGAGATGCGCACGCTCCGCCGCCGCCTCGGCTGGACCAAGGCGAGCACGAGCGAGATCTGCTCCACGCTGGAGGCGCGGGGATACGTGAGCCGCCGCAGGCTGTCGGGCGATCGCCGCGCCGTCGTGCTGCGCATGACCGCGGAGGGCGTCGAGCTGGTCGAGGCGCTGTTCCCGGATCACACCGCGCGCGTGGCGCAGACCTTCGCCCGCCTCGACGATGCCGAGAAGCGCTCGCTTGCCGAGATCTGCCGCAAGCTGGCCGCCTGACCCGCGTACCTAGAATCCGGGGCTCTTCGTGAGTGGTCCCAGCTACCAGCCGGTCGAGCCCGGCCAGTCCTTCCCAGACCTCGAGCAGACCGTGCTCGAGCGCTGGCGCGAGCGCGACATCTTCCACGAGTCGATCCGCCGCCGCGAGGGCGCTCCCGGCTACGTGTTCTACGAGGGGCCGCCGACCGCGAACGGCCGGCCGGGCTCGCACCACGTGCTCGCCCGCGTCTTCAAGGACGTATTCCCGCGCTACAAGACCATGCGCGGCCATCAGGTGTACCGCAAGGCCGGCTGGGACACGCACGGACTGCCCGTCGAGCTGGAGGTGGAGCGCGAGCTGGGCATCCAGTCCAAGGAGGACATCGAGCGCTACGGGGTGGCGGAGTTCAACCAGCGCTGCCGCGAGTCGGTCCTCAAGTACGTGAACGAGTTCGAGCAGCTCACCGAGCGGATCGGCTTCTGGGTGGACACCGACGACGCCTACGTGACCTACGCGAACGACTACATCGAATCGGTCTGGTGGTCGCTCAAGGAGATCTGGAAGAAGGACCTGCTCTACCAGGGCTACAAGGTCGTGCCCTACTGCGCCCGCTGCGGCACGGCGCTGTCGTCGCACGAGGTGGCGCAGGGCTACGAGGACCGCGTGGACCCGTCGGTGTTCGTGCGCTTCCCGGTGAAGGGCGAGCCGGGCGTGTCGTTCCTCGGCTGGACGACCACGCCGTGGACGCTGCTGTCGAACGCCGCTCTGGCGGTCGGCCCGGACATCACGTACGTGCGCGCACGCGTCGGCGACGAGACGCTGATCGTGGCCGAGCCGCTCGTGGAGCGCGTGCTGGGCGAGGGCGTGCAGATCGAGTCGAAGCTGAAGGGCTCGGAGCTGGCGGGTATGTCCTACGAGCCGCCGTTCCCGTATATGAACGACTTCGGCCCGCACACGCACACCGTCCTGGAGGCCGACTTCGTGACGACCGAGGACGGCACGGGTGTCGTCCACACGGCGCTCGCTTTCGGCGAGGACGACTTCAAGCTCGGTGAGAAGTACGGCATGACCGTGCAGAACCCGGTGAAGGAGGACGGCACCTTCGACGAGCGGATCGAGCCTTACGCCGGGCGCTTCGTGATCGACGCCAACCCGGACATCATCGAGGCGCTCCGCGAGAGCGGCCGGCTGTTCCGCGCCGAGGACTACGAGCACTCCTATCCGCACTGCTGGCGCTGCGGCACGCCGCTCATCTACTACGCGAAGCAGAGCTGGTACATCAAGACGACCGCGATCCGCGACGAGCTGCTGGCCTCCAACCAGGCGGTGACCTGGTACCCGGCGCACATCAAGAACGGGCGCATGGGCAAGTGGCTGGAGAACGTGGTGGACTGGGCGCTGTCGCGCGAGCGCTACTGGGGCACGCCGCTGCCGGTGTGGCGCTGCGAGGAGAAGCACGACGTCTGCATCGGCTCGCTGGAGGAGCTGCGCTCGCTCGGAGCGGACGTGCCGGACGACCTCCACAAGCCCTACATCGACGACGTGGTGTTCCCCTGTCCGGACTGCGGCCAGGAGATGCGCCGCGTGCCCGAGGTGATCGACGCTTGGTACGACTCGGGCTCGATGCCGTTCGCGCAATGGCACGCGCCATTCGAGAACCAGGATGTGTTCGAGGAGCGCTACCCGGCGGACTACATCTGCGAGGCCATCGACCAGACGCGCGGCTGGTTCTACTCGCTGCTCGCGATCTCGACACTGCTGTGGGGCCGCTCGTCGTACGAGACCTGCCTCTGCCTCGGGCTGATCCTCGACGAGGACGGGCAGAAGATGTCGAAGAGCCGCGGGAACGTGATCTCGCCGTGGGACGTGCTCGACCGCTTCGGCGCCGACGCGTTCCGCTGGTACCTGTTCACCTCCAAGCAGCCGTGGGACGGCTACCGCTTCTCGATGGAGACCGTCGGCGAGGGCGTGCGGCTGTTCCTGAACACGCTCTGGAACACGTACTCGTTCTTCGTCCTCTACGCGAACGTGAACGGGGTGGCGCGCGACGCCGACGGCGAGCGCACGGAGCTGGACCGCTGGATCCTGTCGCGCCTGGCGGAGACGACCGAGATCGCGCGCGAGCGGCTGGACGACTACGACACCACGAGCGCGGGGCGCGCGATCGCGGGGTTCGTGGATGACCTGTCCAACTGGTACGTGCGCCTGTCGCGCCGGCGCTTCTGGGACGGCGACCCGGGTGCCGTGGCCACGCTGCGTGAGTGCCTCGTGACCACCGCGAAGCTGCTCGCGCCTCTCACACCCTTCGTGGCGGACGCGATCTACGAGAACCTCGACGGCACGGAGCCGTCGATCCACCTGACGGAGTACCCCGACGCCGCGCCGCGAGACGGGCAGCTCGAGCGCGACATGCAGATCGTGCGCGATGCCGTGGAGCTGGGCCGCAGCGCCCGCGCACACGGCAAGCTCAAGCTGCGCCAGCCGCTTGCCGAGGCGGTGGTGGTGGCCGCGCCGCGCGAGCGCGAAGCGATCGAGCGCCTGGAGCGGATCGTGCTCGACGAGCTGAACGTGAAGGCGCTCCGCTACGTGTCCGAGGCGGACGAGCTCGGCCAGTGGGAGCTGAAGCCGAACTACCGCACGCTCGGCCCGCGGTTCGGCAAGGACATGCCGCGGGTGGCTGAGGCCGTGGCGGCGCTCGATGCCTCGCGCGCGGCACAGACGCTGCGCGACGGCGGAACGGTCGGGCTCGTGCTGAACGGCGGCGAGTACCCCCTGAGCGCCGACGACGTGCAGCTCGTGCTGCAGCCGCTCGAGGGCTACCAGGTGGAGCGCGCCGGAACACACGCGGTCGCGCTCAACCTCGAGCTGGACGACGCGCTCAAGCGAGAAGGGCTGGCGCGCGAGGTGGTGCACGCGATCCAGAACGCGCGCAAGTCCGCGGGCCTCAACGTGGAGGACCGCATCTCGCTCACCCTGGGGGGCGACGGCGACCTGCTCGACGCCGTGCGCGCGAACGAGGACTACGTGACCGCGGAGACGCTCGCCACGTCCCTGTCATATGACGGCGCGGGCGGCGGCGAACAGACGGCGATCGAGGGTAAGCCACTGACGATCGCCGTCAGCCGCGCGAACAACTAGGCGAGCGCCGGCTCGATTTCCTGCTCGAGGCGCTTCTTCGGCATCGCGCCGATGATCTTCTTGGCCGGCTGGCCGTTCTTGAAGATGATCAGCGTGGGAATCGACATGACCTCGTACTGAGCGGCGGTCTGCTGGTTCTCGTCGACGTTGAGCTTGACCACCCGGAGGTTGTCCATCTCGTCGTTCAGCTCTTCGAGGCTCGGCGCGATGATGCGGCAGGGACCGCACCACGGCGCCCAGAAGTCCACAAGCACCGGGGTCTCGGACTCGAGCACCTCGGCCTGGAAGTTGTTGTCGGTAACTTCGGTGAGGTTGCCTGCCACGGGTTCTCCTAGGTCGTTAGCGAGGGCGTTACTACAAAAAGTATAGTGACCCTCGACTAGCGGTCGCGACGCAGGCGGAGGGCGGGAACCTTCCACACGGCCTCGAGCGCGATTCGGGGGCTCATCTTGGATGTTCCCACTTGGCGCTCCCGGAAGGTGATGGGTACCTCGACCACGCTGAAGCCGGCCTTGATCGCGCAATAGGTCAGCTCGATCTGGAATCCGTAGCCGTCGGCGTGCACGTTGTCGAGCTTGATCCCCTCGAGCACGCGCCGGTTGAAGCACTTGAAGCCGCCCGTGAGGTCGTTCACCTCGACGCCCAGGATGTGCTGGGCGTACCAGCAGCCGCCGCGGCTGAGCACGCGCCGGAGCAGACCCCAGTCGCTCACGCCGCCGCCGCGCACGTAGCGGGAGCCAAGCACCAGGTCCGCACTCGAAGCCCCCTTGATCAGCCGAGGCACATCCGCGGGATCGTGCGAGAAGTCCGCGTCCATCTGGAGCACGAGCTCCGCGCCCGAGTCGAGCACCCGCCGGAAGCCGGCCAGGTAGGCGCGGCCGAGCCCCTGCTTGGCGGGCCGGTGGAGCACCTCGACGACGTCGAACTCCGCGGCCAGCTTGTCCGCCACCGCGCCGGTGCCGTCGGGCGAGTTGTCGTCCACGATCAGCAGGCGATGCTCGGGCGCCGCGCCGGCAAGCTGAGAGAGCACGGCCCGCACGAAAGGATCGATGTTGTCGACCTCGTTGTACGTCGGCAGGACGAGCCAGGCACCGGACACCGGCGCGTACAGTAGACGCCCGGGATGAGCGAACTCACAAGATGAGAAACGCGGAGATTGCACAGGCATTTGACGAGCTCGGCGACCTCTACGAGCTCGACGGCGCGGTCGTTTACCGCGTGCTGGCCTATCGCAACGCGGCCAAGGCGATACGCGACTCGGCGGCGTCGGTCGAGGAGATGGCGCGCGCGGGCACGGTCACGAAGCTGCCGGGCGTGGGCAAGACGATCGCGGAGAAGATCGACGCCCTGCTCGAGACCGGCACGATCCCGGCGGCGGACAAGCTCAAGGCCAAGTTCCCGCCCGGGCTCGTGGAGGTCACGCGCATCCCGGGCCTCGGGCCAAAGCGCGCGCGCAAGCTGTTCGACGAACTGGGCATCTCGTCCCTCGAGGAGCTGAGGGCCGCGGCGGAGCAGGAGCAGCTGCGAGGAGTCGCGGGCTTTGGGCCCAAGGCCGAGGAGAACATCCTGGCCGCGCTGGCCGCGGGCGCCGACGGCAAGCCGAGGGCGCGCACGTTGCTCTCGCGCGCACTCGGGATCGGCGAGGCGCTGGTGGAGGCGCTGCGCGAGCACCCGGCGTCGGACCGCGTTGAGCTGGCGGGCAGCGCACGCCGTCTGGCGGAGACCTGCAAGGACCTGGACATCGTGGCCACCGCGAGCGATGCCGAGGCACTGGCGAGCGCGTTCGGCGACCTGCCGCTGATCGCCGAGGTGCATTCCACAGGCGCGGCCGGCGTGCGCGCCACCACCAACAACGGCATGAGCGTGGACCTGCGGATCGTGCCGCCCGAGAACTTCGGCAACCTGCTTCAGCACTTCACCGGGTCGGGCAAGCACAACGAGGCGCTGCGCAACCAGGCCGTGCGCCGCGGCTTCCACGTGAGCGAGTACGGGGTGATCGACGACTCCACGGAGACCACGCACGCCTGTGCCACCGAGGAGGAGGTGTACGAGCTGCTCGGGCTCCAGTTCATCCCGCCCGAGCTGCGCGAGAACCGCGGCGAGCTGGACGCGGCGCGCGACGGCAAGCTCCCCGAGCTGATCACGATCGACGACATCCGTGGCGACCTGCACTGCCACACCACCGCGTCGGACGGGCGCAACTCGATCGAGGAGATGGCCGCGATGGCGATCGAGCGCGGCTACAAGTACCTCGCGATCACGGACCACTCGGCGTCGCACGGCTTCGGCAACGACGTGCAGCCGAACGAGCTGCTGCGCCAGGTGGAGCGGATCCGCGAGATCGACTCGAAGCTCAAGGGCTTCGACCTCCTGGCGGGCTCTGAGGTGAACGTGCTGCCGGACGGCTCACTCGACTACGCGGACGATGTGCTCGAGCAGCTCGACTGGGTGGTGGCGAGCCTGCACACCTCCTTCCGGATGAAGGAGAAGGAGATGACCGCGCGCATGATCCACGCGATGGAACACCCGCTGGTGGACGCGATCGGGCATCCCACCGGGCGCAAGATCGAACTGCGCGAGGCCTACGCGCTCGACATCGAGAAGGTGGTCGAGGCGGCGGTGCGGACCGGCACCTTCCTCGAGATCAACTCGGCGCCCGACCGGCGCGACCTGAACGAGCAGAACGCGCGGCACGCCGCCGAGGCGGGCGCGATGCTCGTGATCGACTCGGACTCGCACGGCGTGGAGACGCTGGCGAACATCCGCTACGGCGTGGCGACCGCGAGGCGCGGTTGGGTGACCGCGGGGCAGGTGGCGAACACGCGCACCTGGAAGCAGGTCGACAAGCTGCGAAAGCGCGGCGCGTGACCTGAGTCGTTAGACGGGCGCGCCCGGCCGGCGCGCCGGCTCGCGCAGCGACTCGAGCTTGCGGTAGCCCGGCACGCGGAGGAGCTTGGTGGGCTCGAACGGGCCTGTGTGCTCCACATAGAACTGCACGCCGTCGCGGTGCTCGATGGCGAGCACGGCTGAGCTCTGGCGGCGCCAGCCGAGCGCGCCGAGCAGCGCGTAACCCGCTCCCACCGCCGGCACCTGCGGCACGAGGAACGCCACCGCACCGCCGGCCACGGTCAGAGCCGCCAGCGCCCACAGGCGCGTGATGAGGATGCGACCGGGCTCGACCTCCGGCAGCACCGGAGTGCTGCGCGCGCTGGCAAGCAGGCGCGAGATGCCATCGGTCACGCGATTTCGGCGGCCAAGGAAGATGCCGCCGATGGTCGCCACGAGCCACCAGCCGAGCGAGAAGTAGATGAGCGCGCTCTCGCCCTTGTGCCCCGCGGCCACGATGGTCACGGCCGCGAGCACGGTGGCGGAGGCTCCGAAGAGCAGGATCGCGGTGCGGAGGAAGTCCGTGAAGCGCATCAGGCCTCCGCCAGGGCCCGGAGCACGGCCTGGAAGCCCGCCACGCCGTCGACCACGAGATCCGCGCGCTCCACGATCTCCGGCGGCCCCTCATCGGAGCGCAGCCCCACGCGCACGGCGCTGCCGAGGCGCCCGTCGGCCACGAGCTCGTCGAGCGCCCCGAAGGCGTCGAGGTCGGTCACGTCGTCGCCCGCGAACAGCGCGGCACGCACCGGGCAATGCTCCACCAGAGCCCGCACGGCCTGGCCCTTGTCGATCGGCACCGGCGGGCGCACCTCGAGCACCTTGCGTCCCCAGTGCACGTGGAAGCCGGCCGCCTCAGCCTCCTCCGCCAGCTGCTTGACGTGCGCCTCCGCGGACGGCTCGTCCGGCGCGCCGCGCCAGTGGAACGCCGAGATCGGGCCCTTGTCCTCGATCCGCACGCGCAGGATCCGCAGCTCGCGCGAGTCGTGCTCGCGCACGAACTTGGTCACCCGCTCGGCCCAGGCGGACACCTCGGGGCTCATCTCCGGCTTGGTTGCGCCGGGCCACAACATCTCCACTCCATGGGTACCCGCGTAGGCAATTCCGCCGACACCCACCAGCCTGCGCGCCTCCGCTACCGAGCGGCCGGATATGCAGCCCACGCAGGCGTATCGCCGCGCGATCGCCGCCAGCAGCCGCAACGTGGCCTCGGGCACCTTTGCGTCGTCGGCGCGCTGCACGATCGGGGCCAGCGTGCCGTCGATGTCGCAGAACACCGCCGCCTCGCGCGGGGCGTCAGTTAGCGGACGGAGCGTCTCGGCGAGCCTGTCGGCGGTCGGAGCGGACACTCGCCGTAGTATGCCCCGCATGTCGACGCGCCTCGTGCGGCTGGGGGTCATTGGCACCATCGCGGGTGCGTTCAGCGGGCTCTTCGGGATCGGTGGCGGCACCGTGATCGTGCCGCTGCTCATCCTCTGGCTCGGATACGAGGAGCGCGAGGCCACCGGCACCTCGCTCGCCGCGATCTGCATCATCGCCGTACTCGGCACCCTGCTCCACGGCGCCTACGGGAACGTGGACGTGTCGAAGGGCGTCCTGATCGGCATCCCGGCGATGTTCGGCGTGGTGGTCGGGACCACGCTGCAGCAGCGCGTTCCGGTGCGCTTTCTCAACGGCCTGTTCGCAGTGCTGATGCTTGTGTCCGCGGCCACCCTGGTGTTTTGAGCGCAGGCGATATCGCAGCCACGGTCGCGGTCGGCTTCGCGGCGGGAATGGCCAGCGGACTGCTGGGGATCGGCGGCGGCCTCCTGTTCGTGCCTGGGCTCGTCCTGATCCTCGGCGAGACCCAGTTGCGCGCCGAGGCCACATCGCTGCTCGCGATCATTCCCGTCGCCCTGGTCGGCACCTGGCGCCAGAGGCGCTACGGCAACCTGCGCCCGCGCGACGCGCTCCTGATCGGCGTGCTCTCCCCGCTGGGCGTCCTGGCCGGTGTGGTGCTGGCCAACATCGTGCCCGACCGCGTGCTGTCCTACATGTTCGCGGCGATGCTGTTGTACTTCGCCTATACGCTCGGCAAGCGCGCGCTTGCGCCGCCCGGCTGACGGCCTTCACTGTTTGCGCGCTCACGCGACGCGGTATTAGCGGCTCATGGGTAAGAAGATCATTGCGTTGGTTTCAGAGCCGATCTCCGGCGACGTGCTGCGCAGCGCCGTGGGCCGGGACGAGGCCGAGGAAGCGGAGGTGCTGGTCGTGGCCCCCGCGCTGAACAGCAAGGCCAGGTTCCTCGTTTCCGACCCGGACGAGGCGATCGCGCGTGCCGAGCAGGTGCAGGAGGAGACCGTCGAGCGCCTGGACGAGGAGGGGATCGACGCCGCCGGGGACACCGGCGAGTCGGATCCGCTGCTCGCGCTCCAGGATGCCCTCCAGACCTACCCGGCCGACGAGATCGTGCTCTGCGTGCACGGCGAGAACGGTCGCAACTGGCAGGAAGAGGGGCTCGTCGAGGAGGCGCGCGAGCGCTTCGGCAAGCCCGTCACGCAGCTGGTAGTGGAGTAATGGAGTCGGAGCGGACGCGGCGGTGGTACGAGTCGCGGACGCTCCATCACAGCGACTTCCCGCCTGAGCGGCTGGCGTCTGAGCGCACGCGGTCGGTGACCGCGTGTCTGCCCGCGCGCAACGAGGCGCGCACAGTGGGTCCGATCGTGGCTGATCTGGCCGAGCTGCGCGAGCTCGGAGCGATCGACGAGGTGCTGGTGGTGGACGCAAGCTCCACCGACGGCACCGGCCAGATCGCGGCCGACGCCGGCGCGACCGTGATCGATGAGCGGGAGCTGCTGCCCGAGCACGGTCCCGTGCTCGGCAAGGGAGATGCGATGTGGCGCGCCCTGTCCGTGATCGAGTCCGACGTGATCATGTTCCTGGACTCGGATTCCGAGGGCTTCGGCCCGCACTTCGCCTGCGGGCTGGCCGGCCCGCTCGTGTGCGACGTGGACGGCATCCAGTTCGTGAAGGCCTTCTACCGGCGACCGCTGAAGATGGGC
>Ga0207657_10009086_pt1 | contig 10030 bp, 5 predicted proteins | sample KBSC33metaG_FD_184316 | JGI IMG/M metagenome (GOLD analysis project Ga0207657, IMG submission 184316) | Corn rhizosphere microbial communities from Kellogg Biological Station, Michigan, USA - KBS C3-3 metaG (SPAdes) (version 2) | ecosystem: Host-associated > Plants > Roots > Rhizosphere > Soil ... | reverse complement strand
ACACCGCGGAGGCGTGGGGAAGCCCGCTGACGCCGGGCGGCTCGGAGCAGCGGCCCGTCAAGCCCGATCGGCGCTACGTCGACCCGTGGACGAATGCGTGGTACGCGAGCTCGTGCGATCCCGGACAACTCACTCCGGGTGGAGGCAACGACATCCTCGCCTCCGTCACGAATCTGTTCGTGGGACACAACCGGATGCACGACTTCTCCTACTTCCTGGGCTTCACGGAGACGAACTTCAATGCCCAGCAGAGCAACTTCGGCAACACCGCTCCGGGCCCGTACCCGAGCGGACGCGAGTTCGATCCGGAGATCGGCAACGGCCCGGAAGACATTGATGCAGCCGGGGCGGCCTACGTCTCCGCAGCCTACGAAGCCCTCAAAGCCTGGATTGCCGGCCTTCCCGCCGAAGAGCCTATCGCCATTGCTTTTTCGGGTGGCATAGACAGCACTTCCGTCCTCCTGATGGCTCGCCATGCCCTAAAAGAATTGGGTGGAGATACGGGCCGTCTCCGCGCCTTTACGCTCGATATGGGCGGCGGGAAGGACGCCGCGCAGGCGGAAGCGGTCGTAAAAGAGCTTGGAATGGAAAGCCAATGGGAAGTGATCAACGTCCCCGCCGAGCGCCTGGACCTGGAAGAGGCCATCCGCGTTATTGAGGACTACCACCCCCTCGACGTCGAATGCGCCGCCGTCGCCCTCTGCCTCCTGCGCGGCATCCGTGAGAAGTACCCCACCCTCAAATATCTGATCGACGGTGACGGTGGCGACGAGAACCTCAAGTCCTACCCGCTCGAGGATTCCGACCTCACCATCTCCAGCGTCCTCCGCAATCCGCTGCTGTATCAGGAGGGCTGGGGTGTCGACGCGATCAAGCACTCGCTCACCTACACCGGCGGCCTCTCGCGCTCCTATGTCCGCACCTACGCTCCGGCTCAGAAATACGGCTTCGACGCCTACTCGCCCTACGCCGACCGCGCCGCCATCGAAGCCGCCGTCGCCATCCCCTTCGACCAGGTGCTCAACGGCAGCACCGAGCGCCTGTACACGCTGAAAGCCGAAGTCGTGAAGGCCGGCGTCAAAGCGGTCACCGGTGTCGACATGCCCACGCCCGAGAAGCGACGCTTCCAGGACGGCGTCGGCGGCGACACCTACCGCACCTGGCGCGTCAGCAAAGCCTGGTGTCGACAGGTCTTCCTGCGCCAGTGGGAAGGTCGACTACGCGAAGCCTGGGACCCACAAGGTGACCGCGTGTCCGGCAACGACATCTCGCTCCCGTTCCCGATCGCGCGTTAATGAACGTTCCGGTAATATCGACATCGGCTTCCGGCCCCCTCCGCCCCCAATCCTGGGGGAACCAGAATGGGTCCGACTCTTCAGTGTCGTTTCCCCAAAGATCGAGTGACCGCACGCGCTGGATCCTCAGTCGGCGAGGCCCCAAAAACCTCGTCGCCCCCACCCGCGCCTACGCCCGTCTTTGGGAAGAAGAACTCGGCGTCGACGGCACTCTCGTCCCCACGGCCACCGTCTTCCTCACCAACCGCGAGTGCCCGTATCGATGTTTGATGTGCGATCTGTGGCGGAATACACTTAATGAGAGCGTGCCAACGGGCATAATTCCGGCCCAGCTCGTCGACGCGCTCTCAAACCTGCCGGCTGCCAGGCAGGTCAAACTCTACAACGCCGGCAGCTTCTTCGATCCCAATCAAATCCCTGTCGACGACTACCCCGCCATCGCCCAAATCTGCCACGACTTCGACCGCGTCATCGTCGAATGCCACCCCACACTCGTCGGCCAGCGCGTCCTCGACTTCAAGTCACTCCTAAGCAACGAACCCGAAACAGACCTGTCGGTCCGGTCGCCCCAGAATTGGGGGTTAGGGGGCCATCCCCGCCTCGAAGTCGCCATCGGCCTAGAGACCGCCAATCCCGAAGTTCTCGACAAACTCAACAAACGCTTCACCGTCGACGACTTCCGCCGCGCCGCCGACTTCCTCCGGAACCACGACATCGACCTCCGCGTCTTCGTCCTCCTCCGCCCGCCGTTCATGACCGAACAGGAAGGCGTCGACTGGGCCAAACGCAGCATCGACTTCGCCTTCGACTGCGGCGCAAGCGTTGTCTGCGTCATCCCCACCAGAGACGGCAACGGAGCCATGGAATCCCTGCGAGAATCGGGCGAGTGGTCGCCGCCGACGGTCCAATCGCTGGAGGAAGTGCAGGAATACGGTCTGAGTTTGAAACGCGGTCGGGTGTTTGCGGACTTATGGGACATCGAGCGATTCTACGTCGACGAGGCGGACGTCGAGCGGGGGCGTAGGATAGCGGAGAGGAACGGGACGCAGACAGTATCCGACCGTCACCATTTTCCCGACGTCGGCAAAATGGTAGACTGAATCCTATGGCGGACACCCTCAAACCCTCCTACGACATGGCCGTGATCGGCTCCGGCTTCGGCGGCTCGCTGATGGCGATGGTCGCCAAGCGCATCGGCCTCGACGTTGTCCTCATCGAGCGTGGTCGACATCCACGGTTCGCCATCGGCGAGTCGACATCGCCGCTCACCAACCTCCTCATCGAGGACCTGGCGCGACGCTACGATCTACCGCGTCTGCTGCCGCTCACGTCTTACGGACCCTGGCAGCGCACCTATCCCGAGATCACGTGCGGGCTCAAGCGCGGGTTCACGTATTACAAGCACGAGAAGGGCCAGCGATACGCGGTCGACGTCGACCGCTCCAACCAGCTCCTCGTCGCCGCCAGCCCGAACGACGAAGTGGCGGACACCCACTGGCTGCGCGCCGACGTCGACAAATTCTTCATGGAGGAAGCCGTCTCGATCGGTGTCGACTACATCGACGAGGCCGAGCTTGGCCTGCCCGAATGGACGACCGACGGTGTCGTACTCACGGGCCGTCGACATGGTCAACCCTTCCGAAGCAAAGCCAGCTTCATCGTCGACGCCACCGGGCCGCGCGGGCTCCTCAGCAAGGTCCTCGACATCCCCGAAGATCCTTTTCCGAACTACCCGAAAACGCAAACGCTCTTCTCGCACTTTACCGGCGTCCGCCGATGCGAGACGATGGCGGACTTCGCCTACGCCGCCATCGACAGCGTGCCACCGTATCCCGTCGATGATGCCGCGCTCCATCACGTGTTCGACGGCGGCTGGATGTGGGTGCTGCGGTTTGGGAATGGAGTCACGAGCGCAGGATTCGCTGTCGACGAGGACCTCGCGGTAGAATTGGAACTGCCGGCGGCCATCGAGGGTATGGCGCAGAAAGAACGGGCGTGGCATAACTTCCTGCACCGGTTCCCGTCGATCGGCGAGCAGTTCGCGGACGCGAAACCTATCGTCCCCTTCGCATTCAGCAGTCGTCTCAGCTATCGCGCCAAGCAGATGACAGGTGACCACTGGGCGATGCTGCCGTCGGCGGCGGCATTCATCGACCCCCTCTTTAGCACTGGCTTCCCGTTGACTCTCCTCGGCATCGAACGTCTCGGCAGGATCTTCGAGGAGGCATGGGGCACCGGCGGCATGCCCGGTCGACTGGCCGACTACGCACGGCGATGCCGCGCGGAAGCGGAGGCGACTTCGGAGCTGATAGCCGGATCGTACCGCGGGTTTGCCAACTTCCCCACCTTCACCGCGCTCTCCATGTTCTACTTCACCGCCGCCAGCTTCAGCGAAATGCAGCGGCGGGTGGCACCAACGCCTGTAGCCTATCTCCAATCGAACCATCCGACATTTGGCCCGGCAATGGCAAAATACGCGGCGCTGGTTCGAAAGGGCGCCGCGTCGATGTCGTCCGCCGACATTGACAAGTTGACCGCCGAGATCACGACAGCCACGGACGTCATCAATGTCGCCGGCCTCTGCGACCCTGCGAAATGTAACTGGTACGACGCCGACCTTGAGGATGTCGTTAAGTCGGCCTCAAAACTTGGCTTCACGCCGGACGAGATGCGAGCTATTATTCAGTCGGCCGACTGGGCTCAGGGCTGCCTTATTTCGCGCTAGGCTGGGCGGCGCCGTGGGTTGATTGTCCTTTCCGCACCGATAGATACGTTGAGAGCGAAACCAATTGGTTCGGGTTATAATCCTATGTCCTGAACAAAGATATCGATATATCATTGCACAAACAGCAGACCGAACCGCAAGCGGTAAGAGGTAAGAAAATGCGCACTCGATTAGCTACGACTGTTCTTTCGCTGCTACTGATTTTACCGGTTAATGCCGAAACCGGCAGGCTCACTGTCCACGTCGACAAGCCGAGTCATCCCGTCAGCCCAATTCTGTACGGCCTGATGACCGAGGAAATCAACCACTCCTACGAAGGCGGGATCTACGCCGAACTAATCCAGAACCGCTCTTTCAAGGATGACGCCAACTCGCCGGCACACTGGAGCCTGGTCGGTCCGTCGACCGCCGGCAGTATCGTCCTCGATCCGCAAACCAGCCTCACCCCTGCCCAGAACGTCAGCCTCAAATTGACAGCCACGACCGCGTCGACAACAGCCCCGGTCGGCGTCGCCAACGACGGTTACTGGGGAATCCCGGTCAAGCCTAACACGAAGTACCGTGCTTCGTTCTGGGCGAAGTCTACCGCCGGCTACACCGGTCCGCTCTCAGTCCGTCTCGAAACTGCCGACGGATCGACGACCTGGGCCAAGGCAAACGTCGGCCCGGTCACCGGGGGCTGGAAGCAATACACGGTTCAGTTGCGGACCGGAAAGAACGTCACCCCGTCGACAGCCAACCGATTTACGATCTCCCTGTCGGCGCCGGGCACGGTCAATCTGGACCTCGTCTCTCTCTTCCCGCCGACGTACCACAATCGGCCCAACGGCAACCGCATCGACATCATGGAGAAGCTTGCCGCGATGCACCCGTCGTTCCTGCGTCTGCCGGGGGGCAACTTCGTCGAGGGCTACAACCTGGAGACGCGCTACGATTTTAAACACACAATCGGGGCGCTCACGGATCGACCTGGTCACCAGGGATGCTGGGGATATCGCTCGAACGACGGCCTCGGGTTCCTGGAATATCTGGAATGGTGCGAGGACCTGCACATGGAGCCGGTACTCGCCGTCTTCGCCGGGTATGCGCTTAGTGGCGAACACGTCACCGGCGACGCGCTGAAACCCTACGTGCAGGACGCCCTCGACGAAATCGAGTACGTCACGGGAGACTCGTCGACAACCTGGGGCGCCCGCCGCATCGCTGACGGTCACGCTAAACCGTTCCACCTGACCTATGTCGAGATCGGGAACGAGGATGGCTTTGACAAATCCGGCAGCTACGACGAGCGATTTGCCGCCTTCTTCGACGCCATCAAGGCGAAGTATCCGGCTCTCAAACTGATCGCGACCGCCTCCGTGAAGAGCCGCAAACCCGACGTCGTCGACGACCACTACTACCGGCGTAGTCCTGAAATGTACGCCGATGTCGACCATTACCGCAATCGGCCGGCCGATTCCACGAAGGTATTTGTCGGCGAGTGGGCAACCACGAACATCATCCCATGGTCGCCCGAGGGAAGGAAAGCGCCGCCGACGCCGGAGCTCGAAGCCGCCCTCTCGGATGCTGCCTGGATGATCGGCATGGAACGCGATTCGGACACGGTCGTGATGGAGTGCTACGCTCCGCTCTTCGTGAACGTCAATCCTGGGGCACGGCAGTGGGCGCCGGACTTGATCGGTTACGATGCCATCAACAGCTTCGGCTCTCCGCCGTACTACGCGCAGGTGATGTTTTCCGGCAACCGCGGCGATGTCGTCCTCCCCGTCGACCTCGACATTCCGGCGGGTTCCGACGCCAAGCCCGTCGTCTTCGCCACTGCGAGCCGTCAGAATGCCTCGGGCGATGTCATCATCAAAGTGGTCAATACGTCGGCGACCACGGAACCCGTCACCATCGACCTCGACGGCGCCACGGACGTCGCCAAAACAGGTACACTGATCCAGCTTTCCGGCGACCTCGACGCTCGCAATTCTATCGACGAACCGATGAAAGTCGCTCCGGAATCGCTGTCAATTCCCGCCGGCTCCCCAAATTTCTCGCTGACACTTGCGCCGCACTCGGTGAATGTGGTGCGCGTGAAAGTAAAATAAGGGGGAGAAACGGCGACGACGCCGGGAACATCAGAAAGACGGTAGATGCACAAGAAGAAAATCGGCGTTGTTATCCACACTGACCTGCGCGACAAGATCATTTCCGCGGACGACCAGACGCGACTGGATACCCTCGGCGATGTCGTCTGGACATCATCGACATCGCCGATTACCATCGACGAAGCCTGTGACCTCCTTGCCGACTGCGACATCGCATTGGGGTCCTGGCAAACGCCGCACCCCAACCAGGCGATCGTCGACCGATGTCCAAACTTGCGACTCTGGGAACACGTCGCCGGGTCCGTCAAGCACATGTTCGGCCCTCACCTTGAGGGCCGAGACCTCACGATCGCCTCCTGCAACGCCATCCTCGCCGATGTCGTTGCCGAAATGACAATCGCCGAGATCATCCTCGGGCTGCGTGACGCCTTTAAGAACATCCTCGACAACCGCGATGCCGTCATACACAGCAACAGCTTTCGAAGTCGCACGCTTTACGGCTCGACCATTGGCCTAGTCGGTGCGTCGCAGATCGGCATTCGGGTTGCCAAGCTGCTCAAGAACTTCATGCCGAGCAAGGTCCTTCTCTTTGATCCATACTGCTCGCCCGAGAAGGCCGCGGATCTCGGCGTCACTCTCGTGACCAACCTCCTCGACCTCTGCGCAGCCTCCGATGTAGTCTCACTCCACACGCCCGCCCTTGAGTCGACCCGCCATCTCATGGGCGACCGAGAGTTCGCGGCGATGCGCGACGACTGCGTGTTCATCAACACCGCCCGCGGCATGTGTGTGGACGAAGCTGCCCTCATCAGCCACCTGGAACGCGGCCGGCTGTTCGCCATCCTCGACGTTACCCTGCCCGAGCCCCCGGCCCTTGACAGCCCGTTCCGCAAGTTGCCAAACTGCGTGTACACCTCGCACATCGCCGGACCACAGGCGATCTATCTCGGGAAACAAGCCGTCGACGATGTCGACGCGTTCGTCAACGGCGGCCGGCCGCAATATATCGTCACAGAGTCGATGCTTTCGACAATGGCGTAAGCTCCGCCGCGCCGGCGTTCTGTGAGCGATAGGCGCTGGGCGTCATGCCGAACACCGACTTAAAGCGGCGGGCGAAGTAGTTTTGATCGCCCCATCCTACCCGTGCAGCGATCTCGCCTATCGGTTGGTCGGTGGCAAGCAGCAGATTCGCCGCCCGCTCCGCCCGATGACGCGCCAGATACGCCATGGGCGATCGACCGGTCGATGATTTGAACAGACGGGTCAAATAAGAAGGGTCAAGGCGCGTGAGTTCCGCGAGCCTCGACAGGCTCCATTCCTCGTCACAGGCCTCTTCCAGCAGCCGTACTCCATCGCGTACGGCCACGTGAAACCCGCCGCGACTGCCTAGTTCATCGGGATATATGTCCCTCCCGAGCTGTCCGAGCAGGACCACAAGGCGCCCCGCACGCACCGTGAACGCCTCCTCGGGGACGCTCGACAGTATCCTCAACTGGTCGTCCAATCGATCCGTCTGCGCCTCCGTCAGCCGTCCATGCAACACCCCGCGGGCGCCCGGACCAAGCGGCTCCGTCCACAGGAGCCTGGTCACCGCGGGGTCGTCCGCGAGAAGTGCCAGCTCCCGTCGCAGCAGTTCAATCGCACAGCAGCAGTTGTAGATAACGAGGTCATGACAGTCCCGATAGTAATGCCAGACGCCGGGGCGCAGGACGATCAAGTCGCCACGTGAGACCGCCTGGACGCCGTTGGCAGAAACATGAATCCCCCGGCCGCCCGCAATTAGAACGATCTCCAGGAAGTCGTGATCGTGAGCAAAACCTTCCCCCTGATCGATTGGCCCATTTACAAAGAGGAGCGAGCGCTCGGCCCCGAAGAGTTGGCTCCGCAACAAACGACCAAACTCGATACTCGTCATATCGACATTATCGACCATATCGACGGCAATGTCAATTTTGTGCTACTGTTGAGAGAAGTTTGTCCTCACGCGAAAACGCGCCGAGGTGCTATGCTGGATCATGCGCAAAATTACGAGCTTACGAACCGGCGGGATCGCCGTGGTCACGCTGCTTGGCCTGTCACTGACGGCATCCGCCGTACCTCAAGACACATTACGATCCGGCTTTCTCACACCCCCAGACTCGGCCAAACCGCAGACGTGGTGGCACTGGATGAATGGCAACATCACCAAGAAAGGCATTACCGCAGACCTGGAGGCGATGAAGAAAATCGGCCTCGGCGGTGCGACCATCGTCAACGTCGACTGTGACATTCCGCCTGGCCCAGTGACCTTCATGACCCCCGAATGGCGCGACGATTTCAAGTTCGCCGTATCCGAGGCCAACCGGCTTGGCCTCAAACTCAGCGTCGAGAACTGTGCCGGCTGGTCGTCGAGCGGCGGGCCATGGAACACTCCCGCCAACGCCATGCAGCGACTCACATCGAGCGAGACGACCGCGCACGGTCCCACCACATTCGATGCTGCCTTGCCCCAGCCGACCACGAATCTCAACTGCTACCGCGATATCGCCGTGCTCGCTTACAGGATCTCGACGGCGAAAGCAGTCACCGTCACAGGCGGGGCGACGGCCGAGAAGCTGGAGGTCAAGCGTGCGGTTTACCAGTCGATCAACAGCGGCGCCGGCGTCGACGTCACCGGCAAGATCGTCGACATGATCAAGAGCGGTAAGGCGAGTGTCGGGGCAAACAATGGGGACATGGGAGGCGATCCTGTGCCGGGAGAAGTCAAGCAACTCGTCCTCGACTTCGACCTCGGCGGCAAGCCCGGTACTCTGACGATCGTTGAAGGCGGGACGCTCATCTTCCCCGTCGACGAAGCCCGGCTCGCGGCGGCGCGGCGGCTCGAAAACACGATATTCAACACAACATTCGTGCAGCCGCCCTCAGACACTGGGGCCGCCGGACGGGAGCCCATTTCTCACAGCGACGTCGTCGATCTAACCTCGAAGCTCACCGTCGACGGCCACCTTCGCTGGGACGTCCCAAGCGGCGACTGGATCATTCTCCGCCTCGGCTACACCCCCATCGGCGTCGAGAACCACCCCGCCCCTGAGGCCGGTCGAGGTCTCGAGTGCGACAAGATGAGCAAGGAAGCTCTCGACGCCCACTGGAACGGGTTCATGCAGAAGGTGCTCAACGATATCGGCCCGCTGGCCGGCAAGTCCCTGGACACCTCGCTGGTCGATAGCTACGAAGTCGGCAACCAGGACTGGACGCCCAAATTCCGCCAGGAATTTATCGCCAGGCGCGGTTACGATCCGCTGAAGTACCTCCCGGTGTTCACCGGACAGATTGTCGACAGCCCCGCCGTCACCCAGCGCTTCATGTGGGACATGCGCCGCACGGTGGCCGATCTGTTCGCCGAGAATTACTACGGCCACTTCGCCGAGCTCTGCCGTCAACACGGCTTGTTGAATGCGTCCGAACCCTATTCCGGCCCGTACGAGTCGATGCAAAGCGGCGCTCCGGCCGACGTTGTCATGGGCGAGTTTTGGTCCGGCAGCAACGGCAGTTCCACCATCAAATTGGCGGCGTCGATCGCGCACGTCTACGGCAAGTCGATCGTGGGCGCAGAGTCGTTCACCGCCGCACCGGACGCCGGACGGTGGACGAACGACCCCTATGGGTTCAAGGCGCTAGGCGACCTGATGTACTGTCAGGGCCTCAACCGTTACATCTTCCATCGCTATGCCATGCAGCCGTGGACGGATCGATGGCCCGGCATGACGATGGGGCCGTGGGGCTTCCACTTTGAGCGGACGGAGACATGGTGGACGCAGGGGACGTCCTGGATCGACTACATCTCGCACTGCCAGTACCTGCTGCAACAGGGTCGATCCATCGCCGACGTCGCCTACTTCACAGGCCAGAACGTACCTGTCGAAACCCGCATTGGGGAC
>Ga0207657_10009085_pt1 | contig 10032 bp, 8 predicted proteins | sample KBSC33metaG_FD_184316 | JGI IMG/M metagenome (GOLD analysis project Ga0207657, IMG submission 184316) | Corn rhizosphere microbial communities from Kellogg Biological Station, Michigan, USA - KBS C3-3 metaG (SPAdes) (version 2) | ecosystem: Host-associated > Plants > Roots > Rhizosphere > Soil ... | reverse complement strand
CTGCGCGAGGCTGCGGACCTCGGAGGCGACCACCGCGAAGCCGCGGCCGGCGTCGCCGGCGCGCGCCGCCTCGACCGCCGCGTTGAGCGCCAGCAGATTGGTCTGACGCGCGATCTCGTCGATGACGCTGATGATGTCGGAAATCTTGCGCGACGAATCCGAGATCCCGGTCATGGTGCTCACCACCTGGCCGACCACCGCGCCGCCCTTGCGAGCCACGTCACTGGCCCGCACCGCAAGCTGGCTCGCCTGGCGCGCGTTCTCCGCGTTCTGTGTCACGGTTGCGGTCAGTTCTTCCATGGAACTCGCGGTTTCTTCCAGCGTGCTGGCCTGCTCCTCGGTGCGCTGGGACAGGTCCAGGTTGCCTTGCGCGATCTGCGCACTGGTATCGGCCACGGTGTGCGCGCCAACGGCCACCTCACCGACCAGTGCCTGCAGGTTGCGCGTCATGTCGGCCAGCGCCCGCAGCAGTTGCCCGGTTTCGTCGGTGTCGGTCGAGGCGAACTCGGACGACAGATCGCCGTCGGCCACTCGTCTGGCGATCGACACGGCCCCACGCAGCGGATGGGTGATGCTGCGGGTGATGAGCACCGAGCAGACCACACCGATCGCCAGTGCGATCGCGCCCAGCAGGTAAAGCAGTGCGTCCAGCTGGCGCGCGGACTGCGTCGACTGATCCAGCAGCTGGCGAACGGCCACCTGCTGCATGTCCACCAATCTGTTGATCTCGTCCAGCGACTTGCGATTGAGCGGGTCGATGCGGGTGGTGATGACCTTGGCGGCCACTTCGGTGTTGAACAGGAGCGATTGGCCGACAGCCTCCATCAATGGCGCCTGCGTTTCGTGATCGAGCCGCGCGACATTGGCCAAGATCTCCTTTTCGGGCTCGCTCAGGCCGAGGGCCGCCAGCTCATCGCGCGCTCGCTCGTACAGCGCGTGCTGTGCCTTCACCTTGGCTTCCTCGGCTTGCGTCCCGGCGACTTCCGATTGAAGGCCGATGTTGCGGGTTGCCATGGAGCCTTCGAGCAATGCGGCCTGCATCTTCTCGGCCAACACCGCCTTGGCGGTGGCGCCCTGCAGGCCCGCGGTCAATTGCTTCATGCTGCGCTGTCGCGTCAGGTTGCCGCCGACGACCACGGCCGCGAGCAGCGCCAGCACCAAAGCGAAACCGATGGCCAGGCGCGTGCCGATTCGTACGCTGCGAAGATTCATGTGGAGTTTCCGTTGTTCATCGGGCCCCTCGCCGACCGACGGGGGCTCTCAAGGCACTTTTTGATTCCTCACTGCGGGGCGTAGACGCCGGAGCCGACCATCACGTCGCCTTCCATTTCGGCATAGCCGGTCTTCACCTCGATCGTCCTGGTCGCGGGATTGAGGAACTTGAACTTGAAGGTGCCGCCGCCCTTCTGTGCCACCTCCAGCAGTCCCTTGTTCAGATAAACCCCATCGGTATCGCGCAGGTCGGCCAGGTTCTTGCCGATCAGCTTCTGGTTGCCGCCGTGGGCCAGGTTGGTCAGATTCTTGTCGTACACGTAGACGTAGATTTCGCGGTCCACGAACTGACCCTTGGGGTTGCTGATTTCGGCGTAGGCCTTTTCCGGGCCGACTTTCTGGATGTACGCACGGGCTTTCTTCACCATGGCCTTGGCCTGCTCGAGCGTCGCGCGCTCCTGGGCGCTTGCGCCAGCCACGAATCCCGCCGCAACGATGGCCAACAACATGGCTTTGATCAGTTTGCTCATTCAAAACTCCTTCCGATATCAATCGTCGTTAAGGCTGCCGCTTCCCGCGCATCGGGAAACGCCGAGGCGGTCTTGACCGGACCGTGATCGCCATACTATCCGTTATGTTTCAAGATGTAAACCAGAGAATCTGAATGTGTCATGAATCTGCCAAATTGGCCCGATTTGTCGCACTGCTTCCAGCCAGGGCGTTTAGGGTGGTTTCGACGACAGGGGCAAAATGGTGACCATTCCCAGGAGTTTGCATGGCCTACAACGATTTCAACCTGGACAGCCACTGGCTGCCCTTCACGCCCAATCGCCACTTCCGCAAGGAGCCGAGGATTTTCGTAGCGGCCGATGGCATGTACTTCACCACGCATGACGGCAAGAAGGTGATCGACGGGATCTCCAGCCTGTGGTGCGTGGGCGCCGGTCACAACCGCAAGCCGATCAACGAAGCCATCAAGAAGCAGCTGGACACGCTGGATTACGCGACCGCGTTCCAGGCTTCCAACGACAAGGCGTTCAAGGCCGCCGAGATGATCGCCGGCATGGCGCCGGGCGATTTGAACAAGGTGCTGTTCTGCAATTCCGGTTCGGAAGCGGCGGACACGTCACTGAAGGTCGCGCTGGCTTACCACCGTGCTCGCGGGGAGGGCCATCGCAATGTCTTCATCGGCCGCGAGAAGGGGTATCACGGTGTGGGCTTCGGCGGGATGAGCGTCGGCGGCATCCCGGCCAATCGCAAGGTGTATGGCAGCTCTTTCCTGCCGCGGGTGGACCACATGCGTTTCATCCACGACCCGGCGGGCAACGCCTTCGTGCACAACCAGGAGCCGGTGTTCCAGGAAGACCTGCTGGCGGAACTGGAGAATCGCATCCTGCCGCTTCACGATCCGAGCAACGTGGCCGCGGTCATTGTCGAACCCGTGGCGGGCAGTGCCGGTTGGTACCTGCCGCCCAAGGGCTACCTCAAACGATTGCGCGAGATCTGCGACAAGCATGGCATCCTGTTGATTTTCGACGAGGTGATCACCGGCTTCGGGCGCATGGGCACCAACTTCGCGGCCGATTACTACGGCGTTGTGCCGGACATGTTGAATTTCGCGAAGTGCGTCACCAATGGCGTGATTCCGCTCGGTGGCGTGATCTGCCGCGACAAGCTGTACGACGCGATGATGAAGACCGAGGCGCCCGAGCACGTGGTGGAGTTCTTTCACGGCTACACCTATTCGGGTCATCCGGTCGCTTGCGCGGCCGCCATCGCAACGCTCGACACCTATCGCGAAGAAGGCCTGTTCCAGCGCGCGGGTGAGATGGGCAAAGTGCTCGGCGACGCGTTCCACAGCGCGTTCAAGGGCCTGCCCAATGTGATCGGCATCCGCAGCCTGGGCTGTGCCGCCGCGGTGGAATTGGCGCCTATCGCCGGCTTGCCCGGCAAGCGCGCTTACGACATCTTCCTGGACTGCTTCCGCAACGGATCGCTGGTCCGCTCGGCCGGTGACACGCTGGTCATCGCGCCGCCATACATCGTCGAGAAGGCGCAGATCGACACCTTGGTCAACACACTGGCCGATTCGATCCGCAAGAACGCCTGAGGGCGCTCACTCAGGAAGCGGCCACCGCCCGCTTCATCTTGCTGCGCAACTCTTCGCAGTAATCCTTCTTGGGCGGCTCCGGCGGCAGCGGCGCGGTTTCCGCGCGCAGGGTCGCCGGCAAATGCTGCGGTATCCCGAGCGCCGGATCAACGTGGCGGTTGCCGGCGATCAGCACCACGGTCTTGCCCGGCACGATGGCCCGTTGCAGCACTTGCGCCATCGAACGGTCACGCGCGATCTGGATGCGAGCCATCGGAGCAATCTGGCTTTCGGGCAGCAAGTCGCAGTGACCCTCGCGGATCGCTTCGCGTTGCGCCTTGAGCGCGGGTGCAGCAAGGCGCCCATCCAGGCTGCTGTCGGCCATCGCCGCGGCCATTTGCGTCTTCGGCAGATTGGCGCCGAGCACGGGAACGCCGGCGCGCACCGCGGCCATGACCACAGGCGCGTAGGTCGGCCAAGACCAGCCGGCTTCATTCCAGTGCAATGCTTCGCGCACGCTTTGCTCCGACGCATCGGCACCCAGCCCCACAGTCGACCGGCCCTGTTCCGCCATTTCCACGGCCAATGCGGCCAGGCGGCCTTCAGCCGCGAGCATCTCCACCACCTGCCTTTGCATGCGGCGGTGCGCGGACGCATCGTGTTGTTCGCCCAATAGCAGCAGTTCCTGCGAATGCGCACCCGCGCTTTGGGCCAGCGCCGGCGGCAAGGGCGGCGTGGCGCAGGCGCCAAGCACCAGGAGCAAAACGGTGGCAACCGGCAGGCGCATGGCACGATACTACGCGCTCGCCCAGCGCCTGGCGCCGGGCCCCACGCATGACTTCCACCCTCCCTGTCCGCGTTGCATTGACTCTGGTGTTGGCGCTTGCCGCGGCGCTGCTATGCGTGCGCCTGCGCACGCCCATCCCCTGGATGATCGGCCCGCTGATCGCAACCTCCGCCGCATCGATCTTCGGTTGGCCCACGCGCAGCTTCGGCCCGTTTCGCAACACCGGCCAATGGGTCATCGCCACCGCACTTGGACTTTATTTCACGCCGCAGGTCACAGCGCTGGTGATCAGCGTCTGGTGGGCGATTGCGCTGAGCATCCTGTGGGCACTGGTGTTGGGCTGGGGCTTCGGCACATGGCTGGACTGGATCAACCGCGATGGGCTGGGCGGCAGTCGCAAGGAGCAGCGCGCCACCAGTTATTTCGCCGGCGCGATCGGCGGCGCGTCGGAAATGACCTTGCTGGCGGAGCGCGAGGGCGGACGCACGGACCTGGTCGCGGCTTCGCACAGCCTTCGCCTGTTGATGGTGTCGCTCACCGTCCCGTTCGCGATCACGCTGACCGGCTTGCACGGCCTGGACGCGACGCTGCCCGGTCCACGCCACATGGATCTGTTGGGTTTGCTCGGGCTGATCACGGCAACGGGCGTCGGCGCGCTGCTGATGCGACGCACCGGGCGCGCCAACCCATGGTTCATCGGCGCCTTGTTGGTGGCGATGGGGCTGACGATGGCCGGGATCGAACTGTCGGGAGTGCCCCAGTGGATGACCAACAGCGCGCAACTGCTGATCGGGGTGAGCCTGGGCGTGCGGTTCTCAGCCGGGTTCATCCAGACCGCGCCGCGGTGGCTCGCGACCGTCGCGTTGGGAACCTTGCTGATGATCGTCTTGTGCGCGGGCTTCGCGGCGCTCCTGGCCTGGGGCACGCATCTGCATTGGGCGACGATGGTCCTGGGAACCTCGCCGGGCGGGATCGCCGAAATGGCGATCACCGCGAAAGTGCTTCAGCTGGGAGTGCCTATCGTGACGGCGTTCCAGGTGTGCCGCCTGATCGCCGTGCTGGTTCTGGTGGAACCCCTCTTCCGATGGAAGTATGGATAGGATTCGTGCGTGCGCTCTGCCCTTGCGGTTCCCCCTCAGTGCATCACGAGCGGGTTCTGTGCGAGTTCGGCGTAGCCGTCCAGCGTCTCCTCGACCTCTTCCTGCGTCGGCGTGTTCAGCTGCCACGCATTGATCTGGCGCTGGAACGCCTCGGCCCAGGAGCCGTCGAGGTAGACCTCCTTGTTCGAGCGCTTGTCGACGATCTCGAAGCCGTGCCGTGCCAAATGCGGAGCAGCCTCACCCTCGGCCGGCTCGTTTGCCTGCATGTGGACGACGACGAATGCGTCGGAGTCATATAGCATTTGCATGGTGGTTTCCTTTGCCACTTTACATAGCAACGTTCGGACCGGTTTCAAGGACGACGGGGTTAACGCTGGCAGGGCCCTTCCTGGTTCCCAGCGTAGGCGAGCAGGTAGCTCAGCCTTTGTCGGTGGAGGACCACTGCTGGTCGACCCAATCTCCGTTCGGCTGTGTCAGACGCAGGCGCACCGGCACGTAATCCATGCCGGGGGCCAGCCAAAGTTCTATCTTCTGATCGAACTCCTTGCGCGGATTGCGGATCAGTTTGAGCGCCTTGAGCTCGCCGCCGGGCAATTGCAGCGCCTCTTCGCCCTCGACGGTGAACTGCCACACCTCCGCGTCGCGCGTGCTCGCCGTCTGGATTGAGATCGTCGCACCGGGCCCGAAGTTCTTTGGATTGCCCGCTATCATCGCGCCCAGTTGCAGCATGACGCTCAAGCGGTCTTGCGCGCCCGGCATCAGCGGTGCGTCGGGACGGTTGCTGCTGAAACTCACCTTGCCCTCGTCGCGCTGGAAATGCGCAGCCTCTTCATTGCGTGCCTTGTCGGAAAAGCGCTGCGGCGCAAGACCTTCGGCCGTGATGCGGCCCGTGCTTTTTTGCGTGCGCTTCGGAAACAGGCCGCCGAGCAGTTCCAGCTTGGCCTCGTACTCGTTGCCATCCTGGCGCCAGTGCAGCTGACCTTGCGCGTTGAGCACCAGGCCGCGGGTATGGGCCGTGACCTGATAGTGCAACAGCACGGATTTCGGGACTGCGACCGCAAGCTTCTGCGCTGCACTGGGTGCGGGCGTGGAAGGCGTCTTTGCGCTTGATGCGACCTGAACCGCAGCGACAGCGGGGACTGACCTCGCCGGGCTGTGAGCAGGCGGGGCGTCGCTGCGGCGTGAGACCGGCTCCACCACAGCCACGAGCGCACGCGAGCGCGGCGCCGCGATGGCCAGTGGCCGCTCCGTTGCAAGGGCAGGCACCACGACGGGCGATGCTTGCGTCGCAATCGTGCGCGTGATGAGAGCTCGTGGCCTCGATTCTCGAAATTGCTGAAAGACAAGCGGCTGGGGCCGCAGCAGCAACGCATGAACCATGACCACGAACGCCGTGATCGTGAGCAATGGACGCCAGCGGATCGGCGAGCGGCTCACGTTGGGTACCCGAGATCGGCGGACAACCGGTGCGCCGCCGCGCGCAGCGGCCGGTCCACAGCGCCGCCCCAGTGCGGATCGAAGCTGCCGGAGGGCCCGAGCGCCACGATGCCCAGCTCGATGTGGCCATCGGAGTCGAACACCGGTGCGCAAAACGCGGTGATGCCGGGCAGCAAGGCGTCCACCACGCGCCCGGCGCCGCGTTGACGCACTTCCGCGAGCAGCACGCGGGCTTCAGCGAGCGTAGCCGGCACGTCCGCGCGTCGCTGCTTGGGCGTCCGCGCGAGTTCGTCCTTCACGAGCGGCATGATCGCTTCTTTTGGCAGATAGGCCGCGAAGCAGCGGCCAGTCGCGGACGAAAGCAAAGGCATCACGTCGCCCAGACGCAGATTCACCGTCAGCGCTTGCGGCGACTCCTCCCAGTGCACGATGGTCGGCCCCCGATTTCCCCAGACCGCCAGCGCGAGCGTGTGCCCGATCTGCTCCATCAAGCTGCCGATGCGTTCGCGTGCGAGTTTCACGGCATGGATCCGCGACAGCGATGCGAGGCCCAGTTTGAGTGATGCCGGGCCGAGGTCGTAGCGAGTGCTCGATGCATCCTGCACCACCAGTTGCAGGCGCTGAAAACTCACGAGGTAGCGATGGGCCTTGGCTGCGCTCATTCCCGCAGCGCCGGCAAGGTCGCGTAGCATCAGCGGGCCGGCGGCCTTGCACAATACGTCGAGCAGGCCGAAGCCGACTTCGACCGATTGGATGCCGGCGCGCTCCTTCATTTCCGCAGGCCTCCGATAGAATTACGATTAGGTAAATCCATTTCACAATGCGTAATGTCCGCGGACTTTAGCGCATGCAACCGGCTGCGGCAACAATCACTTCAATCATGAAACTCGCAACCTACAAGGACGGCTCGCGTGATGGACAGCTGGTGGTCGTCTCGCGGGACCTGGGCACGGCCCACTATGCGACCGGCATCGCCGAGCGGCTGCAGCAGGTGCTGGACGACTGGGGCTTTTTGTCGCCGCAACTGCAGGACCTGTCCGAGAGTTTGAACAGCGGCAAGGCACGCCACGCGTTTGCGTTCGAGCCGGCCCGCTGCATGGCGCCGCTGCCGCGCGCTTATCAATGGGCCGACGGCTCCGCCTACATCAATCACGTGGAACTGGTGCGCGCCTCGCGCAAGGCCGAAGTGCCGCAAACCTATTACACCGATCCGCTGATGTACCAGGGCGGAAGCGACGATTTCCTCGGGCCCTGCGATGACGTGATCGTGCCCAAGGAAAAATACGGCATCGACTTCGAAGCCGAGATCGCGGTCATCACCGATGACGTGCCGATGGGCGCCACGCCTGAGCGCGCGCTGGATGGCGTGCGCCTGGTGATGCTGGCCAACGACGTGAGCCTGCGCAATCTGATCCCCGACGAGCTGGCCAAGGGCTTCGGTTTCTTCCAGGGCAAACCGGCCACCGCATTCAGCCCGGTCGCGGTGACGCTGGATGAAGTGGGCGATGCCTGGCACCAGGGCCGGCTGGATCTGACTGTGCAGTGCACGTGGAACGGACGCAAGGTCGGCATGTGCGAAGCCGGCCCGGAAATGACGTTTCATTTCGGCCAGCTGATCGCGCACATCTGCAAGACACGCAATGTGCGCGCCGGCAGCATCGTCGGCTCGGGCACGGTGAGCAACAAGGGTGTGCCCGGGCCGGACGGCAAGATGGAATGGACCAAAGGCTATAGCTGCATCGCCGAGAAACGCGCCATCGAAACGATCCAGGACGGCAAGCCCTCGACCGAGTACATGAAATTCGGCGACACCATCCGCATCGAGGTGAAGGGCCGCGACGGCCAGAGCATCTTCGGCGCGATCGACCAAAAGATCGCTCAACTGGCGAAGTCGAGGTAGATCGGTGGCGCCGCGCTGGGCTTGGCTTCCGGCGCAAGGCAGTTGGCAATATCATGCGCTGCTGGCCGCAGCCGGCATCCTGGTGCTCGGCCCACTGGCCGGCGTCACCGCGGCCTACATGAATTTTTCGCTTGGCTTCTTCGTGGGAGGCCAGGTGCTCGCGGGCCTGCTGGGATCCGCTGTGACGGCGGGGTACGGCGCCGACGGCAAGCACGGCGCCAATTACATCCAGACCGCGGCCGCCTCTGTGGCGTCACTGAGCGGCATGGGCGTGCTGGTCCAGGCCATGGTGTGGATGGGTCTGCCGCAACCGCCTGCCTGGCAACTCGTTGCGTACATGTTGTGCATCGGGATGTTCGGCGCCGGCGTGGGCATGTTGTACACGCCAATCCTCGTCGACCGAATGCAACTGACTTTTCCATCCGGACTGGCGGTGGCGAACATCCTGCGCGCGCTGACCGACCCCGCTTTACTGCGCCGATCGATCGGCAAGCTGGGCGCCGGAGTCGCGGCGGGCATCGCAAGCGGCATCGCGGCCGCACGCTTGCCGATGCTTGGCGCCATCGAAACATCGGCATCGACGTTCGGCGCCGGCATGGTGGTGGGCGCGCGCATCAGCGTTCCCGTCATCAGCGGCGGCCTGATCAGCTGGGCGTTGCAACCGTTCTTTGTTTCGATCGGATGGCTCGAAGCCGGCGATCCGTTTCGCAAGATCACGTTCCTGATCGCGCTGGGCACGATCATGGGCGCCGGACTGGCCGATCTCGCGGTCATTTTCTGGCGCATGGCCCAACGGATTCGCGCGAATGACAGCCAGCGCCCGCTCACCGCACCTGCGGACTGGCAACGGGTGCACCGGATGCGATTGCTGCTGTGGGTTGTTGCATGGGGAGCCGGCATCGTGTGGGTCGGACACTTCGTGCTGGGGCAACCCACGGGGTATCTGCTGCTGGCGATTTCACTTGCCTTCGTGTTCGCGATGGTCAACGGCATCTCGGTGGGCGTGAGCGATTCCAACCCGATCTCTTCCGCCTTCGTGGTCGCCGTGGTGTTGATGGCGGCGATCGGGCTGAAAGATCCCATCGTTGGGTTGATGGCGGGCAGCGTGCTGCTGATATCGACGAGCGTGGCTTGCGACATGCAGCAGGACCGCTCCACCGGCTGGCGTTTGGGTACCAACCGCGTCGTCCAGTTCCGGTATCAGGTGCTGGGCATCGTGGTGGGCGCTTTGCTGGCGGTAGCTTTCGCCGAACTGTTCATGGCGGCATATCCGGTGCTGCTGCTGGACCAGACCGTGATGAGGGCGAATGAACAACCGGCCGAGTGGAGCGCCGCGATGACGTACAAGTTCGTCGGTGTGCTGCGCAGCCTCACGGACGACAAGCCGTTCCAGCGCACCGCGATCGTGATCGGCCTGGCGATCGGCCTCGCGCTCGAAGTGCTGCGCAAGATGATCCGCTCGCATGCGGCGTATCGGCGACTGGTCGAGAGCGGATCAAGCGGGGCC
>Ga0207657_10009082_pt1 | contig 10034 bp, 6 predicted proteins | sample KBSC33metaG_FD_184316 | JGI IMG/M metagenome (GOLD analysis project Ga0207657, IMG submission 184316) | Corn rhizosphere microbial communities from Kellogg Biological Station, Michigan, USA - KBS C3-3 metaG (SPAdes) (version 2) | ecosystem: Host-associated > Plants > Roots > Rhizosphere > Soil ... | reverse complement strand
AAATCGGAGCATCCCTCTAAAGAAGACGTTATCGCACTTGCGGAGCGCCCTCAAAAATCATGGTCTGTGCAAGCCCCTGTGGAAAGATCAGGCTCGCCAATTGTTATTCCAGATAAGCTGCAGAAACGAGGATATGCTTCGCGTAATCGTGAGAACGATATTATCGGAATGATCCCAGGCCATAAAAAAGCTATCGAAGTGGCAAATCGCACACATCGTTTGTTAAAAACAGGAGATTTTAAATCAGGGCTCTCTGATCTATCGCTAAAGCTTGGCTCAAATTATGATGGCTACAACAGCGTTTTAAAGGAGCGGATAAATCTGTTTCACAGGTTGAACGGTGGCTTGAATATGTCCAAGTCAAAGGCGCTGGACCAACAAAAAGTTATCGATTATTTCAGACTGGCTGAAAAAATACGGCAGATGAGGCCTGAGCTTCAGAAAATAATGAATGCGCTGACATTCATTGCTCAAGACGAAACGCAAAATGAGCAAGAACGGAACCTCGCTAAGATGCGGATCGAGGCGTTAAGAATCATTTACACAGCGAGCTGCAGATTGGTCGAATCGTTTGTCAACAAGAGCTCTTATTTTCCTCAAATAGCAACTGCTTCCACAAAAAAGTACAAGGAATTTCTGGAGCTTTTGCAGCCGGTATTCGGTGGTACTCCTCTCTATGTAACCACCAATAGTTGGAAAGGGGCCGGGCTGGAGAGTAGTGAGATAAACAGTTTCTCTGGCTCTGAGTACGATGTGCAGGCGATGTATGTTTTCGAGGAAATCAAGGCCATGATACGGCCCTCCGAAGCAGAATAGCGCGCATGGCGGGAGGTAAATATTTTCCTCGCTCGGTAGCATCCTTGCCAGAAATGTCGCAGCGGAGAAGTGCAGGGTGCGCGGGGGCGCCCTGCATGCTACTGACTCAAACCATGAGGTTCATTCACTCACTGGGTCGCTGGGCGGTTCATTTCCCTCTGACGGTTGTCATGCATTTTGTATAACACCGTACTGGCGGTGCCGAATACTGTACCCGCCATCCACAGCCCAGCGGACAATTTGTTCAACGTTATATTGCTACCGTTCGACGTAGCAGTGCTTGCTATGCCTGCCGTTGCCGCCGCGATATTTGCCCAATCTTCAGCTAAGTCGAATCCGGTCGCCGCATATGCAAGCGCAGACATGCCATATTGATTTGCCATTCTCCGTCCCTGCTGTATCGTTGCTGTAGATGAAAGCATGCCACCAGATGCCCACAATACGTTAGAAACCGAGGCAGCATAATTGATAGCCTTTTGACTTGGGTTCGATGCATAACTTAAACCTGTTGCGGCCATACTGGCAATGCCTGCGCCGAAGTCTACTGCATCCGATAGAAGTCCAACGAAAGTTCTGTCCTGAGCAGATAAGGAACGGTTTATGCCGCTGAATACAGCGGACGTAGACCACGCAGCACCTGATACCATTGACCTTCTGTACAAGCTTGAATTGCTAAGTGCTGCGGCAGAATAGCTCAAAGACGACGCTGCGGCGTCGCATGCGTGGTAAATACCCTTGGTTATTATCTGTGCCAAGGAAGGGTCCACTTTTGTCATGTTCTGCAAAGCACGTCTGTGTCTGTTTGCAGCTCTTGCATTCTGTGTATTTCTATCAAGAGCCGCTGCTATGCCGTGATCAGGATCAAGCTGAAGTTCTACATCTTTCACGATGATTGAGAATTCTTCTTCTGTCAGCCTGTTATTTTCCAGTGTCATCCCATTTAAATTGAGGTCCTGGAGGATATGCTCATTGATATCGCTTAATCCATAAAGCATATCTGCCACATTGAGAACATGCTGACATTGATCCCAATGTTCATTGGGACTAATGGTTTCATTTTCAAATTGAGTGTGAATATTGTTCAGAGCTGCTCCTAACATGCAGGCTGCTGGATTTTTGGAAGAAAGCAAAATTTCTCGGGAATTTGGAAGATCATCAAGCGTTATCGGGTGCGTTCTCCTTCTGAGCCCTAGTAGGGCTTGTTCTGAACTTGAACCTGAACTTGATGATGTTGTCAAGCCACCAATTCTTTGCATTTCCAGGCTCTGGACTAAAACCCGTCCGGGGCTAGCACCTTCCGGAGTGAGATGAGAGTCCGATTCTTCCTGGATTTCCGTCGTCGAATGAGATCCCTTTTTTTCCTGGATTTGCTTCATTAAAGCAAACCGCTTCGATTTTTCTGCATACGAAAAAGGGTTTGTTGCGCTGGAAGACGGCTGCTGCCTATCCTCTGTTTTAGCCCTTTTCACAAGCGGCGATTCTGGAGATCCGATCTCTGTTCTAGCCCTTTTTACAGGCGGCGTTGATGAAGATTCGGATGTTGTTTGAAAATTTTGTACAGGTCTGGCGATATTGAAGTTGTTACCGGCTCGCATGTGCTCAATCCTATTTCTGCTATTTGAAAAGTTGGAGAGGTTGTATTGCGCATATACGATGCTGATTTTTAGCAGGCCGCATATGGCATTAACAGAAGTAGGTGACGCGAGGCGGGCAGGTAGTTCCGGCAACGTGTAAAAATTTTTTTATTTCTTTATTGAAACAAAAAAACCTATGCCTGCATGGCGGAACTGTATTGAATGGGGATGATTTCATTGGTACGAGAGTCAATTGATTCATCACGTCAGGAAGTGTCGCTATTCACAAGCCAATTGGATTAACAAAAAGTCAAGCGCCTGAATCTCAACATTCCTCAACGCGCCATACTTCCAAATTGGCGCATGCCATTCCCCCTCATCCCCATAAGCTTGAAATAGCTTTAATTTCCCCCCTCTGTTTCGGCACTGATTTGACAGCCGCACATTGATAATCCCTATCAGGAAAGTCTGCCGCTTGTCGCTAACTGCAAGCGGCGACTGAATACGTCGGCAATAAAAATCCAATAGGGGAGGAGCGCAATCGCGCTTCGGAGAGTTCGTAGATCTTCAGGTAAAACATGCAATCTGCAAACGATAAGCTAGTCAAGGCGATTGATTTACAGAACCAGAAAAAAATCGATGAGGCGGCCGCGCTGTTGCGGGAAGTATTGGCCGTCGAACCGGATAACGCGGCGGCGCTGTATTCGCATGCCATCATCTCGCTTAATCGCGGCAATCATATCGAGGCCTTGCGTTTGAGCGAACACGGCACCAAGGTGGCATCGCAGTTTGCGCCGTTGCATTTTGTGCATGGCGCGGCGCTACTGGCCATGGGGTTCAAGGAAGAGGCACTGCGCAGCTACGACAAGGCGCTTGAGATTCAGCCCGATTATCCAGAAGTGCTGCTCAACAGCGGGGTGCTGCTGCGCGATCTGATGCGTCACAAGGAGGCGCTGGAGCGCTTCAACCGCATCCTCATGACTAATCCTAATCACGTCTCCGCGTTGGCTAATTGTGGCATCGTGCTGACGGAGTTCAAGCAAAGCGAAACGGCAATCGGCATGTTCTCGCGTCTGCTTCAACTCGAACCGAATTACGATTACGGCCTGGGCTTGCTGGCTTACGAGCAGTTGCACATTTGCGACTGGGCGATGCTGGAGCCGCTGTCGAAGCAAATCATCGAGGGCGTGCGCGCCGGCAAGCGTTCCTGCAAGACGCTGGCATTGATGGCGATTACCGATAATGCCGCCGACCATTACACCGCAGCGCGCACCTTCGCCAATCATTTCTTCCCCAAGGCGCCGCGTTCATTATGGAACGGCGAGCGCTACAAGCACGACAAGATCCGTGTTGCCTATGTGTCGCCGGACTTGCGCGAACATCCGGTCGGCCATCTGATGGCTGGCATCTTCGAACGTCACGACAAATCGCGCTTCGAGACCATCGCCATTTCGCTCGGCCCCGACGATGGCAGCCGTTTGCGTGCACGCATGCTCAAGGCTTTCGACCGCTTCATCGACGTGCGTCAGATGGGATCGCAGCAGATTGCGCAGATGATGCGCGAGATGGAAGTGGACATCGCCGTTGATCTCGCAGGCTACACGGTAGATTCGCGCACTGAAGTGTTCGCATGGCGTCCCGCGCCGGTGCAAGTGAATTACCTCGGTTATCCGGGCACGCTGGGAACCGACTACTACGATTACATTCTTGCAGATCGCTACATCATTCCTGAAGACCAGCAGCAGTATTACACCGAGAAAGTGGTGTACCTGCCTGACAGTTATCTGCCTACCGATGCAGGACTGAAGATTGCCGAACGCACGCCCACGCGCGAAGAATGCGGCTTGCCGTCGACCGGGCCGGTGTTCTGCTCCTTCAGCCACGACTACAAGATTTCGCCGCCGATGTTCGATGTCTGGATGCGCATCTTGAAGCGCGTGCCTAACAGTACCTTATGGCTGATGTCGCGCGGCGAGCTGGCGCAACGCAATTTGCGTGCTGCGGCCGAAGCGCACGATATCAATCCCTCACGCCTGGTGTTCGCCGGACGTGTGCCGATGGTGGAAGACCATCTCGCCCGTTATCGCCAGGCTGACGTCTTCCTCGATACGCATCCTTACAACGCCCATACCACGGCCGCCGATGCCATGATGGCCGGCTTGCCTGTCATTACTTACATGGGCAAGGGCTTCGCCTCGCGCGTGGCCGGCGGCCTGTTGAATGCGATCGGGTTGCAAGACCTCATCACGCATTCGCTTGAGGATTACGAAAACCTCGCAGTCAAGCTCGCCACCACGCCCGCCATGCTGGCCGAGGTCAAGGCGCGGCTGCAGGCGAACAAATCGACGCATGCGCTGTTCGATACAGACGCTTTCTGCCGCAATGTCGAAGCGGCGTACTTCGCAATGTGGCGGCGCGCGCAATTGGGCACGTCACATGACGAGTTGTCCGGAACAGTTTAAGTACGCAGATACCTGAAGAAATGGAGACAAGATGAGCACCAAGAGCCTGGACCTGGGATGCGGACCGCAACCGAAGAATCCCTTCAATGCCAATGAGGTTTATGGCGTCGATGTGCGTGAAAACCTCGAAGCCGGGATTCGGTGCGCCGATCTGGTGGTCGAGCCGATTCCCTGGGGCGACGACTCTTTCGACTTCGTTACCGCGCACGACTTCCTGGAACACGTCCCGCGCCTGATCTACGCCCCCAAGCGGCGCAATGCTTTCATCGAGGTGATGAACGAGATCTATCGCGTGCTGAAGATGGGCGGAAGCTTCATGTCCTTCACTCCGGCATTTCCGCATGCACCGGCTTTCCGCGATCCGACGCACATCAACATCATCACTGACGAGACTTTCCCGCTGTATTTCGACGACAAGCAGCGCTGGGCATCGATCTACGGCTTCAAGGGGGCGTTCAAGATCCAGATGCAGGAATGGCGCGGCGTTCATCTGCTGACGGTAATGCAGAAAGTGCCGGTTCCGGTAGCAGCATAAAAGCCAGCAAACAAAGGCGCGTTTTGCAGCGACTGCAGCGACGCCATGGATGAATGACTGACAGACTATTTATGGAAAACTCCAGGATTCGAAATGCGTTCTCAGCCGTCGGCTGCTATGAGTCCATGCATCGTCTCGTCGATACGATGCTGGATACCTTGGAGCACGACGGTTTCGTGAACCTCGCTTATGAAAAGGCGCAACGCATCAAGCGTCTTTCAGCCAAGTTTGCCGGACGTCGTCCGGATAAGCTGTTCCTGTTAAACAGCAGCATCAACCTCGGCTGGCTGCGTCCGCGTCTTCCTGGTGTCGAGGTGAAGCTGCTGGACATCGAATATTTCAAGGTCGAGGACGATGCCGAATTCGCGCGAAGGGCAGAGGAGATTCGCGGCGGAATCGTCATCGTCACCAATAACGATGTGAGCCGCTGCGGGCTGACCAGCTATGCCCGCTTCTACGAACATTGCGAAGAGACTGTGTTCTGCGCCTGGGACTTCGATAATCATCACTGGCTGCAGGTCAGCATCTTTCTCGCCGCGTTCAGCGATACCTACACGCCCGCGCACCGGGACAACCTGTATCTGCTGACGAAGTTCAATCCGTATATCACACCCGTGGAAAACTGCGGTGTCGTGCAGTGGGACGAAGACTTCATTCGCGAAAATCTGCGCGCCATGATCGAAGGCGAGCGCGTCGATGAGCCGCTCGGACGGCACACACCGTATGCGCGCTTCAAGTATCGGCAGCGCGTCATGATGAGGCTGCACGAGGTTTTCCCTGCGGTCGGCCCGGCAGACCCTGGATTCCACGGCATGACCAGGGAAGAAAAGCTGAAAGAGTGGGCCGGTCACAAGCTGCACTGGATCATCCCCACGCTGGACGATGTGCCGATCAGAATGGCCGACGCCTTGATCACCGGCGGTCTTCCCATCGTGCCGATATCGCAGAGATACCTGCTTCAGAAAGAGGGCTTCGATCCCAACTGGATGGTGTTTTACACGGTGGCGGACCTGATCGATGATCCGGCCGGCGTAGTGCGCAGGGGGCTGGCTCAGTTTGAAGCCGGTGGCCGCGAAGGAGTGCGCAATCGCATTGAGTTCGCCTTGGAACATCTTCACGGCAATGCCCGCTTGTCGAACATTTGGCACAACGCATGTGATGTCCTGAAGACTTGGTAAAGATAAAGGAAAAGAGCATGGATCGAATTCTTGTAACCGGCGGTGCCGGCTTCCTCGGCAGCCATCTTTGCGACCGCTTGGTGAAATCCGGCGCCGATGTCATTTGCGTGGACAACTTCTTCACCGGCAGCAAGCGCAACGTGCAGCATCTGCACAACCTGCCGAATTTCGAATTGATGCGCCACGATATTACTTTCCCTCTGTACCTTGAGGTTGACAAGATCTTCAACCTTGCCTGCCCGGCCAGTCCCATTCATTATCAGTACGATCCGGTGCAGACAACCAAGACCAGCGTGCATGGCGCGATCAACATGCTCGGCCTGGCAAAGCGCGTGAAGGCACGCATCCTGCAAGCTTCTACCAGCGAAGTGTATGGCGACCCCGAAGTGCATCCGCAGAGGGAAGATTATTGGGGCCATGTGAATCCCATCGGCATTCGCTCCTGCTATGACGAAGGCAAGCGTTGCGCGGAGACGCTGTTCTTCGATTACTGGAGACAGTACAAGGTCGAGGCCAAGGTCATTCGCATCTTCAATACTTATGGCCCGCGCATGCATCCTAACGATGGCCGCGTGGTGAGCAATTTCATCGTTCAGGCTTTGCGCGGCGATCCGATCACGCTGTATGGCGACGGCCGTCAGACACGCAGCTTCTGCTATGTCGATGATCTGCTCGACGGCATGCAGGCCATGATGGATTCGGACAAGGATTTCGTCGGCCCGGTCAATCTCGGCAATCCGGTTGAAGTCACGATGATCGAACTGGCTGAACGCATCCTCACCATTACCGAATCGAAGTCACGTCTCGAATTCCGCCCGCTGCCGCAGGACGATCCGCGCCAGCGCAAGCCGGATATCGATCTCGCACGCGAAAAGCTCAAGTGGCAGCCGAAGGTTTCGCTCAATGACGGCCTGAAGGAAACCGTCGCCTACTTCAAGCAGGTTCTGGCCGGCTGATCGCCGGGGAAAGCGGAAGCATCGATGAAAAAAGTCGTCGTACTGGTCCCGATCTACAAGCCCGAGCTCGATGCGAAAGAGCAGTACTCGCTCGATCTCTCATTCAAGACGCTTGCAGGCCGCGACATTCGTTTCATCGGCCCGGAGGGGCTGGACTTGCGCCTGTACCAAGAGCGTTATCCAAGCGTGCCTTTCATCCCGTTTGAGGCTGAGTATTTCCGTTCCATTCCCGGCTACAACCGTCTGCTGATGAGCACGGCGTTCTACGAAGGCTTCAGCGATTATGAATTCATGCTCATCCTGCAGACGGATGCGCTGGTTTTGCGCGACGAACTCGACTGGTGGTGCGATCAGCCTTTCGACTATGTTGGCGCACCCTGGCCGGATGGATATGAACTTTTCGTGAACGCCGGTCCCTTCGATGGCGCGAACGGCAAGCGGGTGAAGGTATTTGTCGGCAATGGCGGGTTCAGCCTGCGCCGCAATCGCAAATGCATTTCCCTCATCAAGGAATTCGAGGGCGATGTGATGATGATCTTCGAACGCACCGGCTCCAGCGAAGACTTGTTCTTTTCCTTCATGGGCGCGCTGTCGGGCGACTTCATCATTCCGAACGAAATCACCGCTTCGCGCTTTTCATTGGAATTGAAGCCCGCGCATTATGTTGCAGTGAATGGCGGCAAGCTGCCAATGGGCGGACATGCCTGGTGGAAGCACGATCCCGATTTTTGGAAGCGGCTGCTGCCTGACCTACCGGTTTAAATAAAGGGATGCTCTGATTCGGATACAAGTGGCTCTAGTGGATTATCCAGATGTATATGAGTAACTCAAATGATGTACCAGCAGGTTCCCTCCCCCTTGTAGGGGGAGGGTTAGGGTGGGGGTGTGATGATTGAATCAACGTATGCGTTTGCTCAGCCATCACACCCCCATCCTAGCCTTCCCCCTACAAGGGGGAAGGAGCTGACGGATCTAACCTTTGACACTACATTCTTGCCCTGATGTCCCAACCATTTCACCACACCGTCGTCCAGTGCCTGACTGCCATCGCGCAGCATCACGGGCTGCAGATCAACCCTGAGCGGCTGATCGACGAGTACGCGCTCGGTGCGGAAGAACCGACGCAAAGCCTTGTGCTGCGCATGGCCAACGATATCGGCTTGAAAGCAAAGGCGCAGACGTTGAGCTGGGATGCGCTGTCCGCGTTGTCCGGCGTGTTCCCCGTGCTTGCAAGACTGTCGAATGGACGCGGCGTCATCGTCGTCGGTGTGCGTGCAGAAGAGGGCGGGCGCGTGGCCGTGCTCGACCCGGCAGCCGACATGACGTCGGTGACCTTGCTCGACCGCGACAAATTCACCAGCCAGTGGCAGGGCGAAATCGTCTTCCTCAAGCGCAGTCACTCGCTGACCGATCCGAACCAGCCTTTCAGCCTGCGCTGGTTCATCCCCGAAATCCTGAAGCAGAAAGCGGCCTTTCGCGACATCGCTGTCGCCGCAATGTGTCTGAACATTCTCGCGCTGGCTTCGCCAATCTTCTTCCAGCTCGTCATCGATAAGGTCCTGGTGCATCAAAGTTCCTCGACCTTGTGGGTGCTCGGCGCAGGCATCCTGATCTCGCTTCTGTTCGAGGCGACCTTCGGCTATCTGCGCCAGTTGCTGAGCCTCACCGCAGGCAACAAGATCGACATACGCTTGACGCGCCGCACCTTCAGCCACTTGCTGTCGCTGCCGATCGATTACTTCGAGACCACGACCGCAGGCGTTATCACACGCCACATGCAGCAGCTCGAACGCATTCGTGCCTTTCTCACGGGACGAATGTTCTTCACCCTGCTGGATGCGACCGCGCTGGTGATTTTCCTGCCCTTGCTGTTCACGTATTCAGCCAAGCTGGCATGGATCACATTGTTGTTCACGATGCTGATCGGCGCGGTGGTGGCCTTGCTGGTGCCGACCTTTCAGCGCCGTCTCAACGAGTTGTACACCGCCGAAGGACGCAGGCAGTCCATGCTGGTGGAAACCATTCACGGCATGCGCACGGTCAAGGCGCTTGCCATCGAACCGGCGCAGCGCAAGGAATGGGACCAGCGTTCGGCACTGTCGATCAATGCGCACTTCAGCGTCGGCCGTCTTGCGCTGAGTGCCAATGCCGTCACCGAACTCCTGAACAAGTTGCTGCCGGTGACCATCATCGTGATCGGCGCGTATGACGTGTTCAACCAGAGCATCACGGTCGGCGTGCTGATCGCCTTTCAAATGATTTCCGGGCGCGTGGTTTCGCCGCTGGTGCAGATTGTCGGGCTCGTCAACGAGTATCAGGAAACGGCGCTCTCGGTGCGCATGCTCGGCGAGGTGATGAACCGCGCGCCGGAGGGCAGGGCGGGAGCAGGCGGCCTGCGTCCGCAGTTGAAGGGCGACATCACTTTCGACGAAGTGACTTTCCGTTATCCCAATGCATCGCTGCCGGCGCTGGACCGCACCACCTTTTCGATCAAGGCCGGTTCCGTGATCGGC
>Ga0207657_10009080_pt1 | contig 10034 bp, 7 predicted proteins | sample KBSC33metaG_FD_184316 | JGI IMG/M metagenome (GOLD analysis project Ga0207657, IMG submission 184316) | Corn rhizosphere microbial communities from Kellogg Biological Station, Michigan, USA - KBS C3-3 metaG (SPAdes) (version 2) | ecosystem: Host-associated > Plants > Roots > Rhizosphere > Soil ... | reverse complement strand
ACCCTGGCCGCGCCGCGGACGTCGTCCGCGCGCAGCTCGACGCAACGCCATCGGCGCGGGCGATCGGCGAAATCGGCCTCGACTATCACTACGACTTCGCGCCGCGCGCCGTGCAGCACGACGTGTTTCGCGTCCAGGTCCGCCTCGCGCGCGAACGGCGCCTGCCCATCGTCGTCCACACGCGGGAGGCCGACCAGGACACCATCGCCATTCTTCGAGAGGAGGGAGGCGGAGAGGTCGCCGGCGTGCTGCACTGTTTCACGGGGACGCCCGAGCTTCGCGATGCCGGTCTCGCCCTCGGCCTGCATGTGTCGCTGGCCGGCATCATCACGTTCCCGAAGGCGCAGGAACTGCGCGACACTGCGCGCGCCGTCCCGCTGGACCGCCTGCTCGCCGAGACCGACAGCCCGTTTCTGGCGCCGGTGCCGCATCGCGGCAAACGCAACGAGCCGGCGCACGTCGGGCGCATCGTCGAGGCGCTGGCGGCACTACACCAGATCGACGCTGGCGAACTCGGCCGCCGCACCGCCGCGAACTTTCACACGCTGTTCCGCCCGTGATAAAGTTCGACCTGAGCCGCTGTGGAAAAATCGTCGATCGACCTCGCGCAGATTTTTGAGCCGATTCGCGCCGACCTGGAAAAGGTCGATCAGGAATTCGTCCGCCATGTCCAATCGAAAGTCGATCTGATCCCAAAGATTGGCAGCTACATTCAGACGAGCGGCGGCAAGCGCGTGCGCCCCGCCGTCCTGCTCATGGCCTCGCGCCTGTGCGGCTACCAGGGCGATCGCGCGATCCTCTACGCGGCCGTCGTCGAATTCATCCACACGGCCACGCTGGTGCACGACGACATCATCGACGATTCGGATCTGCGCCGCGGTCGACTGGCGGTCCACTCGCGATGGGGCAACGACATCACCGTGCTGCTCGGCGACTATCTGTACATCAAGTCGATGGCGCTCGCGCTGACGCACGACACGCTCGACTTGGTGCGTCTGCTGTGCGACGTCACGCTGCGGATGATCGAAGGCGAGCTGTATCAGCTCACCAAGAACGGCGACGCCGCGATCAGCGAGGACGAGCACTTCGACATCATCCGCCGCAAGACGGCGTACCTGTTCGGCGGCTGCGCGGAGATCGGCGGCATGCTGGGCAAGGTCGGCGCCGAGAAGGAAGCGGCGCTGCGCGAGTATGGCTTCAATCTGGGCGTCACGTTCCAGCTGGTGGACGACCTGCTGGATTTCACCGGCGACGCGCGGGCGGTCGGCAAGCCTGTCGGCGGCGATCTGCGTGAAGGCAAGGTGACGCTGCCGCTGATTCACATGCTGCAGCAGTCGCCGGACGGCCGCGCCGCGGCGATCGTGCGCGAGGTCATCGCCTCGCGGACGGTGACGCCGGAGCAGTGGAACGAGCTGCTGCGGCAGCTGAAGGAGCACGCCTCGATCGACTACGCGCAGCGCCGCGCCGTCGAGTTCGCCGAGCGCGCGAAGAAGCCGCTCTACGCGTTTCCGCCAAGCTCCGAGCGCGACGCCCTGCTCGCGCTGCCGGACTACGTCCTCTCCCGCGACCGCTGATCGCCTCCCGCCAGCCGCGCACTCGAAACCGCCGGCCGGAAAAGGGGACGGGAGTGTTTTTTCGGCCGCACCCGATGGCCGTCTGGCTCGCCAGGCCTGTCCCGTTTTCCGACCGCGGAACGTCAATGTTTTCGGCCGACTTCACGAAATGTGAGAGCCCGACCGAAATGACTCCCGTCCCCTTTATCATTGTTGACGCATGCCGACGAAGCTGCCTGAACAACGGATCGCGGAGCTGCGGGACGCCATCCGCCATCACGAAGAGCGCTACTACATCCACAACGCGCCGGAGATCTCCGACGCGGAATTCGACGCGCTCCTTCACGAGTTGGAACAGCTCGAGGCGGATCACCCCGACCTCCTCACGCCCGATTCGCCGACCCAGCGGGTCGCGGGACGGCCGATCGAAGGCTTTGCGACCGTCGAGCACGTCGAACCGATGCTCAGCCTCGACAACGCCTACACCGACGACGAACTGCGCGCCTTCGACGAACGCGTGCGGAAAGGCGCGGGGCTCGGCGACGCGCCGGTCGCGTACGTCGCCGAAATGAAAATCGACGGCCTCAGCATCGCCCTGACCTATGAGGACGGACGCCTGCTGCGCGGCGCCACGCGCGGCGACGGCTCGCGCGGCGAGGACGTCACGGCCAATGTGCGCACGATCCGCGCAATTCCGCTCCGCCTCCGCGGCGGTCCAACCGGCCGCGTCGAGATCCGCGGGGAAGTCTATCTGCCGCGCGCGTCGTTCGACCGCATGAACCGCGAGCGCGAAGACGCCGGCCTGCCGCTCTTCATGAACCCACGCAACGCGGCGGCGGGGACGATGAGGAATCTGGATCCGGCGCTGGTGTCGAAGCGTGGACTGTCGGCATTCGTGTATCAGGTGGTTGCCCCCACGACCCATGCTGCGGGTGCCGCGGCGTCCGCCACCGCCGGCCGCGAACTCAAGGCGACGCACGCCGAGGCGCTCACGGCACTCGCCGCGTGGGGCATGCCGGTCGAACCCCATTGGACACGATGCCCCGACATCGCCGCCGTCGCCGCGTTCTGCGAGGCGTGGGCGACCAGGCGCCGAACGCTCGACTTCGACACCGACGGCGTCGTGATCAAAGTGGACGACCTGGCGCTGCGCGCGAAGCTGGGCACCACGGCGAAGTTTCCGCGCTGGGCGACAGCTTTCAAATTCCCCGCGCAACAGCAGCACACGCTTCTCCGGCGCATTCGCGTCAACGTCGGCCGCACCGGCGCGGTCACCCCGTATGCCGAGCTCGAGCCGGTCATCCTCGCCGGCACCACGGTGTCCATGGCCACGCTGCACAATGCCGAGGACGTCGCGCGCAAGGATCTCCGCGAAGGCGACACGGTCGTCGTCGAAAAAGGCGGCGATGTGATTCCGAAGGTGATCGCACCGGTGATCAGCCTGCGCCCGGCGGATGCGGTCCCCTGGGTCATGCCGACCGTCTGTCCCGTCTGCGGCAGCACGCTCCAGCGCGATGAGGAGGAGGTGGTCTGGCGCTGCGAGAACACTTCGTGCCCGGCGCGTCTGCGCCGAAGCCTGGAGCACTTCGCGTCGCGAAGCGCGATGAACATCGAAGGATTGGGCGAGTCGCTCGTGGATCAGGTCGTCACCAAGGAGATCGTCCACGACTTCGCCGACGTGTATCTGCTGACGGCCGACGCGCTCGCCGCGCTGGACCGCATGGGGAAGAAATCCGCCGCCAATCTGATGGCGCAGATCGAGCGCAGCAAGAAGAGCGACCTGTCGCGGCTGATCTACGGACTGGGGATCCGTCACGTCGGCGAAAAGGCCGCGGCGACGCTCGCGCGCAGCTTTCGCACGATCGACCGCCTCTTCGACGCGCCGCTCGAAGCGCTGCAGTCGGTCCCCGAGATCGGGCCCGTCCTCGCCGCGTCGGTGAAGCAGTTCGCCGACGAGCCGCACAACCGGCAGCTCGTCGAACGACTGAAAGCCGCCGGGGTGAACGTGACGAGCCAGGCGCCGGAGACGAGCGGCGAGCCCGGTCCGCTGGCGGGAAAAGTGTTCGTTCTGACCGGCACGCTCGCGTCGATGACGCGCGAGGAAGCCACGGCCGCGCTCGAAGGGCTCGGCGCGCGCGTCTCGGGCTCGGTCAGCAAGAAAACCCATTACCTGGTCGCCGGCGAGGACGCTGGCAGCAAGAAAGAGAAGGCCGAGTCGCTCGGCGTGCCCATCCTCGATGAGGAACAGTTCAAGGCGCTTATAATCAACAGTAGGACTTAGTGGTCAATGGCCAGTCACTGGCTACTGACCCCGTGGCTACTGATCACCGCATGTCCAAGCGCTTCACCCTCGTCACCGTCGCGCTCTCGGCGATCGTCGCCTTCCTCGTCGGGGCGATTGTTGCCGGTGGCGTCTCCCGGTCCACGATCGTCGCCGGCAGCCCGTCGGTTCGGGCGGCGCGTGCGCCCAACACGTCGCCGTCGGGAACGCTGGTCAATTTCGCCGACGTCGTGGAACGGTTGAATCCAGCGGTCGTGAACATCGACGCCACGGCGAGAGGCAAGGAATCGCGCCGCCGCGGTCGCGGGGCGCCTCCGGAGCCGCCGGATCCGTTCGACGGCGCGCCGGATCCCGGCGGACCGCGGTCTGACCGCGATTCGCCGCATCGCGGAGCGGGCACCGGCTTCATCATCGACGCCGATGGCAGCATCCTCACCAACAACCACGTGATCGATCGCGCGGAACGCATCACCGTGAAGCTGTCGGACGGACGCAGTCTTCGCGCGCGCCTGATCGGGGCCGATCCCGACACGGACATCGCGCTCATCAAAATCGACGGGCAGAGCGGCCTGCCGGTCGCGCCGCTCGGCGACTCCTCGTCGCTGCGGGTAGGCGAGTGGGTCTGCGCGATCGGGAATCCACTCGGTTACGAGCACAGCGTCACCGTCGGCGTCGTGAGCTTTCTCGGCCGCAAGCTGTTCGACGCCAGTCTCGACAACTACATCCAGACCGACGCCGCGATCAATTTCGGCAACAGCGGCGGGCCGCTGATCAACGCGCACGGCGAAGTCATCGGCATCAACGCGGCGATCAGCTCTCGCGCAAGCAACATCGGCTTCGCCGTGCCGATCAATGGCGCGACGGCAATCCTGCCGCAGCTGCGGGCGCACGGGCGCGTCGCGCGCGGATACATCGGCGTCGCGCTGCGTGATGTCGATCCCGATCTGCGCCGCTCGCTCGAGCTCACGGTCACGCACGGGGCTCTGGTCCAGGACGTGACCGCCGGCTCGCCCGGCGACCGCGCCGGCCTGCGGCCGTACGACATCATCACCGCGCTGGACGGTCAGCCCGTGGCGAACGACGATGAGCTGATTCGCGACATCTCGGCGCGGGCGCCCGGATCGGTCGCGCACGTGAAGCTGCTGCGCGACGGGCGCGAACAGAATGTGGCGTTGAAGCTGGCCGAGCGGCCCGCGCGCGACGGCGGCGCCGGCGGCCGGGGCGACGCCACGGCGCCCGTGCCCTCCGAGCGCACGCTCGATCCGGACGCGCGCCTCGGCCTCACGGTGCGCGATCTCGATCGACAGACGTCCGAGCGCTTGGATCTGCCGAAAGGCATGAAGGGCGCCGTGATCGCGCGCGTCGAGCCGATGACGGCTTCCTTCGACGCCGGCATCGAGCGCGGCATGGTCATCGTGGAGATGAATCGCCATGCCGTGGAGACGGCGGCAGACTACCATCGTCTCGCGCGAGCGTCGCACGCCGGCGACATCCTCACCCTCTACGTTTACGTGCCGGACCTCGATCAGCGCAAACTGATCACCGTGCGCGTCGAGGATCGATGAGAGCACGCATCCTCGTCATCGACGATGAGGCCGCGATTCGCGACTCGTTGAAGATGACGCTCGAATACGAGGGATACGAGTTCATCGGTGCTGCGACGGGCCAGGAGGGGCTCGCGCTGGCCGAGCGCGAAGCGCCGGACCTGGTGCTCCTCGACGTGAAGATGCCCGGCATGGACGGCATCGAGGTGCTCGAGCGGCTCCGCTCGCTCAATGACTCGCTGCCGGTCGTCGTCGTCTCGGGCCACGGGACGATCAGCACGGCGGTCGAAGCCACGAAGAAGGGCGCGTTCGACTTCATCGAGAAGCCCTTTGCCAGCGAGCGCATCCTCGTCGTCCTCCGCAACGCACTCGCGCAGCGCCAGCTGCACGACGAGAATCGGACGCTGAAGAAGGCGGTCGAGATCCGCCATCAGATGATCGGCGACAGCGCGGCGCTGAAGCAGGTGATGGCCGCCGTCGGCCGGGCGGCGCCGACCAACGCCACCGTGCTCATTCAGGGCGAGAGCGGCGTGGGGAAGGAACTGGTCGCGCGCACGATTCATCGCAACAGCCTGCGCAGCCGCGAGCGCTTCGTCCAGGTGAACTGCGCGGCGATCCCCGAGGAGCTGATCGAATCCGAGCTGTTCGGCCACGAGAAGGGCTCGTTCACGGGCGCCACCGAGAAGCAGGTCGGCAAGTTCGAGCAGGCTGACCGCGGCACGATCTTCCTCGACGAAGTCGGCGACATGAGCCAGAAGACGCAGGCCAAGGTGCTGCGCGTGCTGCAGGAAGGCGAAGTCGAGCGGCTGGGATCGGCGCGCACGATCAAGGTCGACGTGCGGGTGATCGCCGCCACGAACAAGAACCTCGAGGAGGAGATCGAGAAGGGACACTTCCGCGAGGATCTCTACTTCCGGCTCGCCGTGATTCCGATCTTCGTGCCGCCGCTGCGCGAGCGTCCCGAGGACGTGCCGGCGCTGGTACGCCACTACATGGAGTATTTCAGCCGCGAGAACAACGTACGGCCCAAGCGCATTACGCCGCAGGCGATCGAGTCGCTGCAGCGGTTCCGCTGGAAGGGCAACATCCGCGAGCTGCGCAACACGGTCGAGCGGCTGATCATCATGACCGGCGGCGACACGATCGATCTGGCCGACCTGCCGGCCGCCGCGCGCAACTCCTCGACGCCGCTCACGGCGAAGTTGGGCAGCGACAACGATTCGCCGAAGATGGGCACCCTGCGCGAGTTCAAGGACACCGCCGAACGCGCGTACCTGGTGGGCAAGCTGCGCGAGAACGGCTGGAACATCTCGAAGACCGCCGAAGTGATCGACACGCCGCGCAGCAACCTATACAAGAAGCTCGAGCAGTATCAAATCTCACAAGAGAGCGACGGTTAACACTTCAGATTTCAGATTTCAGATTGCAGATTGCAGATTTACTTGACCACCGTCAGCGTTACGTCGACTCTTACTGATTCGCCGGTGACTTTGTCGGTGGCCGTCGTGAACTGCGCCGTTTGACCATCTTTCAACACCATCGAATCGACGGCGCGGAACGAACGGAATGACGGACGGCCGCTCGACGCGGTGGGCTTTCCCTCCTCCTCGGGATACACGGACGAATCGTCCACGGTGACCTGCACGCGGAAGCGGCCATCATCGAGGGTGGCGGCGAAGCAGTCGATATTCGTGCCGACGTCCTGATAGTTGAGCGTGCTCAACTGTTTGCCCTCGGTGCCCGGCGCCATCGGGCCCAAGGCCGTCGCCACCGGAATTTTGGTGCCCATCCGCAGGCTCGAGCTCGCGCCGGCGGCGTTTGCGTTGACCGAGAGTGTGTACGGCAGGCTGCTGATTTTCTTGTCGCCCTGATATCTGGCGATCACGACCTGGAATTTCAGCGGCGTGGCCGGCTGGGATGGCTTGTCCTGGGCGCTGGTGGCTGCGCTGACAGCAAGTCCGAAGACGGCGGCGAGCGCGATCGTCTGCATCGGTTTGGTCACGGGAACACTCCTTCAACAGGCGCGATCGCGATCGGCGCGATCACGAGGTTATGGATCGGCTCGAGTTCCATCACGTCTGGCGTCGTGGCCTGCGACACCGGCGTCAGATCGATGCGCCCGGCGTGGACGCCGGCAATCAGCGCGCGCAGCGCCCGCGTTTCGTCCGGCGCGAGCAGGATTTCTGGTTCTGCAGGGCGCGTATGACGGGGCCTCGCCGGGGCCCGGCGAAACGGGGACGCGGCATCCGCCGGCACGCCGCCGTCCGATGGCAGCCTTCGCGGCGTAGACGATTCCGGCAATATGAGATCGACGATACTGCGGCCAGTGAGCGTCGGGTTCTGGCGAGCTGGCCGCGACGGCGTGAAAATCACGGACGCCGTCAATGCTGCCGTCATCGCCGCTGCGCCGAGCCACCAGAGATGGCGCCGCTCGGCCGCTGCCGGCTCGTTCGCGATCCGGACGCGCACGCCCGCCCGAAACTGCGGCGACGGCTCGACCGCGAACAGCATCTGGATCTCGCGATCGAGCGCCGCGTCGGCCTGCCTCTCCCCGAATTCTTCAGGCGTCATTGCAGGAGCTCCTTCAACCGCTGCCTCGCCAGAAACAACCGCGATTTCACGGTGCCGGTCGGAACGTCGAGCAGCCGGGCCACATCGGCGAGATCGTGCTCCTGGATGTTGGCCAACACGATGACCACGCGCAGCTTTTCGGGCAGCGCTTCGATGGCGCGCCACAAACGCGCGGCGCGTTCGTTCGCCTCCGCTTCCTCGCCCGCCGACGCGGGCGCCGCGCTCGACAGGTGCGCACCTTCGCGTGCCAGGCGTCGCCGTTCCGATCGCCGCCGGTCGATCGCGAGACGCCACGTCATGCGCACGAGCCAGGCCCGGAAGCGCTCGCGGTCGCGCAGCTGACCGAAACGGCGGTACGCCCTCGCGAATGCCTCCTGCGCGACGTCCTCCGCGTCCTGTCGATGATGGAGCACGGCGTACGCCACGCGTACGGCGAGGGTCGATGACTCGGCGAGGCGGATCTCGAACTCTCGTTCGCGCACCGCCTTCTCGTCTACGAAAGTGCCGGCCAGGCGATCCACATCCACGTGTCCATGCATCGTCGCATCACGGCTCAATCACGCAGCAAGACGCCGCCGGAGGACACCAGGTTCAGTGAGCCCGCGATGTACAATAGCCACTCGCAGTGAGCCAGACGACCGCCCGCCGTCGCGCTTCGCGATGGTCGGGAGGAAAGTCCGAACTCCGCAGGGCAGTGCGCCGGGTAACGCCCGGTCAGGGTGACCTGAAGGACAGTGGCACAGAAAATATACCGCCCTGGCTGCCGGGCCTTCGCAGGCGCGGTCCACATCTGTGGGATGGGTCCTTGGATCCATCAATCGGGGTAAGGGTGAAAAGGTGCGGTAAGAGCGCACCGCGCCCGTGGCAACACGGGTGGCAGGCAAAACCCCGCACGGAGCAAGACCAAATAGGGAGGCGCCACAGGACGGCCCGTCCGAAGCCTCCGGGTAGGTTGCTCGATCCCGCCAGCGATGGCGGGGCTAGAGGAATGGTCGTCATCGGCGGCGCCCGCGCAAGCGGGCGGCGTCGAACAGAATTCGGCTTACGGCTCACTGCGAATTTCTAACGGTTGCGATTTCAGAGTTCAGATTTCAGATTTCAGATTTCAGATCGACGTCAGCTGCGAAATCTCACATCGTGAGAGGCCTATGAAACGTGCGCTCGTGCTCATCGCGCTGACGATCGCGGTGCCGTTGGCGTATGCCGGCGGTCAGGCGCAGGCGCCAGGCCAGATCCGCCCGCGCCCGGCGGAAGGCCGCAAGCCGGAGTTCCCGGCGCCGTCGATCACCGACTACAAACCCAAATCGATGCTCGTGACGCCGGAGCACCTCGTGCCGCGCGCGAAGTTTCCGGTGATCGACATTCACAGCCATCAGCCGACGCCGATGCCGTCAGGGCAGTTCGACACCGTCGTCGCGGCGATGGATGCGCTCAACCTGAAGCTGCTCGTCAATCTGAGCGGCAGCTTCGGCGACCGGTTGCATCGGGGCATCACGGCGATCCGGGACAGCACGCATAGCGATCGCATGGTGCTGTTCGCGAATCTCGATTTCCGGGCGCCCGTCGGACCCGGCTACGGCGCGAAGGCAGCGAAGCAGCTGGAAGACGACGTGCACGCGGGCGCGGTCGGCTTGAAGATCTTCAAAGATCTCGGCATGTTCGTGAAGAAGAGCGACGGCAGCCGCCTGCACGTCGACGATCCCGAGCTCGATCCGGTGTGGGACGCGTGCGCACGCCTGAACATTCCGGTACTGATTCACGTCGCCGAGCCGCCGGCGTTTTTCGAACCGCTCGATTATCAGAACGAACGTTGGCTGGAGCTCGCCTTGTATCCCGATCGCCGGCATCAGACCGGCGTCCGGTTCGAGGAGCTGATGACCGAACGCAACAACATGGTCAAACGGCATCCGAAAACGAAGTACATCCTGGCGCATTTCGGCTGGCACGCGAGCGATCTTGCGCGCGCCGCCGCGCTGCTCGACGCGAACCCGAACGTCTACTACGATGTCGCCGCCGTGTTGTACGACTTCGGACGACAGCCGCGCGCCGCGCACGACTTCTTCGTCAAGTACCAGGATCGCATTC
>Ga0207657_10009079_pt1 | contig 10034 bp, 10 predicted proteins | sample KBSC33metaG_FD_184316 | JGI IMG/M metagenome (GOLD analysis project Ga0207657, IMG submission 184316) | Corn rhizosphere microbial communities from Kellogg Biological Station, Michigan, USA - KBS C3-3 metaG (SPAdes) (version 2) | ecosystem: Host-associated > Plants > Roots > Rhizosphere > Soil ... | reverse complement strand
TTCTTGCCCACCTCGCCGAGCCCGCCCAGCGGGATCACGCGCAAAACGTCACTCATCAGGGAGCCAGTGTAGGTGGTGAGGCCCTCTAAGCCGCGACGAGCAGGCCGAGGCGCTCCAGGCAGCCGCGTACGGCCGAAATCTCGTCCTCGGTCGGCGGCGGGATCGGCAGCCTGTGCCCGCCGACGCCGTGACCGAGCAGATTCAACGCCGCTTTGATCGGGATCGGGTTCGACTGAACCTTCAGCAACTCGTAGGCCGGGTCGAGCTCGCGGTCGATCTCCCGTGACCGCTCCGCGTCGCCCGAGCGGAATGCTCTCACCTGAGCGGCGACCTGCGGGCCGACAACGTGGGTGTGGACACAGACGCCGCCGATCCCGCCGAGCTCGAGGAACGGCTGGATCAGGTTGTCGTCGCCCGCATAGAGGTCGAGCCCACTGTCCACGATGTGCTTTGCCTGCACCAGGTCATCGTTTGCCTGCTTGACGGCGCGCACGGTTGCGATCTCCGCCAGCCGGGTGATCGTCTCCGGCTCGATGTTGACGACCACGCGCGCCGGGATGTTGTAGACGACGATCGGCTTGTCGCTCGCGCGCGCAATCTCCTCGAAGTGCGCGACGATCCCGCGTTGCGGCGGCTTGTTGTAGTAGGGCGTGACGACGAGGAAGGCGTCGACCTCGAGCTTGTCTGCCAGCTTGGTGAGGTGCACCGAGTGAGCAGTCGAGTAGGTGCCGGTGCCGGCAACGACGGTCGCATCGTCGCCGACCGCTTCGATCGCCGCCCGGAACAGGTCGAGACGCTCGTCGTCGGTGAGGTTCGGGCTCTCCCCCGTCGTGCCGGAGACGACGACGCCGTCCGAGCCGTTCTCGACGAGGTACCGCGCCAGCCGCTGAAAGGAGTCGAAGTCGACGGAGCCGTCTTCCCGAAACGGGGTCACCATCGCGGTCAGGACGTTGCCGAGCATCAGTCGATTCTACGTGTGCGTCGGGGGCGCGAGCGCCCAGCGGAGGCCGTCGTCCAGCTGATTGCGCCATTCGCCCTGTTTGTTCGGGTAGATGCGCAGCGTGTAGGGCAGCCCGAGGGCGCGTAGGCGGGCGGCGTAGTCGATCGTCGCAGATGGGGGCGCCCAGCGACTGTGCGGCGGGCCGGTCGAAAGGAAGAAGCGCGTTTGGTCGTCGACGAGCAGCATCTGCTCCGACCCGACGATCCGGGTCGGGTCATGCGCAGCGAGCACGGCGCGCGTCGCGTGCTTGAACGGCCCGTCGAGCACCGGTGTGAAGTAGCCGCCCCACGACTCGACCGTCTGGAAGAGCGATGGATGGCGCAGCCCGATGTCGACCGCGCCGTAGCCGCCCGCCGAGAGACCGGCGATCGCGCGCCCCGCCGCGTTCGCTTCCGTCGGCAGCCGCGCGTCGATCCACGGAACGATCTGATCGACGAGCGCGTGCTCCCACGGCCCCGCCCACTCCCCGTCGTAGTCGGCGGTCGCACCGGCCGCCGGCACAACCGCGATGAACGGCCGCAGGCGCCCGGCGGCGATCTCGGTGTCCGCAAAGACCGGCAGCTGCGTCGCGGCGATGTACTCCTCGGGCGAGCCGCGCATCCCGTGCAGGAGATACACGACCGGATAGCGCGTCATCTCGTTGAATCCCGGCGGCAGGTAGACGAAACCGGGCCGCTGCGTCCCGGGAAACGTGCCTTCGAGCACCTGACCGCCGGCCGGGCCTCGCGTCGTCGGCGAGAATCCTGGCAGGAGCAGCGTTGTCGCGATCACGGCGAGCATCGCCATCGTCCTGACGGTAGCTAGGGAAACGTGAAGAAATCGTTGCATCGACGAGGTGGAATCCGGCCCAACGGGCAGGGTGTGTGGATGAGCCGTTCGTCCTGGTTCGCCGTGGTCGGGGTCACCGCGCTCGCGTTGACGACCACCGCCGCAGCGACACCGCTGCGGTCGAACCGTGAGCTCGACGAGGGGATCACGTCCGTTGCGCTCAACGGCAAGGTGCACGCGCGCGTGATCCTCCCGGCGAACTACGACGACCTTCCGGGGCGGCGTTTCCCGGTCATCTACTTCCTGCACGGACTGCCGGCGAGTGCGAGCAGCTATCGCGGCAACGCTTGGCTGGTCGACGCGATGGCGCAAGTCGGGCCTGCGATCCTCGTGCTCCCGCAGGGTGCGCGCGACGCCGACACCGATCCCGAGTACCTGAACTGGGGCGCCGGCCGCAACTGGGAGAACTACATCGCCCGGGAGCTTCCCCGCTACATCGACGCGCACTTCCGCACCATCCGCTCGCGGGCGGGACGAGCGATCGTCGGCTTGTCCGCCGGTGGCTACGGCGCGACGATCGTCGGCCTGCATCACCCTGGCACGTTCTCGGTCATCGAGTCGTGGTCCGGCTACTTCCACCCGACCGACCCGACCGGGACGCAGCCACTCGCTCGTGGCCCGGCGGCGAACGCGCACACCCTCGTAGCGGCGCTCCACCACCGGACGACGTTCTTCGCGTTCTACGTCGGGCGTGGCGACGTCCGCTTCTCCGCCGAGAACGAGCAGCTCAACCGCGAGCTCGTCGCGGCCAAGGTGCCGCACGTGTTCGAGGTCTACGCGGGGAGGCACGAGACGGCTCTCTGGCAGAGCCACGCGGTCGCTTGGCTGCGCCTCGCGCTCCGTCATCTAGTAGAGCCTTGATGTGAAACGCACGCGCACTCGCGGATGGTGGCTCATACGCGGCGCATCTCGCCCGGCTCGGGCTTGAACGTAGGCACCGCTATGCCCTGCGCCCGACCCGAACGACCTGCTTGGTCTGAGCCATCCCCGCAAGCACGCAGTTCCACATCAAGGCTCTCCGCCCCGACGCGTTAATCATCTGTTCAGGCTGCACGGCCTACAACACTGTGTATGTCCAGCACGGTGCTCCCGGCACCACGGGGCGGCTGGCTCGTAGCGGCCGCGTTCGCATCGTTCCTCGTGATCGGGTTGATCGGGGCGTACCGTTACGTCGACAACTACTGGCTCTACCGCGGCTTCGCCCCGCCGCGCGACGCCGCCTTCGTGCACGAGCACGGCTCGGCGGAGCAGATCACGGTCACGAGCCCGGCTCTCGGTGGCCGCCGCCAACCGGTCGACGTCTACCTCCCGCCGGGATACACGGCCCATCCGTTCAAGCACTACCCGGTGCTCTACCTCCTGCACGGCTTCCCGGGGCGACCGGCTGCGTTCCTCGCAACCGTGCGCATGGGCGTTGTGCAGGACGAACTCGTCGCGTTGCGCCGCGCGCGCCCGATGATCCTCGTGATGCCGTTCGGGTCCACGGGATCCTTCACGGACAAGGAATGGGCAAACGGCGTCCGGCCGCACGAGGGTTGGGAGACGTTCGTGGCGCGCGACCTCGTGCGCGCCGTCGACGCGCGCTACCGGACGATCGCCTCGGGCCGGAGCCGCGCGATCGCCGGCCTTTCCGAGGGAGGCTACGCCGCGCTGAACATCGCGATTCACCACCCCGGCGAGTTCCATGTCGTCGAGAGCTGGTCCGGCTACGAGATCGCCGATCACGTTGCCTCGGTGTTCGGGCGACAACGTGACAGCGCGCTGATGAAGCGGAACAGCCCGCAGCTGACAGTTCGTTCGGCGGCTGCGAGCCTGAAGCGCGCGCACACATTCATCTGGTTCTACAGCGGAACCGGTGACCACGCGCTGAAGCAAAACGACCGCTTCGCCCGCACGCTCGCGGAGCTGCACCTGCCGTACCGCTACGCCGTCGTGCACGGCGGCCACAACTGGGGCATCTGGCGCGGCCGCGCGGTCGACGCCTATCTGGCCGCGGCGAAGAGGCTCCATGGTGCGTAGAGCCGCAGCCCTCCCGCTGCTCGTGCTCGTCGGCGTTGCCGTGACGGGCTGGCTGTACCTGCTTCACCCCGCCCTTCCCGGTCCACGGATCGGCCTGGCGTTGCCGCTCGACGAGCTCTCGCGGCACTCGTCGGTCTCGCTGCTCTGGTACCTGCTCGTGTGGGGCGTCGCCGCGTCGCTGCTCGGCGCGTATGCGCGCTGGGCTCGCATCGAGCGCTTGACCGCCGCGGTCATCCTCGGGCTCGGCGTCGGGATCTGGAGCTACCTGCAGGTTGGCGTCTCGATGGCGATCGTGCGCCAGATCGCAGTGCGCCCGGCACTCGATATCGCCGCCCGCTTGCAGCTCGTCTACCTGGCTGCGGCCGTCGTCGCGCTCGGTGCTGCTGCGCTGGCAAGCGATCGGCGCGTCGAACGGGCGCCGCTCGTCGTCGCAGCCGTCGTCGCGAGCGGCGGGCTGCTGAACCTCATCCACGGCGTCCTTCCCGGCCGCAACTTCGGCTTGCTGCACAGCCTGACGCCGGATGCCGTCGGGCCGCTGGCGAAAGCTTCAGGTGTATTCGCGGCTGCCGCGATGCTCGTGGCGTCGCGGGGCCTGGCGCGGCGGCGTCACCGCGCATGGCAGGTCGCGACGTCGGTCACGGGACTGTCGACGACCATCCACCTGCTGCACGGCTTCAACCATGGGACACTGGCGTCGGCGGTCGTCCTCGTCTTGCTGATCGCGCGCCGGCATGACTTCGACGGACCAGGCGACGCGGAATCGCGTGGACTCGTCGCTCGGCGCGTGCTCACCGTGATCGGGGCGATCGGGCTGTACGCGCTGGTCGCGCTGTGGCTGAACCAGACAGCCGCCGACCAACCGCTGACGCTCCGGTTCGTCCTGCGCGAGACGCTCGACGGCCTGTTCGCGATCAATCTCAGCGGCTCGCCGCACCTGGTCGGCCCATTCGGTGACTGGTTCCCGCTCTCACTGCTGCTGCTCGGGATCGCGTCGACCCTCTGGGTCGTCGCTGGTTGGATCGCGCCGTGGCGCTATCGCGTCGTCCAGGAGGAGCGCGAGCGCGCAGTTGCGCGGGCCCTCGTTCACGCCTGGGGCATCGACACGCTTGCGCCGTTCGTGCTCCGCGCCGACAAGTCGTACTTCTTCACGGCCGACGAAGCCGCGTTCCTCGCCTATCGCGTCGTCAGCGGCGTGGCGATCGTTTCGGGCGACCCGATCGGGCCGCGCGACCGCCTGGACGAGCTGATCGGCCGCTTCGTCGAGCACGCCCATCACCGCGACTGGCGGGTCGCGATCCTGGGCGCATCCGAGGGCTGCCTGCCGCTCTATGCCGCGCACGGACTGCACTCGCTCTACCACGGCGACGAAGCGATCGTCGACACAGCGACCTTCTCGCTCGACGGACGGCCGATCCGCAAAGTGCGGCAGTCGGTGCACCGGCTCGAGCAAGCGGGCTACCGCGTGCACGTCCTGCGACCGAGCGCGCTCGACGCCGACCTCCGGAACGAGCTCCAAGCGGTCGCCAACGAATGGCGCGGCGCAGCGCCCGAGCGCGGGTTCGTGATGGCGCTCGACGCGCTCTTCGCGCTCGGAGACGACGACGCACTCTTCGTGATCGGGTTCGCGCCGGACGGCCGCGCGGCCGGGTTCCTCCACTTCGCGGTGTCCTGCGGCGCGGCGCTGTCCCTGTCCTCGATGCCTCGCTTGCGCACGACTCCGAACGGGTTCAACGAGTGGCTGATCTGCGCGGCGATCGACTGGGCGCGCGACAACGGCTTCGAGCGCGTGTCGCTCAACTTCGCGCCGTTCGCCGCACTGCTCGCGCCCGAGGCCGACCTGCGAGGGCTGCAAGAGGTGCAGCGCCGGGCGTTGCTGACGCTCAAGGGCCACTTCCAGCTCGACAACCTGCTCGCGTTCAACCGCAAGTTCTTCCCACGCTGGGAGCGGCGCTTCGTCGTCTACGAACGCCGCCGCGACTTGCCGAGAGTCGGCATCGCGGCGCTGGCGGCCGAGGCGTATCTCCCGTTCCAGAGCGAGCGCAAGTGACCCTCGGCGCAGGGCTGGTGCTCGCGCTGCTGTCGGCGTTCGCACTCAACTGGGGCTGGCTCGAGCAGCACGGCGCGACCCAGGAGCTGCCCGCGCTCTCGGGACGCACCCCGACTCGCTCGCTCCGACTGCTCTTCGGCAACCGCACCTGGCTCGTCGGATTCGTCGTCGGCCTCGCCGGCTGGGCCCTCTACGTGGCGGCGCTCGCGCTCGCACCGCTCTCGCTCGTTCAGGCGACCTCCGCGGGGGGCATCGGCATCCTCGCCGCCCTCGCGCAGCGACGTGGGCACGCGGCGCAGTGGCCGGCGGTCTCCGTGGCCGTTGCCGGACTTGGGCTCCTCGCCGTGTCTCTGGCGGGCGGCACACCGGCGAGCACGACCGTCACGCCCGTTGCTCTGGTCGCGTGGCTCTCAGGCTCCGCGATTCTCGCGGCGCTGCTCGGAGCCCGCCGCACCGGCGCCGGGCTCGGCCTCGCGGCCGGGGCGCTCTATGCAGCAGGCGACGTGGCGACCAAGGCCGCAGTGCACGGCGGCGCGTGGCTGCTGATCGTGCCGATCGTCCTCGTGGCGCACGGCACGGCGTTCGCTGCGCTCCAGCTCGGCTTCCAACGGGGAACGCCCCTCGCAACGGCCGGCACCTCGACGCTCCTGACGAATGCGTTCCCGATCGCCGCCGGCGTCGTGCTCTTCCACGAGCACTTGCCCGGCGGGGCGCTGGGAACGGTGCGCATCATCGCCTTCGCGAGCGTGGTCGTCGCAGCGGCGATGCTCGCCCGTCAGCCCAGTGCGACAACCCGTTCTGCGACCTCGACGACGGAGCCGGCTTTGCGCAGGAACTCGGTTTCGTACGGCCGTCCGGCGAGACCGACGTAGGCGACGGGCGCAAGCTCGCGCAAGCGCTCGAGCACCGGCTCAACGTTCCGCCGCTCGTAGAGCACGTCGGCGGCCAGTGCAAGGTCGAAGCGCCGGGCCCACTGCTCGCGCCAGTCCCTGACCTCCGCATGAATGCTGAGCCCGTTGCGGGCTGCGTTTTCCCGCAGCAACTCGACAGCCTCCGCCGCCCAGTCGGTTGCAGTCACCTCGGCGCCGCGCGCGGCCGCGACGAGCGACGGGAGACCGAGCCCGCAGCCGAGCTCGACCACCCGCAGTCCCGCGACAGCGGGGAGTGCCGCGGCGAGCGCGGTCGCCGCCGGCCACAGCTCGGCCCAGTAGGGCAGGAACTCGTCGCGTGCAAAGGCCTCCTCGTCGAGCAGCGCGTCGGGCGAGACGGGGCGCAGGAGCGAGAGCTCCACCTCCCCCACGCGCAACGTTTCTTCGCGCAGCTCGGTCAGGGCAGCAGAGCGTCGAGCCCGACCGTAACGCCGGGCGGCAGCGTCGGCAGCTTCTCGAGCGCCAGCAGCACGCCCGGGGTGTACGCCTCGCGCGAGGTGGCGTCGTGCCGGATCGTCAAGAGCTGGCCAGGCCCACCGAGCAGCACCTCCTGCTGGGCATTCAGCCCCGGCAGCCGCACCGAGTGGATCGGAACATTGCCTCCCAGCCGTTCGGCGGTCAGCTTTGCCGTCCCCGACGGCGCGTCGAGCTTCGTCGAGTGATGCAGCTCGACGATCTCCGCGTCCTCGAAGTAACGGGCGGCTTCGGCGGCGAACCGCATCATCAGCACCGCGCCGATTGCAAAGTTCGGCGCGTAGAACACAGCGACCTTGGCATCCGCGACATCCTGCGGGTCCCAACCGGTCGTCCCGACGACGCTCGGCACGCCGGCGTCAATCGCGGCGCGAACGTTCGCGAGCACGACGTCGGGGCGCGTGAAGTCGACCATCGCCTCTGCCTTGTCGAGCGAATCGACGAGCCTGTGCCCCGCGGCCTCGAGCCCCGGCCCGAGCACGGAGCCGACCTTGCCGCCCCGCCCGTTCAAGAGCACCCTCACGCCCTCGATCGCCTTCGGCTCCCGCCCGGCGGAGCCGGGCTCCGCCGAAGGCTATCGTCGAACGTGAGCGAGCTCATGCGGCGTGGGCCAGGCCCGGCGTGATCTGCTCCAGCGCGGCGAGGAAGCGCTCGTCGTTCGGGCCGATGCAGGCGGCAGACAGCCGTTCGGGCGCGAGCAGCGCGGCGGCAAGCTCGGAGACCGACGACGACTCGACCGCATCGATCTCCGCGACGATGCGGTCGAGCGACAGCAGCTCGGAGTCGGTGATCAGCGACTTGCCGAGCCGGTTCATCCGTGCGGAGGTCGACTCCATCGAGAGCAGGATGCGACCCTTCAGGTTCTCCTTCGCACGCTGCAGCTCTCGTGCGGGCACGTTGCCGCCGGCGATGTCGGCGATCTGCTCGGCGGTGATCTTGAGCGCCTCGGCGAGGTTGTCCTCACGCGTGCCGAGGTAGACACCGATCTGGCCGGTGTCCGTGTACTGCGACACGAACGAGTAGACCGCGTACGCCATCCCGCGCTTCTCACGGATCTCCTGGAAGAGGCGCGAGGACGCAGAGCCGCCGAGGATCGAGTCGAGGATGGAGGCGGCGAAGCGGCGTCGATCGGAGCGGGAGATGCCCGGCGCTGCGAGGCACACGTGGTACTGCTCGGTGTCTTTCTGCTGGAACCGCAGCTTGGGAGCCGGCGGCGTGACGAGCGGTGGACGAACGTTGGGCGAATCCGCGCTCACGTTGGCTCGCCGCTCGAGCCCACGCTGGACGAGCTCGACGACGCGGTCGTGCTCGATGTTGCCGGATGCTGCGACGACGATGTTGCCCGGGACGTACATCACGTCGTGGTAGTGGGCGATCGCCTCGCGCGGCATCGAAGCGATCGATCCCGCGGTGCCGATCACCGGCCGGCCGAGCGGATGATCGCCGAACACCGCTTCCGTGATCAGGTCGTGCACGAGCTCCTGCGGAGCGTCGTCGTACATCGCGATCTCTTCGAGCACGACGTCGCGCTCCGAGTCGAGCTCGGCGAACGCAGGCGTGAAGACCATGTCGCTCATCACGTCGACCGCGGTCTCGAGGTGGTGATCGGGGATGCGTGCATAGACCAGCGTGTGCTCGCGCGAGGTAGCAGCGTTCAACTCGCCGCCGAGCCCGTCGAAGATCTCGGCGATCTCGATCGCGCTGTAGCGGTCGGTGCCCTTGAACAGGAGGTGCTCGATGAAGTGGGTCACGCCGGCCTCGGCGACCTGCTCGTCGCGGGACCCGGCGCCGATCCAGTAGCCGACGGCTGCGGAGCGCACGTGGTCGAGCGGCTCGGAGATCACACGTTCGCCCGAGTCGAGCTCGGTCAGCTTCCAGTTCTGCACGGGGGGATCGTAGGGCTTCGAGCCCGCCTGCAGTGGAATGCCTCGAGTCTCAGCGCGAATCGGTCGGAAGCAGCGACCAGACGATCGCGTCGACCCGCTTGCCGTGCAGCCAGATCGACTTGCGCTCGAGGCCCTCGCGCTGGAAGCCCGCGCGCTGCGCGAGCTTCTGCGAGGCTTCGTTGTCCGGATGGGTGCGCAGCTCGATCCGGCCGACGCCCTCCTCGAGCAGCCAGTCGCACAGCAGCCGCACGGCCCGCGTCATCAGGCCCCTCCCTCTCCCCTCCGCGCCTGCGAGGTAGGCGATCTCGTAGTTGTCCCGATGGCGCCGCGACGCGATCACGGCGCCGAGCGAGACGTCCTGGCCCGCCTCGGTGACCGTGTAGTCGATGCGATCGCCGGAGGCTCTGCCGTCCCGCGCGATTCGGAGGAGCGAGTCGAAGTCGCGGTCGGCGGGCGCCGCCGGCATGTTCAGCCAGCGCGCGACGACAGCGTCACGCATCGTCGAAAGAACGACGGCGCGGTCGCCCTCACGCAATTCGCGGAGGACGACCACGCCGTCGGTGATGGAGTCGGGCGGCTTCATCTGCCGCCGACCGTACTACTCGTTACTCGGAGCGGGAACCCTCGCGCCGGCGGTTCAGTGGGCCACCGCGGCTGGGCGCAACGGGGGCCGCGACAGAACGTGCGGGCCGCGGTCTGGAGAGGACAAAGGCAAACGGCGCGGCCGCCCTCCGGAAATCGGAAGACGACCACGCCGTGGATCGCGTCAGGCGGCTTCACCTGCCGCCGACCGCATTACTCGGAGCGGGAACCCTCGCGCCGGCGGTTCAGTGGGCCACCGCGGCTGGGCG
>Ga0207657_10009077_pt1 | contig 10037 bp, 15 predicted proteins | sample KBSC33metaG_FD_184316 | JGI IMG/M metagenome (GOLD analysis project Ga0207657, IMG submission 184316) | Corn rhizosphere microbial communities from Kellogg Biological Station, Michigan, USA - KBS C3-3 metaG (SPAdes) (version 2) | ecosystem: Host-associated > Plants > Roots > Rhizosphere > Soil ... | reverse complement strand
CCGTGTGGCAATATTGCTCTCGCAAAAAGCCCCGGGAGGCTCGTCCCGAGGCCGCTTGGGTCCATTCATAAATTGCTCGTAGATCAGGTAAGCATGGAAAAACCCGGTCGAGAGACTCGACCGAGTAATGCAACTGCGAAATGGAGAGATTGAGGTATTCGCCTATTTGAGAGGTTGCGTCTGCACCGCCTGCTCGTGATGCCAAAAGCACCCTCCAAGTCGACCGCCACCATGGTGACGACGATTGCAAATGTGAAAAAGGCGCGCAATGAATCCCCCTTCTTCCTCTATCGGAAGATAAGCACGCGGCGGCCAGCTCCGCTGCACCCCAGTCGATTATACGAGCCATTAAATGGTCGACTCGAGCCTTACATGGTGCTTGCTTGATGGCCAGAGAATGGGTGGGGCCGTGACCGCCTCGAATTTAGCCAACGGGCCGCCTAAGGCCGACCCGAAGCGTGTGCTAGTTGCTTCAGCCGTGGTTGCCTCACTCTTTGGGTGGGGTGGAGCCGCGCTTGCGCAGGATGACAGCAAAGCTCTGGCCGAAGAGCTCGCCAACCCGCTCGCCGCCCTCATCAGCGTACCGTTCTTCGGTAACTACAACGGGGAAGTCGGTTCGGAGAGAGAGGGTTCACAATGGTTCGTGAACATCCAACCAGTGGTACCGTTCGACCTCAATCCCGATTGGCATGTGATCTCGCGAACAATCCTTCCCGTAATGTTTAGCCAGAACGGCCTCTTCCCCGGCTCCGGTTCGCAGTCCGGTCTGCGCGACACGACGGAAGGACTCTATTTTTCGCCAAGCCGAACATTCAATGGCTTCACCTTGGGAGCGGGGCCAATTTTTCTGCTGCCCACCGCAACCGATGAACTGCTTGGCGCCGGGAAATGGGGCGCAGGTCCGACCGGGGTTGTCGTCTGGCAGGGCAGTGGCTGGACGGTGGGCATTCTCGCCTGGCACAACTGGTCTTTCGCTGGCGACGCCGACCGCGCCGATGTCAACGAAACATTCCTGCAGCCCGTCCTCGCCTATACGACATCGCGGGCGTGGACCTTTACGCTGCAGGGCGAAGATACCTACAACTGGGAGACTGGCGAATGGTTGGCACCGGTCAACTTCCTAGTTTCCAAGGTGGTCAAGGTTGGGGGACAGCCAGTCAGCATCGTCGGCGGCGTGCGCTATTGGATCGACTCTCCCGACACGGGTCCCCATGGTTTCGGCGGCCGGCTTGGGATGACCTTCCTGTTCCCGGCGCGATGATCGAGGTGACCGAGATGGTTGATCGTGAAGTGAAGCAGCAATCAGACACCGATCAAAGAAAGGCACGTGATTATGTCTGACGCATCGAAGCAGCAAGACTGGACAAAACCGGCGGCGATGGCGATTCCCAAAGGAGGATTCGCCGAGGATAAGGTGGAACAGGGCAGATACGGCCCGATCTTTCCCAAGAGTCCAGCCTGCTACGGCTTTTCGATTCTTGCGAAAATCATCCCCGGTCGGGAGGAGGTGTTCTACGAGTATGCCAAAAACATCGAGAAGACCGTAGCGTCTCAGCCGGACTGTCTCGCCGTGCTCAAGCTGCACTACCTGCGCTGGGTCCTCTTTCCGATCAACGGGGAGACCTACTTCATGTATCAGGGCATCTTTGACACAGACTTCGACAAGTACACCGAGGACGCTGTGGCTCTCTTCTCGGCCACCGGCATTGATACTGTTTTCGAAAACCTCGAAGGCTTTCCCAAAGATTGGAAAACCAAGCCGGAGGATTTCGTCAAGTTTGTCCGCGAGCATCAGGTCCCGAGCTTCCTCGAATATGGGGAATATCCCTACGTGAGTGCCGACGAGATCAAGAAGGCGCTGAAGCTCAAGGCCGCCTTCTCCAACATGCTCGACCAGATGCAGTGACATCAGGGCATCATCGGCATTTCTGTTTGCGAGCGCCAACGAAGAAGGGAGTGACGAGATAAGCACGAAAGATCCGATGGCGGCGGTACGCCAGTAAATCGATGGCTTTAACAAAGGTGACGCAAAGGTGATGGCGGAGACTTTCGCTGTGCCGGGGTCGATCCTGGACGGCATGGCGCCACACCTGTGGCAGGGGCCAACAGCTGCTCAGGATTGGTATCGAGACGTGTTGATTGAAGGCAAGCAATATGGTGCGTCAGATTATTTCGTCACTGTGGGTGAGCCGCTGCACAACAACGTCACTGATGACAGCGCGTATGTGGTTGTTCCAGCGACTATGACGTTCAACGTGGGCGGCAAGCAGATTACGCAATCCGGCGCCTTCTTTACCGTTGCACTACGCAACCTCGCTGAAGCGTGGCACATCGTGGCTTGGGCCTGGACGAAAGGCACTCCTCGGTAGCGACATGCTCGAATTTGACGACATTCAGCACATTCTGCTGACGCGCACTCCGGCACTCACCGGACGATATGAGTTTCTGTCGTTTCGCAGCGCTTCGGGCGGCCGGGCGTGGCTGAACGAGATTCTCAAGACAGTGCAGTCAGCGGCGGATGTTCTGGATTCGATCGATGAGGACAAGCGCTGGGTGACGGTGGCGTTCACTTGGAATGGGCTCAAGGCTCTAGGCGTGGACGAAACATCGCTCGCCACGTTCCCGGAGGAGTTCAAGCAAGGCATTGCCGCACGCGCAGAAATCCTCGGTGACACTGGTGCGAATCATCCTGACAACTGGGTAGGGGGACTCGCCAGCTCGGATCTTCACGCCATCGCCATTCTATTTGCCCGCAATGAAGGCGAGCGGGAGCGTTGCACTACAGAGCACCAAAGGCTCCTGGCGGACTGCGAAGGCGTTGAGGTGCTATCCTCTCTGGACCTCCTAGCGATCCCGCCATTTGATACCGCACACGACCACTTCGGTTACCGTGACCGGCTCTCTCAGCCAGTCATCGAAGGCACTAACGACGTACCAACGCCCGGCTCCGGGCAGCCACTCAAGCCAGGAGAATTTATTCTTGGCTACCCCGACGAGAAGGGACCGCCGGGAGACCTACCGCAACCAGAAATCTTGTCTCGAAATGGCAGCTATATGGCCTATCGGCGCCTCCAGGAGCATGTCGGAAGGTTTCGTGACTTTCTGCGCCAGCATGGCAAGACGCCCGAGGAGCAGGAACTCGTGGCGGCAAAGCTCATGGGTCGATGGAGGAGCGGCGCTCCACTCGTGCTAGCCCCGGATAAGGCAGATCCAGCCTTAGGGGCCGACATGCAGCGAAACAACAACTTCAACTACAAAGAGATGGATCCGCATGGATACGCTGTGCCGCTCGGGTCGCACATGCGTCGCATGAACCCCCGCGACACGGCAGCGAACATAAACCGGCGACGCATGATTCGCCGCGGCGCCACCTATGGTTTGCCTTTGCCGGAAGATGCTCCAGACGATGGCACCGACCGCGGCATCGCGGCCTTCCTGATCTGTGCGAGCCTGATCCGCCAGTTTGAGTTCGCGCAAAATGTCTGGGCGAACGACCGCAATTTCCATGAGCTTGGCAACGAACGCGATCCGATCATCGGCACGCAGGACGGCACGCTCGAATTCAAGATTCCCAAGCGTCCAATTCGCAAAACAATCACGGGCCTTCCGGCTTTCACTACGGTCAGAGGCGGGGCCTATTTCTTCCTCCCTGGTCTCAAGGCGCTTCGATACCTCGCGGCACTCACCGATACCCGATAGCCTAGGCTCTGAGATCGAACGTCAAAGGAAAGGGAACAGCTATGAGCACCCTGGCTCCAGCGCGCACGTACAACCAAAATCACATTCCCCGCAAATACACGCCCGGCAAGCGCCGCCTGAGCATCTATTGGACGTGGAGTTACCCGTGGGAGTCCCAGCGGGACCCCGCGGCGATGGAAAATCGCTTCTCGACGATGACCGAAGTCCGCAACGTGTTGTGGCCGGAGTATGAGAAGCCCGAGTGGAGTGCGGCACAATTCCTTCAAGGAATCGCCGGCACGCTTGAGCTCTTTCACAGATCTACACTCAGCTTTCAGAAAATCGCAGGAGAGGTGACCGAGCATCCAGTCGCCGTATTCCAGCGCATCGACCAAGCGGGTTTCAAGCTCCCAATAGACGAGCGGATACTTGCGGACACCGACACCCTGCTAGTGTTCGGGCTGGATCACCTGCTTTCCGAACAGGAGGCCGCCCCGGAGGAGGTCCTAGCTATCCGCGAATGGCTCAAGCGAGAAGGCACATGTCTCCTGCTCGCGCCGCACCATGATGTTGGCTTCACGGACGACCTAAACCAGCGCCAGATGGAATACCGCCACCACGGAGACCGCCTAGTGCCGCGCCAGCAGCGCTTTGGGCAATACACCCGCTCGTTGATGAAAGGGCTCGACGTGCCAGTGCACAACAAGTGGGGACTTCGTCCGGCACGTACCAAAGGCACGGATGAGATCGCCCCGCTCAATGCGTTTAGGGACCTTGACAAGATCGGCCTCCTCGCAAACGTCCCTACGCTCAATTTTCATCCCCACCTGCCGCACTACGAAATTTCCGACCAGAACGGCAAGTCGGTGCAACTGCTGGCACGCCAGCCTATAGATCTAGACCGTCCGCATCCTTTCACCGCAGCGGGTAACACCGAGTTCAATTGTCTCCTCTGGGTGGCGCCTAATGAGCAGCGCGCCGGCGACATCGTCCTCGTGGACTCAACGAACTTCACCACGCTTTTCGGCGGCACGGACAGTCTGGAGAACTTTTGGCGAAATCTGGCCCTGATGAAATGAACGCCGGCGCCAACTGAACGCAAAATCTGTTTTCGCGCGCGCTGGCCAATCGTGGTTTGCACGGTCCAATTGACCACCATCGCATGCTAGGAGCGCAAGACTGCTGGTTGCCGTCTCCGCATGGCGTGCTTTAGAACACCAGGGGGCAATGCTGGCCTTCTAACTGGATCACGTTGGTCGCTGCGCCGAGGTGCTGCTTTGCAAGCGCGTGAGAGAGTCTGCTTATGGCACTTTGCGGACATGCTGTCCGGTGGTGTGAATGTCCACTTTCAGGGGCAAAGCGGACATAGAGTGACGCTGTGAAGAGAGTCCGCTTTCGACCCAAAGCGGACATTTAGAGGGTCCGGTATTGGGTGGTTAGCGTCCCGCGAGAAACGGGAGCGTCGCGACCGCTGACGCCTCTTTTGGGCCCCCTCAGAGTGTGTCTCGGCCGCGGGCTTGGGTAGAGGCTTCATCGGGTCGGGCTGCACACTCTGAAATTCTCGAGGCCTACGGCTACCGCGCGCTAAGCAGTCTTTCCAGGAACCCCGGCTGTAGCGGGCACATCCGGGTAGGGATGTTTCCCGCGGGCGGTATCGCTGTCTCCCCGCAATACCTCCCAAAAAAATTCGTTAGACGTGTCGATTTCACGAAGCCTCGTTCGACGTGATTACAGAGGGAGAAGGGTTAAAAGGTCGGTCGAGACCGCGCTCCGAAAAGAGGGAGACACAACCATGCGCCTCATGATCATCCTCAGAGCAAGCAGGGCCATCATCCCATATTTGCTCGAGCGCTGTTGGGGGCTGAATAGTGATACCGCTCGGCGGCTCGGCTCCGTGCTCAGCCAAGGTGTGGAGTTTGCCTTCGTGCTGCTTGCTACGGACGTGATACAGGGTGTGATCAGCGAGCCTATCGCAAATCTGCTTAGGCTGGCGGTAACTTTGTTAATGGCCCCGGTTCGAGACCCCCGGCATCGGCGATCTCAAAAGTCACTACCACGCCATCCTCGACGGCACCTGGAAGCCGCCGGTCGTCAAGATCGCAAACTAACGTCAGGTTGCGCGGGTTTTTGGGGCGCCAGGCGTCTTCTTCGCGAGCTTACGCCGATGCTCGGCGCGATCTACCGCCGCTTGGAGTTCGGTCTGAATCTTATACGAGTCTCATCGTCTAGTTCGCCGGGTATGTCGACCCATGGTCGGTTCGGATCAGCGGACGGCGGTCCCTGGAGCTTGGTGCGGCAGTTTCCGACGACAAAAGGAAAACCCCGGCGGGTAAGGCCGGGGTTCTTCGCTTAGTCAGCTAGCAGTTGGCAATGTAGGGGTCGCTTTTGCTCTGCGGGCAGTTGCCACCTTGCGTCCCGTCTTGCGGGCAGTGCGCGCCACCTTGCGTCCCGTCTTGCGGGCGGTGCGTGCCACCTTGCGTCCAGTCTTGCGGGCAGTGCGTGCCGTCTTGCGAACAGTGCGCGCAGTCTTGCGTCCCGTCTTGCGAGTAGCGCGCGCCACCTTACGTCCAGTCTTGCGGGCAGTGCGTGCCGTCTTGCGCGCGGTGCGTCTTGTCGTCGCCATAGTTTTCCTCCCATTAGGTATTGATGTCGCTGCACTTCCACGACTCACTTTTTGCAGACTTTTCCTTCGCTCAGGGCAAGTCAATACGTTGTTTGTGTTTTGCCCAGCTTAGAACCAGCTTCCGCCTCGCGGATAATGTCGCGAGCTTAGCCGATGTTCGGCGCGCAACGCGACAATGTCGAGCGCTGCCCAATCGAGCGGCGAACGAATCGGTGGCTGAGCAATTTTGACCAGTTCTTTGTAGGGCTTCCCATTAGCTTATACGAGCGGCCGCATCGCACGTCGGTAGGCCCCCGTCTAGCCGCAGATGTGGTCCGCTTAGTGCCGGTATTCCCTCCCGGCAACGTCTCCCAACCCCCAACATTGAGTTGGGACGCTTCCGCCTCAAACAGGAGTAATGGTGGCAGTGCTCAAATTCGATGACACGGATTACCACAACCTGATCGACCTGCTGGTGGAAGCTGTGCAAGTGACAGAGGCGACGGGCCACCGCCCCTCAGTGGTAGTCGACGGAAGAACATACGACCCCTATGACCTTCCTAAGGTCGCCGCCCTTCTTCCGCATAACGAACCGCTCAACGAGCGCCATGCGGCCCTGGTAGCCACGGTCTTTGATCGGCGTCAGCGCGGATATGGTCGCACTGCATACAATCTAGCGTATCGCGCCAATCAATTTGCTAGCGACATGGCGAGCTGGGCGTGGATGTACGGAGAAGGAGCGGAACAGGCTATTCCGACTCCAGACGAGCTTGCCAATCTTATTAAAGAGGAAATCGAAATGGGGGATATAGCCGACGAAGAAGCGAGGGCCCCTTATAACCGCAGGATCGGCGAGATGATGTTGAGGGCGAAGTCTCAAATCGACGAAGATGAGTTTCAGGCGTGGTGCGAAAAAGTGACCGGAAAGAGCTGGGCCCAATGCAGCAGGTATATGCGAAGCGCAAGCAAAAGAAGGCGGCCCTAATTCCGCGTGACATCGACCCTCTAAGACTGTTTGAGCAGTTCCGGCAGTTTGGCGTTGTTGCCCTTCCCGCGCTAGGAATGGCACCTAACACCGACATGTGATTGCCTCCTCCATAACTCCGCTCTGCTGCCTTTAACAGCCACTACCGGCCCGGAGTGGGCACTGGTGCCCTGCTGCGCCTTCGTCCAAAGCATTCAAGGTTGGGCTGTGCATTTCCCCAACAGGGAAAGCGATGAATCGAGTGTGGATACGCCGGCGGTTAAGTTGCCCGTTTCCAATGAGATGACGGCGCTCCAGGTTCTGTCCATCTGTTTAATGCCACTACCATGAAGGACGATGGCCTTATCGGTCACCGCCACACTGTCGATGTCGTCCGCGCGATGTTCTCCACCTAAGGGGGCCGTGCGCAGCTGCTTCTTTTCCATGTCGATGATCACGACCCCCACCAAATTGGCGTCATCGATAGAAATGCGGCTGCAGCCGGTGACAGCCACACACTCATACACTTCGTTTATCGCGCAGAGGTAAGACTTCTCCTCAGTGAAGCCAGTAGCGGGGACGATGCATGAAAAGGCGAGCCACAGGAAAACTTTAGAGGTCGAGATTCGCATCGGCCGCTCCTATCTTGAAACCTGATAGCCTCGGGCCTCTAAACAGACCTGTCCGGCTCTGAGATACGCGTCATAGAGGTCATTGATGCGGCGGACCTCAGCGTTCCCCCTGGCTCCGCCTATCCCGCCAGGAGTGACCATTCTACGCGTAACATTGGTGATGGTTCGCGTTGGTACCCCGGCTTGCTGGGCTGCATATACGAGAGAGGGATCAAACCCGGTCTGGGCAACTGCCCAGTCATGGCAAGCGGCGCGACCCGCGTTTTGTTGTTCGAGTGTTTGCCCTTGCATAGGATAGACAAATAATGCGCGCCCGGTTGCTGTTTTGAAGCGAGCGAAATTCCGGGAGCGGCGCGCCCCCCCAAACGAGCAACGCTGAAAGGAAGCTAAGCTGAGCTGTGTAGGCGGGCTTGGAATTGAGCGCGCCGGATTGGAGGTCGAAGCGACTCCGCACCGCCGAGTTCAATGGCTACCCTTGTTTCGATTTCGGTAGAGTTCTTCGTCCCGCTCGCGCATGGCGTTAGCGGCGGCACATTCTGCCGGAGATGCCCATCCGGTGGAGCTATCGTCGTCGAGGCAATAGCCGCGGGCCATAACTTGCGCGCCAATCGGCTCGTACTTGTCGCAGGCTTTTGACTTAAAGTTAGAAGCTACGCAGTGCGCGGTAAGTTTGTGGTGGAGGGCGATAAGCTCGCGATTGGCGGCGGCGCATTTTGCCGGAGACGCCCATCCATTTTTGTCTTCTTCATCTTCGGAGAGGCAATAGCCACGGACCATAACTTGTGCGCGGACCTTGGTCACGCTCGTCGCAGGCTTTTGTCTGAGAGTTGGAAAGCGCACATCGCAGCGTGCTGAGTAGGAAGGAGTTCCGGCCACGCCAGCCGCGGGTCCGGGCTTCTTCTTTGGAACCTCCCCAGTCAAGACGGGCCTTTGGGCGCTACCCCAAAGGAACCCAATCCCCAGGAACCTTTCTCAAACGTCACCGTTTCGGCTGAGAGGGGGCGGTGAAAATTGGAGCCGCCCAAATGTCGCACGCGGTCAAAGATGTCCATGCAATCTTGTCCGGAGTGGCGCGCGCCCTGAAGACTACTCGCTACGGCGAGCCGCCGAACGAGCTTCCGCCAAGGCTCACCAAGTTGGTGGAACGCCTTGAAGGCCAATCGGGTCACGTCAAAGACAAAGAAACGGCCTCAGGGCTGCGATCCTGAGGCCCTAAGAGAGGCCGCCCCTGGTTGGTTCAGAGCGGCCTCTCCCTCGATTGCCGGAGCTACCCCCCGAAGTATTTGCTCCGACTTAATTGTTATCCGTCGTTAAACATCTGCGGGCAAAACAAGCGCAGTACGACGAACAGCTCGGGCTAGTGTGCCGGGGAGAGAGGCAGACTCTCCAGGGTAAGTTTCCGAAGCTGAGCCGGATCAGTCACACCGTAAGCGGCAAGCTCGACCAGCTTCCGACTGATCTCGCTACTAAGCTCCTTAGCTCTGTCCGCATCAAGAATCGGATCAAGAATCGGCTCATGCGCTTCCATTACCAACCAGATAGATTCAAAAGCCTGCGCTAACTCAATAAGCAGTTTCGGATTATTGAAAGGATTTTGAGGGGTCATCGCCTCCCTCCACGCGGTTACGGGCGGGAACACGGCTTATGTCTCGACCACCAGGTCCTGGTGTTCGCGCCACTACGCGCTGTGCTGCTTCTGGCTGGTGGCGGGGCCTTTGCTAAGGCCCAACGTTCGATGAGGACCACCGAAACTCGCCGGTCTGGCTCCTATATCGGGGGCGCACGGCGGCCTAGAGAAACAGGCTCGCCGCCCCCATGGCCACAGCCACACAAAGCACGAAGATGGTGATGGGGTTGTCGAACACTCCCATTGTAACCTCCTACTGATGTTACCCAATCATTTTGGTGAATGACTGCGCCCGTTTTTCGCGCGCGTGCCGGAGGGAATACCGGCACCAAGCGGACCACATCTTCGGCTAGACGGGGGGTACTACCGATGAAAACGATGTGGGCTGCAATTAAAGCGTAATGGGAAGCCCTATAAAGAACTGGTCAAAATTGCTCACCCACCGATCAACTGCCGTCGGAACCCTTTGTGATGCCGGGAGTCTCATGCAAAACCATGTTCAATAATGAGCTGTGGACTTCTAAGCCCCCGTTG
>Ga0207657_10009076_pt1 | contig 10038 bp, 7 predicted proteins | sample KBSC33metaG_FD_184316 | JGI IMG/M metagenome (GOLD analysis project Ga0207657, IMG submission 184316) | Corn rhizosphere microbial communities from Kellogg Biological Station, Michigan, USA - KBS C3-3 metaG (SPAdes) (version 2) | ecosystem: Host-associated > Plants > Roots > Rhizosphere > Soil ... | reverse complement strand
GCCGGCGAAATCACCACCACCGCCAAGATCGATTATCAGGAAATCGTCCGCAAGACGATTGCCGAGGTCGGCTACACGCGCGGCAAATACGGCTTCGACGCGGAAACCTGCGCCGTGCTCTCATCCATTCACAGCCAGTCGCCGGACATCGCCATGGGCGTGGACACCGGCGGCGCCGGCGACCAGGGCATGATGTTCGGTTACGCGACCGACGAGACCGATGAGCTGATGCCGATGCCGATCATGCTTGCGCATCGGCTCACCAAGGCGCTCGCCGATCGCCGCAAGGACGGCACGCTGCCGTGGCTGCGGCCGGACGGCAAGGCGCAGGTCACCATCGTCTACGAGGACGGCGAGCCCGTCGCGGTGGACACGGTGGTCATCAGCACCCAGCACGCGGAGCACGTCAGCAACGCGAAGATCCGTCGCGCCGTCATCAGCGAGATCATCGAGGCCGAGATCCCCGAGGAGCTGCGCCAGAAGAAGGTGAAGTACCACATCAATCCCACGGGACGCTTCGTCATCGGCGGCCCGCAGGGCGACGCCGGCCTCACCGGCCGCAAGATCATCGTCGATACCTACGGGGGCATGGGCCGTCACGGCGGCGGCGCATTCAGCGGGAAGGATCCGTCAAAGGTCGATCGCTCGGCGTGCTATGCCGCGCGCTGGGTGGCGAAGAACGTCGTTGCCGCCAGGCTGGCCCGACGGTGCGAGGTGCAGGTGGCGTACGCGATCGGCGTGGCCGAGCCCGTTTCGGTGCGCGTGGACACCTTCGGCACCAACACGGTGCCCGAGGCGCGCATCCTCGAGGCGGTGAGGGAGACCTTCGATCTGACTCCGAAGGGAATCATGAAGGCGCTGGACTTGCGAAAGCCTATCTACAGCGCCACCTCGGCCTACGGCCATTTCGGCCGCACGCCGGAGAAGCTCGGCCGCGGCAGCTCAGCGGGCACGACCTTCACCTGGGAGCGCACCGACAAGGCTGCTGCGCTCAAGCGCGCGGCCAACGCGTAGCACTGATGGTCCGTCGGCGGCGTCGCGAGGCGCCGCCGACGGGGTGGGGGAATCATGATCGAAGTCACCGTGTCGCGGCTCGGCCTCGACAGCTCCAATAACAGCTACGTCGTCATCCTCCAGGAACGTGGTGGCACGCGGCTGTTGCCCATCTGGATCGGCCAGCCGGAAGCGGAGTCGATCGTGATGCACATGCACAACGTGAAGCGGCCGCGCCCCATCACGCACGACCTGATGCGCAGCCTCATCATGGGAATGGATGCGCAGCTCCGGCGGGTGCAGATCACGCGCGTGGAAAAGCAGACGTACTACGCCGAGCTGCACCTGCAGCACGGTGAGACGCTCGCGCGTATCGACGCTCGGCCGTCGGACGGAATCGCCATCGCGCTGCGGCTCGGCGCACCGATCTATGCGGCGGAGTCGCTGCTCATCGAGCCGGGTGAGGAGCTGGCGGACGACGAGAACGACCAGCCCGAGTTCGGTGGCGGTGACGACGCGCCCGCGGGCGAGGGCGAGCTGACGAGCGAGCAGCTGAAGACCTACCTGGAGAACCTGCGGCCTGAAGACTTCGGCAAGTTCAATCCCTGAGCGCGTGCGCCGTACCCTCGCCCTGCTGGCCGCCGTCGCCGGCATGTTCGGCGCACGCAGCGCCGACGCGCAGGATTCCCTGACGTCGCTGCCGCCCACCCCCGCGCTCGTCTCCGGCCGCGTCGTCATCCCGTCGCCGCAGAAGGAGATTCCGGTACCCGGCATCTTCGTCACCGTGCACCGCGTCGGCTCCGACAGTGCAGGCCCGCTCGACTCGGCGCGCACGGACGCACGTGGACGCTACACGGTCCACTACACTCGCTTCGGCAGCGAGGACGCACTGTACTTCGCCGCCGCCGTGTACAGGGGGATCGCGTACTTCACCTCGCCGCTGCGCGGCGGGCGCACGGAAGGTGACGACGCCGAGATCACGGTGTTCGACACGACGAGTCATCCCGTCACGCTGACCATCCAGGGGCACCACATCGTGGTCAGCGCGCCCGATGCCAACGGCGCGCGTGAAGTGGTGGAGGTGTACGAGCTGTCGAACGACACGACGGCGACCCTCGTTTCGCGCGATTCGCTGACGCCCATCTGGTCGGCGCCTCTGCCCGCGGACGCAACCGATTTCTCGGCAGGCCAGGGCGACGTCGCCGCGTCCGCCCTCACGCGGCGCGGCAATCGTGTCGAGCTGTTCGCGCCGTTCGGGCCGGGGGTGAAGCAGCTCAGCTTCAGTTACGCGTTGCGAAGCGGTGCCTTTCCGCTGCACATCACGCTCGAGCGGCAGACGAGCGTGCTCGAGGTGCTGCTGGAGGAGCAGGCGGCGCAGGCACGCGCGTCTTCGCTGCGCGCGCAGGGTTCGGTGAGCACTCAGGGACGCACGTTCAAGCGCTTTCTCGCCCAGGGCGCGCCGGCCGGCGAGACGATTCGCATCGACGTGCCGACGACCGCCGGAGCAACCCGGGTGAACGTGCTGATCGCGCTCGCCGTCGTGATCGTCCTCGCCATGTCGGCAGCGCTCTGGCGCGCGTTGTCGCGCCGCGCGCCAGCGGATCGTGTGCCCACGGGAGCGTCGGTGGACGCGCCGGCGACGCCGGATTCGCTCATCGCTGCCATCGCCGCGCTCGACGCCCGCCACGAGGCCAGTGACGCAACACTCGACGATGCACATTACGCCGCCGAACGCGCGGCGCTGAAGGCGCGACTCGCCGCCGCGCTTGCCGCGCGCGGCGCGGCATCGTAGATTCGACGCACAATCGAACGCGGACGGGGATACGGAAGCCGGTGCAACGCCGGCGCGGCCCCGCCACTGTAACGGGCAGCAGCACGCGCGCCCAACACCAACGCCACTGACCTCGGTCGGGAAGGCGGGGACGCGCGGCCCGGAGCCAGGAGACGACCCCGTCCGCGCAACGTTCACAGGTCCTCGGGGGAGGGCGGTGACGACACGCGTTCGGCTCCATCGCAGTTCGACGCGTCCGTTGCGGGCACTTTCCCGGAGAGGAGAGTGCCCGTCGTGCTATCTGCCACTCGCGTTCATCGTGCTTTCGTCGCACTGAGCTGCGCCACGCTCGCGCTTGGCGGCGCCTGCCGCACCGATGCGCCGCAGCCGTCGGGCGCGCGAGATGACTTCGGTGACATGATTTCGCCGGTGGCCACGACGCCGCAGCGCATCGTTTCCCTCAACCCGACGACGACCGAGCTGCTCTACGCCATCGGCGCGGGCGGGCGGCTCGTCGGACGGACGACGTGGGACCTGTACCCGCCCGAAGTGCGGAACGTCCCCGATCTCGGCCCCGGGCTGCGCCCGAACGTCGAAGCGGTCATCGCGGCGCGTCCCGACCTCGCGATCCTCTATGCGAGCGACGACAATCGCGACGCGGCGCGCCGGCTCCGGGCAGCGGGCATTCGGACCGTCGCCTACCGCGTGGACCGCATCGCCGACTTCGCCCGGGTGACGCACGTGCTCGGCGAGCTGACCGCTGACACCTCGGCCGCGCGCTTCACCGTCGACACCGTGCAGGCCACCCTCGCGCGCGTACGCGCCGCCACGGCACCGCTCGCGCACCCGACGGCGTTCTGGATCCTCTGGGAAAGCCCACTGCTCGCCGTCGGCGGCGGCAGCTTCCTGAACGAGCTCCTCGTCGCCGCCGGCGCACGCAACGTGTACGACTCGCTTCCCGGCCCGTCCCCGGCTGTGAGCTTCGAGGATCTCGTGCGTCGAGACCCGGATGTCATCCTCGCCAGTCCGCAGTCGCGCCGGCACATTCTCGCCGACCCGCGGTGGAGGGCGCTGCGCGCCGTGCGCACCGGGCGCGTCCTGGTGTTCGACACCACCATCGTCAACGGTCCGTCGGCGCGGGTCGGTGCGAGTGCGGTGTCACTCGCGCGCTTGCTGCACCCGGGAGCGATCTAGGTGCGCGCTTCTCGCTGGGCGCTCATCGTGATCGTGCTGCTGATCGCCGCCGTGATTGGCGTGGCATACGGCACGCTTCGCCTCACCCCGCTCGAGGTGCTGCAGGGCGCGTTCGGCAGTGGCACCTCCACCCAGGTCGCCGTCATTCGGCAACTGCGCCTGCCGCGCGTGCTGCTCGCGGCGCTTGTCGGCGCGGGACTCGGTGCATCGGGTGCGGCGCTCCAGGGGGCGACGCGCAACGGCCTCGCGGAGCCGTACCTGCTCGGGGTGTCGGGCGGCGCGGCCGTCGGCGCCGTGATCGCCGTCGCGCTCCATGCGCCGACGGCGGTGGTCCCGCTCGCCGGCCTGGCCGGCGCGCTCGCCGCGGTCGCGCTGTCGCTCATCGTCGCGCGCGCGTCGGGAGGGCAGGGCGATGCGCGCGTCGTGCTCATGGCTGGAGTCGTGGTCGGGGCGTTCGCCAATGCGGCGATCATGGTGGCGCTCGCCGGCGTCGACGCCAACGCCGTGCGCGGCGCGCTCTGGTGGATGATGGGCTCTGCCGCCGATGCGAGCTGGGCGCAGGTGCGTGCGCTCTCGGTGTACGTCGCCGTCGGCGTGGCCGCGCTGCTCGCGCTGGCGCGCTCGATCGATCTGCTCGCGCTTGGCGAGGACGCTGCCGCCGGCATGGGCATCAACGTGGCGCGAGTGACGCTCGCCGTGTACGTGGCCGGCGCCCTGCTCGCGGCCGGCACGGTGGCCGCCGCGGGACTCGTCGGGTTCGTCGGCCTGCTCGTGCCCCACCTCGCGCGAATGGCTGGCGCTCGGACCCATCGCACCATCATCGGGGCGGCAGCACTCGGCGGGGCGGCGCTCGTCGTCCTCGCCGATCTTGTCGCGCGCGTTGCGCATCCTCCCGCGGAGCTGCCTCTCGGCGCGGTGACGGCGATCCTTGGCGTGCCGTTCTTCCTCTCGCGGCTACGGCGCCTGGCATGATCGAGTTCCGTGACGTGAGCGTTCGCTATCCGCGCCGGGAGGTCGCGGCGCTGGTTGGCGTCTCACTCGCTGCGCCGCGCGGCAGTCTCACCGCCGTCGTGGGTCCCAACGGCAGTGGCAAGAGCACCCTCGTGCGCGCGCTCGTCGGACGAGTACCCCTCGCGAGCGGCAGCATCACGGTCGATGAACGACCGGTGGACGACGCGAGCCGCCGCGCGCTGGCGACGCAGGTGGCGGTGGTGGTGCAGCGCGAAGAGCCGGCATTTCCGCTTCGCGTGCGCGAGTACGCGGCACTCGGCCGCTATCCGCATCTCGGTCTCTTTCGCGCACCGTCGCACACCGATCGCGCCGCGGTGGAGGGTGCGCTGGCTCGCACGGGGACGACGCATCTGTCCGATCGCTCCGTCACCGAGCTCTCAGGCGGCGAATGGCAACGCGTGCGCCTCGCCCGCGCCGTCGCGCAGGGCGGGGATGCCATCGTGCTCGACGAGCCCACCACCTTCCTCGACGTCGCTCACGAGATGGGCGTGTTCGAGCTCCTCAGCCGCCTCGCGCGCGAGGGGCACGCCGTTCTGCTCGTGAGCCACCAGCTCAACCTCGTGGCGCGTTTCGCCGATCACATCGTGCTCCTGCATCGCGGACGCATCGCCGCCAGTGGCGCGCCTGACGAGGTCATGCAGGGCGCAATCCTCGAGCGCGTCTACGAGTGGCCGCTCGTCGTCACCCGTGATCCGGCGATCGGTGCGCCGGCACTCGTTCCCCTTCGTGCTCCTTCGCGCGACTGATGCGCGTTCCAGGATCTTCCCGAGGTTCACTCATGCTTCGTCATTCCACTCTCGTGTCGCTGCTCGTGCTGGCTCCCTCCATGGCGTTCGCCCAGCGCTCCGCCCGCGACACGGCGCGCACCGCTCCGGTGGTCGTCACCGCGACGCGTTCGGAGCTGGCGCGCGATCGGGTGCCGGAGAGCGTGACCGTGCTCACCGGCGAGCAGCTCCGTCGCCAGGGAATCACCAACGTTGCCGAGGCACTCCGTCAGGTGCCCGGGGTCGCGCTCGCCCAGTCGGCGTCCTACGGCTCGGCAACCTCGGTCTTCATCCGTGGAGGTGAGAGCAAGTTCACGAAGGTGCTCCTCGACGGGGTGCCGGTCAACGACGCCGGAGGCGCATTCGACTTCTCGTCACTCACCACCGACAACGTGGAGCGCATCGAGATCGTGCGCGGCCCGTCGAGCGTACTGTACGGCTCCGACGCCGTCGCCGGCGTGGTCCAGATCTTCACGCGTCGCGGCACGCGCGGGGTGCATGGCGATCTCGCCGTCCGCGGCGGACGGTTCGGCACCTCCGATGCCGACGCATCACTGCGTGGTGCCGCGACGCCGGGCGGTTCCGTCATCGACTGGTCGGCGGGCGCGGCACGACACCGCACGGAGGGGTACCAGGCGTTCAACAGCGCCTTCTCGAACAACACCGCGAGCGCACTCCTTCGCGCGGCGCACGGGCCTGCTGATGCGCAGCTCACTCTCCGCTACGCCGATCTCGCGCTGCATTTTCCCACCGACGGCAGCGGACAGGTGGTGGACAGCAACGCCGTCCATCGCGAGGATCGACTCGCTGTCGGCCTCGATGCCGGACTTCGCCTGAACGAGATCGCAACGGTGCGCGCGATGCTCGCCTCGAATGACGTTCATGGCGAGACGACCGACCAACCCGACAGCCCCGGAGACGATCAGGGATACTACTACTCCACCGCCGACCGCACTCGCCGCCGCAGCGGAGATCTGCGCCTCGCACTGGCGTTGCCGCGCTCGACGCAGCTCACCGTCGGAGGCCAGGTTGAGCGCGAGTGGCAGGCCAGTGGCACGACGAGCAACTTCGGGCCGAGTGGGTTCACGGCCGCTCGTCGAACCCGCGGCGCGTACGCGCAGTTCCTGCTCGAGCCGGATGACCGCTACACCGCTACCGTCGGCGGCCGGTACGAACACAACGAACGCTTCGGCGACTTCTGGACCTGGCGCGCGGCGGCGAGCGCACGCCTCGCCGCCGGCACCCGCGTCCGCGCCAGCGCCGGCACTGCCTTCCGCGAACCGACCTTCCTCGAGAACTTCGGCAGCGATTTCGTGATCGGGAATCCGGCGCTTCGGCCAGAACACTCCTTCAGCGTCGATGCCGGCGTCGAACAGGCGTTCGGCGATGCCGTTACCCTCGGCGCAACCTGGTTCGCGAACTCCTTCCGTGATCTGATCGACTACACCTACTCGGCTACAGAGCCGAACTACTTCAACCTCGCCCGCACCCGCACCAACGGCGTCGAGCTCGAGGGGCGTGCCGAACTTCCCGCCGGGTTTCACGCGGACGCGTCGTTCACCTATCTCGACACCCGCGTCGTGAATCCCGGCGTGAGCGCCGACCTGACGGCGACCTTCTCACCCGATGCGCGCCTCCTGCGCCGTCCGATGCACACGATCGATGCGGGTGCCGGCTACCGCTCGAGCCGCTTCGGCGTGGATCTTCGCGCGCGTCGGGTCGGGGAGCGGGATGACGTCTTCTTCGCCCCGGACTTCTCGTCGAGCCGGGTCGCGCTACCCGCTTACACGCGCCTCGATCTCTCCGGCGACATCGCCCTCACGGGTGCGCGCGCCGAACGCGGCACCGCTGCGCTCACCCTTCGCGTCGACAACCTGCTCGATGCTCGCTACACCGAGGCGGCCGGTGTGAACTACGATTTCGCCCGGACGGACGAAGCGGACCTGCGTCTCACGGGATATCGGGCCGCGCCGCGACGGGCACTCGTCGGCATCCGCCTGAGTTATTGAGCGTGACTAGCTTTCCTTCATGCCGCTCCTCGCCACCCCGGCGATCGTCCTCCACGCCTTCGACTACCTCGAGTCCTCACGCATCCTGCGGTTGGTGACCCGCGAAGGGGGCGTCCGGAGCGCGCTCGCCAAGGGGGCACGTCGATCATCTCGGCGCTTCGGCAGCGCGGTTGACCTCTTCGCTCAGGGCAGCGCGCAGCTCTACGTGAAGCCGGGCCGCGACCTCGACACTCTCAGTGCGTTCGACGTCGAGCGCGCGCGCGCGGAGCTGGCGGGCGACCTCGGGCGATTCGCCGGTGCATCGGCCATCGCCGAGTTGACGCTGCGTTTCGGGCGCGACGAGGCGGACCCAGGTCTGTTCGACGCGGTAGCCGCGGCGCTGGATGCGATCGCCGTGGCGCCGCCGGACCAGGCGCTCGCCGCCACGCTCACCGGCGCATGGCGCATTGTCGCCGAGCTGGGCTTTGCTCCGGCGCTCGACCTCTGTGCCGAGTGTCACACGCCCCTCGCGCCCGACGACACCGTGATGTTCAGCCACCGCGCCGGCGGCGCATTGTGTCTCCGGTGCGGACGCCTGGCGCCCACCGGCCGCAAGCTGCCACCCGACGCGCGCAATGCGCTGCGCGGCTTCATCGACGGTCGGGAGGCGCCCACGCTCGATGACGCAGCCGCGCGAGCCCACCAGCGACTGCTCCGCGAATTTCTCGCCGAGCATCTCGCTGACGGCCGCCCGCTGCGTGCACTCGAGCTGTGGGAGGACCGTCGCCTGTGAGTGTGAGCGCACAATGATTCTTGGCACCGCGGGCCACATCGATCACGGAAAGACGACGCTCGTCCGCGCGCTCACCGGCGTCGACACCGATCGCCTGCCGGAGGAGAAGCGTCGCGGCATCACGATCGACCTCGGCTTCGCGCCGCTCATGCTCGACGGCGTCGGGACGCTCGGCGTCGTCGACGTGCCTGGTCACGAAGCGTTCGTGCGAACGATGGTGGCCGGCGCCACCGGCGTCGATCTCGCCTTGCTCGTCATTGCGGCGGACGAAGGCGTGATGCCGCAGACCCGCGAACATCTCGCCGTGCTTTCGTTGCTCGCCGTCCGTGGCGGAGTAGTCGCGCTCACCAAGTGCGACCTCGTCGACGACGATTGGCTGGCACTCGTCGAGGAGGACGTGCGTGGCGCACTGGCCAGCTCGCCGCTCTCCGATGCCCCGATCGTGCGCGTGTCGGCGACTACGGGCATGGGCCTCGACGCCTTGAAGGGCGCGCTCAGCGCGGCGGCGCTTCGCGCACCTCACCATAGCGAGGATGATCTCTTCCGATTGCCGATCGATCGCGCCTTCACGGTCCGCGGGACGGGGAGCGTCGTCACCGGAACGGTGTGGTCCGGCACGCTCGATCGCGACGCCGCCCTTCGGCTGATGCCCGCCGATGAGTCGGTACGCGTTCGCGGACTGCAGGCGCACGGCGAGGCCGTCGCCCGGGTGCACGTCGGCGAGCGCGCGGCCATCGCCCTGCAGGGCGTGGACATCGAGCGGTTGTCGAGAGGCGCCGTACTCGTGCAGGGCGACGCCTGGCGCGCGTCGCGCGTACTTCGTGCCGACGTCACGCTGCTCGCTGACGCGCCCGCTGCGCTTGGCCCCCGGCGCCGCGTGCGTCTGCACCTCGGCACGGCCGACGTCGAGGCCCGCCTGGTCGGCCTCGGCGGTCCGATCGGGCCCGGCGCCATGACTTCCGCGCGGGTTGTGCTCGACGAGCCCATCATCGCGCGTGCCGGTGATCGATTCGTGCTGCGGGACTCGTCGCCGGCGCGCACGATCGGGGGCGGCATGGTGATAGACCCGCTTGCGCCTGCGCGGGCAAGGCCATGGCCGCTGGAGGAGCGCACGCCCCCCACGCTGCTCGAGCATCTGCTGCGTGAGGCCGGCGCGAACGGCGTTCACCTCACTGAGCTGCCGGTGCGGCTGGGCGTGTCGCCGTCTCGCGTGTCGGCCGTGATTGACGCCAGCGGGGGCTGGCGTGTCGGCGACCGCCTGCTCGCGCGTGCCACCCAGGATGCGCTCGAGACCGACGCGCTCCGGACGGTCGCCGCGTATCACGCCGCGCATCCACTGGAGCCGGGCGCACCGCAGCAGTGGCTCCGCTCGAGGCTCCCCGCGCCCGACGGCGTGGCTGCCGCCCTGCTCAACGGCCTGGAGGCAGCGGGACGTCTCGTCGCCGAGCTGGGCACTGTTCGGCTCCCAGGCCATGCGGCCCGCCTGAGCGCCGCCGAAGAGGCGCTGAAGGAGCGTCTGCTCGC
>Ga0207657_10009073_pt1 | contig 10041 bp, 9 predicted proteins | sample KBSC33metaG_FD_184316 | JGI IMG/M metagenome (GOLD analysis project Ga0207657, IMG submission 184316) | Corn rhizosphere microbial communities from Kellogg Biological Station, Michigan, USA - KBS C3-3 metaG (SPAdes) (version 2) | ecosystem: Host-associated > Plants > Roots > Rhizosphere > Soil ... | reverse complement strand
TCGAGCACGACGCATCGGGCAAGGCCGTAGCCGTCATCTATGCCGACGAAGCCGGAAAGATGCAGCGCCAGAAGGCGCGCATTGTTGCAGTAGCCGGCAACTCGATTGAGAGCCCCCGGCTTTTGCTCAACAGTGCGTCCAGTCTATTTCCCGACGGACTGGCCAACAGCTCCGGCCAGGTCGGCCGCAACTACATGCGTCACATGACTGGCAGCGTCTATGCAGTTTTCGACAAGTCGGTTCACATGTATCGCGGCACCACCATGGCCGGCATCATCCGCGATGAGGCACGGAACGATCCGTCCCGTGGCTTCCTCGGCGGCTATGAAATGGAGACGCTGTCGCTTGGTTTGCCCTTCATGGCGGCGTTCCTCAATCCGGGCGCATGGGGACGTTCGTTCACCGCAGCGATGGAAGGGTATCCGCGCATGGCAGGGATGTGGCTGGTCGGCGAGGATATGCCGCAAGATACCAACCGCGTGACACTCGACCCGAAAGCAAAGGATAAATTTGGTATGCCGGTTGCCAGCGTCCATTACGACGATCATCCCAACGACGTCGCAATGCGCGATCACGCCTACAAACAGGGCTCCGCTGTTTACGAGGCCGTTGGTGCGACAGTGACCTATCCGACCACGCCTTATCCCAGCACCCATAACATGGGCACCAACCGGATGAGCGCGAAAGCAAAGGACGGTGTCGTGAACAAATTCGGCCAGACCCACGATATCAAAAATCTGTTCATATCGGATGGCAGCCAGTTCACCACCGGCGCGGCCTGCAATCCGACGCTCACGATCGTGGCGCTTGCAGTCAGACAGGCTGATCATATCGCCGGCGCCATGCAGCGAAAGGAAATCTAGTCTGGGACGGTTTCAGGGTTGCGGCGTCTGATCCCGGATGCGCCACCTGGCGCATTCTGGATGCGCACCTGGCGCATCCGGGATGGCAGCGATTAAACCAGTTCTAACGGGTACGATTATTCGGCCGCGACGAGCCTCGGTGCGGTGCCCTCAAGAAAATCGGGCATGACCGCAACGGCTTCCGATCGATAGATCAGGCACGAGCAGCGCAGCAGCGAGGCAAAATTATGCACCTCGCCACAATGATCGAGAACCTCGCTGTGAAGACGTGTAAGGAATTTCGCGAGACTCATGTCTTCCTTTCTCGCGATTTCTTCAAGCGTATCCCAGAAAGCCATCTCCAGCCGGATGGACGTACAATGACCATCGATGCGAAGCGATCTGGTCTGTGATTCATAGTCCCGTTGAGGTTGGTGGGCGAACAGCTGGCACATAAGGTATCCTCCCGGATCCTTTTTATAGCTTTTCTAACGATATACCCGGCCGGCGCAGGTCACAATGTTTCCGTCATGGACCGCACACGACGCAAATCGGAACAACAGGCTCCGAAAACTGCCACGGGCGGATGAGACCTGCCGTATCACTGAAAAACTCCGGCCGCCGCGCGACCGGAGTTTTTGGTTTTTGAAAAAGGAACCTATCGAAGGATCGGCGTCCTAGTAGCGTTTGCCTCCGGTCGCGGGATCGCCGACCGCGCCACCGCCTGTGCCCCGAACCGCGCCGCTGCCGGCCCCTACCGTGCCCTTGGCGCCGGCCTTGGCGTTGACGCCGGCTTTTGCTCCGGCCACGCCCGGCTGCGCATTGAACTCCTCGTCGACGCTGCCCGACATCCCACCGCCCTGCATATTGCTCCGGCCTTGCACGCCGCCGCGGATCTGGGTGTCGGGTGAGACGCCTTGCGCCAGTACGGGGCCGGCGAGGACGGCCGACATCGCAACTGCGATCGCTGAGGTTTTCACTAACTTCATCCACTTCTCCCAAGTTTTGATTAGCGATGGACGGTTCGGCTACTCCATGCGCCGTCCGCCTGTACCGGACCTGCCCATCGCAAAGACCAAACGAGTCACGAACGGCGCAGTCACCATGCAAACCGCGTCGTGTGGTCATCGTGCAGAGATTTCGGGGTGATTTCACGAAACCTCGGCCACGGACTGACCTTATATGCGGCAGCCCCGAAATCCTGATGCGACGCGACTTCACCAGAAAATTGCGCGAAAAGCCTTTTGGTGCATGCATTTGGTTCAGCGGCCGCTTAAAATTGGCTGTCATCCCCGAATCGACCCCGAGCCTTCATGCCCGTCCGTCAGCTACCCGAGCAGGTCGTCAACCGCATCGCCGCCGGCGAAGTGGTCGAGCGTCCTGCGAGCGTGGTCAAGGAACTGGTGGAAAACGCCATCGACGCCGGCGCCAGCCGGATCGACATTTTCACCGACGGCGGCGGCCGGCGGCGGATCGGGATTACCGACGATGGCGACGGCATGACCTATGGCGATCTCGCGCTGGCGGTGGATCGCCATGCCACCTCCAAGCTCGACGACGAGGATCTGCTGCGCATCCGCACGCTGGGGTTTCGCGGCGAGGCGCTGCCCTCGATCGGCGCGGTGGCGAAGCTCGGCATCACCACCCGCCACGCCTCTGAGCCGCATGCCTGGTCGCTGTCGGTCGAAGCCGGCGAGAAATCCGGCATCATGCCGGCGGCGTTGAGCCAAGGTACCCGCGTCGAAGTCAGCGATCTGTTTTATGCAACGCCGGCGCGGCTGAAATTTCTCAAGACCGACCGCACCGAAGCCGAAGCGATCCGCGAGGTGGTGCGTCGCCTCGCGATGGCGCGGCCCGATATCGCCTTTACGCTCGCCGGCGAGGAACGCGCGCCCGTTACCTGGGCCGCGGCGCTCCCCGGTGCGAGCGGCCGGCTGACGCGGCTCGGCGATATATTGGGGGCGGATTTTCGCGGCAGCGCCATCGAGGTGCGCGCTGAGCGCGAAGGCGTCGAGGTCGAAGGGTTCGCGGCTGCGCCGTCGCTGACACGCGCCAACGCGCTCGGACAATACCTGTTCGTCAACGGCCGGCCGGTGCGCGACAAGCTGATCCTGGGCGCGGTGCGCGCAGCCTATTCCGACTATCTGCCGCGCGACCGTCATCCGGTGGTGGCGCTGTTCGTGACGCTCGATCCCGAGGGCGTCGATGCCAATGTGCATCCCGCCAAGACCGAAGTGCGGTTCCGCAATGCCGGCCTGGTGCGGACGCTGATCGTGCACGCGCTGAAAGACGGGCTCACCCGCGAGGGCAAGCGCACCGCGGCCAACAGCGACGGCGCGGCGATCGCCTCGTTTCGCCCCTCGTTTGCGCCGCGCGCCAACTGGGACTGGCGGCGCTCGCCGGCCTATCCCGCCGGACCGCTGCCGGCCTTCGAGGGCTCGGTGGCGACGGCCTTTGCCGAACCCGGACAGGCAGTGTTCAACGTCGGCACGCCGACGGCGGATGTGCGGTTTCAGGAAACGCCGTCTGCCGATCTGCTCGACCGCCCGCTGGGGGCGGCGCGGACGCAGATTCACGAAACCTATATCGTGTCGCAGACCCGCGACGGCCTGATCGTGGTGGATCAGCACGCCGCGCATGAGCGCATCGTCTATGAAAAGCTGAAGGCGTCGCTTGCGCGCAACGGCGTGCAGCGGCAAATCCTGCTGATTCCGGAGATCGTCGAACTGGACGAGGCGACCGTCGAAAAGCTCGTTGCGCGCGCCGAGGAACTGGCCTCGTTCGGGCTCGCGATCGAATCCTTCGGCCCCGGCGCGGTCGCGGTGCGCGAGACGCCGTCGCTGCTCGGCAAGACCAATGCCGCATCATTGCTGCGCGATCTCGCCGAGCACATGGCGGAATGGGATGAGGCGCTGCCGCTGGAGCGCCGCCTGATGCATGTCGCCGCCACCATGGCCTGCCACGGCTCGGTACGCGCCGGCCGCCGTCTCAAGCCGGAAGAGATGAACGCGCTGCTGCGCGAGATGGAAGACACGCCGAATTCCGGGCAGTGCAATCACGGCCGGCCGACTTACGTGGAATTGAAGCTTTCGGATATCGAGAAGCTGTTCGGAAGACGGTGATGCGATCAAGATTTGCAACTATTGGAGCAATGATCTACCTCCTGGCGTTTGCCTGCGCGTCCGCCTATCCGCTTTTCGACCACCGAACTTTTGCGGGTCTTGCCGCCGTTCTCCTCGGATTGCCCTGGATCGATTACCTTCCGAGCGGATGGCTCCTGGGCGCAATCGCGCTCAATGCGCTGAGTATTTATTTCCTGTTGGCCGTGCTGTCATTCCTGCTTTCCTTGTGGGTTTAAGCTTCGCCGCAGGAATGTGAATTCCGTATCGTCGTACACCCGCCGCTCCAGTTCCGTAAAACCATCCGGCGCTAAAAATTCCGCGGCTTTTGCCTCTTCGACCACCAGCAAAGCTGTTGGCGTCAGCCAGCCGCCATCGCGCAGCGAGGCCAGCGCTTGCTCGGCAAGCTTTTTTGCATAGGGCGGATCGAGAAACACCAGCGAGAACGGCTCCATCGGGTGCGCCGGGCCGAGGCTGGTGGCGTCGCGGCGGTACACTTTGGTCACGCCCCCCAGGCCCAGCGATTCGATATTGTTGCGGAGCAGCGCTCTAGCTTCGGTGCTGTTATCGACGAACAGCGCGAACTTGGCGCCGCGCGAGATCGCCTCGATGCCGAGCGCGCCGGTCCCGGCGAACAGGTCGAGTACGCGCGCCCCGGAAATCGGATCGTCATAGGCGTGGATCAGAATATTGAACAGCGACTCGCGAAGGCGGTCCGCGGTGGGACGGATGTCGCGCGATGACGGCGAGGCCAGGTTGCGGCCCTTCAATCGTCCACCGACGACGCGCATTAGAAGTTCTCGTCATGCCCGGCCTTGTGCCGGGCATCCACGTCTTTGAACCGTCGATACGAGCAGGACGTGGATGGCCGGGCAAAGGCGAGCGGAAGCGAAGCCGTCCTTCGGACGGCTATGCCAGGCCATGACGGCTCGGTTGGGATTGAGGGTATCGTTCCAACCATCGAGCGTCACTCATCCCGCGGCTTCAGATCGCGCTTGCCGTGATAGCCGCGCTGCGGACGCCGCGGCGGGCCGTAGCCGCTGGCCTCGGCCTCATTGCGCGCGCGCGCCTCCTCGCTGCCGGTGCGCTGCACCAGCACGCGGCGGCCCTTGCGGTCGGCGATCAGGCCGCTCTTGCCGGCCGGCTTGAACGGCTTTTTGCCGCCTGGAGCGACGGTCGCTTCATCCTCGGATTTTGCGCCGGACTCGCCCTGCATCGGCCGGTTGAAATCCGCGCCCGCGAGTTCGGCGATCTTCTCACCTAACTGTTCGCGCAGCACGCGGGTCTTGACTTCCTCGACCTCACCTTCGGCGAGTTCGCCCAGCTGAAACGGACCATAGGACACCCGGATCAGCCGGTTCACCTCGAGGCCGAGATGCGCCATCACGTTGCGCACCTCGCGGTTCTTGCCTTCGCGGATCGCAAACACCAGCCAGACATTGGCGCCCTGGTCGCGCTCCAGGGTCGCATCGATCGAGCCGTATTTGACGCCGTCGACTTCGACGCCTTTTTTCAATTCATCGAGCTGGGCCTGGGTGACTTCGCCATGGGCGCGGACGCGATAGCGCCGCAGCCAGCCCGTATCGGGCAGCTCGAGCGCGCGCGCCAGGCCGCCGTCATTGGTCAGCAGCAGCAGGCCTTCGGTATTGAAATCGAGCCGACCGATGCTGATCAGCCGCGGCAGCCCCTCGGGCAGATTGTCGAACACCGTCGGCCGTCCTTCGGGGTCGGCATGAGTGGTCATCAGCCCGCGCGGCTTGTGAAACATGAACAGCCGCGTGCGCTCGCGCGGCGGCAACGGCTTGCCGTCGACGGTGATGACATCGTTGGCGGTGACGTCGAGCGCCGGCGAATTGATCACGCGGCCATTCACCGTGACGCGGCCCTGCACAATCCATTCTTCGGCGTCACGGCGCGAGGCCAGCCCTGCCCGCGACACCACCTTGGCGATGCGCTCGCCGGATTTCTTCTCGCGCGGCGGACGCGGTGCGCGTTTGTCGAAATCGGGCGCGCGCTCGCGATAGGCGCCACGGCCGCCGAACGCGGGACGCTTGGCGAAAACCTTAGCATCGTCCTCGTTGTCGCGGCGCGGCCGATCGGCATTGCGATCGAAAGATCGCGGTTCACTGCGTGGATGCTCCTGCCAGGAGCTACCCCCTCCAGGGTCGCCCTGGCGATCCCGGCGCGGACGCTCGAATTTCGGACGATCCTCGCGGGGGCGGTCGAATTTGGGCCGCTCCCGAAACGGTCGATCCCCCTGGGGACGCGCTTTGTCATAACGGGGCTTGTCGAAACTTCTCGCGCCATCACGTGATGGGCGGGAATTACGCCCGGAGTGATCGGGCGACGATGCATCGCGCTTCTGCCAGGGCTTTGAATCGCCGCGATCCCCCGGGTCGCTCTCGCGATCCCGGCTACCAAAATCCTTGCGCGGGCCCCGATCCCCCCGGTCGCTGTTGCGATCCGGCGCGCCGCGAGAGAACTTTTTGTCGCCGCCAAATTTTCTCTCGCCTTGCGGACGATCGGAATACGGCCGCTCGCCGCGCGGCGCATAGGATCGCTTCTCCGCGCCGCCGTCCCGGGGTGTGTAGGGCCGCTTGTCACCGAATTTCTTGTCTTGGAAGCGCGACGTCGGACGGCCCTCGCTGCGATCACCCGGGTCGCTCTTGCGATCCCGGTCAGGCGACGCGCGGTCGTCGCGGTTATAGTTCGAACGATTGCCACGTGGTGTGTACGGGCGCTTTTCGGTGTCGCCGCGGGGACGGTCATCGCGGTTGAAGCGTGGCGGCGGACCTTCGCGTTTGCCGGCGTACGGTTTGCCGGAACCCGAATAAGGCTTCTTGCCATAGGATTTGGCGCCTTCGGGCTTGCCGGCATAGGGGCGCCTCTCGCCATCGCGCTTGGCGCCGTCGCCTTTGCCGGCGAAACCGCGCTTGGCGAATTTCTTCTCGGGTCCCCGGGCGGCGCCGGAGCGGCCCTTGCCGCCGGAAGGTCGATCACGCCGGCCGCGGGAATCATTGTTTTTATCGTTATCGCGGGGCATGAATGGTCTTTCGTGCGTAGATGAAATGGCGATCAGGCTGACGCGGACGGGCTGGCATGAGATGACGCGCGCGCTGTTCGCTTCGCGGCGCATTCTCACGCAAAACCGGTATCCACTTTTGCTGAATGCGCTTCTAGTACCAGACTTTTACCGATGATACGAGACATGACCGCACCATCTTTCATGGATTTAGCGCTGAAAGCGGCCGAAAACGCCGGAAAATCCGGCGAAGTGCCGATCGGATGCGTGATCGTGCGTGACAACGACGTCATCGCCGCGGCCGGAAACCGCACCTTGACCGATCGCGATCCGACCGCGCATGCCGAAATGCTCGCGATCCGGCTGGCCACTGAAATGGTCGGCAGCGAGCGGCTTGTCGACTGCGACCTCTATGTCACCCTGGAGCCGTGCACGATGTGCGCCGCCGCGATCTCGTTTGCGCGGGTAAGGCGGCTGTATTACGGCGCCGCCGATCCCAAGGGCGGTGCGGTAGAATCCGGCGTGCGGTTCTTCGCCTCGCCGACCTGCCATCACGTCCCCGAGGTTTATTCCGCGGTCGGCGAGAGCGAATCCGCGACGCTGTTGCGGGAATTCTTCCAGGCGCGGCGGTAGCGTTGACCTCATCCTGAGGAGCCCGCCCTTGCGGGCGTCTCGAAGGATGGGCCGCCCGCCCCCGTCCTTCGAGACGCCTCGCTTCGCGATGCTCCTCAGGATGAGAGGCTACACCTCTCAACCGGCAAAAAATTCCTTCAGCGCCTTCGCGGTCGCATCGGGATTTTCCTCGGTCAGGAAATGACCGGAATCGACCGGCGCGCCCGAAACATTGGTCGCCCATGTCTTCCAGGTGTCGAGCGGCGTTGCCGCGGCGCGGGCGATGCCGGCATCGCCCCACAATGCCAGCATCGGGATTGTGATTTTTTTGCCCGCGTCGCGATCCGCCTTGTCGATCTCGAAATCGGCATAGGCGCCGGCGCGGTAATCCTCGCACATCGCATGCACCCTGGAGGGATCGCGGAACGCTGCGAGATAATGCTCCAGTGCGCGCGGATCGATGGCGTCGAGAGTCTTCCTCTTGGTTTGGCTCGCCATCTTGTAGCGCAGAAAGAAGTCGGGGTTGCCCGATATCAGCGTTTCCGGCAGCGGAAACGGCTGCGCCAGAAACGTCCAGTGATAGATTTTCAGCGCATAGCGCCGGTCCATCCGCGCCCAGTAGTCATAGGTCGGCAGGATATCCAGCACCGCCAGCTTGGACAGCCGGCCGGGATGATCGAGCGCCAGCCGATAGGCGACGCGGCCACCACGATCGTGTCCGGCGAGAGCGAAATGCACATGGCCGATTTGCTCCATCGCCTCGATCATCGTCTGCGCCATCGCGCGCTTGGTGTAGGGCATGTGATCCCCGTCGCTCTCCGGCATATCCGACCAGCCATAGCCCGGCAGGTCGGCGATAATCAGGGTGAACTTGTCGGCAAGCTGCGGCGCGACGCGGTGCCACATCACATGGGTCTCGGAGAATCCGTGCAGCAGCAGCAGCGGCGGTCCCGTGCCGCCGACACGGGCAAAGATGCGCCCGGATCTGGTGTTGATCCATTCGGCGGAATAACCGGGAAACAGGTCGGCAAGATCGGGCATGCGGCAGGCACTCCTTCGCGGCGGCGGCCTTGCTTCAAACTTTGTTTGCCGTTGCCGCTGGCTCGTGGCGGATATATGCCATCGCCCAAGCCCAACCAACAACAAACCAGAACGAGGAAATGCCATGTCGATCGATTTCGAAGTCCCGGCCGAAGCCAAGGCGATCCGCGAGAAGGTCCGCAAATGGGTGCAGGAAGAATGCATTCCCGCCGAGAAGGAACTGGACACAAAACCGCTCGACGACGTGCTGGGCAGGCTGCGGACCAAAGCGCGCGCGAAAGGCCTGTGGTGCCCGTTCGTGCCGAAGGAATATGGCGGCATGGGCCTCGGTCCGCTCGCCAACGCGCTGGTGCAGATGGAGCTCGGCGAAAGCATCCTGGGCGCGCTGTCGATGAACACGCAGGGGCCCGACGATGCCTCGATGCTGACCATCCTCACGCATGGCACGGAATATCAGAAGGAAAAGTTCCTTAAACCGCTATTGAACGGCGACAAGCGCATCTGCTTCTCGATGACGGAAAAGGCGGCGGGTGCCGACGCCACCGGAATGCAAACCACCGCGGTGAAAGACGGCAACGAGAACTACGTCCTCAACGGCGAGAAGTGGTTCTCGTCATCGGCGAGCGTCGCCGACATGGCGCTGGTGATGGCCAAGACCGATCCAGACGCGCCGCGCCACAAGCAGTATTCGACTTTCATCGTGGAGCTGCCGAACCCCGGCTACAAGATCAAGCGCAACATCAAGAACATGGCGATCGAGGGCCCGCATTACGACCAGCTCTCCGGCGGCCATTCCGAAATCGAAATCAGGGATCTCAAGGTGCCGGCCGACAATCTGCTCGGCGGCGAGGGCAACGGCTTCAACATGGGCCAGCACCGTCTCGCCTACGGGCGGCTGCGCCACGGCATGCACAACATCGCCAAGGCCCAGCGCGCGCTCGACATGGCGGCGGCGCATGTGACCAAGCGCTCGACCTTCGGCGTGCTGCTCGCTGACCGGCAGGCGGTGCAGTTCATGCTCGCCGAATGCGCCAGCCAGCTCTACATCGGGCGGCTGATGCTGCTGCATATCGCCTACAAGGCCGAAAAGGGCATGGACCTCAGGCAGGAAAACTCGATCGCCAAGGTGTATCTGGCGCATATGGTGCACCACGTGATCGACACCGCGATCCAGCTGCACGGCGCGCTCGGCTTCAGCCAGGATACGATCCTGGCCAAATGGTACACCCAGGTGCGCTCGCAGCGGCTGGTCGACGGTCCCGATGAGGTCCACAGATGGAGGGTCGGCCGCAACGTCATCAAGGCGTTCCGCGAGCACGGCACCACGGCGTCGGCGGCAGGCGGCGATTTGATTTGACTCGTCATTGCGAGCCAACGGGTCGCGCGAATGCGCGCCCGATGACGG
>Ga0207657_10009072_pt1 | contig 10041 bp, 10 predicted proteins | sample KBSC33metaG_FD_184316 | JGI IMG/M metagenome (GOLD analysis project Ga0207657, IMG submission 184316) | Corn rhizosphere microbial communities from Kellogg Biological Station, Michigan, USA - KBS C3-3 metaG (SPAdes) (version 2) | ecosystem: Host-associated > Plants > Roots > Rhizosphere > Soil ... | reverse complement strand
ATATTTTTTTAATCATCAAAGGTATTTAAAAAACGCGAATGGAGCCGGGTCGTTATATGGAAAGAGAGAATAAAAATGTTTGGAAACGTTTGCCAAGCGTGAGGTTGCTTCGTTTGCGAATGATAAAATAAAATTTATTTTTGATTGGTACAAGGATTGCTTCGATTAGAAGAATGAGGATAGGAACTCTGAAGTTTGAGTAATTGAGATTGTTGTAACTTCATTTTAATGATAACGAAATATTACAACGTGAACAGACTTTATTTTACTCCTGCAACGGCATTATTATGCCTGGTAGCAGCCTCCGCTCAAACCAATAAACTAATAAATCAATTGACCATTTAATGAATAAAAATTCAATCACTATATATACAGACGGTTCTTCAAGGGGAAATCCGGGCAAAGGAGGCTATGGAACTGTTTTGATTTGGGGGGATATAAAAAAGGAATTATCACAAGGTTACAGGCTCACTACCAACAACCGGATGGAATTGATGGCAGTTATTGCGGCTTTGGAAGCGCTCAAAAAGAATGATCTCGAATTGGTTATTTATTCTGATAGTAGTTATGTAGTAAAAGCGGTGATGGAAGGGTGGTTGAATAAATGGATAAAGACCAATTTCAAAGGTGGAAAAAAAAATAGTGATTTGTGGTTAAGGTATTTTGAGCTTTCAAAAAAACATAAAGTTCATTTTAAATGGGTAAAGGGCCATGCGAATAATGTAATGAATAACCGGTGTGACGAACTGGCTACGCAGGCTGCTGATGGAAAAAATTTGTTGATAGATAATGGATATGAAGCAGAAAAATAACTTAAAATGCCACTGTCACATTTTAATTTTTTGATTAGTTAAATATGAAAAAAGATAAGTAACTATATAGAAGTTGGGACAAGACCGTATCTCATTACTCCAATTTTATTAAATCCTATTACTTTTTTAAAACTTGTATCCCAAAGAAATAGTTCATTTTGTTCTAACTCTTTTTTAATTCTTTCTAATATATCTTGTTTGTTTACTTCACCGGATTCTTTTCTGGTGCTTACAAAATAAAGCATAGAATCTATGAAGTATTCGTTAATTGCTTTATCAATAATATCCTCTTTCGTATCATTCCCAACTCCGCAATATAACCACTCACCCCAATTAGCTTTATGTATCATGTGTGAACTTACAGAATATATTAAATGGGAATCCATTGATTCAAATGTAATAAAAAGGCTGCAACTATGCAGTCTTTAAACTTTAAAATAAAATGATTAATTTTTACTTGTTAATATCTAATAAGTAATACGTGTGTTACTAAAAGATATTTTGAATCTTGCAGTAAATCAACAAATAAGCAAGATTTCTATTTTCCTTTTAATAAAAAACTTAAAAAAATAATTTCTTACTTTTGCAAAAACATTCAAGATGAAAATCAACAGGCAACTTATATTCAGCTTTATTTTATTAGTCGTCATTGCTTCCCTTTACAGGATAATGCCCAACCGCCCTTATGGTTTTGCACCTCAAATCGCTATGGCTATTTTCGGAGGCGCTATTATAAAAGATAAAAAATTTGCTTTTCTTCTTCCTATTTTGGCCATGTTCGTTTCTGATCTTTTGTATCAATTGTTATACATAAATGGGGTTGGAAAAATATCCGGCTTCTACGATGGGCAGGTTTTGAATTATATTTTATTTGCAGGCCTTACTGTTTTCGGATTTTTTATTAAAAACTTTAATGTAAAAAGAATTGCGATTGCTTCTTTTGCCGCGCCTACGGCTTATTTCCTGGTTTCCAATTTTTTAGTGTGGGCAAGTTCATCTCCATTAGCAGGTTTGGGAAGGCCAAAAACTTTCAGTGGATTGATGATGTGTTACGGAGATGGATTACCTTTTTACCCCTGGAGTTTAGCAGCTACTTTTGTTTTCTCTGCCATTTTATTTGGAAGTTATTATGCTGTGAAAAGAGAAGTTCCCCTCGCTTCCAAAGAAGGGTTTCTGAAATTCTAAAAGATAGTGTTTCCCATTTCGTTTTAGCAGCGTCAGCTATTTCATGTGTTGGTACCTGCTAACTGATACCTCATACCTGACTTATGGCCAATCACAATAATACCGGGCATCTCGGCGAAAAGATGGCTGGAGAATATCTTTTAAAAAAAGGATTTAATATACTTCACAAAAATTGGCGTCACAGCCATTGGGAAGTAGATGTGATTGCTTCGCTCAACAATACTTTACATTTTATAGAAGTAAAAACGAGAAGAACCAATAAGTTTGGATTCCCTGAAGATGATGTTACTAAAAAGAAAATGGAAAATCTAATCAATGCGTCCGAAGAATATCTTCTTTTGTATCCTGAATGGAAACAAATTCAATTTGATATATTATCAATAAGTATTCTTAAAAACCAACCTGCTGAATATTTTTTTATTGAAGATGTTTATATTCCGTGAGAGAAAAATTAGAAATCTGCATAATTCCTTTGTTTACTGATAACTGGCAACTCATAACTGATTACTGATTCACCTCATCTCTCATTTACCGTCTCATTCTTCCATCATTAGATCGGCCAAAACCATTGCTGTTACTGACTCTAAAACTACAGGAACCCGCAATGCGATACACAAGTCGTGTCTTCCTTTTACAGAAAAAGGCGCTACATTTCCGGTTTCCACATTCAGCGTTTGTTGTTCTTTTGGCGTAGAAGAAGTTGGCTTTACTACGATTCGAAATACCAATTCATTGCCATTGGTTATTCCTCCAACTATCCCACCGGCATTATTAGTTGCAGTCGTACCATCTGCATTTATGATGGCATCATTATGCTCAATGCCAAACATTTTGGCTGCCGCAAATCCTGCTCCAAATTCAATACCTTTAACGGCAGGAATCGAAAATACCGCGTGACTGATTAATGATTCAGCAGAGTTAAAAAAAGGTTCGCCAAGGCCAATAGGCAAATGCGAAACTTTACATTCTACAATACCACCAATAGAATCTTTGGCATCAACTGCTTTCTGTAAGCCTTTTTCAAGATCTTTCTCTCCGCCAATTTCTAAAATAGTAGCATTCACTTTTATTTTTTTATCCGGAGAAAATGATTCAATTATTTTTTTAGCCACTACGCCCGCAGCAACCAAAGCCACCGTAAGCCTTCCGCTAAAGTGGCCTCCACCGCGGAAATCTTCGAAGCCGTTAAATTTTTTGTGCGCTACAAAATCAGCGTGGCCGGGCCGTGGTACTGCGCGTAGCTTTTCATAATCACCGCTTCGCGTATTGCTGTTTTTAAATAAAATAGTCATTGGAGCGCCTGAACTTTTGCCATTAAAAACCCCGCTGATTATTTCAGGAATATCATCTTCTTTTCTTGGCGTAGTGCCTTTAGCTCCAGGCTTTCTTCTTTCAATATCTTCCTTAAAATCTTCTTGAGTAATATTAATTCCCGGCGGGCATCCATCAATTATCAACCCAACGTATTCACCATGCGATTGTCCAAAAATCTGTACGCTGAAATTTTTCCCAAATGAATTCATATTATTTTATTTAAGCTATCAAAAATCACCTGTTAACTTTCAATATATTTCGAAATAAAGACTACAAACTAAAAACTACGAACTAAAACCTCCATACCCGTATTCCCGTAAATGTATTTCATTATCGCGCCACTTTGGACGCACTTTTACAAACAACTCGAGAAATACTTTTCTGCCGATAAATTCTTCAATATCTTTTCTTGCGAGAGTTCCTAATTGCTTAATCATTTTTCCACCTTCGCCTAATACAATTCCTTTCTGTGTTTCTCTTTGCAAAATAATATCAGCAGTGATTTTGGTAAGAGTAGTTTTTTCTTTAAACTCCTGCACCAGCACTGTTGAATGATACGGGATTTCATCCTGGTATAAATAAAATATCTTCTCTCTTATTAATTCACTTACAAAAAATTTCATAGGAAGATCGCTCAGGTTATCATCTGTATAAAACGGTTCGCCTTCCGGAAGCATTAAAAGAATTGCATCCAGTAATTCTTTGATTCCTTTATTTTTTAATGCCGAAATTTCAATTATTTTTTTGCAATATTTTTTATCTAAAAAAAAGGTTATTGCTTTTTCAATAGTTTCTTTATTGGCGATATCAGTTTTATTGAGCAATACGATTGCCGGCACTTTTAATGAAAGATGAGAAAATATTTCATCAACTTCATTTAGGTCATCTTTTATATCAACAATAAGTAAAGCCACATCAGCATCTTCGAGGCTGCTTTTTACTGCCTGCATCATTTTTTCATGCAGCTTGTATTTTGGCTCTATAATGCCGGGAGTATCAGAAAAAATAATCTGATAATTTTTATCATTCAAAATCCCCTTGATACGATGGCGAGTGGTCTGCACTTTTGGAGAAACAATTGCCAACTTCTCTCCCATCAAAGCATTCAGCAACGTGCTTTTGCCGGCATTTGGCTTTCCAAAAATATTTACAAACCCTGATTTCATAATTCCTGCAAAATTAATTCTTTGAAAATTAAATTATTTAAAACAATTTGCTAATGTGCTGATGTGCTAATTTACCAATTAGCAGACGTGCCAATAAGTGAAAATATAAAAATTTATAGAATAATATACAAAGGCTGGATATAGCGTTATTGGGATGTTTTCAAAACCTTAGTAGTAAAAGAATCAAGAGGTACTAAACCTTATTACCTTATTTCAAGTCCTGCTAATGCAGTAAAATAAGGTAATAAGGTTTAGCAAGATAGAAAGAAATTTTTCTACTAAGGTTTATTCAAAATAGGGTTCAATGAAGTTTCCAAATATTCAATCCAGTTAATGGATATTATTCTAAAAATGTATTATTGATAAATAACGAAATTGAACTTTAATTCAGGAATAGAAAAACAAAAAATCATTTAAAAAATAAAACATTATCAACATGCAAACAATTTATGAAATATTCGGACAAGGCAGTAATCTGAATATGCTGCAGATGTCCATGCGTGCCATTGTACTTTTCTTTGTAGCATTAATATTGATACGCTTTACCGGAATGCGGGTGTTTGGCATTAAATCCGCTTTTGATATTTGCATTACTATCATGCTGGGCGCGGTTTTAGCACGTGCAGTGGTAGGCGCTTCCCCGGTTTTCCCTACAGTAGCTGCATGTGCTGCATTGGTAATTGTTCATAAAATAATTGCTGCTATAAGTGTCAACAATCAATTCATCAGTCACCTTGTAAAAGGAAAAGCACTTTCATTATATAAAGATGGGGTTCTAAATAGTATTAACTTAAAAAAATGTTCATTGAGCTATGGCGATGTGATGGAAGAAGTGAGATTAGAAATGAACCAAAATAATATGGACAATATTGCGGAAATTTTTATGGAGCGTACCGGAAAAATAAGTGTGATAAAGAAATTAGCTGTTTAGCTGACGTGCCAATGTAGTAATACGCCAATTAGCCAAAGCAAAAAAGTATTTTTACGACAGTTATTTATCGTTAATTTACTATTTGCACCGTAATTACAATGATTTAAAAATTGAGAGGAATTGCGCTTGTTAAAGGTATGGTGTCCCCATATCTTTGTTATAGAAGTTGGTTGATGTTCAACAAACATTAATCATGAATTGAATCCAAATCCAGTGAAAAATTATTCCGACACTGACCTGAGAGCAGGCAGAAAAATCGGGCCCCCATAATCCGGGAAAAACCAAAATAAAATCTGATATCAATCAACTTCTAATTTTTTTGAGTTTGTACCTTTTCGAAAATTAATAATCCTCTGTGAAAGCCAGGCCGCAAAGCCGAAAAAAATTTAAACCTGAAAAACCAAATACCCCAGGATTTAAATTATTAAAAAAACTTCCGCTCTTTTAAGCGGAAGTTTTTTATGTGATAAGCCGGCCATCTACGCCGCAAATCATAATACGTAAGAAAAATATATAGCCAATTATTGACGCCGGGGATCTTTCGCTATCAGATGTTTTGGAAAATCTTCCACTTTTTCACAACAAAGTTGATCCATTACCTGCTGCAATTGTCTTTTTAAAATAACGATGGTATGATCAGCGCCTTCATCGCCCAGAGCAGCTACACCATACATGAATGTTCTCCCCAAAAATGCGAACTCTGCGCCTGAAGCAAGCGTTCTTGCTATATCCGGGCCTGAACGAAGGCCGCTATCCATCATTATTTTTATTTTATTATTATATTTTTCAACAATCTTTTTGAGCGAATGAATAGTAGATTCTCCCGCATCCAATTGTCTTCCTCCATGATTGGAAACAATAATTCCGTCAATTCCTAATTGAATACTTTTTTCAACATCTATCTCATTTACGATTCCTTTCAAAACCAATTTTCCTTTCCACATATCGCGGATAGCCGATATTTTATCTTCATTCAATCTGCCGTTGAAAGTTTTATTCATGAACAATCCAAGATGATGCATATTCATTCCTTTAGGCATATAAGGCTTCATTACTTTGAAAGATGGCTGTCCGTGAATTAATGTTCTAAGTGCCCAATTAGGCCGTCCCATGATCTGTACCACGTTATGCAGCGTCATTCTTGGAGGCATCGCCAGGCCATTTTTTATTTCTTTATTGCGGTATCCAAATGTGGGCACATCACTAAGAATTACAAGAACAGGACAATGTTCCGACGCGCGCTTTATAATCTGGTCTCTCAACGTATTTTCTGCAGGATGGTACAATTGAAACCATGCCTGTCCTTCGGTAATTTCGCTGATTCGCTCAATAGTACTTGTGCTTACGGTACTTAACGTAAATGGAATATTATGCTTAAAAGCAGCCCTGGCAAGTATTTCAGGCGAATTAGGCCAAATCAATCCCTGCAAGCCAACCGGAGCTATACCAAAAGGCGCGTCATACACATGCCCAAAAAGTTCCGTCTTCATATCGGAGCCGGCATGTTTTTTGAGATACTGCGGAAGAAGCTCTACTTCGCGAATTTCTGATGTGTTTTTGTAAAGATTTATTTCCTCATTACAACCTCCGTCAAGATAGTCAAATGCAAATCCCGGAATTCTTTTTTTTGCTTTGTTCCTGAGATCTTCTACTGAAGGGTATCTTGGGTTATATTCTAATTTCATAATAATAGTTTTTAAAATTCCTGAGTGGTAACATTGCAAACTTATTCAATAACAATAATCATATCATTATTTTTTTTTAGATTAATTCCATTTAAAATAATAGGACTTGCTTTTTTTTATGAAAGAGGGGATTGGCCGGCTGAAAAATATTTTAACTCAATAATATCATGAGGTAACGCTTTTTTATTCCATGAATCATGAATGCAAAGTGCGGCTCCCACTGCTGTTGCCTGCGCCATAGAAGCAGCAAATACCTCAATACCGGGAAAAGCTGACGCAAGTAAATTCATATAAATAGCATTATTACTAAAGCCGCCATCTACGAAAATTCTTTTAACCTCTGTTCCTTTTAAAACAAATTGAGTGGATATTTGTTGCTCTGCTATAAGGTCCAGCATCAATTGATGGTAAGCTTCTTCATCATTTTTAAAAGAGGATAATTCCCTGTCAGTAAACAAAGATTCTTTAAGGTTTTTTGTTTTCTTCTCTAATCTTTCCTGTTTTTTGTTTTTCTTTTGAAGCGATGTAATTATTTCAGGATTAAAATCCATTGTTCGGTACCTGGAAGGATTCTGATTAAAATATTCACTTATTCTTTTCACCTCTATTTCGTGTTCATTTCCTGCAAACAGCCTCGAAGCCTTGACAGGCTTCGCATCATAACTCATAAAACAAAGGCAATCGTTTTTCAGTTCTTCTTTTGTCAGGGGTGTATGGTTAAAGGGATTCAAAGAAATACACCACGTACCGGTAGATATTAGAATAAACGGTTCCCGGAAATTCATAAGATAGGGGATGAGAGCGGCTGAACTATCGTGCAGCCCGATGCCAACGGAATAATTATTGCCAGGAAAAGATGCGGGAACAACTTGTGTGCAAGGAAGAATGGGCGCCAATTTTCCGAGTAAGCCTTCCTGCTGTACCCATAAATGGTATTCATTTTTCTGAAAATCCCACAGATTGGTATGGCATCCGATACTGGTAATATCGCTGCAAACTTTAGCTGAGATAAGAAAACTTAAATATTGAGGAAGATGCAATGCATATTTTATCTCTTTAAACAAATCTGGCTTTTCATATTTTTGCCGATATAATTGCATGGCTGAATTTAAGCTTCCCAGCACGGGGGACGCTGTGCGAAAGGTAAATTCATCTTCACCTCCATAAGTATCATAAAATTGTTTTTGTAACCATTCCGGGTAGGGTTTTAAATAATTGTATAATGGCGCAAAAGCTTGCAGTTGTTCATTTAGATAAACAAAGCTGGCGCCATAGCTGGTAAAATTAATAGCTTTGATATTAATTTCTTTTAACCTGAAGATTTCGCGCAGTGAGTCAAATACTGATAATTTTAAACTATCTAAATTTTCGCAAGGGAAGCCATCTTCATCAACAGTTTCTATAAAACGCGCAGACCTTTCAAAAACAATTTTATAGTTTTCATCAAACAGAAATAGTTTTTTGTTGGTTTTGCCGACATCGAAAATCGCTATTACATTTTGCATGGTGAGTGGTGATCAGTGATGAGTGATGAGGTCAGTGGTGAATGGTGAGTGATGAGTGAGTGATTTACTCATCACTCATAACACATAACTCACATCTTTCACCCGACAACTCACAATCCCGTAGCTATTGTTTTACTTCCTCTTTCTTTAATTAATTGTTCCCTTACTTTTTCGTTGCGATAAACCGCCAAAGGATTTAAAGCCGCGCCGGCACGTAATCTTGCTTCTGCCACTATTGGACGAACATCGGTGCGATATGCCTGCTGCAATATTTCCTGGGCAGTAACTACGTCATTATTTTGTTGCGCCTCCACTAATTTTTTTCTGTCAATAATTAATGATTGCGCGTAGGCAATCATAATAGCTTCTACTGATTGCAACAAATCTTCTAAAGGATCTTTTACATTATGTGATGCGTCAATCATCCATGCTAAATCATGGGCATGATTCATTTTTTTTGCATCCATGCCTTCTACCAACTCATTAAAAATTAAAAATAACTGATAAGGTTTGATGCTGCCGACGGTAAGATCATCATCGCCATATTTAGAATCATTGAAATGGAATCCGCCGAGCTTTCCTTCCATCAGCAGTAAAGCAACAATTTGTTCAATATTTGCATTTGCTAAATGGTGGCCAAGATCTACAAGCGTGTAAGCTTTATTACCCAACTTGCTCGTATATAATAAAGATTGTCCCCAGTCCGCCACAGTTGTTGAATAAAAATTTGGCTCAAATGCTTTGTATTCGACAAATAATTTCCAGTCGTCCGGCAATGCTTTATATACTTGCTGCAAGCTTTCCAATGTGTTTTGAAAGGCTTTTCTAAAATTTAATTGCCCCGGGAAACTAGAGCCATCGCTAAGCCAGACACTGAGGGACTTAGAGCCTAATTCTTTTCCGTATTTTATTACCTCAATGTTGTGATCGACGGCCTGTTTGCGAACCGCTTTGTCAACATGCTGCATAGAGCCAAACTTGTAACTCAATTTTTGACCAGGCTGATCCTGGAAAGTGTTTGAATTCATGGCATCGAAACGGAGGCCGTGTTGTGCCGCCAGTTTTTTTATGGCATTGGCGTCTTTTGGAATGTCCCAGGGTATGTGCAATGATATAGCGCCACTGGATCCATTGAGTGCGTGCAGCAAACCAATGTCTTCTATTTTTTCTTCAAGGCTTCGGGGCTCACCGCCACTGGGAAAACGTCCAAAACGTGTGCCGCCAGTGCCTAACGCCCCAGCCGCGACAGCGCGAACTGCACCGCCAGGTCGGTGGTGCTCCAGAGCTGAACGTCCGCCCCGCTGCCATAGCGAATCGCGACGACCTGGTCGCCGCGCGGCGCGTAGCTCCACAACTCACTGCGGAACCCCGACGATTCCACGGTGCGACGCACCTTCGTGATCGCCGCGCGCAGCTCGCGCGCGTACGGCGGGTGGTTGGTCG
>Ga0207657_10009070_pt1 | contig 10043 bp, 9 predicted proteins | sample KBSC33metaG_FD_184316 | JGI IMG/M metagenome (GOLD analysis project Ga0207657, IMG submission 184316) | Corn rhizosphere microbial communities from Kellogg Biological Station, Michigan, USA - KBS C3-3 metaG (SPAdes) (version 2) | ecosystem: Host-associated > Plants > Roots > Rhizosphere > Soil ... | reverse complement strand
AACCGCGCGCCCGGTCGACGAGGCCGGTCATCGGCAATCCTTCCCGGTGGCGGCGGATGTTGTCGATGACCGCGTCGGCCGCGGTCTCCGGCTGCGTCATGCTGGCGATATGCGGCGTCAGCACCACGCGCGGATGCGTCCACAACGGATCGCCGGGCGGCAGCGGTTCCGGCTCGCACACGTCCAGGATGGCCTGGCCGACCTGCCCGTTGTCGAGCGCCTGCAGCAGGTCGCGCTGCACGAGGTGCCCGCCGCGCCCCACGTTGATCACGGTGGCGCCCTGCGGCAGCTGGTCGAACAGGCGGCGGCAGAGGATGCCGCGCGTGTCGTCCGTCAGCGGCAGCAGGCAGACGAGGATGTCGGTGCGCGCCAGGAATGCCGCCAGTCCCTCCGGGCCGGCATGGCATGCGACACCGTCGATCGCCTGCCGCGACCGGCTCCACCCGGCGCAATCGAAACCGAGGCCGCACAGGCTGGCCAGCACGGCCCGTCCCAGCACGCCCAGGCCCAGCACGCCGACGCGCCGCGCCGACGCGGGGTGAACACGATGCGCCTGCCAGTGCCCTGCCCGCTGCTGGTCGAGGTAGGTGCGCCAGTCGCGGTGGATCGACAGCACGGCCAGCGTCACGTATTCGACCATGCCGCCGACGATGCCCGGCTCCACCATGCGCACCACCGGCAACGTCGCCGGGATGGCGGACAGGTCGAACTGGTCGATGCCGGCCCCGGTCGAGAACAGGACTTCCAGGTTCGGAAACCGGTCCGCCAGGTCCGCCGGCGGCTCCCACGCGGCCAGGTAGCGCACGTCGCGCGGATCGCCGATATCGGGCCAGATGCGGAACGGCAGCGCCGGTATGTTGCGCGCAAACCGCGCTGCCCAGGCGGCGCCGCGCACGGGATCGGATTTGTACAGGAAGGTCATGGTGCGCAGCGCCTGACGACTTCCCGCATCAGCGTCGGCGGGCTGGCCAGTACCGGGCATCCCAGCTCCGCGGCGAGCGGGTCGCGCAAATGCGCCAGCGATGCCTGGGCCAGCACCAGTACGTCCACTTCGGCGGCGATGCCGGCGGCGGTCTCGCGCAGGATCGCGTCATGCCGCGCACGTTCGCCCGCCTGCAACGCCTGGTAGGCCTCGGCGCACAGCACGGTCCTGATCTCGACGTCGCGTCCCTGCTCGGCGGCGTGGGCGCGCAACAGTGCGCTGCTCGGCTCCACCGTGCTGGACGCCGTGCACAGCAGACCGATGCGCGTGCCGCTGCGGGCGGCTTCCGCCATCATCGGGTCGTCGATCTTCAGGATCGGCACCTGCACGATGCGCCGTGCGATGTCGACCGCCGGCGACGTCGACGAACAGGTGACGACGATCAGGTCCGGCTGCGCTTCCGCCGCCAGCACGATCTGGTCCACCACGCGCCGGTAGACGAGCGGCAGCGGCTTGCCGCGCAACAGGTCTTGCAGCAGGCTTTCGTTCAGGATGTGGAAGCAGTCGGCATCGGGAATCTCGGCGCGCATGCGCGCCTTGAAATCGTCGACCAGGAAACCGACGGTATGGATGAAGGCAATGCGTTGGGTCATTCGGATTCTCCTGGAGGCAGGTCGAGCTTGAAGACCGACCTGAGTTCATCGATCTGCGCCGGGCTCAATGGACTGGTCGGCGTATTGCGCAGCAGCAGGAACAATTTGGCCGTCTCTTCCAGTTCCTCGGTTGCATAGACGGCGGCCTCCAGCGAGGCGCCGGAGACGACCGGCCCGTGGTTGGCGAGCAGCACGGCGCAGTGCTTGCGCGCGAGGCCGCGGATCGCCGCCCCGAGCGCGGGATCGCCGGGACGGTGATACGGAATCAACGGCAGCCGGCCGATCTTCATCACGAAATACGCCGTCAGGGGCGGAATGCAGTCGTCATGGTCCAGGCCGCACATGCAGGAGACCGCCGCGGAATGCGTCGCATGCAGGTGCACGATGGCGCCCGCGCCCGCACGCTCCTCGTACATCGCGCGATGCAGGAAGGCTTCCTTGGAAGGCGCATCGCCGCTGACGTGGCGGCCGTTCCAGTCGAGTTTCGAGAGTCGTGCCGGATCGAGTCGGCCGAGGCAGGCATTGGTCGGCGTCAGCAGCCAGCCGTCGTCCAGCCGCACGCTGATGTTGCCGCTGCTGCCGGCGGTCAGGCCGCGGTCGAACAGCGAGCGGCCGAATGCGACGATCTGCTCGCGCAGTGCCGTCTCCTCGCGGCCGGTGGAGATCGCCGTGCTCATCGCAGTGTGTCCCAGGCCTTGAGGAAGAAATCCTCGCGGCCGAAATTGCCTGACTTGAGCGCGAGCGCCAGCGGCGGCGTGCCGTCGTCGTGCAGGGTGCTCGTCCACGGCACGCCGGGATCGATTTCGGGTCCGATGCGCAAGCCCTTCACGCCGAGCGCCTTGACGACCGCACCCGACGTCTCGCCGCCGGCCACGATCATCTGGCCCACGCCCGCCCGCACAAGGCCGAGCGCTATCGTTGCCAGCGCATGTTCCACCAGATGGCCGGCTTGCTCCACGCCGAGTTCGGCCTGCACCTGCCGGACTGCCTCGGGTGTGGCCGTGGCGTAGATCAGCACAGGTTCCCGCCCGATGCGGCTGCCTGCCCAGTCGAGCGCAGCCGACACCACGTCCTCGCCGCGCGCGAGCCGCAGCGGATCGACGTTGAAGGATGGGAAGGATGCACGCATCACCTCGACCTGCTTTTGCGTGGCCACCGAACAGCTGCCCGACACCACGGCGCGCAGGCCGCCGGTCTGCGGCAACGCATCCGCCACGGCGTTCGATGCCAGCAAACCACGGCGGCGGAAGTTCTGCGGCAGGCCGAGCGCGATGCCGGAGCCGCCGGTGACCAGCGGCAGATCGGCGCAAGCCGCACCGATCGCGTCGAGGTCCGCATTCGACAGCGCATCGACGACGGCAAAGCCGTGGCCCTGCTCGCGCAGCGCGGCAAAGCGTGCGCGAATTGCCGCCGCGTCGCTGCTCACCGTCGCATGATGGACGAGGCCGACCTTGCGCGTCGTCTGCTGCTGCAGCACGCGCACCAGGTTCGCATCCGTCATCGGCGTCAGCGGATGGTTGCGCATGCCCGACTCGGACAGCAGCACATTGCCGACGAACAGATGGCCCTGGTAGATGGTGCGTCCGTTGGCGGGCAAGGCCGGACAGGCGATGGTGAAATCCGTGTCCAGCGCCCGCATCAGCGCTTCGGCGACGGGGCCGATGTTGCCGCGTGGCGTGGAATCGAAGGTCGAGCAATACTTGAAATAGAATTGCCTGCATCCGGCTTCCTGCAACCAGCGCAACGCGGCCAGCGACTCGGCCACGGCGTCATCGACCGGACTGGTACGCGATTTCAACGCGATCACCACGGCGTCGACGTCGGCGGGCGGCGGCCCGTCCGGCACGCCAATCAGTTGCACGGTCCGCATGCCCGCCTTCACCAGCATGCCCGCGAGGTCGGTGCCGCCGGTGAAGTCGTCCGCGATGCATCCCAACAGTGCTGTCACGATCTTCTCCCGTTACGCCGGACGGTAGATCACGTACAGCTTGGCCACGTGTTCGCGGCTATCCCAGGTGCACGACGCCTTCTGCTCGATCAGGAAGATGTCGCCCTTCGAAAACGTGCCGCTGCGGCCCGTTTCGTCGACGAAGGTCACGCTGCCTTCCAGCAGGTACATGAGTTCCATGTGGCGGAAGTACAGCGCGCGGCGGGCATACGGCGTCGAGTCCCACGTGCCGCACGTGAATTCGCCGTCCTCCGATTTGTAGTCGGTATGGTTGCGGCACACCGGCGTGGGCGTCAGCAGCAGGTCGGGCGACGGGCCGCCGGCCGACGGTCCCATCTCCGGGTTCTCCCTGATCGGCACGATGGCGCCGTCGCCCGCGCGGCTGTTGTTGTAGCGGACGAAGATCAGCGATACCGCTCCTTGCGCGGACCAGGTGAATGCGGCGCCATGCTTGAGGATCGCACTCTGCTTCGGACCCAGCGTCAGCGCGGTGCCCTGCTGCGTCAGCGTCAGGCTGCCCTGGTTGACGATGATGAATTCGTCGTTTGGCAGAGACTGCACCACGCCGCTGCCGGCGTCGAGGGTGATGACGCCCGCGGTGACCGGGCTCGGCGCCCAGTCCAGGATACGGCGGTTGGCAAGGAAGCGGTCTTCTCCGGCCGGCGCGGTCACGGCGATGCCCTGGGTCGGGTCCTGCGCGAACCTGCGCAGGTCGACGAAGGATGGCGTGTTGACCGGGACGGCTACTGCTGCTTGCTGAAAATTCGACATGATGGTGACTTTGATTGAATGATGATGAGAGTGAGGTTTACGCCGCGTTCGCGACCGGCGCGGCGAAACGACCAATGTCGTAACACTCGATCGGCGTGCTCGTGGCGCCGGTGGCGATCAGTTCCGCCATCACCTCGCCCACGCCCGGCCCCAGCTGGAAGCCTTCGCCGGAAAAACCGAACGCGTAGTACAGGCCGGGGACGCGCGCGCTCGGTCCCATCGCGGGCCGGCTGTCGTCCATGTAACCCTCGATCCCGCCCCAGACGCGGATGATGTGCAGGTGGTTAAATGCCGGCATCACGCGCGGTGCGCTCTTCAGCTTGTACAGCGTCCTGCTCGGGTTCACGTAGGCGCGCCGTTTATCGATGTCCGCCAGCTCGTGGCCACCGCCCCCGATGACGATGTTGCCGCGCGCAACCTGGCGGAAGTAGACGACCTGCTCGAACGTGTCGGCCATGCCACCGATGGTCGGCCCGATGGCGTAAGGCACCGGTTCGGTGACGCACATCTGCGGCGCCTTGGCGACCATCGGCACCGGTTCGCCGAAACGGGTGCTGATGCGGTTGCCCCATGCGCCGGCGGTGACGAGGGCCACGGGCGCGCGGAAGGTGCGGCCGTCGGCGGTGGTCGCGACGAAGTCGCCGCCATCCTTCTCGAGGCTCGTCATCTCGGTGTTCTCGAACACCTGCGCGCCGGCGCGCACCGCGGCACGCCCGATGGCCGGCGCCGCCAGGCGGGGGTTCGCATGGCCGTCGTAGGGGGCATAACAGCCCGAAGTGATTTCCGGCCCCAGGTACGGAAAGCGCTCGTGCAGCGTTTTCGCGCCCAGCATCTGCATGCCGATGCCGAAGGATTTTGCTTCCTCCGCATATTTCACCATGCGTTCCTCGTGCGCCGGCGTGAAGCCGGCACGCAGGTGGCCATTCAGCAGGAGCTCGACATCCGCGCCGAACAATTCCTTGAACTTCAACCAGATCTCGCGCGACCGGTTCGACAGCGGCAGCTGCTCGATGGGGCGGCCCATCCGGCGCGTGTTGCCGAAGTTGACGCCGCTGGCCTGCTGGCCGATCAATCCCCGCTCGAGCAGGATGACGGACATCCCGCGCTGCCGCAGGAAAAAGGCGCTCGAGGCACCCATGATGCCGCCGCCGACGATGATGACATCCGCTTTCAACGCGCTCATTCCACTTCCTCCCGCACCGCCATCGACAGCGGCTTGACCGGCGCCTGGCCACGCAGGCGCCCAACCTGTTCCAGCGGCACGCCGGCCGCATGCGCGATGATTTCCGCGCCCGCGTGTCCGCAATACCGCCCCTGGCAGCGTCCCATGCCGACGCGGCACAACGCCTTGGCGCGGTTCGCTTCCTGCGCCCCCATCTCGCGCACGGTGCGGCGCAGGTCGCCCGCCGTGACGACTTCGCAGCGGCACACGACGGCGTCGTCCGGCAAAGCCGCCGCCTGCTCCGCCGGCCACGGGAAGGCTTGCGCCAACCCGCGGCGGAACCGGTCCATCTTCGCCTGTTCCGCCCGCAGCGCCTGCAATTCGTCTTCGTTTACCTTGAGCTTGAGGTCCTTCAGCACGGCCAGCGCCGCCAGGCGCCCGCCGATCTCGGCGGCGTCCGCGCCCAGCACCTTCATGCCGTCGCCGGCGAGATAGACGCCGGGCACCGACGTGCGTCCATCCTCCCCTACCTCGGGCAGCCACTGGCGGGTCTCCGCGTCGAAGCGGAAGGAGCAACGCGCCAGGTCGGCCAGCTGCGTCTCCGGGCGCAGGTGGTAACCCATGCCCACCGCGTCGCATTCGAAGGAACGCTCGTTGCCGTGCTTGTCGCGCACGACCACGCCCTGCACGCCGTTCTCCGCCGAACCCGTGATTTCGACCGGAGTAATGCCGGTCAGGACCTGCACGCCCGCGCGCTTCAGGTACGACACCAGCGCCAGGCCATTGCGCAGCACGGCGGGACGCGCCAGCAGCTTCGGCAGCGCGGCCACGCGGCGCATCAGGGGCGACGTGTCGAGCACGGCCGCCACGTTCGCACCCGCCTTCACATACTGCGAGGCGACGAGGTACAGCAGCGGTCCGGTACCCATGAACACGACCTGGCGGCCGATCGCGCAGGCCTGCGCCTTCAGTGCAATCTGCGACGCGCCCAGGCTGTAGGTGCCGGCATAGTGCCAGCCCTTGACCGGCATGAGACGATCGGTGGCGCCGGAACAGATCACCAGCGCGTCGTACGGCAAGGCCTTGGAACGCTGGTCGCGCACCACGTGCAGCTTGCCGCCGAAGATATTCCAGGCCAGCGTCTCGGGCATGTAGTCGACCTTGGCGCGCAGCGCGTCGAAGCTCGCGTGCAGCGACTGCGCGCGTTCCGCCTCGGTGCCGTACAGCTTGTCGTACGGACGGGTGAAATTATCCGGCTGGCGGCGGTAGATCTGCCCGCCGTCGCGCCGGTTTTCATCGACCACGGTCGGACGCAATCCCGCCCTGACCAGCGTTTCCGCGCAGCGCACGCCCGCAGGCCCGGCGCCGATGATGATTACGCGAGGTTGGCCCATGTCGCCTCCGGTTGTCTGGTCACGATATTCATTCCTTCCGCCACGACCGTGGTGCACGCCCGCAGACGCGTGTTCTGCGCGGTCCATACCCAGCAATCCTGGCAGGCGCCCATCAGGCAAAAGCCGGCGCGCCTGCCGTCGCCGAATTCGGATTCGCGCAGGCTGCGCACGTTGTTCAGCATGGCGACCATCAGCGTGTCGCCGGCCAGCGCCTCGACGGGTGCGCCGTCGATGACGATGCGCACGATGGCGCGGTTGGTTTCCGCAAGGCGGACAAAGCGGTGGTTCATGCGACGTCTCCTTCGACCACGCGCAGCGGCGTCTGCGCCGCGCGCAGGTCGGCTTCGTTGTGATGACAGAGGATGCTGCCGCCATCCGCGAGTTGCTGGCGCGGCGGCGGCATGCTGTTGCACACGCCGTCGATGCGCAGCGGGCAGCGGTCGAGGAAGGCGCAGACGCCACGGGCCTGCTCCGCCTGCCGCAACGGCGGCAGCGCGCCGGGATCGCGGCCTTCGACCTCCTCCAGCCAGCCCCGGCGCAGCGCCGGCACCGAGGAGATCAGCAGGTTCGAGTACGGGTGGAACGGCGGCAGCGCCAGCGCCTCGCGCTTGCGCGCCTCCACCTTGCGGCCCGAATACAGCACGACGATCTCGTCGCAGATGGCACGCACGGTGCTGATGTCGTGGCTGATGAACACATACGACACGTTCAGTTCCTTGCGCAGCTCCGCCATCAGGTCGAGGATGGCGGCGCCAACGACGGTATCGAGCGCGGACGTGACCTCGTCGCACAGGATCAGGTCCGGCTGCGCGGCCAGCGCACGCGCCAGGTTGATGCGCTGCTTCTGGCCGCCCGACAGTTCGCCGGGGAGACGGTCGGCCACGGCGGCCGGCAGGCGCACCAGGTCCAGCAGCTGCAGCACGCGCTTGCGCCGTGCTTCTCCCTTCATGCCGTGATAGAACTCCAGCGGGCGGCCGAGGATGCGTTCGATCGTGTGCAGCGGATTCAGCGCCGTGTCGGCATTCTGGAACACGAACTGGATGCGGCGGAACTGTTCGCGCGTGCGGCCCTCCAGCGTGGGCGCCAGCCGTTTCCCGTCGAGCAGGATTTCGCCCGCGGACGGTGCCACCATGCCGGCGATGGTGCGCGCCAGCGTCGTCTTGCCGGAACCCGATTCGCCGATGACGCCGATGGTGGCGCCGCGCGGAATCACGAGGTTGATATCGTCCAGCACGCACTTGACCGGCACGCCGCGTTTCGCGGCGCCGTACGACGCGTACAGGCCGCGCACTTCCAGCAGCGGTTGCGCAGCCGCCTTCCTGGCGTCGACGCCCACGGACTGGCGCTGCTTCGGCGCGATCGCCGCCAGCAGGCTTTTCGTGTACGGGTGGGCGGGCGCGGACAGGATCTGCGCGGTCGTCCCGGTTTCCTGGATGGCGCCGTCGCGCAGCACGACGATGCGGTCGGCCATCTGCGCCACGACGGCCAGGTCGTGCGACACATAGACGGCCGTGCTGCCCCGCTCCTGCACGACTTTCTTGAACGCGCGCAGTACTTCGATCTGCGTCGTCACGTCCAGCGCGGTCGTGGGTTCGTCGAGGATCACGAGGTCGGGATCCGTGATCAGGGCCATGGCCGCCATCAGGCGCTGCAGCTGGCCGCCGGACACCTGGTGCGGATAGCGTTTGCCGATGCGTTCCGGGTCCGGCAGCGCCAGCGCGCGGAACAGCTCGATGGCCTTCGCTTCGGCGACGGCGCGCGGCATGAGTTTATGGATCAGCGCACTCTCGATCACCTGGTCCATCAGGCACCGGGACGGGTTGAACGAGGCGGCCGCGCTCTGCGCGATATAGGCCACGGTGCGCCCGCGCAGGCCCGCCAGCTGGCGCTCGCCGAGCGCCAGCATCGAATGGCCGGCGACGGTGACCGAACCGCCGGCGAGACGGCAGCCGGACCGTGCATAGCCCATCAGGGCCAGCGCGATGGTGCTCTTGCCGGAACCGGACTCGCCGATCAGCGCCAGCACCTCGCCCCGCCTGATCGAGAAATCCGCGCCATGGACGATGGGCACGTCCTCGCCCATGTCGTTGCGGGCCGTGACCCGCAGGCCCTTCACGTTGACGATGTCGTTCATGTCAGACTCCGTTTCCACGGCGCTTGCGGCCGGCAAAGCCATCGATGGCCATGTTCACGCCGATCGTCAGCGTCGCGATGGCGATGGCCGGCACGATCACGGCGGGCGCGCCTTCGGACAGGCCGATGATGTTCTCGCGCACCAGCGAGCCCCAGTCCGCGGCCGGCGGCTGCACGCCAAGGCCCAGGAAGCTCAGGCCGGAGAGCAGCAGTACGATGAACAGGAAGCGCAGGCCGAAGTCGGCCAGTACGGGCCGCAGCATGTTCGGCAGCATCTCGCGGCAGGTGATGTACAACAGGCCCTCGCCGCGCGCCCGCGCCGCCTGCACGTAGTCCATGGCCTGCACGTTGACGGCAAGGGCGCGGGCGATGCGGAAGGCGCCCGGCATGTAGCCGATACCGGCCGTCAGGATCAGGAACGGCACCGACGAACCGAACGCCGCGACGATGATCAGGGCCAGCAGCTTGTGCGGGATGCTGAGCATCGTGTCGACGACGCGGCTGACGACGGCGTCGAACCAGCCGCCCGCGGCGGCCGCGAACATCGCCAGGGTGGTGCCGCCGACGCTGGCCACCAGCACAGCCGCCAGCGCGACGCCGATGGTGTAAGGCGCGCCATTCAGGATGCGGCTCAGCATATCGCGCCCGAGGTAGTCGGTACCGAGCGGGTATTGCGCGCTCATGGGCGCGAACACGGCATCGCTCGCGACACCGCCGGCGTCATGCGCTGCGAGCCACGGACCGGCCACCGCCATGACCAGCCAGAACACGACGACGAAAGCGCCGACCAGGCCCGCTAGCGGCACGCGGCGGCGCGGCTTGCGTCGGACTTCGGAAAGAGAGGGATTCATTTGCGTAACCTCGGATTGGAAAGGATGGCGATCACGTCAGCGGTGGTCAGCAGCACCAGGTAGGCGGCGCAGAACAGCATGGCGCAGGCCTGTACCACGGGCATGTCGCGCATCGTGACGGAGTCCACCATCAGGCTGGCGATGCCGGGATAGTTGAAGATCGATTCGACGATGATGACGCCGCCGATCAGGTAGGCCAGCGACAGCGC
>Ga0207657_10009069_pt1 | contig 10045 bp, 8 predicted proteins | sample KBSC33metaG_FD_184316 | JGI IMG/M metagenome (GOLD analysis project Ga0207657, IMG submission 184316) | Corn rhizosphere microbial communities from Kellogg Biological Station, Michigan, USA - KBS C3-3 metaG (SPAdes) (version 2) | ecosystem: Host-associated > Plants > Roots > Rhizosphere > Soil ... | reverse complement strand
AGCTGAAGATCGACTGGAATGACGAAGTATTCGCCGGTGCGGTGCTCACGCACGGAAGCAACAAGCAGTCGCAGGAGTTCACGCCCGAGGAGCTCGCGGCCGCGGTTGATGAAGCGCATCAGTTCGGCCTCAAGGTCGCGGCGCACGCGCACAGCGCGCAGGGGATCAAGAACGCGGTGCGGGCCGGCGTCGCGTCGATCGAGCACGGCACCTATCTGGACGACGAAGGGATTCGCCTGATGAAGGAGCACGGCACCTTTCTCTCGGCGACGCTCGAGGTGCACGACTGCATCAGCTCGAATCCCAACACGCCCGCGGATTTCCGGGAGCACAACGAGGGCATCGCCGACATCCACTATGCGGCGTTCAGGAGGGCGTTTCAGGCGGGGGTCAAGATCGCGTTCTCGACGGACGTGCCGGTGTGCCCGTACGATCAGGCCACGAAGGAGTTCAGCTACATGGTCAAGAACGGCATGACGCCGATGCAGGCGATACAGGCCGCCACGATGGGCGGCGCGGAGCTGATCGGGGTGCTGGACAAGGTCGGGTCGCTTCGGAAGGGCAAGCTCGCCGACATCATCGCGGTCGCGGGCGATCCCACGAAGGATGTGACCCGCCTCGAGCACGTGCAGTTCGTGATGAAGGAAGGCAAGGTGTACAAGTCGCCGGATGCGTCGGTGCCGGCGACGAATTGACGGCGGTGCGGCTGCGCTACCGCCGGAAGACGAAGTACACCGCTCCCGCCATGCACAGCGCCGCCCAGAGATAGTTCAGCTTCACCGGCTCCCGCATGTACAGCGCGGCGAACGGCACGAACACCGACAGCGTGATCACTTCCTGCAGAATCTTGAGCTGCCCGAGCTCGAGCTGCGTGCTGCCGATCCTGTTCGCCGGCACCTGGAACATGTACTCGAACAGCGCGATCCCCCAGCTCACGAGGATGGCGAGGTAGAGCGGCTTGTTGTGCAGGTTCTTCAGATGCGCGTACCACGCGAACGTCATGAAGCAGTTGGACACGATGAGGAGCAGGGTCGTTTTGACGATTACTGGCATGAATTTGGAGAAGAGGGGAAGCCGAACGCCCGCGTGCGAGCGGGTAATATAGGGCAGCCATTCTCTTCCACTCGCAATCGCGCTGCCACCCTGTCAACCGCAGAGCTTCTCCCGTGTCGTTTCGCAGTATCAGCCGCTTCTTCCGATCCGCGCGAGCGCTTCGCCTTCCAGTGCTCGCGCTTCTCGTCGGCATCCCCGTGACCGCCGCGCGACTCGCGCACGATCCCGTGATCTCGATCCCCGCCTCCGTGCGCGATTCGCTGAACAGCATCTGGACCCAGGCCAATCTGCACTGGAACGAGATCAGCGATCAGAACATGCTCACGCAGGCGCTCGGCACCGGCAAGCCGACGCAGAAGGAGTATCTCGGGTGTCTCATCGGCGATACGGACGGCGACACCTTCCACGTGATCGGCTGGATGCCCGCGCACGACATGAAGCGCTTCCAGTTCGCGGTCACCGGGAGCTGCGACAGCGTGCCCGGCGTGATCGGCACGTTCCACACGCATCCCTACCGTGCCGCGCCCACCGGTGAGGCGCTGAAGGAGCCCGGCCTGTCGCAGCAGGATCTCAAGACCTTCACCGGCGGCACGGATCGCGTGCTGATCGTCGTCTGGGATGTGGACTCGCTCGACGTCGCGCTCCGCGCCGCCGATGGGCGCGTGGTGCATCCGGCGCTGCTCCTGCCGCGCTGATACTTCCCAGCCACTCGCTCGCGGCTACGTTTCACGAATGAGCTCCACACTCGGTCTCGCGTCCTCCTCGAGCGCGCAGCAACGCGAGCGGGAGCTCGTGCGCTGGCTCGAGTCGCACGCGTCGCTGCTCCTCGGCTTCAGCGGCGGCGTGGATTCCGCGTATCTGGCCTGCGTCGCCATCGACGCCGTGGGACCGGAGCGCCTGCTCGCCGTGATCGGTCGCAGCGCGTCGTATCCGGCCGAGCAGTGGCAGATGGCGCGCGAGGTCGCGGCGCGGGCGGGGATCAGCGTGCTCGAGGTCGACACGCACGAGATGGACGATCCGCGCTACGTCGCCAATCCCACGAATCGCTGCTATTTCTGCAAGACCGAGCTCTGGTCCGTGCTCGAGCGCGTGCGCGCCGCTCGCGGAATCGCGACGATCATCGACGGCACGAACGCGGACGATCTCTCCGACCATCGTCCGGGACGGAAGGCTGCCGCGGAGCAGCGGGTCCGCTCGCCGCTGGCGGAGCTCGGCTTCACCAAGAACGACATTCGCGAGCTCTCCCGCCTGCGCGGAATCCCCACGTGGTCGCAGCCATCATCGCCCTGCCTGTCGTCGCGCCTGCCGTACGGCACTCCCGTCACCGTCCCGCGGCTCTCCGCGGTCGAGCGCGCCGAGCGAGCGCTGAGGGAGCTCGGCGTCACGGGGAATCTGCGCGTGCGCCATCACGGCGACACCGCGCGCGTCGAGATGGATCTCGCGGCGCTGGAGCACTGGCAGGGCGCGGATCGCTCCGCGGCGCTGTGCGAGGCGGTGAAGCGCGCAGGATTCGCGGACGTCGTCATCGATCCGCGCGGCTTCCGCTCGGGATCGCTGAACGTGCTTGCGGGCGTGGTCCCCGGCCGCGGAGACAGTGCGCCTCTTTCTGGCACTTGAGCTCGACCCGCGGGAGCGCCGGGCGATCCGCCAGGCGACCGCACCAATGAGAGACGCCGCATCCAGGGCGAGTTGGGTGTACGAGAGCAATCTGCACCTGTCGATCAAGTTCTTCGGGGAGCAGCCCGACACGGCGCCGGCGGCGCTCGCGGCGCTTCTGGCTCCGGTGGGCGCCGCGCACGAGCCGTTCGACCTTCGATTGAGCGGGCTCGGCGCCTTTCCAAACCTTCGCGCCCCTCGTGTCGTATGGATGGGCGTGCAACAGGATCCGAGGCTCGAGCTCGTGCACCACGATGTCGAGGCGGCCTGCGCCGCGAGCGGCTACGCGCTGGACGGGCGCGCCTTTCGCCCGCACATCACGCTGGCGCGAGTGCGCGAGCCGCTTCCGCTGGCGAACGCGCGCGCGCTTGCGCTCGCCGCACGCGCTGTGGTGTACAAGGGAGTGCAGCAGGTGAGTGCGCTCACGCTGTTCGAAAGCACGCTCGGGCCGGGCGGTCCGCGCTACACGAAGGTTGCATCGATTCCACTGGGAGGCGGGTGAGCCATGGGCGGATGCCTGAAGTCGATCGGATGTCTCGTGGTGGCCGCCGTGCTCGCGGTGGGCGGCTGGATCACGCGCGACGTCTGGATGCCGCTGTTGCATCGCTACACGGAACGCGCGGCCACGGCGCCCGCGTCCGCGCATCAACCGGGTACGTGGGAGCCCGCGACCACCGAGGGTGCGGCGCGCGCGAGGGAGGCCATCGAGAAGCTCGCGTCCCGCAACGGCCCCGTGTACGCGAACATCGAGGCGGGCGACCTCACGGCATTCATCATCCAGCAGCTCTCGCATCAGCTGCCCGAATCGGCGCGCAACGTCGAAGCGATGGTGAGCGGCGACCAGCTCCTCGTGCGCTGCACGGTGAATCCGAACGATCTCGGCGACCTGTCGCAGCTCGGTCCGCTCGCCCAGATGCTCGGCAGCAGCGAGCAGGTGCAGTTCGGCGGCACGCTGGACATCGTGAAGCCAGGACTCGGCGAGTATCACGTGCAGTCGTTCCGCATCCACGACTTCAGCATTCCACACGCGATGATCCCCCGGCTCATCAGGAGCTACTCGAAGGGCACGCGCCCGCCCGGCATCGCCGATGACGCGCTGCCACTGATCACACCGGTGCACATCGGCGACGTGCGCATCAGGAACGGGCAGATCACACTCTACAAGGTCGTGAAGTGAGCCCCAAGGTCCTCGTCGCCGACGACGAGAAGGGCATTCGCGCCGCGCTCGGGCAGCTCCTCGAGTACGACGGCTATGAGGTGCGCTCGGTCGCGAATGCGGTGGAGGAGCTGGGAAAGTACCGACAAGGCCTCAAGGTCATGTCGGGCGGCTTCACGCTCAGCTCCGGCCTCGGGATCGATCCGATGCGCATACTGATCGTCCCGGCGGTCGGTGGTCTGGTGCGTGGGACACGACCGCATAGCCTATCGGCGGGCGCGCGCCCGGGCCGTCCGGGATGGGCCGGGGTCACCACTAGCATCGGGGGGTGCTCCGCCCGCCCTCGCTGCCGCATGCCCTGGCGGTGGTGGCGGCGGTGGTGCTCTCCGCTGTCCTGGCGGTGCTCGGCACCTGCCTGGTCGGGGGGACGCCGAGCGCACGGGCCGCGTCCGCGGCGCCCGGCGACCCGGAGCAGCCCCTGGTGCCGCGGATCCGGTCGATCAGCCCGGACTACGTGCCCGACAAGGGTCCGATCGTCATCCACGGCACCGTCACCAACGCCTCGGACCAGACCTGGACCGCGATCAACGTGCACGGGTTCATGGGCTCGACGCCGCTCACCACGACCGCCGAGCTGACCGCCGCGACCCACACTCCGCTCACCGCGGACATCGGCCACCGGATCACGGTGCCCGGCACCTTCGCCAGCATCGCGTCGCTCGCGCCGGGCCAGACCACGACGTTCAAGATCACGCTGCCGCACTCCACGCTCCCGGTGTCGGCACCGGGCGTCTACTGGTTCGGCGTCCACGTGCTCGGCGACAACGGCCAGGGCGGCACGCGGGTGGCCGTCGGGCGCGACCGGACCTTCCTCCCGTACGTGCCGCAGTCGGCGCTCTCGGACGGCGAGCACGAGGACGCGGCGCTCGTCGTCCCCGTGCGCTCGGGCGTCGCGCGCGGACCGGACGGGTCCGTGGTCGACCCCGAGGCCTGGGCCCAGAGCCTCCGGTCCGGACCACTCCACAACGCGGTCGCGATGGGCGAGGCGGCCAGCGGTGGGCCGTTGACCTGGCTGGTCGACCCGGCCGTGCCCGACGTCGTACGCCATCTCGCGGAGGGCAACCCGCCCCGGACCCTGACCGCTCCCCACCAGCCCGGACCTGGCCACGAGTCGCCGAGCGCGTCCCCGAGCGTCTCGCCCACGGCCTCCACCTCGACCACCGCGTCCGGCCCGGCGAGGACCGTGCCCGCCACCTCGGGCGCCGCCGAGCGCTGGCTCCAGCAGCTGCACCGGCTGCTGGCCGCCGACAACGCCGAGATCCTGGGCCTGCCGTACGGCGACCTCGCCGTGGACAGCGCGGCCGCGTACGACGTACCGCTGCTCCGGGCCGCGTTCCGGCGCACCGGGCACTCCCTGCGCCCCTGGGGCCTGCCGCTGAACACCGCCGTCGCCCCACCCGACGGCCGCACCACCGGCGACACCATCTCCCGGCTCCCCCACGACACCACCGTGCTCCTGCCCGACACCGCGGTACGGAGCGAGACAGGCGTGGTCAACCGGGTGAACGGGCACCGGACGGTCCTGATCTCGGCGTCGGCGGCGCAGGGCGGGCCGGGCCCGGTGAACCCCCAGAGCTCCCTGGCGCTGCGCCAACGGGTCCTCTCCGAGGCCGCCCTCCGGCTGCTCGACGACCAGCAGCCACTGGTGGTGGAGCTGCCGACGGAGACCCGGCGGCCGCTGGGTCCCGGGTTCTTCTCCGGGCTCGACGTCCCGTGGCTCCGGCTCACCACGCTCGGCGGCGCCACCGCGGGCACCGCGATCCCGCTCGACGCCACCCACCTCCTGACTCCGTCGCCCGATGCCCCGCGGCTCGGGCCGGGCCTCTACCTGACCGCGCGGGACGTGCTGGAGAACGGCAGCGAGCTCGAGTCGGTGCTGGCCGGGGACGGCGCGCTCCGCAAGGAGCTGTTCGAAGAGGTCGCCGGCAACGCGTCGTACGCCGCGGAGTCCCAGCCGCTGCTGGCCCGCTACCGGATGCAGACCATCGCCCGCTGGGTCCATGCGAACCTGGACGCCATCGACGTGGCCGCGCCGGAGTCGGTCACCCTGGCCAGCACCTCCGGCCGGTTCTCGGCCATCGTCAGCAACGCGCTCGACGTCCCGGTGACGGTCTCGGTCCGGGCCGTGTCCGACCCGCAGCTGACGATCACCGGTGGCGAGACCGTGCAGCTGCCGCCCCACGGCCGCACCACGGTGCTGCTGAACGCGACGACCCACCAGCGCGGCGTCCACACCGTGAGGCTGGAGCTGACCACCCCCGACGGCCGTCCCATCGGCGCCACCGACCCCTTCCCGATGCGGGCCGAGGAGGTGAGCCGCCTGATCTGGGTGATCATCGGCGCCGGGGTCGCGCTGCTGTTCGCCACGATCATCGTCCGGCTGGTACGACGCGTCGCCCGGGCCCGATCGGGTGGGCCCTCGACGTGAGCGACCTCGAGGAGACCCGCGGCATCCTCGCGTCGTCCGCGGTGATGGCGACGGGCACGATCTTCTCGCGAGCGAGCGGCTACGTCCGCAACGTGCTCCTCGCCGCCGCCATCGGCAACGAGCTGCACGCCGACCTGTTCAACATCGGCAACACGATCCCGAACATGCTCTACATCCTCCTGGCCGGTGGTGTGTTCAACGCGGTGCTCGTCCCCCAGCTGGTGCGGGCGCAGAAGAGCGACCAGGACCGGGGCGAGGCGTACACCAACCGCGTGATCACGCTCGCGGTGCTGTTCCTCGGCGCCGTGACGGTGATCCTGGTGCTGGCCGCGCCGCTGGTGATGAGGCTCTACCTCAACGGCGCGTACGACGACCCGGCACTGGCCGCACAGCGCGACTCGGCGATCACGTTCGCGCGGTACTGCCTGCCGCAGGTCTTCTTCTACGGGATGTTCGTGCTGCTCGGGCAGGTGCTCAACGCGCGCGGCCGCTTCGGGCCGATGATGTGGGCGCCGATCGCGAACAACGTGATCGCGATCCTGGTCCTGGTGCTCTACCTGTTCTGGTTCGGCGCCCTCGACAGCGGCGCCGGCTGCACGGCGTTCACCCCGGCCCAGGAGCTGGTCCTCGGCGGTGGCGCGACCCTCGGCATCATCGCCCAGGTCGTCGTCCTGCTGCCGGTCCTGCGGGCCGCCGGCGTCCGCTTCCGGCCGCGCTACGACTTCCGCCGGACCGGCCTCGGCCACACCCTGCGCCTCGGCATCTGGACCGTGCTGTTCGTCGTCGTGAACCAGGTCGCCTACACCGTGGTCGTCCGGCTCGCCTCGGGCGGCACGGCCCGCTCCGTGTGCGAGCACGTCGGCCGCCACGCCCACCACGCGGCCACCGACGCCACCGGCTACACCGTGTACGCCGCGGCGTTCCTGTTCGTGATGGTGCCGCACGCGATCATCACGGTCTCGCTGGCCACCGCGATCCTCCCGCGGTTGTCGGCGAAGGCGGCCGACGGGGACCTGTCCGGCCTGGCCGGCACCCTGGCCGGGACCGTGCGCACGGCGCTGGCCGCGGTGATCCCGTTCGCCCTCGCCCTGCCCCTCCTGGCGTACGACGCGTCGAAGGTGCTGTTCGGGTACGGCGCGACGGCGACCACGTTCGACCACTACGTGCCGTCGATGATCCTGTTCGGGCCCGGCATCGTGTTCTTCACCGTGCACTACCTGATGCTGCGCGGCTTCTACGCGCTCGAGCTCAACCGCACCGTGTTCTTCATCCAGTGCGCGATCGGCGCGACCAACGTCGTCGTCGCGATCCTGCTGGTCCACGAGGCGACCGCCGCGCAGACGTCGCCGGCCCTGGTCATCGCCTACGGCTCGTCGTACCTCCTGGGCTCCACGGTCTCCTACGTGATGCTCCGTGGGCGGCTCGGCGGGCTCGAGACCCCGGCACTGGTGCGGTTCCTGGCCCGGATCCTGATCGCCGCCGGGGTGTCGACCGCGGTCGCCTGGGCCGTCGGGCGCGTGCTCCCCGGCCACACCGACGACGTGTCCCACGCGCTGGCCGCCGTCCGGGTGGTGGTGCTGGGCGTGATCGACCTCGGCCTGTTCGTCGTCCTGGCCCGGTGGATGCGGATCACCGAGGTGACGAGTGTGATCGAGACGATGATGCGCCGGATTCCGGGGGCCCGTGCCTCCTAACATGGGGGAGCGAGCGACGCGAGGGGGAAAGGTGCGAGAGGACACCCGGCCCGGCGACGTGCTCGCCGACCGGTACCGACTGACCGACCTGCTCACCGAGAGCGAGGGCGGACGGTTCTGGCGCGCCTTCGACTCGGTGCTGCAGCGCGACGTCGCCGTCCACATCATCGCCTGCGACGACGAGCGCGCGCCGCTGCTGCGCAAGGCCGCCCGCACCTCGGCCACCGTGCTCGACCGCCGGATGCTCCGGGTGCTGGACATCGACGAGGCGGACGAGCGGTGCTTCGTGGTCAACGAGTGGGGGTCGGGCACCAGCCTCGACATCCTGCTCGCCGACGGCGGCCCGCTCTCGCCCACGGTCGCGGCGTGGATCGTCGCGGAGGTCGCCGACACCCTGGCCCTCGCCCACGAGGCCCAGGTGGCCCACGGACGCCTCGTGCCCGAGAACGTCCTCATCGACACCGACGGTGCGGTCCGGCTGATCGGCTTCGCCGTCGACGCCGCCCTCCACGGCCTCCCCGCCGGCCGCATCTCCACCGACATCGCCGACCTCGTCGGCCTGCTGTACGCCGCGATGACCGGGAAGTGGGCCGGTGTCAGCCGGTCCGCGGTGCACCCGGCCCCCTCGTCGCACGGCCACGTGCTGCGGCCGCGTCAGGTGCGGGCGGGCATCCCTCGCACCCTCGACTCCCTGTGCGACCACGTGCTCAACCACGGGGGCGAGACCGAGGTGACCGCCGCCATGCTCGCCGACTCGTTGAGCGACTTCCTCGGCCCCTCCGCGACCGCCGCCGAGGCCTGGCTGGCGCGCATCGAGCACGCCAAGCGCGGCGAGGGGACCGTCGTGCTGCCGCCGCTGCCCGATCCGCCGGCACGGGAGGCCGAGCCGCCGCCCTCCGAGACGGGCGGGACCCACCGGGGCGAGCCGGGCGACGAGAGCGAGGCGAGCGACGTACCCGGCCGGGCCGACGAGCCCGCGACCGAGGACGCGCTGGCCACCCAGGCCGGCATGCCGATCTTCCACGAGGACACCGACGAGGTGGAGTGGCTCCGGCACCACACCGAGAAGCCACCGCCGCCGCCGGCCTTCGACCCCCCGCCCGAGCGTCCGCTGTTCGCCCCCGACCCCGTCGACGGGCAGCCGGTACGGCGACCTCGTTCCGCCCCGGTCACGCAGGGCGCGGGCGGTGGCGGGTTCTGGCCGTGGGAGAGCAGCGGGACCGGCGTGAGCACCGGCAGCGGCGTCCTCCCGGCGTACGTCGACGAGCCCGAGGAGGACAACCGGCACGCGCCCGGCACCAACATGCTGCGCCTCGCGGGCATCATCGCGGCCTGCCTGCTGGTTCTGGTGGCCTGCGTGATCGCGTTCAACCTCGGCCGTGGCAAGACCCCGCTGGGCACCACCAAGCAGGACACGAGCCAGGGGCCGAGCAGGTCGCCGAGCTCCTCGGGCACCACCGCAGCCGCTGCGCTCACCGGCGTCAAGGCACGTGACTTCGACCCGCAGAGCGGCAACGGCGAGAACCCCCAGGAGGCTCCGCTCGCCGTCGACGGCGACCCGGCCACCGCATGGACGACCTTGCGCTACGTCCAGCAGTTCGGGCCGACCGGCCTCAAGAGCGGGGTGGGGCTCGTGCTCGACCTCGGGGCGAGCCACGACGTCAGCGAGGTGGACCTGACCACGGTCGGCTCGCCCACGTCGGTCAGCGTCTACGTCACCCCGACCAACCCGGCCAACCTCGACGGGCTCAAGGTCTCCGGGAGCACCGTCGTGGCCGGGACCAGGGGAAGCGTCTCGCTCGATCAGCCGGCGACGGGTCGCTACGTGGTCGTCTGGCTGACCAAGCTCCCCGCGGTGCCGGGCGGAGGCTTCCGGGGTGGGATCGCCGAAGCGGTGGTCAAGGGTGGCTGACGAGGAGCTCACGGACGCCGAGCTGCTCGCGGCCCATGTCGCGGGTGACCCCGACGCGTTCGCCCGCTTGTTCACCCGCCACCGCG
>Ga0207657_10009066_pt1 | contig 10048 bp, 6 predicted proteins | sample KBSC33metaG_FD_184316 | JGI IMG/M metagenome (GOLD analysis project Ga0207657, IMG submission 184316) | Corn rhizosphere microbial communities from Kellogg Biological Station, Michigan, USA - KBS C3-3 metaG (SPAdes) (version 2) | ecosystem: Host-associated > Plants > Roots > Rhizosphere > Soil ... | reverse complement strand
CCCAGCCACTACGAGATCGACATCGAGTTCATCAACTCGGGGCGGACCCTGCACACGAACGTGTGGAACGCCGACGTGCAGAACTACCAGCAGTTCGCGGTGTCGACGGGCTGGCGCACCATCGGCTTCGAATGGCGCCCGACCTATGTGCGCTGGTTCAGCGTGTCCAGCAGCGGCGCGGAAACCGAGATCCGCCGCGTCTATACCAATGTCGGTGCGCCGATGCGGCTGATGCTCAACCACTGGGTCGGCAACAACTCCGCCCGCGCCAAGGGCTTCGTGGGCACGTATTACGGCGGCGGCGGGTCGGCCTACTACGACTGGGTCAAGGTCAGCGACTAGCCGGCCCCGGACTCCCGGGCTGGGTGACGCGCGCGCCTTGCGCGCCACCCGGCTGGTCATCTCCCGCTCTCGCGCGGCCGACGCCCGCTGCGGCGGCCCGTGCCGTTCATCGGTGGCGCCAGTGCGCCCGGCCTGCAAGTCCGGCCGCCCTGCTATGCGTCACACGCGATCGACGGCTCCCACCCGAAGTACCTGCCATGAAGCAAAACCAGACCCTGTCCACCTTGTCCCTTGCCGGGGCTCTCGCGGTCACCTTGTCGGCCTGCAGCGCGCTGCATCCCGGCACCTCCGGCGCCGATCCCCAGGCCGTGCCGGCCCCCTCCAGCCGCACGCTGTCCACGCCGCAGGCCGACGGCCGCACCGCCGAAGGCGGCTTCGTCGACGCCTTCGTGTTCGCCGAGAAACCGGGCGACGTCGTCCTCAATCCCGTGTCGTTCTCCAAGGGCACGGCCCACGCGAGCGGCGTGATCGACCCGCGCCACGGCAGCACCTGGGGAGGCATCGCCCTCACCACCTCGCTCCTGCGCGGCGGTCGCGCGCTCGATGCCGGCTCGGCCCGCACGCTTGCCATCACGCTGGCGTCGACGCCTTCCGCCCTGCTGCGCGTCCGGCTCGTCGGGCCGAACACGGCGATTCGAGACAAGGGCTGCTACCCGGTGGCGACCGTTCGAGTCGCGCCGGAACCGAAGGAATACACGCTGCCGATCGCGGCGTTCGCGCCGGAAGCGTACTGCGGTGCCACTGCCCCCGCCGGCGCAGCCGCCGCCGCGGCCCTGACAGCCGTCGAGGTCGCCGATGCCGTCGTGACGCCGGGCCTGCGGCGACCGGTCGACTTCACGGTCGGCGTCATCCGCCTGAACCCCTGAGTCGGGCGGCCGTGCCAATGCGCCGCCCCTCGACGCTTGCCCTGGCCATGGCCTGCGTGATCGCACCGGCCGCCCAGGCCTCGGGAACCCCAGCCGACGTCCTGCCGTGGGCCCGGTTCGACGATCGGGCGAGCCTGGCCACCGCACAAGCGATCGTCGCCTCCGAGGTCGCGGGCGACGCCACCCTCTCGTCGCTCGGCCTGGACGGCGACGGCCTGCTGGTGGTCAACGGCAGGCTCGGCCTGGACAACGGCAGCCGGTGGTCGACCCTGGGCGTGGAGATCGCGCCCGCGGCCGTCGACGCCGATGCGGACCTGACGCACGCAGACGTCCTCAGGATCCGGCTCGCCTCCGCGACGGCGCGGCCGCTGCGAGTGCGCATCAAGGGCGGCGACCGCGCGATCGGCAACGCGGGTTGCTATCCGGTGGTCGTCCAGATGGTGACGACGACGGCTGCGGACTACGCGATCCCTCTGGCTGCCTTTCGCTCGCCGGGCTGGTGCGGCACGAAAGCCGTGACCATCGAGCAGACGCTTCGCGCCGTCGAGCGCGTGGAGGTGACGGCCAATGACGCGCCCGATGGCCCCGTCACCTTCTCGGTAGGCAGGATCGACTTCATCGCCGAGGGACGGAGCGAACCGGACAAGAGCCCACCCCGGAGCGGCGGCGACGCGACCGCCGGTACGCCCGCGCCTGTCCCGCCGGCGGTCCCGGCTTCCGCGGGGCGCGCGCCAGCGTCCTCGCAGACCGTGGCCCGCCGCAGGCCCGCGGCGGTCGGGCCGGCCAACGCTGCTTCGGCCACGACACCGTCCCGGCGTGTCGTCTGCGAGCACAGCGCGCGCTACGAGCTGATGCTCTGCTACTGATGGGGCGGGCGTGGGCCCTCGGGCGGCCGTCCACACGGGGCAGGCCCGCAAGCGGTGTGAGAAAGAATGGGGACGGCTCCCACCGTCCCCCAAGGACAAGCTCGCGACGACGCCGGCAGGCGGATCGCCGCGAGATTGGCAAGGCTCACAGCTTCGCGCTGAATTCGATCTGGAACTTGCGGGGCTCGCTCACCGACGCCGTGTAGGGTACGCCCACGGCGGCCGAAAGGTTGCTCAGCCCTGTCACGTAGCGCTTGTCGAGCAGGTTGTTGACGATCAGCGCGACGCCCCAGCGCTCGCCCGGGGCCGTCCAGCCGAGGCGCGTGTCCAGGCGCTCATGCGATTCGCCGACCCGGAACGCCGGCGTCGACAGGCAGCTGCCCTGCGCGGCCGAATCGTCGTTGCACCGAGTGGCGCCGATGTGGCTGCCCTGCAGCGTCCAGTCGGCCCTGCCGCCCGCCAGCGGCAACGTGACGTCGATGCCCGCGGCCAGCGACAGCGCCGGCGTGCCATAGGGCTGGCCCGTCAGGTCGTGGGCGCCGGGCAGGACGTTGTGCTGGCCCTGGTACTTCTGGTCCATCCACTCGCCGTTGGCGAACACGCGCAAGGGCGAGGCGATCTGCCAGTTCAGTTCGGCGTCCAGACCCGTGGCCTCGACGTCGCTCACCGTGACCACGTAGACCGGCACCGTCTGGCTCTGGTCCAGCGTGATCGACTGCAGGTTCTTGAACAGGTAGTGGAACAGCGCGGCGCTGTACGTGATGCCGGCGCCGGCGATGCGGCCCTTGGCGCCGAGCTCGTAGCTGGTGATGGTCTCGGGATCGAAGCGGCCGCCGTTGGCCTGCGTGCTGACGGAGTTGAAGCCGCCGGCCTGGTAGCCACGCGTCACCGAGCCGTAGACCATCGTGTCGGGCGTCAGCTGGTGGTCGAGCACCAGGCGCGGGCTGGTGTTGTGCCAGGTCTTGCTGGCGTACACCGGCGCCGCCATCCACTCCGGATTCGTGAACTCGATGTTGGTGGCCTGCAGGCCTTGCGCCAGGGCAGTGAGGCCGTCGGCGGTCGGCTGGTCGAGGGCGCCCGCGGCGACGAGCTGGCTGAAGAAGTCCGGCGTCAGGACGGCCAGTTGCGCGTCCAGGCCGGGCGCGGAGCGCAGCGGGTTGTACCAGCTGAACTTCTTGGTGTCCTGCGTGAAGCGCACGCCGGTGGTCAGGTTGGTCCTGTCGCCCAGGTGCCAGATGATGTCGCCCATCAGCGCCTCGGAGTGCGCGGCGAGCGTGTTGTGGATGCCTTCCTGCCAGCTTTGTCCGAGCAGGTCGAAGCCGGGAATGCCGGCCTGCTGGCCGATGCCCGTGAGCAGCGACAGCGGCGGCGCCGGCAGGCCCGCGCCCGCCCCGTTGAGGATCTGGAACAGCACCGGGTCGAGCGTGGTGGTGTTGGTGTCGACGCGACTGAGCTGGGCCGAGTGCTCGCTGGCGAAGCTCACGCCCACCAGCCAGTCGGCCAGGCGGTTCTTGCCGTTGAGGCGGAATTCCTGTTCGAAGGTCGTGCTCTTCTCGAAGTTGCCGGTGGCCAGGTAGGTGGCGGGGTTGTCGGTGCCGTCGTTGTCCTCGAGGTTGGTCGAGTTGAAGTGGCGCCAGCCGGTGGTCGACGTGAACGAGAGGCGGTTGCCCAGGTCCTGCTCGATGCGCAGGTTCAGGCCGTTGAACAGGCGCGACTCGACGCCGCCGATGACGTCATTGCGCAGCTGCTCGTGGCGCGGGTCCATGTAGGTGACCGAGCCGTCCAGGTTGTAGGCGCCCGCGGCCCACACCGGACGCGGGCGTTCGTTCAGGTCCTCGTGCTCCCAGGTCAGCACGACGCTCGTGGCATCGGAGGGCGACCAGCGCGCGCCCAGGCGCGTGCCCCAGGTGTGGGCTTGCGGGTTCTTCTTGCCGTCGGTGGCGTTGGTGGTCCAACCGTCGCTCTTCTCGCCGACGGCCGAAATGCGCAGGTCGAAGTCCTCGCTGAGGGCCCGGTTGACCACGCCCTCGGCATGCACGGTGCCATGGTTGCCGATGCGAACCAGGCCCGAGGCCAGGTTCTGGCCGTCCGGATCGTTGGTGACGATGGAGATCGCCCCGCCGGCGCTGTTGCGTCCGAACAGCGTGCCTTGCGGGCCCTTGAGCACCTCCACGCGCTTGACGTCGTTGAAATTCAGCAGCGCACCGCCGGTCTTGCCGGTGTAGACGCCGTTGACATAGACCCCCACCGGCGCATCGGTGCCGATGCCGAAGTCGCCGTTGCCCAGGCCGCGCAGCGAGTAGCTGGGCTGCGTGGGCTGGCTGGCGTCGATGGCCAGGCCGGGGACGAAGTCCGCGACCTGCGCCAGGTTGACGGCGCCGACCTTGGCGATCTGGTCCGGCGCCAGCAGCTGGATCGCGATGGGCACCTTCTGGACTTCCTGCTTGCGGCCCTGCGCGGTCACGGTGACCACCTGCGTGTCGACCTCGGCGGCGGACGCCGCGGCGTCGGGCGCGGCTGCCTGCGCGTGCGCGCCCGCCGCCGCGAGCAGGCCCGCGAGCGTGGCCACGGCAAGCGCGACGGAGGTCGGATGGCGAGCGGGATGAGCTTGCATGTCAGTCCTTGATGGAAGTGTCGTTCTGGCAATGTCCCGGCATGGCGGCGATCCAGTCGCGGATCAGCTGCACGCCCTCCTGATGCACCGTGCTGCGACCCAGCTCGGGCATCATCACGCCGCCCTCGTTGCTCGCGAGGCGGAACGCCAGGATGGAATCGTCCGGCTTGCCGGGCACGATGTCGTAGATGCGGTCGCCCGTGCCCTTGCCCGCGGCCACCGAGGCCTTGCACAGGCCCAGCGACCAGTCGGTGGGGCCCGGCGCATCGAGCCTCAGCGCGGTGTTGCTGGCCGTGCCGTTGCTCTGGTGGCAGTGCGCGCAGTTGACGTCGAGGTAGCTGCGCGCGCGTTCGGCCAGCGGCGCCTGCGGGTCGCGCCAGTCGGCCGCGCGCGGCAGCTCGCCCGCCGGCACGCCCGTGAGGAAGCCGGCCTTCACCCAGCGCGCGACCTGGTTGGACGGGCCGTCCGCGTAGGCCAGCGTGCGGTTCAGGTTGCGCGCCTTGGGGCCCAGCGGCGTGAACTCGCGGGTCTTCAGGTTGGTGACATGGCACGAGGCGCACTGGTTCTCGTTGGGGACGACGTAGGTGAACTTGTCGCCGTGGCCCTGCGCGTCCACCAGCGCCAGGATCTTCTCGTCGCCGGTGCGCTGAAGCTGCGCCTCCGTCTGGTCGGCGTTCCATACATAGGGCAGTGCCGTCCAGCCGTCGGCGCGGCGCACGAGCAGGCGCGTCTCGATCAGGCGCACGCGCGACAGATCCAGGCCGGCGGCCGGTGCGCCCGGCTCGGCGTCATAGGTCCGCAGCACGGCGTCGGGCGCGCCGGCGCCGCGCGGGTAATAGAAGGTCTTGGACAGGATGGTGCCCACGGGGAAGTCGAACGCCTTGTCGGCGCTGTACTTCGCCGACTGACCCTTCGGCATCCAGACCGTGCGCAGCTTGTGCGCGTAGTCGCTGAACAGGGGCGTGACGAGGTCATAAGGCAGCACCCCGGCGTTGGGCGCGAGGCGCCCGGCGGTCACGTTGAGCACATGCCAGTCCGACAGGTGCTCGGGCCGCCCCTCCGCGATGAAGGTCACAGGCTCCGGCGCACGCGAGCAACCCGCCAGGGCGGCGAGCAGGCACAGCGCGAGGGCGAGGACGGGGCGAACGGGCATCGACCGGATCAGATCGACGCGGCGGAGGCGTGCGCGGCAGCCGGCGCCGACAGCGTGACGGGGGCGAGCGGCGCCAGCGTGCAGCGCAGCGCGTCGGTGACCACCTTCGGGTCCTTGTACTTGTGCGGACCGTCCGCGTTGAGCACGCCCGACGCGCTGGCGTCCACGCACAGGCGCTCCTCGGCGACGTTGGCGCGCGCCGGGTCGACGTAGCCGTCCCACAGCACGTCGGGGAAGTGGCCGTTGAGGCCGAACATCGCGGTCTTGAGCACCTTCAGTTCCATGCCGTCGGGCGAGTCGCCGCCGCCGGCGAAGCGGTTGCCGTGCACGTGGATGCCGCGCGGGTACGGGTCGTAGCCGGGCTGCACGCCCTTGGTGCTGAAGTAGCCCGTCGAGAAGTAGCTGGAGATGATGACGTTGGCGGTGGCGTTGTTGGTGACGTCGTTGTCGAAGATCTCGACCAGCGAGTTCGAATTGACCACCACGCCCGAGCCGGCCGGCACGCTGGCCACGGCCGTGCCCTTGGCGCCGAAGTTGGCGGTGTTGTTGGCGTCGACCTTGTTGTGGAACACGCGCGTGCTGTGCCCGGGCTGCGACAGGTTGGGCATGTTGAACACGAGGATGCCGCCGGTGTTGCCGGTGGCGACGTTGTCGTGCACGTCGGCGTCGATCGTGTTCTCGATCTCGATGCCGGCCACGTTCTGCTCGGCACGGCAGCCGCGCACGACGACGTTGCGCGATTGCCCGACGTAGATGCCGGCATCGGCGGCGCCGAAGGACTGCGAATCCTCGATCAGCACGTTGGTGGTCTTGACCGGGTACAGGCCGTAGGCGCCGTTGCTGGTCTTGGGGCCGTCCGTCCAGCGCACGCGCACGCCGCGGATCGTGATGTTGTCGCCGCTGTTGATCTTGAGCGCGTCGCCCTTGGTGTCCTCGATCGTCAGGCCCTCGATGCGGAAGTCGCTCGCCTGCGCCAGCAGGCCTTCCGGGCCGGCCACCTGGTTGCGGAAGGACAGGATGGTCTGCTCCATGCCCGCGCCGTGGATCGTGACGCCGTTGACGCGCAGCGACAGGCCGCGATCGAGGTGCCAGCGGCCGGCCGGAATCTCGATGACGGTGCCGGGCTTGGCATCGAGCAACTGGGCCTGCAGCTTCTTGCCGAACTCGGCATCGACCGGCAGGTCGCCGGCGCGCACGGAAGCGTCCGGCGCGGGCTTGCTGCAAGCGGCCAAGACTCCCGCCGCGGCGAAAGCCAGGGCAAGCAGTCGACGGGACGTGCGGATCGGTTGCATGGCGGAACCCTCGCTGACGCGACACCGCAAAAGATAGCAATGGCTACCGTTGATGGTGTTGGTGCTTTCCCTGTGTTGAAGAATGCCGGCCAAGAACACCATAGTGATGGCTACTGTATTGCCGCCCGACGCCCACCTTCATGCCGCGAAAATCCAAGGTCCCTGCCCCGACGCCAGCTGCCAGCGGCGTGGAGCTGGACCGCAAGCGCGACCCGACGCAGACGCGCGCCCTGGAGACCTGCGAGCGCATCCTCGACGCCGCCGCCAGCCTGCTCGGCGAGGTGGGCATCGAGCGGCTGTCCACCAACCTGATCTGCGAGCGCGCGGGCCTGTCGCCGCCGGCGCTCTATCGCTACTACCCGAACAAGTACGCGGTTCTCGCCGAACTCGGGGTGCGGCTGATGATGAGCCAGAACGAGCTGCTCCAGACCTGGGCGACGCCGGCGACGATGAGGCTGCCGCTGGCGAAGTTCGAGCAGCGCCTGCGCCAGCTGTTCCTGGACACGCTGGCCTTGACGCGCGCGGCGATCGCCGGTGAATGGATCACCCGGGCGCTGCGCGCCGTGCCGTCGCTGGCTCCGGTGCGCATCGAATCGCACGACCACGTCACCGGCCTGGTGGTGGCCGCGTTCGCGCTGGCCTATCCGGGCGTGCCGCAGGCCCGCGTGCGCCTCGTCTCGCGCCTGGCCATCGAAGTGATGTACTCGGCGCAGGAGCTGCTTGTCGACGACGCCACGCTGGATGCCGACGAGGTCGCCACCGTGATGTCGCACATGGTGGCGACGCAGGTGATGCAGCTCCGCAAGGAACAGGTCTAGGCTTTCAGCAACTCCTCGAAGACGTGTTCGAGCGCGCGGCAATAGGCCGGCGTGTCGAACAACGGCATCGTCGTGCGCGCCTGCGCCAGGCGCTCGCGCACGCCCGCGAGACGCACCCGGTCGCGCGCCAGCTCGATGGCGCGCGCCTCGAACGCCGGCACGGCGTCCACCACCAGCTCGTCGGCCAGCCCCAGGGCGTGCAGCAGGCTCGCGCCGACGCGGCCCGGGAACGTGGTGCCGCGGCACGACAGCACCGGCAGCCCGGCCCACAGCGCGTCGCTGGCGGTGGTGTGCGCGTTGTAGGGCAGCGTGTCGAGGAACAGGTCGGCGCAGGCGTGGCGCGCGAGGTGCGCGTCCAGCCGGATGCGCGGCGCGAAGTGCAGTCGCTCGGCCGCGATGCCATGCGACTGCGCGGCGGCGCGCAGGTGACGCGTGGCGGCGGCGTTGTCCTGCAGCAGCCACAGCACGCTGCCGTCGACCGCGGCGAGGATGCGCATCCACGACGCGAAGGTGGCCGGCATGATCTTGTAGGTGTTGTTGAAGCACGCGAACACGATGGCGCCGTCCGGCAGCCCCTGCTCGGCGCGCGTCGTCGCAGCGCCGACCGCGCGCCGGCGATCGTTGGGCTGGTAGCTGTGCGGCAGCCGCAGCACGCGCTCGACGTAGGCGCCCTCTTCGCCGACCGGGATGGTCCGGGCGTCGGCGATGATCGCGTCCAGATACGGCGCGCCCAGCGTGCCCGGAAAGCCCAGGTAGTTCACCTGCAGCGGCGCCGGCCGGCGCGCGAACACGCCGGTGCGGCCGAGGCCGAACCAGCCGTTGAGGTTGACCAGGATGTCGATGCGGCGCTCGGCGACCGCGCGCGCGGCCTCGTCGTCGGAGACGCCGGCGATTGTCACCACCTCGTCGAATGCGGCGTTCATGCGGACCCGCAGCGCACTGCCGTCGTCCCAGCCGTTGTCGAACATGATGATTTCGAAGCGCTGCTTGTCGTGCAGCTCGAACAGCTCCGCCGCGAGGATGGACGTGGCCTGGTTGCGGAACTCGCCGCCGAGATAGCCGATCCGGATCTTCGCGTTGCCCAGGCGCCGGCCAGGCTCGACGAGCGCGGGTTGCGCGGGATGCTGGTCGGCCGCGAACAGCTCGGCGCAGCGGCGCAGCATCATGGGATCGGTGGCGATGGCCTGGTAGGCGAACGGCTCGATCGCGGCCTGGCCGGCCACGACGCCGGCGTGCACCTGCGCGACGAGCATGTCGAGACCGCGCCAATCGCAGGCCATCATCTGCGCATGGACGCACTTGCCGATGGCGTAGGGATAGGCCGCATCGAGCGCCATCACGCGCTCGAAGGCCTGCGCGGCCTCGTCGTAGCGCTTGAGTTCCAGCAGCGCGTTGCCGCGATTGCAGACGACGCCCGCGACGTCGGGCGTCGCCGCGAGCACGGCCTCGAAATCGCGCAGCGCGTCCTCGTGGCGGCGCAGCTCGTAGAAGGCGTTGCCCCGTTGAAGGCGCGCGTCCAGCCTCGCCGGTTCGAGTTCCAGGCAGCGCGCGAATGCGAGCACCGCGTCGTCGGCGCGGCGCAGCGCCAGCAGCGCGGCACCGCGGCCCTCGTGCGCGCCGGCGTGTTGCGGTGCCTGGCGCAGCGCGGCATCGAACTCGGCCAGCGCCGCGGCCGGCGCCTTCAGCGCGAGGCGTGCGGTGCCGCGGCCGACGATCGCCTGCACGTATTGGGGCGCCAGCGCGACGGCGCGCTCGTAGCCCGCCAGGGCCTCGTCCTGGCGGCCGAGGTCCTGCAGCACGCGGGCGCGGTTGTTGTGCGCCTGGGCGATGTCGGGGCGCACGCCGAGCACGGCGTCGTAGGCCGCAAGCGCGTCGGCCAGCCGGCCGGCCGCGTGCAAGGCATTTCCGCGGTTGTACGACGCCTCGACATAGTCGGGACGCAAGGCGATGGCGCGGTCGAACGAGGCGATGGCCTCGTCGTGCCGCCCCAGCGCGCTGAGCGTGTTGCCGCGGTTGTTCAGTGCCTCCAGCAGGTCGGGCCGCAGCGCCAGCGCCTGCTCCAGGCTGCGCAACGCCTCGTCGTGGCGGCCCAGCACC
>Ga0207657_10009065_pt1 | contig 10048 bp, 8 predicted proteins | sample KBSC33metaG_FD_184316 | JGI IMG/M metagenome (GOLD analysis project Ga0207657, IMG submission 184316) | Corn rhizosphere microbial communities from Kellogg Biological Station, Michigan, USA - KBS C3-3 metaG (SPAdes) (version 2) | ecosystem: Host-associated > Plants > Roots > Rhizosphere > Soil ... | reverse complement strand
AGCGCTGGGCGGTGGAATTCTGGGGTCAGAACATCTTCAACCAGGATTATACCCAGGTCGCCTTCAGCAGCCCCCTCCAGTCGAGCAGCCCGTCCACCTCGACTACGGGCCAGTTCGCTCTGGGCGCACCGATGGCGAACCAGTTGATCTCCGCCTATCTGGCCGAACCCCGCACCTATGGCGTCACCCTTCGCGGGAGTTTCTGATCATGCCCCTGCCGCTCCCCGGTGTCGGGCGGGCGGCAGGGCGCTCCCCGAACAGGGCCGTGCCGACGCGGATGTGCGTGGCGCCCAGCATGATCGCCGTTTCATAATCGCCCGACATGCCCATGGAGAGCTGCTCCAGCCCCTCCTCCCGCGCCATCTTGGCGAGCAGGGCGAAAAAGGGCGCAGGCTCGCCCTCGGCGGGGGGCACGCACATCAGTCCCAACAGCGGAATGTTCGCCTCACGCGCCAGCCGGATCAGCGCCGGTACGTCGGCGATCGGGCAACCGCCCTTTTGCGGTTCCGCACCGATATTGACCTGGAGGAAACAGGGCACGCGCTTGTCCGCTGCATCCATGGCCTTGGCCAACGCCGTCAGCAGCGATGGCCGGTCAAGCGAATGGATGACATCGAACAGCGCGACGGCATCGGCCGCCTTGTTTGACTGAAGCTGACCCACCAGGTGCAGTTGAAGGCCTTCATGCTCTTCGTAAAGCGCCGGCCATTTGCCTTCCGCTTCCTGCACGCGATTTTCCCCGAAGACCCGCTGGCCCGCCGTGATCAGCGGGCGGATGGCGTCTGCCGCCTGCATCTTGGACACGGCGATCAGGGTGATGTCCTCGGCGGTGCGCCCGGTAAGGCGGGCGGCGCGGCCCATGGCGTCACCTATCCCGGCCAATCGGTTCGCGGCGAGCCGTTCCGCGGCTTCAATGCTGTCGGTCGTCATGGCGGCTGCTATAGGCGATGGCCATGCAGCGCCGCCACCGTAAAAAACTGCCGATGATCTGGTTGATGACCGACGAACGGGTCGATGAGTCCGCCTTGCTGGCGGCTGTTGCCCGTCTGCCGAAGGGCCGGGCGGGAATCATATTCCGGCACTATCGCACGGCTGCCTCGGAGCGTCGGGCCTTGTTCGATCGAATCGCCCGGATGGCCCGAGGCCGGCGGCTGCTGCTGATGCTGGGCGGAACGGCGATGCAGGCGCAGGCGTGGGGCGCCGACGGCTGGCATGGACGTGACCGGCGCCGGGCGGCAAAGCCGCTGCTCCACAGCAGGCCAGTTCATGACCGGCGGGAGATGGTGCAAGCAGCGCATTTTTCGGCGGATTTCATCCTGCTCTCGCCACTTTTCCGGACGCGCTCCCACCCCGGTTCACGCATATTGGGGCGAAAGGGATTCGCGGCTCTGGCCCGACTGGCCCCCATGCCTGTGATCGCCCTGGGTGGAGTGCGCGCGGCACATCATGGCATGTTGACGGGCATCGGTGCATCCGGCTGGGCGGCGATCGACGGCCTGTCGCTTTGACAACCGTGAAGGCGCACTCAAGCCAATGGAAGAATGCAGTCGTGACCGGCGATCTTCGTCCCTTCAGTCCGTACGCATCGCCTCCGCCACCAATGCTTCCGCTTCGATCAGCAGGGCGTCCTCCACCTCATGCTGCGCGACCTGCTCGCGTCCGATGAGGATCAGCACCGGGACAGCAAGCGGGCTTACCCGGTCGAGATCGATATGCAGCATGGTGGCCGAGGCGCGGTCGATCAGGTCGCCCAATCGTCCCACATCGGTCATTCGTGCGCGGGCATCGGCCCAGGCGGCCTTCAACAGCAGATGATCGGGCTGATATTTGCGCAGCACGTCGTAGATGAGATCGGTTGAGAAAGTGACCTGCCGCCCCGTCTTGCGCTTGCCGGGGTGCTGGCGTTCGATCAGGCCGGAGATGACTGCCACATCCCGAAAGGCGCGCTTGAGCAGGCTGGACTGTTCCACCCATTCGATGAATTCATGATCAAGGATGTCGGCCGAAAACAGGCTTTGCGGATCCGTGATCGGCTTCAACCCATAGACGGCGAGCGCATAGTCGTTGGAGACGAAGCCCATGGGCATCAAACCTTGCGCATCCATGCGGCGCGTCAGCAGCATGCCCAGCGACTGGTGCGCGTTCCAGCCCTCGAAACTGTAGCAGACCAGATAGTGGCGGCCCTCATGCGGGAAGGTCTCGACCAGCAATTGTCCCGGTTCCGGCAAGGCAGAGCGATATTTCTGAACTTCCAGCCATTCGCGCACATCGTCAGGAAAGCGCGACCATTGGCCCGGTTCGGCCAGGAAGTGGCGCACCCGGTCGGCCAGTCGTGTGGACATGGCCATGCGGGTGCCGCCCCAACTGGGGATTCGCGCCCGCTTCGACGTGGCGCGGACGATAAGGTCGGCGCTGTCCATGCGCACCACCTCCAGCGCCGTCCCGGAAAAGAAGAAGCAGTCGCCGGGGCTCAGGGCGGCGGCAAACCCCTCCTCCACCGTGCCGAGCTTGCGTCCATTGGCGAAGCGGACGGCCAGCGCGGGCTGGTCGACGATGATGCCGGCGTTGAGGCGGTGCTGCTGGATGAAGCGGGGATGGGAGACGCGCCACAGGCCGTCGGGACCGAGTGTCAGCCGCTTGAAGCGGTCATAGGCGCGCAGGGCATAGCCGCCGCCCTCGATAAAATGAAGGACATTGGCGAAGGCTTCGTCCGTTAACGCACTATAGGGCGTGGCCGATCGCACTTCCGCCAGCAACTCTTCCGCGCGGAACGGCGCGGCGCAGGCAAGGCCCATCACATGCTGGGCAAGGACATCGAGGCTGCCCGGACGAAAATCGTCGGCGTCTCGTTCGCCCGACTCCACCGCATCCAGAGCGGCGCGGGCTTCCAGATATTCGAAGCGGTTGCCCGGGATCAGGATGGCTTCCGACGCCATGTCGAGGCGGTGATTGGCCCGGCCGATGCGCTGGAGCAGGCGCGAACTGCCCTTCGGCGCCCCCATCTGGATGACGCAATCCACATTGCCCCAATCGACGCCCAGATCGAGCGAGGCCGTGGCGACGAGCGCGCGCAGCTTGCCGGCTGCCATCGCTGCCTCCACCTTGCGCCGCGCCTCGATGGAAAGGCTGCCATGATGAATGGCGATGGGCAGGTTCGCCTCGTTCACCGACCAGAGTTCCTGGAAGATCAGTTCCGCCAGGCCGCGAGTGTTGCAGAAGACCAATGTCGTGGCGCGGCGCTCGATCTCTTCCATCACCTGCCGTGCGGCATATTTGCCGGAATGACCGGACCAGGGAATGCGTCCTTCGGGAATGAGGATGGCGACATGGGGGTCGGCGCCCGCTTCGCCCACGACCGGGGTGACCGCGTCAATATCGCCATCGGGCGCCAGCCAGGCTCGATAGGCATCGACATCCGCGACGGTGGCGGACAGCGCGACGCGACGAAGGCCGGGATTGATGCTCTGGAGGCGGGAGAGGGAAAGGTTGAGGATGTCACCCCGCTTCTGGGTGGCGAAGGCGTGAACCTCATCGATGATGACCGTCTTCAGCTTTGCGAACATGAGGAAGCTGTCGGGATAGCTCAGCAGCAGTGAAAGCGACTCCGGGGTGGTGAGCAGGATCTGCGGCGGGCGGGCGCGCTGGCGTGCCTTGCGGTCGGACGGCGTGTCGCCCGTGCGGGTCTCCACGCGGATTGGCAGGCCCATCTCCTCTATGGGCGTCAGGAGATTGCGGCGCACATCCACCGCCAATGCCTTGAGCGGCGAGACATAGAGGGTATGGAGACCCTCCGTCGGATTCTCGATTAGGTCGGAAAGGGTCGGCAGGAAACCGGCCAGCGTCTTGCCCGCGCCGGTAGGCGCCACCAGCAGCGCGTGAGCGCCGGATCGGGCCGCGGTCAGCATGTCGAGCTGGTGGCGGCGGGGCGTCCAGCCGCGTGCGGTGAACCATTGCTCCAGCGGTTCGGGTAGGCGTTGGTTCATGGGGGGGATGTAGGATGAGAACGTAGGGACGTCATCATGTTCAACGCTGCCCCGCCCCAAATGCTCCCGTTTCCGGCGGTCGCAGGATCGGAAAGCTTGGTAATTTAAGTTTGGTTCCATGAAATAATCTAACAAATCGGCTCTGGCTCCCTACCCCCGAAAGGCGTTACACTCCTGTCATCACAGCGGCGCAGCAGATGCCGCAGACATGCAGGAGATCATCGATGACCGGCGAAACCGAAGCCGACCTTACTGGGGCGGAACCTACCCATAACCGCCGCCGACCCAAGCAACCGATCATGGAGATCGAGGGTCGCAAACTGAAGCCCGCAACCTTGATGATGGGCCATGGCTATGATCCGACCCTGTCCGAGGGCTCGCTGAAGCCGCCGATCTTCCTGACGTCCACCTTCGCCTTCGAAAGCGCGGCGGCCGGCAAGCGGCATTTTGAAGGCGTAACGGGAATCCGACCCGGTGGCGCCGAGGGTCTCGTCTATTCGCGCTTCAATGGGCCGAATCAGGAAATTGCCGAGGACCGGCTGTCGGTCTGGGAAGAGGCGGAGGATGCCCTGCTCTTTTCCAGCGGCATGTCCGCGATAGCGACTACCCTGCTTGCGCTGGTGCAGCCGGGCGACGTGATCGTGCATTCCGCACCGCTCTATGCCGCGACCGAATCGCTGATCGGCCGCATCCTCGGCAAATTCGGCGTGCAGTGGCTGGACTTTCCGGCGGGCGCGACGGAGGAGGAGATCGGCGCGGTGATCGACAGGGCCAGGGCCCTGGGTCGGGTGGCGCTGATCTATCTGGAAAGCCCGGCCAACCCGACCAATGTTCTCGTCGATCTGGAGGCGGTAGTTGCGCGGCGCGACTTTTCCTTCGCAGGCGAAGAACATCGCCCGCCCATCGCCATCGACAACACATTTCTGGGGCCGCTCTGGCTGCATCCGCTGAGCCATGGCGCCGATCTCGTCATCTACAGCCTCACCAAATATGCGGGCGGGCATAGCGATCTGGTCGCCGGCGGCGTGCTGGGGTCCAATGCGCTGATCAACATGATCCGGTTGATGCGGAACACCATCGGCACGATCCTGGACCCGCATTCGGCCTGGATGTTGCTGCGCAGCCTTGAGACGCTGGAACTGCGCATGGGCCGGGCCGGCGAGAATGCGGCCAAGGTCTGCGCTTGGCTGAAGGACCAGCCCCAGGTGGAGAAGGTCGTCTATCTCGGTTTCCCGGAAACGGAACGGCAGGCAGACATTTATCGCCGGCACTGCACGGGGGCGGGATCGACCTTCTCGCTCTATCTGAAGGGGGGCGAGGCGGAGGCCTTTGCTTTCCTGGATGCGCTCAAGATCGCGAAGCTCGCCGTCAGCCTGGGCGGAACGGAAACGCTGGCCAGTCATCCGGCGGCCATGACGCATCTCTCCGTGCCCGCCGAAAGGAAGAAGGCGCTGGGGATTGGCGACAATATGGTGCGCATCTCCATAGGCTGCGAGGATGCGGACGACCTGATCGCGGATTTCGCGCAGGCTTTGCGGGCGGTGGAGGGGATCGGCGGATGACGGCCACGCCGTTGATCCTGGTGGGGCAGCCGCTGTTGGCGCCGCTGCTGGATGCGCTTTCCCCCCGCTACGAGGCCCTGGCCTTGTGGGAAGAGAGTGGGCGGGCGCGGCTGGCGGAAGCCGAAGTGCTGGTGACGGCGGGTGAATACCGGCTTGACCCCGCGATGCTGGAGCAGATGGCGGCGCTGCGGCTGATTGCCTGCTTCACCGTGGGCTATGACGGGGTCGACCTTGATTGGGCGCGGGCGCGAGGCGTGGCCGTCACCCACGGGGCGGACGCCAATGCGGCCGATGTCGCGGATCATGCCCTGGGCCTGATCCTTGCGCACAGGCGGCAGATACTGGCGGGCGACCGGCAGGTGCGTTCGGGTCAATGGACGGCGGGGGCGAAGAGGCTCGCCCGATCGATGGCGGGCGCGCGGATCGGGATCGTTGGCATGGGCAGCATCGGCATCGCCCTGGCAGAGCGAGCCGACCTGTTGCGCATGAAGGTGGGCTGGTGGGGGCCGCGGGAAAAGCCGCAACTGCCCTGGCCAAGGGCGGAGAACCTTGAGGCGCTCGCTCGCGACAGTGACGTCATGGTGATCACCGCCAGGGCGACGGAGGAAAATCGCGGGATGATCGATGCGGGCGTGATGGATGCATTGGGGCCGCACGGGCTGCTGGTGAATGTCGCGCGCGGACAGTTGGTGGACGAGGATGCGTTGATCGCGGCGCTGAGCAATGGACGGCTGGGCGGCGCGGCGCTGGACGTGTTCGAGAGAGAACCCACGCCGGCCGCGCGCTGGGCCGAAGTGCCCAATGTCGTGCTGACGCCGCATATGGGCGGCGCTACCCGTGAGGCGGTCGAACGGATGACGGATTTGCTGCTGGCGAACCTTGCCGCGCTTTTTTCGGGGGAGCCGCTGGTTTCACCCGTCCTGGAGGCGCAGCGATAATCGCGGCGCCCGTGGTATCCCTTATGCCCAGTCCACCCGCTTCCACCCCCGTTCCGCCGCCAGTTTCGCCAGCGGCTTATGGGGGTTGGAGGCGATGGCCAAGTCAGCGAACTCCAGCATCGGCGCGTCGGAGACATGATCGGAATAGGCGCGGATATGCGCCTGCGTGCGGTCGATCGCCTCGGCTGCCATCCACGCCTTGATCATCCGCAGCTTGCCCGTGTCATAGCAATTCTCGCCTGCGATCCTGGCGCGGACATAGCGCAGATCCTGGCTCAGATGATCGGTCGCGATCACCGCGTCGAACCCCAGCCTGCGGGCGATCGGTTCGACATAAAGGCGATAGGAGGCCGTGGCCAGCACCAGCCGATACCCGTCAGCCCTGTCCTTCGCGATCTGCGCCAGGGCACCGGCACGGACATTATGCGCGATCACCTTCGCCGCATAGCTTTCCACATGGGGCATCAGCCGGGCACGCTCGACATTGGGGCCGATCATCAGCGCCTGATTCAGTTCCTTCAGTCGCTGACGCGTGATCAGTTTCAGAACATAGGCCAGCATCAGCAGGATCACGGCTGGAAACAAGGCCAGACGCCAAGGCGCCATGCGTTTGGCGACATGAAGCAGAAAGCCGGTATAGGTGCCGCTGAACGTCACCGTCCGGTCCATATCGTAGATTGCAAGCCTGTGCGTCATGCCATGTCCGAAACTTTTTAGGGCGTCCCTTCGTTTGACCGTGCGGATGGGCCGTTTCGGCTTGCCGTGCAACCGATAATGGACCACATCTCCGCCTTGATGAACAAAGCCGCTGATCTTGCCCAGGAAGTCCGCGACGGCGAGACGGTCATTCGGCTTTCGGGCAATCTGTCCATTGCCTGTCTTCACCATCTGCCCGAGCGGCTGGATGCCGTGGAGGGGCCGGTCGACATCATCGACCTGTCCGACGTGGAGCATATGGACACGATCGGCGCCTGGATATTGTACCGCACGATCAAGCGCTGGAACTGCAGGATCACAGGCGACAGGTGCGATGCGGAAAGGCTGATCGCGGCGGTCGGCCGCGTCGACGAGCCGGTAAACATCCGACCGGATTATGTGCCGCCCTGGCAGCGGGTCGTGGGCCAGATCGGTGAGGCTGTGGTCAATGCCGGCAGCACCCTGCTCGGCCTGCTCGGCTTTTTCGGCGGCACGCTGGTCGCGACCTGGAACGTCATCCGTCATCCCAGACGCTTCCGCATCAATGCGGTGGTCCAGCGTTTCGAGGTGGTCGGCGTCTCGGCGCTGGGCATCATTGGCCTCATGAGCTTCCTGATCGGCATCGTCATTGCCCAGCAGGGCTCGGTACAGCTTCGCCAGTTCGGCATGGAGATGCTGACGATCAACCTGGTCGGCCGCCTCACCTTCCGCGAACTGGGCGTGCTGATGACGGCGATCATGGTCGCGGGCCGTTCCGGCTCAGCCTTCGCCGCGCAATTGGGAACGATGAAGCTCACCGAGGAAGTGGACGCCATGCGGACCATCGGCGTGTCGCCCATGGAGGCGCTGGTCCTGCCGCGGACCCTGGCCGTCGTGGTGATGATGCCGCTTCTGGGTTTCTATTCGTCCATCGTCGCCATCATCGGCGGCGGCTTCCTCTGTGCGGTGTCGCTCGACATTCCGCCCATCACCTTTGTCCAGCGCCTGCGGGAGGTAGTGCCGATCCACGACCTGTGGGTGGGCCTGATCAAGGCTCCCGTCTTCGGGGTCATCATCGCGCTTGCGGGCTGTTTCCAGGGCATGCAGGTGAAGGGTAATGCCGAGGAAGTGGGTCTGCGCACGACAGCGGCAGTGGTGCAGGCGATCTTCCTCGTCATCGTTCTCGACTCCTTCTTCGCTGTCTTCTTCACCTGGGTAGGCTGGAACTGATGACGCCCGAAGAAGCGATAAGCGCGGAAGAAGAGCGGGTCGAAAAGGCGCTGGAGCGTGACGACATCGCCATATCCGTCCGCAATCTCCGCAACAGCTTCGGCGATCAGGTCGTGCATGAGGGGCTGAACCTTGACGTGCGCAAGGGCGAGATATTGGGCGTGGTCGGCGGATCGGGCACAGGCAAGTCGGTGCTGATGCGATCCATCATCGGCCTCCAGACGCCTGATGAGGGCGAGGTTCATGTTTTCGGCGAATCCATGATCGGTCGGCTGGATGACGAAGCCCTGGCCATCCGCAAGCGCTGGGGCGTACTGTTCCAGGGGGGTGCATTATTCTCCACGCTGACCGTGGCGGAAAATGTCGAGGTGCCGATTCGCGAATATTATCCCAATATCGGTCCGACGCTCCGGGACGAGATAGCCGCCTACAAGATTCGCATGACGGGCCTGCCAGCCGAAGCCGGCCCCAAATATCCGGCCGAGCTTTCAGGCGGCATGAAGAAGCGTGCGGGCCTGGCCCGGGCGCTGGCGCTGGATCCGGATTTGCTGTTCCTGGACGAACCCACCGCCGGGCTGGACCCGATCGGCGCCGCGGCGTTCGACAATCAGACGCGAAAATTGCAGCAGACGCTGGGACTTACCGTCTTCCTCATTACCCATGATCTCGACACGCTCTATTCGATCTGCGACCGGGTAGCGGTGCTGGCCGACAGGAAGGTGACGGCGGTCGGCACCATCGACGAACTGCTGGCCACCGATCACCCGTGGATCCAGGAATATTTCAACGGCCCGCGCGGGCGCGCCGCGACGGCGGCGGTTGCCCGCGAAAAGGACAAGAGGCGATAGGATATGGAAACCCGCTCCAACCATGTGCTGGTGGGCACGGTCACGCTGCTGCTGCTGGCGGCGATCATGATCGCGGCTTTCTGGTTCTCGCGCCTCTCCCAGGGCGACAATATGGAATATGACATCTTCTTCAAACAGTCGGTGAACGGCCTCGCAAAGGGATCGAGCGTCAATTATTCCGGCGTCCCCTCCGGACAGGTGGAGAAGATCGAACTGTGGAAGCGTGATCCCGGCTTCGTGAAGGTGCGCATTTCGGTGAAGGAAGGGACGCCGGTCCTGCAGGGGACGACCGCGACCATTGCCGGGGTGGGCTTTACCGGCGTGTCGGAAATCGTGCTGGACGGTGCGGTCAAGGGCGCGCGGCCGATCACCTGCCCGGCAGAAAACCCCCTCGCCTCCTGCCCCGACGGCGTGCCGGTGATCCCGACCAAGCCGGGAGCGCTCGGCGAACTGCTCAACAATGCGCCGCAATTGCTCGAGCGGCTATCGACCCTGACCGAGCGGCTGACGGAATTGCTGAACGACAAGAACCAGCAATCGATCGCCAGCATCCTGGCCAATGTGGAGCGGATTTCCGGCTCGCTGGCTGATCGCAGCCCGGAAATCGCGGCGACCCTTGCCGAAGCCCGGATTGCCGTGCAGCGCACCGGTATAGCGGCCGAGCAGATCGGCAAGCTGGCCGCTTCTACTGACGCCATGGTGAATGATGAGGGCCGCCCGCTGCTGGCGGACCTGCGCAAGAGCATCCAGTCCGCGACGCACAGCATCGACACACTCGACAAGACCATTGCAGAGGCGCAGCCGGGCGTTCG
>Ga0207657_10009064_pt1 | contig 10048 bp, 9 predicted proteins | sample KBSC33metaG_FD_184316 | JGI IMG/M metagenome (GOLD analysis project Ga0207657, IMG submission 184316) | Corn rhizosphere microbial communities from Kellogg Biological Station, Michigan, USA - KBS C3-3 metaG (SPAdes) (version 2) | ecosystem: Host-associated > Plants > Roots > Rhizosphere > Soil ... | reverse complement strand
GCTGCTTCAGTAACCATCTGTTCCCTACCGAATGATGAGCATGCAACTGGCAGGAAGAAGGCATTCGAGAGTATGTTAATGGCGTATCGAAGCTGGGGAGCTATTTTATGGGCTATCCTTCGACGATCCTCATCGCTGCGCTGCTATCTTCCGCTGCTCTTATGGCACAAATAAGTCTCCATGGCACGGCTGCACTTTTTACGGTAGGTCCAGTAAGCGAATCCTGCCCGGTCGATTTCTTCGTTAGCCGAATCTCTGCCCCAGCAGTAATGGTTGCAAAGGAGGGTAAGTCAAGTCATTCCGGTCCGGGGCTTAAGATGAATCTCGCCGGTTCAGACGCATCGGAGGTTGTTAGAGCCACCGTTATCGTATATGGATCTTCTAAGCAGACTCGCCTGGCGCCTGCAACTATCAATCCGGATGCGGATATGACGGAGACCTTTGAACTTCGCAGCGATGCAGGAGCGCAGAGCCTGCTTCATTCAGCAGTCTGGTTGAAAAAAATGAGTGCTGTAAGTTGGGTGGACCTGACGAAAATTGAATATGCAGACGGTTCAGTTTGGCACGCTTCGTCTATCTCTCAATGCAGAGCGGCACCGAGTATGTTTGTACTGGTAGATGCCGTCGCCGCCCGAAAAAAGTTGAAGCAGCAGAAGAGATAAAAAGGCCAGCGAACATTGCTGAGTAGTTTATGGAAATTCCCCCAAGGGGATCCCTACCCCATATGCATGCCGCCATTCACGTCCAGCGTATGGCCGGTAATGTAGCCAGCCTCTTCCGAGGCCAGGAACGCGACCGCATAGGCGACTTCGACGTCGGTTCCCACGCGGCCCAGGGGAATGAACTGGGCGTTCGCCGCCTTCTGCTCCTCGGTCAGAACGGAGGTCATTGCCGTCTCGATGAATCCCGGAGCCACGGCATTGACCGTGATCGTCCGGCTTGCCAGCTCCCGCGCCAGCGACTTGGTCAGCCCGATCAGTCCGGCCTTGGAGGCGGCATAGTTTGCCTGCCCGGCCTGTCCCGTCTCGCCGACCACCGAAGCGACGTTGATGATCCGGCCCCATCGGCCCTTGACCATCGATCCCATCACCGCCTGCGTCATCAAGAATGAGCCGGTCAGATTGGTGGTCAGCACATCGTCCCAGTCCTTCCGCTTCATGCGGAGCGACAGCATGTCACGGGTAATCCCGGCGTTGTTCACCAGGATGTGGACGCCGCCGAACTGGGCGATCACAGCTTTGGCGCACTCCTTGATCGACTCCTCGCTCGATACATCGAGCGCAAAGGACTGCGCCGATCCGCCGGCAGCGGTAATTTCCGCCGCGACTTCGGCCAGTTTTTCGACGTTCCGCGCGGCCAGTGCGACCGTAGCTCCGGCCCTGGCCAGCTCCAGCGCGCAGGCGCGCCCAATCCCCTGTGATGCTCCGGTAACCAGTGCGATACGACCAGCGAGAATGCTCATGAACCTCCGTAGGCTAGTGCTCTCGGAATTATACAAACCAGTGCAAAACGTCTCGTCCGCGCATGACGTATCCTGAGTTCCAACATGCCAGAGAACCGGAATCAGCCAGCCGAAACTGATGTCGATACCGACGTCTATGCCATTCACGGAGCAGACCCCGAAGTCCTCGCTTACGCGATGGCTAAATACTCTCGCTCCTCGCTCACCATGAAGGAGTCGCTGGCCGAGATCAGCTCGCAGCGCGCCGAGCAGTTCCTCAACACCTTCTACTTCCAGTACGGCCATCGCTCCATCGCCGATCTCGCGCACATCCCCTTCGCCGTCGAGCGCCTGAGCCTGCTCGCCGCCATCGCGTTGGTCGACGAGCAGCGCTGGGATGGTCAGGAGCGTTCGACCCGCTACCAGAACTTTCGCCGCTCCGGCTGGTTCACGCCCGACCTCGACTCCGAGACGCCGCGCTTCACCGCCGCTGTCGAGGCGCTCTTCGCTGCCTACGACCGCATTGGCGCGGGCATGCTTGAAGCCCTGAAGTCGGTCGTTGCCCGCCCTGAGACGATGAAGCCGGAAGCCTACGAGCGCACACTCAAGGCTCGCGCCTTCGACGTGGCCCGTTATCTTCTGCCGCTCGCGACGAACACCTCGCTCGGCCAGATCGTCAACGCTCGGACGCTTGAGATGCAGGTCTCGCGGCTGCTCACCAGCGAGCACGCCGAGGTTCGCCAGATCGCCGAAAAGCTGCGCCTCGCCGCCACCGAACCGGCCTGGAACGTCCGTCACGAAGATGCGCAGGTGCTTTGCGAAGAGATTGCCTCGGTCGATGCAACCTGCGGCGAGCGAGCCGCCGAGATGCTGCTGCGTCCGGTCAAGACCGCGCCCACGCTGGTCAAATACGCCACGGCCAGCGAGTATGTCGCCGCCAGCCGCGCCGAACTGACCGCCGCCGCCGCCGAGTTGATGGCCGGCCACCCGATCAATGCCGCGCCGGTCGTCGATCTGCTCGGCGACACCGAGCCGCTTGAGGTCGAGCTGGCCACCTCGCTCCTCTATCCGAACTGCCACTACTCCTATCGCCAGCTTCGCAGCCACGTCGGCGCCCTGAGCGAAGCGCGCCGCTCCGAGCTGATCGCTCTCGGCACCAAACATCGCGGCCGCCACGACGAACTGCTCCGCGCCTTCAGCGCCGGGCACGGCTTCCGCTTCGACATCCTTATGGACATCGGCGGCTTCCGCGACATGCACCGCCATCGCCGCTGCGTCCAGCTCCCGCAGCGCTACACCGACGCGCACGGCTACGAAGAGCCCGTCTGCCCCGGTCAGCCGACGCTCGCCGATGCCGGGCTCGAAGCCTCCTACAAAGCCGCCATGGACGCCGCCTTCGCGGCTTACCGCCAGCTTCGCGACTCCGGCGTTCCCGAGGCCGCGCAATCCGCGCAGTATTGCCTGCCGCTGGGCACGCGCTGCCGCTCCCTGTTCAAGATGGACTTCGCCGAGGTCGTCTATATCTCCGAGCTTCGCTCGGGCGTGGCGGGCCACTTCAGCTACCGCCGCATCGCCTGGGAGATGTACAAGGCCGTAGAGAAGAGGCACCCGTCGCTCGCTGGCCACTTCCGCATCGACGACGTCAATGAGCCTATCGACCTGCTCAAACGATAGCCATATTCGGGAGCGCTGCCCGATGGCATTTTCAGTTCGAGAGATTGGGGGCATCTGTAACGAGTCGTACCGGCGACTCCAACAAGCTCCGGGCTAAAATGCGTTGTGATTTCTGGAGGCTGAGGAGACCGAATGGATCAAATGGACCGCCGCAAATTTGTGACACTCTTGTCGTCCGTGGGAGCCGCGGCATGCAGTCCCGCAACGTCCTCGGCATCGACACCGGCCTCGCTCACCGGCGATTCACCCGCTCCCGCAGGGAAGATGCCTCACGGTCGAACCCCCAATGTCGTGCTGATGATCTGCGACGATATCGGATACGGCGACCTCGGTTGTTACGGCTCGAAGCTGCCCACCCCAAACCTCGACATTATGGCCGCCGATGGCATGCGTTTCCGGCACTTCAACGCGGCGCATCCTATCTGCTCGGCCTCCCGGGCCTCGCTGCTCACCGGGCGCTACGGCCTGCGGATGAACACCGCCGGGGCCTTCGGGCCAAACTCTCCGGCGGGCACTTCTCTCGACGAGACACTGGTCTCGCAGCTTTTTAGGGATAAGGGGTATCACACCAAGGCCATCGGCAAATGGCATCTCGGCGACAAGCCCGACTACCTGCCGACCAGCCGGGGCTTCGATTCCTTCCTCGGCGTGCCCTGGAGCGATGACTATAACCCGCTCCCACTCATCCGCGATAAAGAGATTATCGAGGGGGACACCGATCGCGACATCCTGACCCCGCGCTACACCACGGAGGCGGTGCAATACATCGAGCAAAGCGACAAGAACACACCCTTCTTCCTCTATCTCGCCTTTTCTTACCCGCACGATCCCGCGCGGGCCTCCCAGCGCTTTCGTGGAAAGACCGGATTCGGGGACTACGGCGACTCGGTCGCGGAGATCGACTGGAGCGCGGGAGAGGTGATGCGCGCCCTTGAGCGAAAGGGCATTGCCTCCGATACGCTGGTCCTCTTCACCAGCGATCACGGCCCCTGGTATCAAGGATCCCCCGGCCTGCTGCGGGGCAGAAAGGCCTCCTCCTTCGAGGGCGGCTTCCGCGTCCCCTTCCTGGCAAAATGGCCGGGCGTTATCGCTCCGGGCAGAGTCACTGAAGCCTGGTGCTCCAACCTGGATGTGCTGCCAACCCTGGCAAAGGTGTGCGATTTGCGGCTTCCGCAGAAGCCGCTCGACGGCATCGACGTCTCGCAGGTTTTTGTGGAGAACGCCAATACCTTTCCCCGCAAACCGCTCCTTTACTTCTCTGCCATGGGAAACGGTGGACTCGATGTGCACTGCATTCGCCGTGACGAATGGAAGCTGCGCGTGGCTCAGGGGATCAAAGGTGAGATTTACACCAACGACCGCACCACCGGGGCCAGAGGAAGCGCATGGCTCATACGTCCTGAACTTTATAACCTCGCGCGCGACCCGGCCGAAAGCTACGATATAGCCGGGCTTCACCCCGGGATCGTGGCCGAACTTGAAAAGAGCCTGGAGGAGCAGTTGCCATCCTTTCCTCCAGAGGTCGTCAAGGCGTTTACCGATTTGAAGCAGAACAAAGGCGATATCACAACGCCACCCGGAGCCTCTCCACGACCCTACAAGGCTCCCAATCCCTCCTGGTCCTGGGAGCCGGAGGACCGCCGCTGGAGTTCCGTCAAAAGTGACTGAAGCAGCAACTTGGGCGATCCTCCAATAAGATTTCGCCTTTTATTTGCTTTTTCTGATTTAGATGCTAGAATCCGCTTTGAACTTTACCGAGGAGAGACACGTGGCAGATGATCGCAGCAAGGCAATCGAGTTAGCCCTTTCAGGGCTGGAGAAGCAGTTTGGCAAGGGTTCGATCATGCGGCTGGGGTCGAAGGACGTCGTGCCGATCGCGGTCATCTCTACGGGATCGATCTCCTTTGATGCCGCGCTGGGTGTAGGCGGAGTGCCGCGGGGGCGCGTGGTCGAGATCTTCGGGCCGGAGTCTTCGGGCAAGACGACGATTACGCTGCAAATTATTGCCGAGGCGCAGAAGGCGGGCGGCCTGGCGGCATTCGTCGATGCCGAGCACGCGCTTGACCCGGCCTATGCGGCGAAGCTGGGCGTCGATATTGACAACCTTCTGGTCAGCCAGCCGGACTACGGCGAGCAGGCGCTGGAGATTGTTGAGGCGCTGGTCCGCTCGAACGCCATTGACGTGCTGGTGGTGGACTCGGTGGCGGCGCTGGTGCCCAAGGCCGAACTCGACGGCGAGATGGGCGACTCGCACATGGGATTGCAGGCGCGACTGATGAGCCAGGCGCTGCGCAAGCTGACGGGAACGGTGTCGAAGTCCAGAACCTGCCTGATTTTTATTAACCAGATTCGCGAGAAGATCGGTGTGATGTTCGGCAACCCGGAGACGACGACGGGCGGCAAGGCGCTGAAGTTCTACTCCTCCGTCCGCATCGATATCCGCCGCATCGGCGCGGTGAAGGACGGCGACAGCGTCGTCGGTTCGCGGACCAAGGTCAAGGTGGTCAAGAATAAGGTGGCCGCGCCCTTCCGCGACGCCGAGTTCGACATCCTCTACGGCGAGGGCATCTCGCGCGAAGGCGACGTGCTCGATCTGGCGGTGGCTCACAACATCGTCGACAAGAGCGGCGCGTGGTACAGCTACCAGGGCGAGCGCATCGGGCAGGGCCGCGAGAACGTCCGCAACTTCCTCAAGGAAAATAAGGACGTCTTCGGCCGCGTGGACACGGAACTGCGCAAGAAGCTGGGAATCTCCGGCGGCGGCGCGGACGTCGATGTTCCAGCGGTGCCCGTCAACGGCGAGGCGCAGGCCAAGGAAGCGGTTCGCGGCAAGAAGTAGAGGCATCGCGGTTTGGCCGAGGGGCCTGAGGCAACGTATGCTTTGGTTGACATGCATACTGTAAAGGCGATTTACCCGGGGACGTTCGATCCGCTCACCAACGGCCACCTCGACCTGATCGCGCGCGGGGCAAAGATCGTGGACCGGCTGGTGGTGGCGATCCTGCGCAACTCGGAGAAGGGCACGCCGCTGTTTACCGTGCCCGAGCGCGAGGAGATGCTGATCGAGGCGACGCGAGGCTTTCGCAACGTCTCGGTGATGACCTTCGACGGCCTGCTGGTCGATTTTGCCCGTGCCCAGGGAGCGAAGGCGGTGCTGCGCGGCATTCGGGCGATCTCGGACTACGAGTACGAACTGCAGATGGCGATGATGAACCGCAAGCTCGATCCGGAGCTGGAGACGCTGTTCATGATGCCGGCGGAGAAGTACACCTACGTCAGCTCGCGGCTGATCAAGGGCGTCTTCCGGCTGGGCGGAGATGTGTCGTCGCTGGTGCCGCCGCTGGTGGTGGAACGATTGAAGGCAAAGGTTCCGACGCCGGCGTAGCGGAGTTACAAAGGCCTATGACAAAACTGGCGGAGCAGTTCGGCAATATTGACATCTACCTGTTCGACCAGTTGCAGCGCGGCAATATCGCGCCCGGAATGCGGGTGCTCGACGCGGGCTGCGGCGGTGGACGGAATCTGGTCTACCTGCTTCGCGAGGGCTACGAGGTCTTCGGGGCGGATGCGAGCGCGGAGGCTGTGGAGCATCTTCGCTCAGTGGCGGCGAAGCTGGCGCCGGGTCTCGATGCAGCGAACTTCCACGTAGAGCCGATCGAGGCGATGTCGTTTCCCGAGGAGTTTGCGGATGTGGTGATCGTCAGCGCGGTGCTGCACTTTGCTCGCGACGACGCTCACTTTGAGGCGATGCTGCGCGGGGCGTGGCGAGCGCTCAAGCCCGGTGGCCTGCTCTTCTGCCGCCTCGGTTCCATGATCGGCCTGCCAGTGGGAGCCGCTAAACCGATTGCCGGGCGGCGGTTCCGGATGCCGAACGGAATGGAGTGGTACCTGGTGGACGAGGCGATGCTGCTGCGCCTGACCGAGGAACTGGGCGGCGATCTGGTGGACCCGCTGAAGACGACGGTAGTGCAGGGGTTTCGGAGCATGACGACCTGGGTGGTGCGAAAGCGCGCGGCGGGGTAGGGAAGCGAAATACAGGGGTCTACCCACTCCGGCCCTTCGGGCCTTCGGTCGAGATGACGTGGATCCGAGGCGGGCCGGGAGGACGGCTTAGAGCGGTTCTCCTCCAGATGCAGCCCTTGGCAATTCGGGCGAAACGCAGATTCCCTTCGGCAATGGCAACAAAAAGGGGTGAATCGACAGAGCTACAGCTATAGGCACTCCGCCTTAACACGAAACTGAATCGGAGGCTCTCAGGGTGTGCCCGGGCTGGATAATTTTTTTATCGTATACGGTGTATACTTTCCGTCGTCTTGATGGTATACACCGTATACATGACTTTGAATAAGACTGCGGACAAGATTGCCCGGGCTGCCCGGATACTGCTGGATGCCGAGGGGGCGGATGCGGTGACGATGCGGCGGGTGGCGAAGGCGGTGGGGATTACGCCGATGGCGGTGTATCGCCACTATGCCGACCGCGAGGGGCTTCTGAATGCTCTGGCAGATGAGGGTTTTGAAGAACTGGCTGCACGGCTGAAAGGCACCGTCCTCTCGGGCGACATGGGAGAGCGGCTTTCGATGTTGGCGGATGTGTATCTGGAGCATGCGCTGGAGAACCCCCGGCTTTTTGAGCTGATGTTCCTGAAGCCGCGAGCAGGGGCGCGGCGTTATCCCGAGGATTTCAGGACCGGGCTTTCCCCTACGGCGAATCCCGTCGCGGAGCTGATTCGAGAGGGGATAGAGAGCGGGTACCTTCGCGTTGAGGATGTGTGGAGCGTCACGTTTGAGGTGGGGGCCTTGTCGCATGGGCTGATCATGCTTTATCTGGGCGGCCGCACGAGCATGTTGCCGGAGGACTTTCGCAGTTTTTATCAACGGTCGTTGAGGAGATATATCGATGGAATACGCAACTGATTCCGGGCGTGGAAAAGAAGCTGCGCTGGCGCTGGCGGCCGTTGCCTGCTGTGCTGTGCTGGTGTGGTTTGGCAATGGGCTTAATCCGTGGTGGCCGCTGATGTGGTTTGCGCCGCTGCCGGTGCTGCTGTTTGCCGGACGCGGTTCGTGGAAGTCGACGGCGGCGGTGGCGTTTGCGGGGATGTTGCTGGGGAGCCTCAGCATGTGGCACTACTTCCACGCGCTGGGGTTGCCCGTGATGGCGTGGTTCGGACTTTACGGCAGCGCGGCGGCAGGGTTTGCGGCGGGAGTGCTGCTGTTTCGCGCGCTGCTGGTTCGGGGCAGGGAGTGGAGCGCGGCGCTTTCGCTGCCGGCCTTGTGGGTGTGCGGGGAGTATCTGCGCAATTTCGCTTTGCCGCACGGGACAGCGGGGAGTCTTGCTTATACGCAACTGCATTTTCTTCCCTTTCTTCAGCTTGCTTCGATTACGGGGCCGTGGGGCATGAGCTTTGTGCTGCTGCTGTTTCCTGCTGCGCTGGCCGCGGCGGTGTATGTGCGAAAGAGCGCGCCGAGGCGGGCGATGGGGATTACCGGCGGAGTTGTGGGTCTGATTGCGGTGGTACTGAGCTATGGCGCGGTGAGACTGGGCGCGGCGCGGCCAGCGGCGGATAGGGTGAAGGTTGGGCTGATTGTGTCGGACGCCGGTGGAAACAAGCGCACGGCCGGTCCCGGCGCGGCGACGGAGCAACTTCTCGAAGAGTATGCCGGTGTGGCGGAGCGGCTGGCGGGAGAGGGAGCGCAGGCGATTGTCATGCCGGAGAAGCTGGGGCTAGTGACGGATGCCGATGCGGAGAAGGACGATGCCATCTTTCAGACGGTGGCGAACAGGACGGGCGCGACGATGGTGGTGGGAGTGGAGCGGGACTCGGCGACGGCCAAGTACAACGAGGCCCGGGTGTATGGGCCGGAGTCGGATGTGCTGACGTATGACAAGCACCATCTGTTGCCGCCATTTGAGTCTCCCCTGACGCCGGGGAGGAGCTTGACGGTGCTGGATAGGCGTTCGGGACGATGGGGCGTGGGGATATGCAAGGACATGGACTTTACACGGCTCCCGCGCAAGGATGGGGCGGCGGGTGTGGGGTTGATGCTGGTTCCGGCGTGGGACTTTGAAATGGACCGGTCGTGGCATGGGCATATCGCAGTGATGCGGGGCGTGGAGAGCGGCTTCAGCATGGTGCGGGCGGCGAAGGGCGGCTACCTGACGGTGAGCGATAGCCGGGGGCGCGTGCTGGCTGAGGCCCGGAGCGATTCGGCGCCGTTTGCCACGCTGCTGGCGGAGGTTCCGGCGACGCATGATACGACGTTTTATCTGCTGACGGGGGACTGGTTCCCTGTGGTTGCGCTGGGAATACTGGTGTTTGTGGCGGTTCGGCTTTATCGGGTGCGAGGAGAGTCACGGGAAAAGTAAAACGCGGGTTCTCTTCGGGAATGACAAACAAGAAAGCGCCGCTGAGGACATCTTCGGAAGCTTAAAGGTTTTCTTCAAGGGGTTTTGGGTCCTTCAGTTATTTGAAGCCGGGTATCCGGCCTCTTGTTACGCCCAGGTGAGCGTCTTCTGAGATTCGATCTTCGCTGGGTCCAGCTCGATGTCGAAGCCTGGACCGGTGGGCAGCGCAAGGTGGGCGCGCTCGGGCATCGGCGGGTTCTTCTCGAAGTCGTAGTAGTGGCGCATCTTGTTGACGAGATACTCGGCCAGGGGAAAGGTCATGGGCGACTGGCTGGCGATGGCGTGCAGCGCGGCGTGGATGCTGTGGCCGTGGGGGATGACGGGAACGTCGTGCAGCGAGGCGACCGTGCCGATCTTCAGCAGTTCGGAGATGCCGCCGCACCACTCCGGGTCTGCCTGTACGACCGACAGTCCGCCGGCTTGCAGGTAGTGCTCTACTTCCCAGCGGCCGTAGAAGTGCTCGCCCGCGGCGATGGGGATCGTGGTGCTGCGATGCAGGACGGCGAAGCTCTCGATCTTCTCGGGGTG